>Ga0265798_10012669_pt1 | contig 10151 bp, 10 predicted proteins | sample P3T30metagenome_FD_192430 | JGI IMG/M metagenome (GOLD analysis project Ga0265798, IMG submission 192430) | Plant litter microbial communities from East Loma Ridge, Irvine, California - P3 T30 | ecosystem: Environmental > Terrestrial > Plant litter > Unclassified | place: USA: California...
TGGTCACAGAGTTTGTGAATTACTGACCAAATCTCCGGTCGATATCTCTTCCTTCACGGACACTGGCAAAGCGTAGATCGATTGCAGCTTGACACTCGAATTGTGTCGTATCGATTCCGCCATACTCGTAGATCTTGGAATGGTCCAGTACAACCCATGCCACTAAAAGTCAGCCTCTATGCCATATTGTCCAGCTAGTACTCGACTCACTCTCCCACTTGGCTTTCGTGTTTGATTTCCCCAACCCCTCCCATATTCCCGGAGTCCACAATACACCCTCATTCTTCCTCCCTACCTGTTCCCTGACCTCATCCTCGTCCCCTTGTCCACTGAATCCTCCTACTCCCGCAAAGATTTCCGTCCGTTCCCCCAAGTCCGAATAGGGCGATCTATCGAGCTGGATCGAGTGTCTGGTCACAAGAGGTGGGGGTATCGGTGATGATTCGACAACATCGTGTTCAGGTACCGATTCTGTACGTGGTCTCGGGATGCCCTTGGTGATGGGTTGGCCGTAGTCGAAACTGGTCCGCGATCCCCTATCGCCCGCCCCCGATGCTGCCAAATTCGCAGACGAGTTGGACGACGATAACAAGTCTCTGAGCTTGCCGCCAACAGACCGATGAATCTTGTGCATTTTCCGTTGAGGTTTCTTGGACTCGATCCCAGCCGACGACACCGGTCCGGTCCAGCCTGTGGGTACAGGTGACGATTCCACATTCCACGTCCCATCCGCTTCTGCCTGTCTCCTTTGCACCTCTGTATCTAGCAGATGTTGTTGAGCGTTCCGAAGTCCCCACGCATAAAGTAATTCGGCACGTATCGTGGCCATTTGCGCCAACGATTCGCCCAAGGTCAGTTTGAGAGTTGTCGCCGGAGAACCGCGACTAGAGACGAGTCGGACGGGAGCATCGAGTCCTTTCGGCAGTATAGGCTCGGGTCTGACTTCGCGCTCTGGCAACAAAGTCCCCGCCCATGAGTGCAGGCTTACGAGGAGATCGAGGCAGATGAGCGAGCTGGGTGGGACCGCATAGAGCAGGGCGGAATGATGTTGGTAGGACATGAGATCCATTTGTGCCGTCTTGGCCAGCTGGGTCCGATCGTTGTGTGACGAAGAAGAGAGTTGGGAAGTGGATTGGGATGGAGTCATGGACCCGGGAGCGAGGTAGGCTCCAGTCTGGTGATAGTATCCCTGTTGCGATTTCTAATCATTAGCCCATACCTCTGGTCATGACTCCGACTCACCTCGTATCGGGCAGTAGCGCCGCCACCAGCCAGCCCTCTCCGCTTCAGTTCTCCTCGGACAGTATCGACACCTTGAGCGACCATCACCTCCAAGTCCTCCTTTTCCCGCCGTCTCTTTTCTCTCTTGACCCTCTTGATGCCGTGGTCCGTGTCCCATACTCCATCCTTGAGCCCATAACCATGGCCAAGCCATGTCGATAACTCGCCCAGAGATCCAAGTAGCTCATCTTCTGCTCGATCGAGTTGTTCGTAAATCCCCGTGACTACTGCTAGATTCGCGAGAACCGTCTTCGTTAGTCGTTTAAGCGTTACAGTCTGTGATTCAAGCTGTTTGAGGGTGGTTCGATAGATGATCGAGTCGGGAGAAGGGCGTGTAGGGATCTTTTCTCGAGCTGGGAGAGCCGGGACCTTGAATCCATCTTGAAGGGTACTGGGACCGGGAGGGTTTGGATAATTTGTATAGTGAAGAGAACTCGACGCGTCCAGCTCTTCCGACTCGAATACAGAAGGGACTGGAGATGAAGCGTTGGAGTATATTGATCTCCTCCCACTACCTCCATGGTCGACGCCTAGAGAATCCATACCGAGAGAAAGGGGTGAAGGGTATCGCGGCGCGGGTAGTATCGGTGGTTGAGCGGTCATTTCTGGCTGTTGATTGGGGAGGATGGTGAAAGAAGTCGAAGAGGCTATATTGGATATCTCATGTCGCTACTTCTTGTGTGTATCGAGGAGTCCGAATATCTCACACAAGGCTGAATATTTTACACAAGAGTAGTATGGTGTTTGCAAACAAGTTGAGGAAAGCGAGACGAAACGCGGGGTCCCAGGCACTAGATGACGCCACACCGCTACGATATCTCGTTCACCTCCCCACTTTAACTCTCCTTCTTAGCAACATGCTCAAAGTACAAAGTCACTGCCTATCGGAAGTAGGTAGACAAATCTTCTTAAGGATAGGTGTATGCTGACAATCTAGGTGGTTGTGGGAGAGATATTGGGGCGCCCAGACTGCAGATCGCCGGTGCATAGGCGATCAAGCACATCAACGCCGCTAATTGATGATAGCATCCATCTAGTCGCTCACCACCTTGGTCCAAATTACGAAGATAATCGCTTTGATCGCTTCTCGCATTAATTCGTATCCTCCTTTCATTCGAATACACGAAACTTGTTTCGTATGTCACCACCTTTCATGCTGTCCAACTACCAACCCGTCGAAACTCTTCCAAACCACACAATCATCTCTCACCCAGTCACCTATTCGCGAACATATCAATCAGGCTGAGAACAATGAGGAGAAAACTTTCCACTTTGTTCAGCGATCGCCTGTCTTGCAAGACCACGACACTCCGCAGCCATCCAACAGAGTTATCCCCTATCGAAGAAGACCCCCCATCCCATTCCAAGCCACACTGCTACGGCAAGCCTCTGGTTTGGCCAGATAGGCGCACATACGCATCTTCTCGATTCATTGGTCTGTACGACAGCATAAAGGAAATTGGGTCTGTACCGGCTTCTATCAAGCTGTCTCCCATGACGATCACAAGCATCACTTCATCATTCCAATCTCTCGAAACTCACTATGCGACTACCAAAGCTCGGAAGTCTCGTCTTGTCTCATCCCCACATCCTCAGATCGACCCCCTTCCAACTGAAGAAGAACCGCACTCAGAAGACCCATGTGACGTGAGCGGCACTGGGCAGTATGTTGTGACCGATTTTCATTATCACCATAGCTGACGACCAGGCGCGGGCGAGACAGCCCGACAGATCAAGTGTCTCACTCGTTCGGAGCACCCAGCGATATGATAAACCGTCCTCGGCCAATCAAGGGTCCAAAAGGCAGTGTCCTGCTTCTTCGATCTGGACGTACTGGCGAGAGCGTGCAAGATCTGTTCGATCGGCTTCAGGCAGAAAGTAATTACGCTCCTATCTTCGCCGGGTTGGAATCGAACACCTCTACGGCAATCCCGGGAGACAACAACATTCCAAGCTTGTGCTCAGCTCACGAGACTGCAACATGGGACGCTAATCTCGATGCCAATCCATCACACGGATGGTCAGACTCCGGACAAGTTGTCGTTCCTACTGCGACATCAAAACGGTCTGCTTGGTTCGGCAGATTTGGCTTCAAATCACGCCCTCATCATTCAACATCGGCCAAATCGGGAGAACCAGGTCACACGGTTGACTCGCCCGAAGGTTCGGGCCGAAGGCGCACACGGTACAGCGGACTATTCGGAGCTACGAGGCGGGATGAACAGCCGAGGTTTTCGGGATCGGACGAACGCAACGAAAACTGTGTCTCACTGGGGATTAGTCGATGTATAAAGCTGTTCCGGAGACCAGCCGATGCGTGGGACAGAGGTCGTGCGAGGGAAAGGATGAATAATTACAGGAAGTCAGGAGTTGCGATGTATGAAGGCGTTTGAGAGCTCTAAGTTGGGCGGTACGATCTCCTCGATCTTGGCGGTGCTCACCGCGCAAGACGCATCGAGCTTTCGACGATCCGACTAGGTTGGCCGCCAAGCTGACACCACGCAATACGGGCCTCGATTTCCAGCTTCGACCTCCCTTGTCATTGTTGCCCTGTCACCGAGATGATGACGTCGATACAGCATCCTTTCTTGTCCATTGGAACTCCGCATGGAACTTTCTGGCCACTCCACCGTCTCGTTCGACACTGCTACCCTCGCCTTGGCTCTACTTGTCTTCATTCTGATTACCACTACCTTTTACGTACATACGATACTCGACCCACTATATGTCTGCTCATAGCACTCGCTCATTCCCATTGATGGAAATCATCATCGAGACCCGAGCCAGTTCTCATTCGAGTCTGTGCGAAGACTACGCAGAGTCTGATGAAAGTTCTCGTAACGGAAGCTTGGTATCGGACGAAAGCTCATCATCGCACACGACGTCTGAAGATGAATGGTCGATGTCTTCGCAACGAAGCAATGGCCGCGGAAGTATATCCTCGGAATGGCTGATTACAGAAAGCGTTACAGACCGGAGAGGGTATGTCTGGTTGACGGAACGAAGTCTTGGCTGACTTGCTATAGCTACACCACTATACGGCGGACAGCCGTGCGATATCGCCCGGCTTCTGGTTCGGTAAGACTTGTGAGCTTGCACAAGTCGACACCTACTCGGTCTGTCCCGTTCGAGTCTGAAGAAATACCCGGGGCAGCGCAATCATCGGTATTTTCCGCTCGGACCTGTACTTCGGTTTCAACCAGTCCCTCCGACACATCTATCTCGTCCAACGAGAATGCTACCGAGTCATCAGTCACGGACCAGGACGCCTATTCGAATCTCACTGTGTCTCCCGGCCCACAAGCTATCACCAGCTTCATTCGCAACCCAGTCCCGAAACGACCGTCAGCCTACTCTGTCATCAATCCTCACTACCAGTCAGCCGCGACAGCAGATGCGATACCATATGCCAATGCTGCCTGGTGCCTCTCCCAGCAAGATCGAATGCCTAACAGCCACAGCCAGTCGCGCTATACTAGAGCTAGACTCAGAAGGACCCCATTGCGTAGCCGTCGGCGCGCGACAAACCGGTATACCATCGCATCATCTTGGTGCAAAAGTATCACAAGTCCCAAGCAATTATGGGATACGGCTCGTACTCGTTATCGACGCTGGAAGCTCCCCTCAAGATGTGATAGGGAGAAAGCGGGAGTGTCATCAGCGGCGAGTCGGACTCGTAGAAGGACAGGAAGATACCTTCAATCAGGCACTTCGCGCTGGGAGACCACGGTGCCCTCGCATCGGGAGACGCATACACAGGAGAAGTTATCGAAACATCTCCAGAGAAAGAGTCTTCGTTAAGTCAAGGGCGAGAAGGATAATCGTATGAAGTCTGAGCAGCGCCCAGCAGCCGCAGGCATACAATGAAAGGGAAATGATGGAGGTATTCGTGAGTGTCCTTTCATCTTTCCTCTGGTCATCCGTTGATGAGAATAGCACGAAACATGTAGCAACATCGCGACAACCTTTCAAGCTGCCCTGACAGTGGAGCAACGGGCCTTCTGAAAGTGACAACATTTTAACGCCACCATAGCCTACTCTACACTTGTCCTTACTATCCGAATCATTGCGAATACCTTCTTAAACCTCATTCACTCCGAACATTGACAACATGACGAACACGTCCGCATATTCCACCTCGTCGCGATGGGGGACAGGGCTATACGGCTTACCGCTCTCTGGAACCGCCTCCGCCATCACCATGAGAGGCCGCTATCTTGGGGAAGGAGAGTCAGGCGGCGCTCCTCAGCGTAGCCAGTCCGCACCACCTACCTCCGGGAAAAGAACATCCATCCCTTCAGAGTAAGCTCATCCACTCCGTCTTAGATGTAGAGACTTACTCCCGCAGTTACCCGACTCGTTCTCGGTGGCCTAAACCACACATGTCTTGTGATGGCTCCGACGTGTCGATGTCCTCGCTTCGGTCGGCAGCCCTCAATGCTTCATATCTCGCCCCACCGGACCCCGCTTTCCTCGATGACAAGTCCGCTAATTCCACTTTGGGCACCAACCATTCTACTATGCTCGCCTCATCCAGGAACTCACGCGTTACATTCAAACCCATCGTGTTGAAGAAGAAGGAATGGAAGGAGAAGTGGAATCGCCGTAGAGAGAGACAAAGGACGGAAATGGAGATTCACAATGCTCAGCATCCTCAGGGTCGAAACACAGAATGGACGTGGGCGAGCGTCATGGGATTGAAGAACAAGGTAACACAGAAAGACACATGGTATTCCTGGCGCAGCATTTCAATCAAGTCGAAGCTATCCTGCGCCGACGTCCGATCACAACACTCCGCATCGCCACCGACTTTACCAGCTCTGCACTTTGTCACCGACCGCGAGAGCAGCGTCGATGCTCATCCGGTCGACAGTCCATGTTCATCTGTCATCACCGGAGGATCCCATGATCAAGGATCCGCCGATTCTCCCGACAAATACGATTACGCTTGCCCTGAAAGCCTGTCTCATGCTGACTTGGTTGATAAGATCAAGCAATTGCGAAACTCGATCAGTCGTAGCGAGAATTACCTGCGATTTATCCAAACTGCAGTATCGCTCGACACTAAACGGGATGCGTTCTGGGAGACGGGCTTCGCAAGGAGGGTTTCAGATCATGGTGAAGGTGCATAGATGAGAGATGTGAGGTACTTTATGTGTAAAGGATGTATTGGATATGTATTCTCGGTGGCTTGAATTCTCTGCTCTCTGCATCCTGTTCTTGTCGCTTGTCCCTGGTAAAGAGCCAGATTCGTACTATTACTCGCCTGTTCAATGAAGGCAACTGCTGCGAGCCCTTCGAAACTGGCCTTCCTGGACTACCATGTTTCGAATAGACAGTACGTCACAAATCAACCCTGTGACTTCCATTGGTCTTAGAACAGGGGTGAGGTTTTAGACAGGTCCCGTTATCTACCATCCTTTGATCATGATGCTGGTAGTCAGATACATGTATAGCATTCATCCTACTCTTCACTAGTCATCACTTCGTACCCTACACTCACCACATCTCTTATATCACATCACCACTCACAACATGACGAGAACAACGGGTCATCATGCGAACTCTATATACAACGACGATGTTTTGTCCCCTTTACCGACTCAACGTGCTATGTTCAGTAACGGACGTCGACAAATCCTGACGTTCGACGTTTCCCGGGGTTCCAGGCAAGACAAGGAATCATGCATACCCCGACAGCCCGACCTGAGGTCGAGACAAGAGATCGCCATGGCAGACAGACTCGCACGGGCGGCGCAGAGAAGAGCGAGCGCCCGTTACTATGCGCATCTTGATGTGTGTACCACCACCACCTCCACACCCTGCGTCGAAGACGATAGTACAGTATATGACATAGCAGATGAAGATCTCTACCCTGAACGGAGACACCTTTCAATGCTGCCCACCGCTCAAGAGCCATCTGTTTCCCCCAGATTACTCGACCGACAACCTTTCAAGGCGCTCAAATCCATTGTCTCTAAAGCTACAGTCAGCTTTCTAGACTGGACTAAGGGTCGGAGTGTGAGCGGCGTGAAAGAGCGTGGGATGGTCAGGCGAAGGAAGAACTCTGAAGGATTTGGCTTATGGGACGACGAGGGGGGAGGGAGGGGAAATTGGAACACAACTTCGGACCTAGACCTCAAGCGATCCATCAGTGTGTTTTCACCTCGCGCTTCAATTCGCACTCGCTTCGCCAAACGGATCTTACCTCGAGACACTGGCGCTCGGCTCAGAAAAAGACGCCCAAATATCAACATGAAACCTCTGAGACCAACCGCTCGCCTTTCTGCGGACTCGGATCTTTTGAAAACACCATTGTACCCGAATATTGCGGCCATGCCGTCTCTCAGGACTCTGACGCACGACCCAAGCCGAGCAACCATTTCCCGTGGCTCTATGCCCCTCTCGATTGCGACAATGCCATTTCTCCCTTCGCCCACCTCGTCGGGGCTGACTGAGAAGTGCCCCGAGATATCTCTGGATATCCCGGACGGAGTTATTGATTGGGACGACGCATTGAGCCAGACAGGAAGCTTCTTTTCCACCGCCTCGACTAAAGTGGCGATGAGTGACACAGGGTCGGTGTCCCCTCGTGATGATAGGGAGTCTTTCCCGCCAGACAGAGCGGCTACCAACATTGAGGGAATGGAGTGGCGAGATACCGGTGGATCGGTGAAGTCGGGGACAACAGCGGTAGGGTCGATCAGCAGCCGCGCATCATCGTGTTCCGTGGCCTCGAAGTGTCCTCACGGAGAGCCGGGACCGACTAAGCGATCTAGCTCGGTTTCGCCGAACGACTCGTGGACCTTACACTATCCCAAGGCAGTTATAGTCTCCAGAAGAACTCCATTTCACGGGAGTGATTACGCCAGCCAGGCGGAGTGGAAAGCGGCTCTCACAAGCTGCTTGCCCGCCATTTCTTCCTCTCCCTTATCCGAATTCCAGTTCCCTTGGAATGACCCGGCCTACTCACCGACAAATACCCGGATTGGAGCTAGATGAGGTAGGTGACTGGGTAGTCGTTCTATATGTCGTTATTCACTGAAAAAGTAGAAGCGAACGATGGCTGACACGAACGATGACCGCCAGAGGGAAGGAAATATGCAGGTTGTTGAAAGTGGACCTGGTATCGTTAGGTCTTTTATACACGAGCTTTGTGCATTGTGAGTTGTAACGTTAGATCTATACATGTACCGTCTATACCTCTATATCGACCGTCTCTAAGAGAGTCTCCTCGTCTCCTCGTCTCCCCGCCAAGTTCATCTACTCCCTGATTGTCTTTTCCAGCTCCTTTGGCAATCGAAACATGTCGACACCCTTTCGTAGCTGTTCCAAGAACACAAACATGCAGATCGTATTCGGTGTTAGTCGGACTATTGTTAGCATCAAAATGTAGCGACGACTTACTCCAAGCAGGTAGCCATCCCTTGAACAAAAACCTCGGGCCTTCCTTCTTCAAGCTCTCCATCAATAGCTTGACCGGTCCCTCATTCCCACTGGCGTTCATGACCCTACTCTTGACCACGTCGGCAGGCGCACAGATTGTCGTGGCGACTGTACCGGATAATGCCGAGGAGAGAATATGGAGTGGCATGCCGTTATCAAGGCCGTAGGATAGAAGAGATTCTTTGAAGAAATCGTAAGAGACGAGCTGGGATGCGTTCATGAGGACAGCACGGATCTGTCATCAGGTCTGAACTGGTTGAGGACGAAGAGGGACATACGGTATTCGGCATCAAACCCCTTGCCAACGAGGATGGGCCCTCCTGCTGGACCATCTTATACACTCCATGTAGCGCATTCCTATACCCATGCTGCTTCTCGACCGCTTTCGTGGGATCCGCAACCATCCTCACCAAGATGATATCTAACATTAGCGGCATCTTAAGCAAGATCACACGAATGAAACTCACCTGCTGGATTTCCCGCCAAACCACCGAGAGCTCCCGCTCCGCTCGCGCACAGTACCATCTCTCCCGTCGATAATTTCCTCATCCCTATCATCAGCTGACCCTCTGGAGAAACATACCATCCTGAGACAACCTCGCTTTCAGAGCGTCATACGCTCCTAATCTCGTTATACTATATGTCATTTGGCGGAATATCGAGGCTGATAGACCAGTATAGAGCCCTCGAACCCCTGGAATCAGCTACGACCTGAAGAACACGTACCCGACTGGCCCAAGACCTCCTTGATTGCTTGGATAAATGTCGATTTATGCGTTGACGTCTGCATTCGCCTGCTGTCAGTGCAGTCAGTAAATTGACTTACACTCTCATGACGTCCAGAGGATGCGTACAGCATGCCGCCACTACCATTAGCTCTCTCTAGTTGGATTATCCCAAAGACTCACTCGAAGCAGCAGTACCGCCAAGCCTGTCGTTAGCGACGTTGACTCATGATAGTGGTAGCTCTGCCTCCTTCCACGATCCACTCGTTGACTCACCAGAATGGATAGGTCTTTGCGGTCGTCATCTCAGCACACTATAAGGAAGGTAGGAGTACAGTAGAGACGACTATGCATGCTTATCACTCATCAAAAGGGTCAGTAAAATGATTTCGATTCTGAACGATAACATTTCGAATTTAACGGTGGGCTCCGGAATTATCCTGACTCCCAATCTCGTAACAGCTCGGGCTATTCACGGCGAACTATAGACTATAGACACCTCCTTCACACTATATACCTCACACCATGGCAATGCTCACCCCCTACACAGCCCACCTGGCTACCTACACGGCCTACATCAAGCCCTACTCGACCTATCTCACCCCCTATATCCCTTACCTCTCCCCCCTGCTCGAACCCATCCACCCCAATTTCCCATTCGCTCCTATCGATCTATTCGGAGCCATGCGCTTATCGAGT
>Ga0265798_10012670_pt1 | contig 10150 bp, 8 predicted proteins | sample P3T30metagenome_FD_192430 | JGI IMG/M metagenome (GOLD analysis project Ga0265798, IMG submission 192430) | Plant litter microbial communities from East Loma Ridge, Irvine, California - P3 T30 | ecosystem: Environmental > Terrestrial > Plant litter > Unclassified | place: USA: California...
GACCGAATTAGTTAAATCGGGTAAAGACCTGATAATTACAAGCAAGAGATGCGTGAAAAAAGCGACACAGTCGCTTTTCAGAAGGTATTCGCGGCGGCCTGGCGCAGCGGCATGCGGCGGCCGTCGATGCACTCGGTCTTGTCTTCGCCGACGACGATGTTCTGGTAGCGGACTTCGTACTTGCCGGCCGCCAGCTTGTCGATAATGAAATTATCCTTGGGCTGGATGTAGATGTGGCGCACGTTCGAGCGGCGGTCGAGGTCGTAAAGCTTCACGAACACCGGGTAAGCATTCTCGGCATTGTCGATGATGAGCTGCATCTCGTTGCCGCTGTTGCCGAGCGGGTAACCCGCCAGGTAGCCGGACGCGATCGGCCAGCGGTCGCCATTGGGGGCGGTCAGGGTCCGCAGGTCGGCGCCGCAGTCTGGCGCGTACGCCGGCACCACCAATTGGGTCACGGCCAATGCCTTGATCTCAGGCGGCGGCCCCTTGCCGTCGCCGCCGGAGCGGCGCGCCCAGCCCTCGGTGCTGGCGTCGCTGCCCAGCTCATCGGGACGATCGGGCGCCGGCTTCACGACCGGCGCAGGGGCGGGGGCGGCAGCGACGACGACAGGCTCGGGCTTGCCGGCCCAGGCCAGCAGTTCCGGCAGGGTGGCGCGCGGCTGCTGGCCCAGGAACAGGGCCCCGGCCGCGCCCAGCACCAGGCAGCTCGTCAAGCCCAGCCACCAGCGCGGATCGCGCATCAGGCGCGCACGCGGGCGCCGTTCGCCGGGCGCGCGCGGCTCCCAGTTGTCCGGGCGGCCACGGCCGGCCTCGCCTTCCTCGGCGAGCCACTCGACTTCCCATTCCTCGGAGGCGATCCACTCGTCGTGCTCCTTGCGGCGCACCGGATCGGACAGGGTGTTGTAGGCGGTATTGACGATCGCCATGATGCGGGCGGCCTTCTCGTCGCCCGGATTCTTGTCGGGGTGATACTTCTGGCTGAGGGCCTTGTACGCCGCACGGACGACTTCCCCCGGCGCGCCGCGCGCGACCTTCAGGTTGTCATAGTGGGTATGGATCTTGGCCATGTTTTGTCGAAGTGCCCGGTTGCGGTCGTTCTGATGGTTCAGGCGATCCAAGCCGGTCCGGGTGGTACAGCTTAGCCGGATTTGTATCCAGAGCGCAAGATGTCAAAAATTCTACAGGCGGTGGCTCCGGTCGGCGCGCACGATTGCGTCCGGCAAGTCCACGCCCTGTCCAACCACCAGCACCTTGAACAATTCGCCCATTTCGGCCGGCGACACCAGCTTCTGCACCGCGCGCGATTGCGGCAGGTATGCCATGGCTTGCTCCGGATCGCTTTCCATCAAGAGCTCGCCAATCCCGGCGCCCAGCAGGAAGGAGGCCTGGTTCATGTAGGCCAGCACCGGCAGGCCGGCATCCTGGGACGCCAGCGCCATCGCCGTAAAGTCGATGTGGGAAGTAATGTCCTGCAGGCCCGGCAGATAGAAGGGATCGGGGTGGGCGTGGTGGCGGTAGTGGCACATCAGGGTGCCGCCCAGGCGCTGGTCGAGGTAGTACTCGTGGGCCGGGAAGCCATAGTCGAACAGGATGGCGGCGCCGCGCCCGTCCTTCATCATCTGCGCCAGCGAGGCCATGAAGCCTTCGGCTACCGGATGGATCTCGGTGACGTAGCCGTCCAGCAGCTGTTCGCCATCCGGGACCTGGCGCGCCACCTGCGCCGCCAGCTCGGGCGGCAGCGGGGATTGGACGAAGGCGAAGGCGCCGTCGCGTACGGTGACCATCTGGCGCATCCATTGCCCGTGCTGGCGGATGACCAGTTCCACCGGCATCGCGTCGAGCACTTCGTTGGCAAGCACCACGCCACTGAAATGCTCCGGCATGCCGTCCAGCCACCTTACTACCGGCAAATCCTGCAGCGCTTCCTGCTGGCGCGCGCGCAGTTCGCCGGACAATTCGATGATGGTGTAGGAGGCGACTTCCACACCCATGCGCTGCAGCGCGGTGAGCACGTCGCGCGCCAGCTTGCCGGTGCCTGCGCCGAATTCGATGATGTCGGGCGCGCTTTGGGCGATAATATGGGCGGCCACGCGCGCCAGGGCGGCCCCGAACAGGGGCGACATCTCGGGCGCGGTCGTGAAGTCGCCGCTCGCGCCCAGTTTGGCCGCGCCGCCGCTGTAATACCCGAGCCGGGGCGCATACAGCGCCAGTTCCATGAACCGTGAAAACGCCATCGCTCCGCCGAGCGCTTCGATCTCGGCGGCGATCAGCTGTTGCAGGGAGTGGGACGCGGCCAGGGCGTCAGGGGTGGGTGCGGGCAGGGACATGCCGGCATTGTAGCGAAATCAGCTCTCATGAACGACACCACGCATCCGAAGATGACCGATCCCGCCCCCAAGGTCGCCCTGGTGACCGGCGCCGGCCGCCGCCTGGGCCGCGCCATCGCGCTCGGCCTGGCAGGCGCCGGCTGGGACGTGGCGGTGCACTACCGGCACTCGGCAATTGATGCCGAAGAGACAGCGGCGGCGATCCGGCTGCTGGGCCGGCGCGCCGCGCTGTTCCAATGCGAGTTGCAGGATGAAGCCGCGGTGCGTGCCCTGCCCGGCCGCGTGGCCGCCGAACTCGGCGCGCCGGCTTGCATCGTCAACAACGCTTCGTTGTTTGAATACGACAGCGCGACCACGTTTTCTCCGGCGCTGCTACACACCCACATGGCGGCGAACGTCACCGCGCCGCTGCTGCTGGCCCAGGCCCTGCACGCGATGACGCCGACAGGCAGCCAGGCCGTGGTGGTCAACCTGCTGGACCAGAAACTGTACAATCTCAACCCGGATTTTCTGTCGTACACGCTGTCGAAGGCGGCGCTGCACACGGCCACCACGGTGCTGGCGCAAGCGCTGGCGCCAACGGTACGCGTGGTCGGCGTGGCGCCGGGCATCACGATGGTGTCGGGCGAGCAGAGCGAGGCCGGCTTCGCCCAGGCGCACCGGATGACGCCGCTGGGCCGCTCCTCGACGCCGCAGGACATCGCCGACGCCGTGGTGTATGCGGCCGGCGCGCGGGCGCTGACCGGCACTACCTTGCTGGTCGATGGCGGCCAGCATTTGATGCCCTCGAACCGCGACGTGATGTTCCTGACCGAACCAAACAATCATTGATAAATAAAGGCTCTACCCATGTTATCCGCCCTGATTCACCCGAGCTTGCGCGATTGCCGCCGGCTGTTCCTGCGCAATTACGAAGTGATGATCAACATCGGCGTGCATGACTTCGAGAAGAAGGCGGAACAGCGTGTCATGATCAACGTCGATTTGTACATTCCGCTGGAGCAGTCGACGCCGAAGGCCGACCAGCTGTCGGAAGTGGTCGACTACGACTTCATGCGCGAGACCATCGCCAAGCGCATCTCGAAAGGCCACATCCACCTGCAGGAAACCCTGTGTGACGACGTGGTCAAGGCGATGCTGACCCACCCGCGCGTGCGCGCGGCGCGCGTGTCGACCATGAAGCCGGACGTCTATCCGGATTGCGAAGGCGTGGGCGTGGAAGTGTTCTCGGTGAAGGAAGAAGCATGAGCGAAGCCGATCTCGACCAGCTGAACCCGGACGCGAAGAAGCTCGAAAAAGTCGCCTACGAGAACAACAAGCTGCACAAGCGCCTGTGCCGCATGGTGGGCCAGGCCATCGGCGACTTCAACATGATCGAAGACGGCGACAAGGTGATGGTCTGCCTGTCGGGCGGCAAGGACAGTTACGCCCTGCTCGACATCCTGATGACCCTGCGCGAGCGCGCGCCGATTCATTTCGACATCGTCGCGGTGAACCTGGACCAGAAGCAGCCGAACTTCCCGGCCGACATCCTGCCGGCCTACCTCGAGAAACTGGGCGTGCCGTACCACATCGAGAACCAGGACACCTACAGCATCGTCAAGCGACTTATCCCCGAGGGCAAGACCACCTGCTCGCTCTGTTCCAGGCTGCGGCGCGGCATCCTGTACCGTGTGGCCGACGAGCTCGGCTGCAACAAGATCGCGCTGGGCCACCACCGCGACGACATCCTCGAGACCTTCTTCCTGAACATGTTCTTCGGCGGGAAGCTGAAGGGCATGCCGGCCAAGCTGGTGTCGGACGATGGCAAGCACATGGTGATCCGACCGTTGGCCTACGTGAAGGAGGCCGATACCGAGCGCTATGCCGAAGTGAAGGGCTTCCCGATCATCCCGTGCGACCTGTGCGGTTCGCAGGAAAACCTGCAGCGCAAGCAGATCAAGGCCATGCTGCGCGACTGGGAGAAGAAGCATCCGGGGCGGGTGGAGAATGTGTTCTCGTCGCTGTCGACCGTGGTGCCGTCGCACCTGCAGGATCGTGATCTGTTCGGGTTTGTCGATTTGAAGACCGACGGGGTGGCGAATCCGCTGGGCGATATCGCGTTTGACGAGGAGCCGTGCTCGACGCCGGTGGCGAATACGATTTCCTTGACCCAGCTTTAATTCCCCAGAGGACGCCATGCGACTGCCCCGCCTGTTCCGCCACCTGCCCTTGAGCCTTGCCCTGCTCGCGCCCGTCGCGGCGCTGGCCGAACCGAGTGAGATCTATCTCGTTCGTCACGGCGAAAAGGCCAGCGAGCATGGCGACCCGGACCTGACGGCACAGGGCCGGGCGCGGGCGGAACACGTCGGCGTCCTGCTGCAGCGAGCCGGCGTCGATCACATCTTCAGTACGCCGACCAATCGTACGCGCCAGACGGCCGCACCGCTGGCGCAGCGCACCGGCGTGACTGTGCTGCTCTACGATCCGCGCAATCCGAAGGCGCTGGTGGAAAAAGTGCGGGCGTTGAGCGGTGCAGTGCTGGTGGTCGGGCACTCGAACACGTTGCCGGAACTGGTGCGCTTGTTTGGCGGCACGCAGGATCTGGTGATCGGCGATGAGGAATACGATCGCCTGTACCAGCTGACCGGCGCACCGGGGGCGGTGCGGACCGTGGTGTTGACGACCGCAGCGAAATAATCGGCGGTTTGAACGCGCGGACGGCGAAGCCGCCTTTCGTGGCCCGGTCCGCGCACCGGTGTTACGTCAAGGGGCGACGTTGGTGCGCAGCACCGGGTAAAGCTTGAAGCGCTCATCCCATGACGCGTGGCGCTGGGCGAAGAATTCCAGGCGCGCGTGCGGGTTCTTGGCGAATGCTGCATCGGTCTCGAGGCGGCGCTTGAATTCCGCGGCGACGGCCGGATCCTTCAGCTGTTCGCGTGCGACATCTTCCGCCACGTACTCTTCCATGTACTCCTTGCGCTCGTAGGCGTTGTTGAAGAAGCCCCAGGCCAGCAGCGAGTCCGGCGCCTGCGGTTCCAGCATCGCCACCACCAGGCGCGCCTTCGGCTGGTTCACCGGGACGTACAGGGAACCGGCCAGCACGGCGCGCGCCTCAGGCTTCCAGTTGCCGTCCACCGTCAGGCGCTGGTGCGATTCGAACGAGGTCGCGCCAAAGGTCGCCTTGTCGGCGCGGAAGGTTTCGGCCTGCACGCTGGCGAGCGGCTTGGCGATCTTCTGGAAGCTGATGCCGTGCAGCGCCAGCTTGTTCGCCACGATGTCGGCGTAGGCCGCCGGCACGATGTAGCCGGCGCGCGGTGCCGTAATCACCTTGTCGGCCACCACCTCGTCGCGCAGCGGCACGCGCCACACCTGCGGTTTGCTTTCGTCGTAGCGGGTCATCGACATGCCCGAGATGTCGGATTGCGTACGGGTGAATTCGTAGCCGTTGAAGTCGACCATCGTGGACTTGTCGGTGGTGCGGTAGCTCAGTGCGACTTCGCCGCCGGCCAGCTTGGAAGCGCGCGCGTCGGCGGCTTTCGCGGCGGCCTGCCAGCCGGCGCCGTTCTTCGCGACCTGCTCGAGGATCGAGATGAAGGTGTTGTGGGTGACGCGCACGCGGGTCGGGTAGTCCTTCCACGAATGGGTCTCGACCAGCAGCGCCATGCGGTTACGCAGCTGGAAGTAGCCGGTCGAGAAGCGCGGGTCGGAGACGCTGTCGACGAAGCCCGACATCGGATCGTCGGTCTTGGCGAAGGACATGTAGTAGGACTGCGGGGTCGAGCCCTGCTTGGCGATGTCGGCGATCACGCCGGTGCGCAGCGCCAGGCCGGCCTGGCGGAAGTCCGGGTCGCCCGAGTACACCGGCTCGACCTGGATCGAGACGTCGTGCTGGAACATGGCGCCGTCGGTCACGTGCAGGTCGACATAGGTCAGCGGATCCCAGGCGTTCACCAGCTTGAGCATCGCCTGCATCTCGGGCGCGTCGCCCTTCACGTAGTCGCGGTTCAGGTTGAAGTTCTGGGCGGTGGTGCGCCAGCCCATCTCGACCGGTCCGCGCTGGTTCGGGCGGTTGTTCTTGCCGAAGCGCTCATGGCCGTCGATGTTGAAGACCGGGACGAACACCAGCACCTGTTTGTCGAGCGCGCCCTTGGCCAGCTTGCCGTCCAGGGTTTCGCGCACCGCCAGGAAGCCGGCGTCCTTGCCGTCGATCTCGCCCGCGTGGATGCCGCCCTGGATCAGGGTCACCGGCAGACCGGCCTTCTGCGCCGCTGCCGGCGTGAAGATGCCCTTGCCGTTGACCACCAGCGCCAGCATCGGCCGCCCTTCCGGCGTGCGGCCGAACTCGATGCACTTGACCTGCTTCGGATAGGCCTTCTGGAACTCGCCGCACAGCTTGATGACTTCGTCGTAGCGGCCGGTGGCGGTGAAGCCGGAGCGTTCGGAGACGGTGGTCAGGTCGGCCGCCTGGGCGGTGTGGGAAGGGTGGAAGGCAGCCAGCAGGGCCAGCAATACGGCGGAACGGATCATCCTTGAATCTCCGGCAATTGACGAGGTGACAAAGCGGATGATTATAGACCCGTTTTTCTCAAATGAAACGGCCCGGGCGGCGGGTGCCGGCCGGGCCGTTTCACGGTGCATGCAATCAGGTCCGCGGCCGCGTGCGGATCGCGATTTCCTTCACCGGCGGACGCACGATTTCCATCGGGATCATACGTGCGCGGCTGGCCGGCGGGCAGGCGCCGGTCTGGCGGTAGTTCAGGGCGGCTGCCAGCAAGCCTTCGGCCGGGTCGCCGATCTCGCGCGTCAGGTCATCCGCCACCTGGCAGGTCGGCGCCAGGCCATCGGCGTAGTCGCCGAAGCCCTTGTCGTTCACACCCGTGAACTCGATCGAGAAATAGGTCGTGCCGCAGTTCGGCACCGGCGTGAAGCCATAGGGCTTGCCGCAGGTCTGGGCGCCGATCACGTCGACCTGGATGTCGGCGCCGCGCAGGCCATTGATCACGGCTTCGCTGGCCGAGCAGGTGCCGGCGGTGGTCAGCACGGTGACGCGCCGCAATCCCAGCGAGGGCAGCGGCGTGCCGGCGCGGACCGGGTTGGTCGAGGGGAAGCCATAGGCCGTCGAGCGGAACGGAATCGGCGCTTCCGGCGGCAGCTTGTCGTTGTAGATGATGCGCTCGAAGGTCTTGCCGGCGGTCTGTGCCGGGCCGCCGATCATGTACGCCAGCTGGCTGGCGACGTAGAGCAGGCCGCCGCCGTTGTAGCGCATGTCGAGCACCAGGTCGCCCACGCCGGCCTGCTGGAAGGTGGTGAAGGCGTCCAGCAGTTCTTTCTCGGAGACGCCGTTATGGGTCTCGAAGCTCAGGTAGCCGACCTTGCCGGTCGGGGTGTCGAGCACCTGCACCTGTTTCACCGGGTCGGTGACAACCTCGCTGGCGACCATGTTGACGTCGAAGTTGCTGCTGCCGCGGCGCAGGCTGAAGCTGTGCGTCGCACCCGCCGTCTCGGGGAACAGGCCGGCGTTGATGCGACCGACCGAGCTGGAGTCGGAAGCATTGACGAAGTCGACGCCGTCGACCCGGGTGAGCATGTCGCCGCGCTTCAGGCCCGCGGCGGCGGCCGGCGAACCCGGCTCGACCAGGGTCACCAGCCAGGTGCGCGGGGCCGTGCTGCTGTTGCGCTTCCAGGTCACGCCATAGCCGAGGTCGATGCCGGCGTTCTGCATCTTGTCCCACTCTTCGCTGGTATAAGTGAAGTGGTACTTGTCCTTCGGCTGGCCGGAGGCGGTCACCGCCGTGGTTTTCAACACGTTGAAGTAGTCGATGGCGTTGCTGAAATCCGCCATCTTGTAGGTGTTCGGGATTTCCCTGTACCAGAGGTAGTTCTCGTACGACCAGGCGCGCAGGAATTTCAGCTCATCGAGCAGCGTGCCCTGGCGATCCGGGAAACGCGTGCCCTCGAAATCGACGCCGCTGCGCGGTTTGGCGCACATGTTCGCGTAGGCCGTGGAGGCGCCCAGGGTGCTTGGGTCGAGGTCGCCCGAGCTCGTCGGCGCGGGAGTCGATGGGATCGGATTCGTGGTACCCGCCGGCGGACGCGCGCCGACACCGGGCGAACCGCCACCGCCGCCACAACCGGCGAGGACGGCGCTTGCAAGGACAAAGGGAAGGATACGACCGGCAAAGGATGGCGAGCTCATACAGTCGATTATAGATGCGGAAAATCGCCTGGAGTACAACCAACTGTAACAGTTGGAGCCTTCCAACAACAGTGATTATCAAGCTGATATGGCCGGACGATGCTGGCCATATCAGCTTGTCATCAGGCCGCTTGCGAAGCCCCCGCTTGCGGCGCATGGAAGGCCGCGACCAGCGTCGCTTCCTTCTGTTTCGCCGCCTTCAGGTGGCGCTCCTTCACGTGGCCGTAGCCGCGGATGTCTTCAGGGATGCTGGCGATCGCCACCGCCTGGGACAGGTTATCCGCCGTCAGCTTCGGCAGCAGCGCGGCCACGGTCTCACGGTACTGGCCAATCAGGGCGCGTTCGACACGGCGCTCGGCGCTGTAGCCGAACACGTCGAACGGCGTGCCGCGCAGGCGCTTGAGCTTGGCGAGCACGCCGAAGGCTCCCATCATCCATTGGCCGTATTCCTGCTTCAACGCGCGGCCTTCCTTGTCGTGCTTGGCCAGCAGCGGCGGCGCCAGGTGGAACTTGAGCTTCACGTCGCCTTCGAACATGTTCGCGATCTTGGCCTTGAAGGCCGGGTCGGTATGCAGGCGGGCGACTTCGTACTCGTCCTTGTAGGCCATCAGCTTGTAGAAGTAGCGCGCCACCGATTCGGTCAACCGCGTGCCCTTGCCAAGCTTCGCTTCTTCTGCGCGAACGCTATCGACGAAGGCCTTGTACTGCGCAGCGTAGGCGGCATCCTGGTAGGCGGTCAGCAGTTCGACGCGGCGATTGACGATATCGTCCAGGCTTTCGGCGCGCTTGAACTCGATCACTTGCGCGGGGCTGGCCAGCTTCTTGATGGCCGCCAGGTCGTGGGCGGCCGTACGGCCCCAGTGGAAAGCGGCCTTGTTGAAGGGCACCGAGACGCCGTTCAGTTCGATCGCTTTCAGGAGCGAGGCCTCGGCCAGCGGCACGCGGCCCTTCTGGAAGGCATAGCCCAGCATGAACATATTGGTGGCGATCGCGTCGCCCATCAGGGCGGTGGCGATCTTGCCGGCATCGACGAACTCGACGTTATCCGCGCCGCAGGCTTGCACGATGGCGCCCTTGGAACCTTCGCCCGGGAATTGCCAGTCCGGATTCTTCACGAAGGCCGCGGTGGTGGCGCCGGTGGAGTTGACGGCGGCCCAGGTGCGGCCCTCGCCCATGCGGCTCAATGCATCACGCGCGGCGGTCACGATCTGGTCGCAGCCGATCACCAGGTCGGCGCTACCGGTGCCGACGCGGGTCGAGTGCAGGTCGGCCTGGTGTTCGGCCAGGCGCACGTGCGACATCACAGGGCCGCCTTTTTGCGCGAGACCGGACTGGTCGAGCACGATGGCGCCCTTGCCTTCGACGTGGGCCGCTACCGCCAGGATCTGGCCGACGGTGACGACACCGGTGCCGCCGACGCCGGCGATCAGGATGCCGAAGGGGTCGGTGATGGACGGAACGCGCGGCATCGGCAGCTCCGGTGGAGCCGCGTCCGCGGTTGCTGCTTTCTTGGGCTTTTTGAGGCCACCGCCTTCGACGGTGACGAAGCTCGGGCAGAAGCCGGAGACGCAGGAAAAGTCCTTGTTGCAGGACGACTGGTTGATCTGGCGCTTGCGGCCCAGTTCCGTTTCCAGCGGCTCGA
>Ga0265798_10012675_pt1 | contig 10148 bp, 14 predicted proteins | sample P3T30metagenome_FD_192430 | JGI IMG/M metagenome (GOLD analysis project Ga0265798, IMG submission 192430) | Plant litter microbial communities from East Loma Ridge, Irvine, California - P3 T30 | ecosystem: Environmental > Terrestrial > Plant litter > Unclassified | place: USA: California...
AAGAGATGCACTCTCTCAAGGCTTGAAGAGAGAGTCTACATCGGACTACGAGCCCGAGATTCCAAGTGCTGATATGCAGTCGAGATGTGCGACTTCTCTGGGCAGGTCGCGCGCGATGCCGCAAGGTAGCACAACGGGAACGTCTGTGAGTGTTTCTATGCATTTCATGTCTTGCGGGATGTCTCACTGGCGGCAGACAATAACTACTACTATGACCCCAATCAACGACATCGCCGGCACCGTCACGCCTCGTCCTCCGGTCAGAAGGAAGAATCCAGAAAATTCCTGGAGCAGAAAGAAGCCAGAATCGTGGTGCTGAGAAAGGCAATCATCACGAGTCGTCTGCACGCAGCCGTTTTCGATGGAAATCTGAATCTCGTCAAGCAATTGCTCGGAGATGGGGGAGACGCGACTGCTATGGTGCCGGCTTTTCCCTTGGAAGCAAATTCCTCGGATGTGCGCATCGAACAGCGGAAACTCCTCAGCGTCCTAATCAAGGCAGGCGCTGATATTGACTATGTGGACTGGAACGCCGAGGAACCCTCGACACTACTATACCGAGCCACAACGTTCAAGCGGCACGATCTTATAGAGATACTCCACCAGGCTGGCGCCGACCTCGACAAGATATGTTGGCGAGGACAGACTGCACTACACGGCGCCATGGCGATCGGTCGATGGGACATCGCCAGGATGCTTGTTCGTATGGGCGCAGACATCGACTGAGGCGATGACCGAGGTCACATAGTGCTTCATGAAGCCGCGAAATGTGACAATTTGACGACTGTTAAGCTCTGCATGCAACTGGGCGCCAAAGTCGAATGTCAGGACGACAAGGGCCAGACTGCACTTCACAAAGCCGCGAAGCACTCGACGGCCGCGCTGGCAGAATACTTCGTCCAGGCTGGAGCAGACATCGATGTTCAGGACAACGATGGTCGCTCGGCTCTGGTCGTGGCCATAGGAGCTTCTAGCGAGGCTGTGACCAAATTCTTGCTTTCTGCGGGTGCAGCCCTTGTCATTGTGTTCAGGGACCCTTCTAGGTCCTCCACTCGATACTACCACAATGTAGTGGATTATGCCAAGATGGTGGCCGACAGTAGAGAGTCACGAAGACCTGGGACGAGTGAGGCCAAGCAGGCCGAAAGGATATACCGGCACCTACGTCGTCTGAGCGATGGCAGAAAGTCTGTGGAGTAGAGTCTTGGTCCTGTTGTGGCACTTGCATCAGGGAGGCACCATCCATCAGTCGACCCCAGCATTGTGCAAGGCCCGCAGTGGTTTCCAGCTTGGTGCGCGGAGGTGAAGACATCTATCACGCTCGGGACGAGACATTGTTCTCACTAAGTGGGAGGGAAAGTGCAAAGTGGGGCACTTTGTTCGTGTGCTGCAGGCTCACAGCTCGCGACCCGGGAAGGAAGAGGTAATCCTGGCTGATGGTCCGGCAATCATTGTACGCCTATACCTCAGGACACCGCTTACCTTCGATAATGCACGTATCGACGCCACGGAAGTCTCTCCGCTGAGCAGCTTGGATAGTGCATGCAGAGTCGATCCATTCTGTCTCTGCCATGCGCTCAATTTGGGGAGATCGAAGAGCGCTAAGTCGTCAGCATGATAGGCCCGCCTATGATGCAGGTAGACCCCTTAGGCGGTAGCGGATCAAAGCGCTATACTCACGGAACGTGAAGCCCAGCCGCTCGTCGCCTCGAGCAAAGCATAATCGACGGGCATTCTATTAATGATGGCTAACGTAGCGTCAAGCTCTGCCAGGACTCAGGTGAGCTTTTGCACAACAATGTACCGTCGTTCCGACTCGCCACCTGGCCTTGCGAGATCGCACGTCACGCCACAGTATGCTATCGGCGTGCCGACGAGTTGTTCGTTGCGATGTCACCCTATCGAAACTAGGCAGTACTCGCCGGCCCCGGAGCGTTGACACAGCGCGCTCCATCGTTCTGGGACGTGACAGGGCCCTTGCCGACAACTCTCCAGAAATCGTTGAAGATCGACACCTCGAAAATGGTGCCAAAATTCTCTGCAACGAACCAACGACCTTCGGGAGTGGCGTACGCGGCTCCCCATTGAACATCGCTATTCCTTGGACGGCCGGTCTGGCGAAATGGCTCGGGGCCAAGGTTTCTGATGGCGCTCCATTGCCTTGTCGCGAGGGTCCAGCGGAAGATCCATGTATCATTAGTTTGAAATGTGAACAGAGAATACAGATGATCACCACCAAATGGGATGTAAGACCAATCCAGTCCGCCGTAGTAGTACGCGGGTGGAGCAGCATCGGAGCCCTCAGCGACGAGGCCCAACTAGTCAAATGTTAGCTTTGCTGCAGCGACGTGCGAGACAAGCTTCGCACTCATGCAGACGATAGACTTACGTAGTTGGGCTGATTCGGGTTGAGATTGTACTGTGCCCAGTATTGGTTCCAGCGCACCCACAATTGCCCATTGTTGTCCACCTCTCCCACATTGTACGGTTGGGAGACGTTGGCAAAGATCTGGAATTGACCCGACGGATTGAATCGAATGAGGTTTCGAGGAGGATTCGTAGTGGTGCCGTACAAGAAGTTGTCGAGGGTATTGTACCCGATGGCGTTGACGGGGTTGTTATTGTCGGTGTTGATGGTGGCTGCTGTGGTCACGGAACCATCGTCCAAAGAAACGCGGTACAGTGTTCGGACTTGAATCAAGTATCCTTGCTGATCGCAAGCTGCCGAGGGTATAGGACGTGGTGTCTGAACCAAGACCGAGCCTGTATTCGAACAGTCAGAAGCACATCTTGTATAATCCAGGCGTGACGCGAGCTTACCGTCTGAGCAACCGCTGACCGAGGCAGTGGTGGTGGTGTACACAGCAGTCGACGTGCCTGAAATATCGTAGAAGGTGGTTGTGGTCCTGTAACCCGGTGCATAGCCCACATACTACGACATGCAAGTCAGCATAATTTGACCTTTCGATTGAGCAAAGCTTGGATCTTACGTATGTTCCACGCTGCGGGCCACTTGGAGGCGAGCTGCTGAGTGTCGTTGACGAAGGAGCATTTGTATAGGTGTTTCCAGTTGGGGGATAGCATGTGACTGTGGTTGAGGTATAGCCGGGGTTTGCAGACACATAGTATGTGCCGCCCGCTGATCCGCTCTGAAGAGCGGTAGAGTAGGTAGTCGTCCCTGCCGTTGCTTGTGTGCCGTACGCAGTCGTTGTAGTATAACCGGGGGTGACAGATACGTACTAGAAGAAGCACATGAGTTATGGTCTCTTTCGCGAGATCGAGGGTCTTCAACTTACGTAGACACCAGGCTGAGCCCCAGACGGCGCCCGCATGGAGTACGTCGTACTGCCAGGAGCATTACCAGGTGCGTAGACGTACGACGTGCTGTATCCAGGATCTGCAGATACATATACCGTCCCTGGCACGTTGCCACTCGGCGGCAAAGTCGAATAAGTCCGAGTTGCTCCGGCAACATTGCTACCGTACGTAGTTGTAGTCACATAGCCTGGATCCGCGGAGACGTAGTACGTGCCCTGTTGAGATCCAGTAGGAGGAGCAGTCGAATAAGTCCGAGTGCCGGCAGCTTGAGTCCCGTAGACTGTCGTGGTTGCGTAGCCTGGGTTTGCCGAGACATAGTAAGTGCCTTGCTGAGCTCCGTTCGGCGGCAATGTTGAATAAGTGGACGTCCCAGCTGGCCCGGTCCCATAGACGGTTGTCGTTGCATATCCGGGGTTCGCCGATACGTAATAGGTACCTTGCTGGGCACCGCTCGGTGGAAGAGTGGAGTACGTCGTCGTAGTACCAACAGCTCCGCTTCCATAGAGCGTAGTTGTTGCATAGCCTGGGTTCGCTGATACGTAGTATGTGCCCTGCTGAGCGCCGGTTGCAGGCAGAGTGGAGTAGGTCGTGGTCCCGGCCGGTCCATTGCCATAGACGGTAGTTGTTGCATATCCTGGGTTCGCGGAGATATAATAGGTACCCTGCTGGGCCCCACTCGGAGGCCGTGTCGAGTAGGTGGTCGTGCCAGCGGGCCCATCTCCATACACAGTAGTTGCAGCGTAGCCAGGGTCTGCTGAAACGTAGTACGTCCCGGGATTTGCGCCGCTTGGAGGCGCCGTTGAGTACGTTCGTGTGCCGGCGGAGCCTGCGCCATAGACAGTGGTCGTAGCGTAGCCGGGATCGGCGGAAACGTAGTATGTGCCTTGTTGGGAGCCAGAGGGAGGGGCGGTAGAGTAAGTCCTCGTGCCTGCGACGTTCGAGCCGTATGTAATAGCTGTTGCGTAACCGGGGTTGGCCGCGACAACATACGTCCTAGATTGAGTAAGCATTACTTCAAATTCCACGCCCATGGTAGATGGTGCCTCTTAGGCTCTCACCCTTGTTGAGCTCCACTGGGAGGGACGGTCGACACGGTCGAAGTGCCTGCAGGTCCGGTACCGTACGAGGTAGTCGTTGCATATCCTGGATTGGCCACGATGTAGTATGTGCTATCGATGGTTAGAAGTGCTATCGAAGAATTTGGCAGAAACCTACCCTTGCTGTGCGCCGCTTGGGGCGGCAGTTGAGTACGTTGATGTCCCAGCCGCTCCGGTGCCGTACGATGTCGACGACACATACCCAGGATTTGCTGCAACGTAGTATGTGCTGAAAGCAGTCAGAAGTGCTTCATGAGCTTTGCAGAAATTGTGCTTACCCTTGCTGCGCTCCACTGGGTGCTACCGTAGAGTAGGTCGACGTCCCTGCCGCTCCTGTGCCGTACGAAGTCGATGTCGCATATCCAGGGTTTGCGACAACAAAGTACGTGCTGAAAGGTATCAGAAAAGCTACTTTAAGCCTCCTTGAGGACTTACCCTTGCTGAGCTCCACTTGGCGGTGCGGTAGAAACCGTGTAGGTGCCCGCCGCCGCTGCTGTGCCGTAGGAGGTGGTCGTCGCATATCCGGGGTTCGCAACAACGTAGTAAGTGCTGGAGGCGCTTGTCAGTAAGAAATATTAGATGTTTCCTTTCTTACCTACCCTTGCTGCGCCCCACTTGGAGGTAAGGTCGACACGGTGGATGCGCCGGCTGCATTGGTGCCGTATGAAGTGGTTGTTGCGTAGCCAGGATCCGCAGACACAAGATAAGTTCTAGTGTGTCAACGGAATCAGCGATGCCTCACTCCACAAAGAGCGATGAAATGTTGCAGGTGCAAACTTACCCTTGCTGTGAGCCACTTGGAGGGACAGTAGAAACTGTTCTTGTGCCGGCCTGCTGCGCTGCTCCATATTGAGTAGACGTGGCATACCCTGGGTTGGCCACGACATAGTAGGTCCTGCCAATCAGTCAGCTCGATCACCAATAGAACCTCTGACAAGACTTGTTTGACGTACCCTTGCTGGGATCCACTTGGCGGCCGAGTAGATATTGTACTCGTCCCAGCGGCGCCCGTGCCGTAACTAATTGAGGTGGCAAAGCCAGGCTCATTCGCCACGATGTAAGTCCTTGGACAGTATTAGCTGGATAACAAGCCCAGTGATGTCGTTCATGTACTCACCCGGCAACAGATCCGCTCGGAGGTATAGTCGACACGGTGCGTACGGTGGCAGCTGTGTTGGTCCCGTAAGACGTGGTCGTCACGTATCCCGGATCCTCGCGAACGACATAGGTACTAATGATCAAACACCGTCAGTGAGCAGTCCGACAGTAATCTGGCAGTGGACTCACCCAGGTTGAGCTCTATCAGGAGCTACAGTGGTAACTGTCGTCCTCGCTGCAACGGTACCATTACCGTAGGAGGTCGATGTGACGTATCCTGCATCCTCTTGGACAACATACGTTCTTGGAGGATCATTTATTAGCATCAGTCCGGGACACTGGTCAACAAACAGACCTACCCTGCTTGAGAGCCGCTCGGAGGTACTGCGGTGAGCGTTGTTCTCCCAGATACGCTGCCAGCTCCGTAGGTCGTAGAAGTGACATATCCTGCATCTGCTCGGACGATATACGTTCTACGCGTGTCAGTGACGTCTCTTGGCTCGAGGTCTCCTGCTCGACGTACCCTTGCTGAGAGCCACTCGGTGCCACAGTCGAGATTGTGCTCGATCCAGCAACAGAGCCAGTCCCGTAAGTTGTTGAAGTTACGTAGCCTGCATCCGCACGGACGATGTAGGTCCTGAGCCTGTTAGCAGTTTCCATAACCTTGGACATAAAACGCAGGTTTCTGACACACCCTTGCTGAGAACCGCTCGGCGCCACGGTCGATATCGTAGTAGAGCCAGCGCTAATGCCAGAACCATAGGTCGTAGAGGTCGCATAACCTGGATCTACAACAACGATATAGCTACACGTGCAAAGGACGAGTCAGCACGATCAACAGTGATACATCGATACGAAATTCCTGCGCAAGATTTCGCTTGGCAATGCCCGCTCCAGGAAGATTGGCTGTACGTACGTTCCTCTTTGAGAGCCGGACGGAGGAATTGTGCTGGCTGTTGTAGCACCCGCAATTCTGTTTGAACCATACACGGTAGAGTCCACGTAGCCAGGATCGTCGGCGACAATCTGGCATGCTCGTTAGTCAGACTTCTCAAGGGGAAGCCTTTGCTTGACTCACATATGTGCCACGGATGGAACCGCTTGGTGGCACAGTACTAATGGTCCGAGTACTACCAAAAGTGTTCGTTCCGTAAGAAGTGGTTGTATCAAATCCTGGGTCAACGCTGACTACCTATAGATGATTCGAAGGTTAGCATAACCTTAACGTCGGCTTGCTCGCTGCACTGAGTGCTTACATATGTCCCGCGTTGACTTCCGCTTGGCGGCACCTGTGATACTGTGGTCGTTCGTGGTAATGAGCCCGATCCATAGACGGTTGTCGTTGCGAATCCTGGATCATCGGCCACAATCTATTCACGGCACGTTGGAGGTTAGCGAAGACACCCAGCAGCTCATGCGTGGCTGTGGTAGCTTAATTGCACTTACATATGTTCCACGGACAGATCCGCTGGGCGCTATCGTGCTGACTGTTCTCGTTGCCCCGCTGGCAGCTGTTCCATAAGACGTAGTAGTATCAAAGCCAGGATCAGCACTGATGATGTACGTTCCTTGACGGCTGCCGCTCGGGGCCACGGTCGAAACAGTCCGAGTGCCCGCAACCGTATTAGCTCCATATACAGTCGTGCGAGCATACCCAGGATCGTCGGCGATGATGTAAGTACCTCTTACAGAGCCACTTGGTAGTATTGTGCTGACAGTCCTCGCGGTGGCTATGGTGTTATCTCCGTATGATGTGGTCGTATCGTAGCCGGGGTCAGCACTGACGATATATGTCCCTCGTCGACTTCCACTCGGAGGTACCGTAGAGACAGTCTGGGTGCCTGCGATCGTGTTTTGGCCGTATATGGTAGAAGTAGCGTATCCGGGCTCATCACCGATGATATATGTTCCTCTGACCGAGCCACTTGGCGGTATCGTGCTTATAGTTCGTGCGGTAGCTATGGTTCCTGTGCCGTATGACGTGGTCGTGTCGAAACCCGGGTCAACACTTACGATCTAATCACGCCTTGTCAGTATGGCTCTTGGTTGAGCGGTCGAAGGCTGGCCGCTTACATAGGTTCCTTGCTGGCTTCCAGTAGGCTGTACCGCCGAAATTGTCGTGGTGCCCGCAGTGTCATTTTGCCCGTAGATCGTCGATGTCGTATAACCGGGATTGTTGGCCACCACGTAAGTTCCAGGCACCGACCCACTTGGAGGAATGGTGCTTACAGTTCGAGAGGTACCCGTCGCATCCGTACCGTACAGGGTCGTTGTTCGATAGCCTGGGTTCACTCGAACTACATATGTACCCGACTGACTCCCGCTGGGTGCAACGGTAGAGATCGTGCTCGATCCAGCTGCTGTCTCATTGCTATAGATTGTGGTCTCGGCGAATCCAGGATTATTTCTGACGATGTATGTGCCCGACTGGCTTCCACTTGGTGCTACGGTCGATATCGTGCTTTCTCCAGCTGGCCCGGTACCGTACTCTGTGGTCACGGCATAGCCTGGGTGATATTCGACTATGTAGGTTCCCTGCTGACTCCCGGTAGGTTGTACGGTGGATATTGTGCTCGAGCCTGCTGGACCAGTGGCATAAACTGTCGACGTCGCATAACCTGCATTCGCTTCAATGATCTGTTGGGCAGAGTTCGAGGTCAGCAAGTGCTTGAGCAACAGCAAGAAAAGGTGGCGCCTACGAAAGTTCCTTGCTGGCTGCCGCTGGGCTGCACGGTCGAGATCGTGCTTGTACCCGCCGGACCGGTATTGAAGCGAGTCACCGTAGCATAGCCCGGGTCTGCAGAGACGATCTGTTTTGTATTAGTAATACGCAGAGCATGATATGAGGCAAAGTCTAGCAAAGAAAGAGCTTACGTAGGTGCCTTGACCACTGCCAGTGGGTAGAACTGTGGAAACAGTTGTCGTTCCGGCCGTCTTATTGCCGTATATAGTGCTTGTGGTGTACCCAGGATTCTCGTCTACGATATATGTGCCTTGCCGAGGGCCGGTCGGCGCTATCGTCGAGACAGTACTTCGTCCCTGCTGTGCTGTGCCAAATCTGGTACTAGTGGTGTAGCCAGCGTTCTCGTTCACGATGTAAGTGCCTTGTTGGCTGCCGCTCGGTGCAACCGTCGAAATCGTGCTTCTGCCTTGCTCTGCCGTGCCGTATCGAGTCTCTGTGATATACCCGGGATTGTCGTTGATGATATACGTGCCTTGCTGACTTCCAGATGGAGGCACTGTGCTGACAGTACTTCTGCCCTGCTCGGCGGTACCGTATCTCGTACTCTCAGTGTAGCCAGGATTGAACGATACAACGTAGGTACCCGCCACAGTTCCACTCGGTCTAGCAGTCGAGATGGTCGTAATGCCGGAGGAACCAGTGCCGTAGATCGTACTTGTGGCGTAACCAGCATTCTCTGACACTATAAAGGTACCCTGCTGCGAGCCACGCGGAGGCACGGTCGAGATAGTGCTTGCACCTGGCTCATTGCCTTCGCCATACGTTCGCGAGGTAGCGTAGCCAGGGTTCTCTTCTACGATCACAGTGCCTGTGCGAAAGCGAAGTCTCAGTGTTTGCAATTCGTGCGCTAGGCCGAGATCTGACTTACCTGGCTGTGATCCTTGTGGAGTGACTGTTGAGATAGTCCTCGCTCCTGCCGATGTCTCGGTGCCGAATACTGTAGTCGTCAAATACCCTGCGTTCTCTTCAACGTAAAAGGTGCCTTGTGATTTTGCATCAGCACATGTAGTCACGACTGTGTCGACGTCCGCTTCTTACCTTGCACAGAGCCACTCGGGCGCGCGGTAGAATAAGTCCGGCGCCCGGCTGACGTTCCGTTCCCGTAAGATGTCGAAACTGTATAACCGGGGTTCTCCTCGACGAAGATTGTGCCTCAGAAATAGTCAGTCACCAGCTTCGACGCTCGAGGAGCGGATTTCTCACCTGGCTCAGATCCAGTCGGTGTAGCTGTCGAGTATGTGCGCTGACCCGCGGATGTACTATCGCCGTAGGTTGTAGCGAGGGTATATCCTGGATTGTCTTCCACAATGTAGACTCCTGCAAGGCGTGTCAATAGTGCAAGGGCGTCGAGATTACTGGGCAGGCCGATCACGGGACGATGCTCTTGGAACGTGGACAGGGTCCAGACTTACCAGCATTGGATCCACTGGGCTGTAAAGTCGAGATCGTGCTTCTACCAACTTGTTGTGCTGTGCCGTAGGTCGTGGTCGTAGAATAACCCTGATCTACCTGTACGAATACTGTTCCAGGCTGGCCATCGCTGGGTCTGACAGTGGTTATGGTGGATGTCTGCGGTGTGAGTCCGGTGCCATACGATATCTCTGTCTGATAGCCTGGATTAGCCACTACTACATACGTGCCTTGTGTTGAGCCAGTTGGCGGGATCGTGGTGATCGTGCTCGCCGTGACTGGTCCTGTGTTGTAGTCGTAGGAGGTTGATGTTGTGAAACCCGGGTTGACGACCACGTAAGCAGTTCCTGATTCTGAGCCTGTAGGCGGATCGAATGATATTGTGCTAGTTCCGGCTGGGCCAGTGCCATACGACGTCGCAACGGCGTAGCCTCGTCGGATGGCCACGACGTAGGTACCCTAGCAGGTGTATCAGTGGGTGC
>Ga0265798_10012677_pt1 | contig 10147 bp, 8 predicted proteins | sample P3T30metagenome_FD_192430 | JGI IMG/M metagenome (GOLD analysis project Ga0265798, IMG submission 192430) | Plant litter microbial communities from East Loma Ridge, Irvine, California - P3 T30 | ecosystem: Environmental > Terrestrial > Plant litter > Unclassified | place: USA: California...
TTCTTCTTCCTCAAAGTTCCCCTCCTCGGTGTTCTCATCTACGGCATTGCGGAAGCATCGACTGCATATCTTGTCACCAAAATCACCGACCCGCCTCCACCGCCGCAGGAAGCCGAAGAGTTTAAGAAGAAGGACGTGAGGTGGGATAACAAGCATGAGTTCTTGAGTCTGCCGCTCGATGCCGTAGACAAGATCAATGCGAAGGTCAGCAAGCGCAAGGCCGACCCAGTCGAGACTGGAGATGGCCTGAAAAGAAGGCAGTTCACTTGATAGCTAAGATGCAATTCTATTCACGAACTGCGCAAGCACGAGATTGCTTGGGGCTGACTTAATCACTTGGACACCTTGATGATCGTACAAGGTATATATAAGCATCACTTTTTCCGACACCTCATGACCTTGTTCTCTTTCCCTTCTCTCGCTCCAATGGAAGCCAGCCGTGCGCCTTCGCAAGATTCCAGTGCCGTAGCCGGTATTTTGAAGAGCTCCACACCAGCACCCCACACAGCACCGTCACAGACATGAGAGCTTGCCCAAACAGGCAGCCGGAGCCCACATCTTCCTCTCTTTATCGTTGCTCCTATCTCAAGCTCTAAGCTTCTCCTACGCGTCTTTGACTAAAAGTCTCGCCACGTTCTTCTTAGATCTCCGCCCGAGACCTCTCCAACCGGCAATGGGTGTCTTATCGCCACGCTACGAGCTGGCTTACCCCTCACCACTACCGTAGTAAACAAGCTGCCATGACAGCATTGATTGATCGATTACGGATGGTGGATAAGTATGCCTGTTGTTTTCCTTATGATTTCTTGACCTCATACAAATTCTCTCTGTCCTGTCAACGTGAGCAAGCATTGAAGCTATCGCCGCCGAGTCACATCCACCGAACAGACAGACAGCCTCCAGCCATCGTCACCATGCCGACCAAAGGACTGAGATACATGAACAAGGTGGACTTGGAAAAGGATGCCGGGACCGAACCTTTCCTTCACGTACGTTCTTGCAGTCGATTCCACATTCCATTCGACAACTCCTGACCTTCCTCTCAGAACCGATGGCACCCAGACGGTACGAACGACCCCAACGACTCCATATCTTTTCCATCCCGACCATCTAACAAAAAGTCAAGTCCCCAACGCGGGCACTATCAAAAACGGCGAAACAGTCAAGATCGAGTGTGTCGACTGGACCGGAGGCCAGATCAAGAACAACGACTCGGCCGACGACATCCGCGACGTCGACCTGACCAAAATCCACTACCTGACCGGGCCATTTGAGATCGAGACCGCCGAGCCAGGCGATGTCCTGGTCGTAGACATCCAAGACGTGCAGCCTCTTGAGGACTCTCCATGGGGCTTCACCGGTATCTTCTCCAAAAAGAACGGAGGTAGGATGATGCTTTGTCTTCTAGCAAACCATCCATGTAATTGACCACAAATCGACAGGTGGATTCCTGGACGAGATCTACCCCAAGCCGTACGTACCTCCCCAACAACACTCCCCAAGCCCAGCCTCACTTCCTTCCAAAAGCCACATCTCGCAGAAGAAAGAACTGATGCCCCGATCTCCTCCAAAACAGAGCCAAAGCAATCTGGGACTTCGAAGGAATCAACTGCTCCTCCCGCCACATCCCAGGCGTCAAATTCGCCGGCCTCATCCACCCAGGAATCCTAGGCTGCGCGCCCTCGCCCGAAGTCCTCGCAACCTGGAACGAGCGCGAAGGCGGCCTGATCAAAGCTTGCTCGCACATGGACCGCGACGTCGCGCACCCGCCGGAGCCCACAAACGTGCACGCCGGAACCGCAGACGGCAACATCAAGGAGAAAGTCGGCAAAGAGGGCGCGCGCACCGTCCCCGGCCGCCCGGAACACGGCGGCAACTGCGACATCAAGAACCTCTCGCGCGGCAGCAAGGTGTACCTGCCCGTGCACGTCAAGGGGGCCAAGTTCTCGGTCGGCGACCTGCACTTCTCGCAGGGCGACGGCGAGATCTCGTTCTGCGGTGCCATCGAGATGGCGGGCGTCATCACCATCAACTTCTCCGTCATGAAGGGCGGCGTGCAGCAGCTCGCCATGAAATCGCCCATCTACGTGCCTGGGCCTGTCGAGCCGCAGTTCGGGCCGGGCAGGTACATCTATTTCGAGGGCTTCAGTGTCGACGAGCATGGCAAGCAGCATTACCTCGATGCCACCGTCGCGTATCGCCAGACTTGTTTGAGGGTGATTGAGTATCTGAGGAGATATGGTCAGTTTTTTTCATCAATTCTTTTTCGCGAATAATCTTTGTGATCAAGTCTGCTAGACAAGGGTGGACCAGTACTGACCTACGTTGTTCTTACCCGCACAGGCTACGACGACTACCAAATTTACCTCCTCCTGTCTTGTGCCCCTATCCAGGGCCACATCGCGGGTATTGTCGACATCCCCAATGTTTGCACTACTATCGTAAGACAGCCCAAGATCCGTCCATCCGCTTGTTAGGAACATCTTGATGCTAACAGAATACAACTCAGGGTTTGCCGATTGACATCTTCGACTTCGACATCTCGGTCCACAAGCCCGCCGAGAAGCGCAACTTGGGCAGCTGTGCTTTCGCGAGCTCTTGAGAAGCAGTGGTGCCGTGGCCCATGGCCGTGGCATCTTGTATAGCGGCTGTCTGAGACGACATCAACGAGTGTATATGGAGAGTAATGACAGTCTCGGAATGAAGGAGGTCTGGTTGTATGTAGTAGTTAGTTAGCGAACTCTGACAAGTAACTAACTTACCAAACACCAAAACTTCGCTAGTCATTTCTCATGCTTGGAAGAAAGGGCAAAAAGAAGTTATATTTGCCGCTTCTGTGGATCGAACACAGTACCTCCAGAAATCGTACAGTTGCACGGGGGACTTGAAGTGGACTTCAGTCTGGCGCTCTCCCAGGTGAGCTAAAGCGGCGTTGGGGATTGTTTTGAGGCAATCACGTGATAATACTTGACAAAACACAAAATATAATAATTCAAATTGTTCTGAGCAGAGCACCCAAGGACAATCAGATCCACTCGAGATGCCATCCAAGTCCTCCCCAATCCAACCCTCAGATCCCCTACCTACCTACCCAACCAACCCATCAAAATGGCCTAGGCGGCGGCGTCTGAAGCGGCACAGCCGTAAAACGCCACTGCGTCCACCGCTGCCTGGCGACATACGTGCAGCCGACCTCGCGCCACTCGGGCTCCAAATCAAGAACCTCGTCGGGAACCGACATGATGGGCCTGTGCTCGCCCTCGTTGTAGATGGGCTCCTCGGGCCCGCACACGCTGCCGTAGTTCAGCAAGCACCGAAAGCTGTCGTACGCCTGCGCGGGCAGCGGCTGGTTGAAGTGCGCGAAGTCGAGGGCCGTGAACGCGCTGTCGTCGTAGGCGGCGGCGGTGCGCGTGGACAGTGGCGCCGTGATGGGTAGGAGGATGTTGGTGTGGGCGGGCAGGGTGCCGCTGGCGCCGCAGTGGTCGACGCGCTTGTAGTCGCTCCAGATGACGGCGCGGGCGCTGGCGAGCGAGAGGTAGTTTGTCGGGCTCGTGAAGGTGTGGCCGTCGCGGACGGCGGTGTTGGGGGTGTTGGGGATGGTCGGGGCGGGGGTGATGGTGGAGCCGTTTTGCAGGCAGAAGTCGCCTGAGACGGTGGTGACGGGCCAGTAGTACACCGTTTGGATGGCGCCCCATTTGGGCTCGATCATGCACCTCTCCGGCCATCGGCTGCAAGCGGTGTCCTTTGTGGGCGTCGGCGCGGGCGTTGTAGTCGGGGTTTTGTACGATGTTCTGCAGGACGGAAGCTCGGGCGACGATACTGACGCAGTGTTCTGATAGTACTCTGTCCAGAGGGAAGACCACGAGGTGAGCAGAGCGGTACAGGCAGTCTCGGCGATCACGCACGTCGGCGAGGCACCAGTGTATGAAGGCCAAGTCCACACGGTTCGCGGAGTCACCGAGGTGAACACTTCAGTGGTGGGAGTTACCTGGTAAGACTCCAAGGCTCTGGGTCGGCCATCGCACAGAGTCGTGAGCGGGACGTCCGAATTCGTGACCATCGTCGTTCTGGTGCCCGTGGAGAGGACTGTCTGGTAGCTGGATGCACTGCGGACCGACGATGAGGCAGCATCGTATGACCACAGTGACGACTGGCACTCGAAGTCGTCATCGTCTGGGTCTGAGCGATTAAAGTCAACTGTCTGTCTACAAAAGTGAGATTTGACGGATCATACCAGCAGGTAATGCTGTAGCGAGCCGGCTCAAACAGGTCACACCGAGGAAAGTCACAAGCTTCCACATGGCGAAAATGGCGCGATGGTTCGTGAGTGTCCGTCCTTCCAAAGGTGTCAGCGGTTACATCTTCCTTCATATTTATCCGTGAACTCTGCCAAGCTCCTACTCTGTCCATCAGGGCGGTCTCTGCAGCCACATGAAGATTTTAATGAATACGAGAACATGCATCGTATTGTCCCGTCACCTGAAGGCCCCTAGAATCCAGCCATCGTAGCGTATGACCCAATCTGGAATGATATCCTGTGCCAGTGTATCGGGAGGGTAAAGCCATCGCCGAGCCGCCAAGGGCAATCCTCAACAAGTGTTAAGAACATGCATCGTCTAGGGCGAGTTCGTCGGTCTAAATGCATCTGAATGATAGACTATCGGTCCTGTTAACTTTAGCGTTAGGCGAGCCGCGTTTGAAGCGATTATCAACAACACCCAGGTCTAGACTTGTGTTCCACAAGGATTATATCGCCCCTATAACACTTGTTAGTTGCGATCAGATCCCATAGTTGCTCATGAGAATGGCATCACTCTGGCATCGAGCTTGAGATCAGACTGTTAGATCGAAGGAAGCATTGGCAGCTGAGCGGGGTGTGCAGGATACTGCAGGTACCCTTGAGTAGAAGGTCATGTGTCAGGTTGTTACTGCTGTATATGCGGATTGGCAATAACTTGGCTCTTTCAGCTGAAGAGTCACCAGCTTCCAGCCCTTTCTTGCCGGTCAAGTCGAACTCGCAGTAGACTATTGTATGCGAAAATGGGATTGTCGTTCAGTGAATGGAAGCGAGCTGTCGGTGTGTTCAACCAGTCACCGAGACCTTGCACTTTGTACCCAAGATATGCATGCTATGTCGAGAATAGCTTTGTGCTTAAATTAGTCGAGAAAATCATTTATCTTCATTCAGCTTGACATTAAAAGCAATTATGAGGAAAGGCATGATCTGTGTCGTCTGTTACCAGCCGCTCAGAACATCTTCATGCTAGCGTTCTGTCCACTCGGCACATCGTAATCGATTTCTTTTTCGACCCAAGCACCACTTCACCGTGCTTCTTTCACAACAACGACGCAACGTAACGGGCTGAATTCGGTTACCTGCCTGAACAGTGGACAGCGAGCAGGCAACCTTTATCGTCTGCACTAAAGCCGAAGAATCAAGATTGACGACTCCGATGAATGTTCCCTGAACCTAACCCCTTCACAGCAACCTGGGTGGAGGAGTGGGCGGCGGAGTCTGAAGTGGCACTGGCGTGACACGCCAGCTAGACCTCCCAGAAGGATGATCGATATACGTGCACCCCACAGAGCGCCACTCGTCCTCCAAGTCCAGGATCTCAGGCGGGACTGAGATTGCAGGCTTGTACGCGCCTTCGTCGTAGATTGGTTTGTCGCCACTGCACGTGCTGAACCAGCACTTGTACATATCGTAAGCCTCCGCCCGGATTGGCTGGTTCAGATCTGCGAAATTGAACGGCTCGAACTCCGGCTCGTTCCACTCAGAAATGCGGCTCGATAGCGCTGCCGTAATGGGCAACACGATGTTGCTGTGCGTTGTGAAGTGGCCGCCTAGGCCGCAGCGATGCACGCGCTTGTAATCGGTGTGGATCATGGCCCAGGCTTCCTCGATCGACAAGTAGTTTGTCGGACTCGTGAACGTGTGACCGTCGAAGACTGCGGTGTTGGCCTTCCCTGTGATGGTTGGCTCGGCGGCTGCGAGGGTCGTGCCGTTTTGCGCGCAGAGATCGCCCGAGACTGTCACCACTGGCCAGTAGTACAGCGTTTTGGAGCCGGGAGCCTTGATCATGCACCGGTCCGGTTTGCGGCTGCAAGCTGGATCGTTGGGAGGGGCATCTGGGGGCCTTTTCGTTGAGGTGGTGGCGCAATGCGGTTTATACGGCGATAATTGGTTCTCGGAGTCAGAATGCCACGCATCCAGGGCTGAATTGTACGAGGCCAAGATCGAAGTGCACGCGGTTGCGGCAATCTCACATGTCGGTGTGTGTCGGGTGTATTGGGGCCAGCTGCTGTAGGTGGATGGTGCTGGATAGGGGTACGTCGTAGTTAGAGTGGTGTACTTGTAAGACTCCAACGCTCTGGCTCGACCATCGCACAGAGTCGTGAGTGGAACCTCCGAGTCTGTCAAAGTCGTCCAGTCGTCGATCCATGCTGATTCGACCCACGTGACGACAGATGCATCACTAAACGATTGTGCTGCGGAATCGTGTGCGTGCCACGAGGACAGGCACTCGAAGTCATCGTCGTTCGGGTCTGCGAGACACAGATCAACCTTCCGTTCGCGAGGGTGAAATATCGTTGGGTCTTACCAGCAGGCAATGCGGCAACAAGCACGCACAACAAGGTCCCACAAAGAAAGGCTGTGAGCTTCCACATGGCGAAGTCGATGATGTTGCGGTAGCGCGTATATTGACTGTAACATGTGCCAGGATTCACCGGTCTTTATACTTCTCTGCTGATCCTCGCCTCCATACATCGATGTGGTCCGTCTTGACAATACATGCAGCCACATGCAGAACTTACATGGAATACGAAAACGACCATCTTGCTTTGCCGTCCTGTGAAGGGATCAGGCGCCAGGGCAGGGCAACCAATTCTTGATCTGGACTGAAGGGACATTCTGTACCAGCAAATCGAACGAATGACCTCGTCGCCCAGCCGCCAACGTGCAATGCAATGCTTCAGAAAGTCGAAGAGTCTGCAGCATCGTTTTTGTGGCTGGCTCGTGACTTCGCATGCATCAAGACTATTGGACCGACTGCATCGTTTGGCTGGATGCCCTTGTAGTGATTCGAAAACAAAGCGGAGTTGAGAATCTATGTCGGGACTGATCGCGTTTTCGTGAGTACTCGGGCAACGTTCGTAGCTGTGATTCATGAATACCTGGTCTGGACCAGATGTGTAGATGTTGCGTGAAGCGGCGGCTGAGCGGGGTCTGCAAGAGGTTGCAGATACCCTTGAACGGAAGGTCTCGTAACGGCAAAACATGCGCAGAGGCGCTAGCTCGTCCAGCTGAGCAGTCGCCAGCTTGCCAGCCAAGTCGAAATTGTAGGTTATTGTATGCCGGATTGCGGAACGTGGCGTAACAAATAGAAGCGAGCTGTCGGCGTCCAACCGAGGGAGTCGAGACCTCACCTTCTGTACACGCTATGAGTACGCTACATTAGCAGATCGATATTGACAGTGATTGCATACTGAACATCATGCATCTTCATTCGACTTTACATCAGGGGTTACCGGTGTGTGACAGCGCAATCAAAGCAGTCTATGAGCTGTGTCGTCCACTACCCTCAAAACATCTTCATGCTCGCGTTCTGCCCGCTAGGGACGTCGTAAGGCCCATATCCAGGGCGTGGGAACTTGGGAGAACCATCTTCGTTCCAAGTGAACTTCTGCGCCCGCACAGTCCTGGCTCCCCAGCCACTCATGTAATTGCGCATGCCATGGTAAACGATCCAGTCTTCGCTGCCGTCAGGACTGGTGGTGAAACTGGCGTGACCAACGCCGTATGCCTCTTCCTGGGGGTTCTGGTAGAATATGCAGCCCTCGTTGTTTTTCTTCCAGTCTTGCGCGTTCATCGGGTCGGTACCGATCAGTTCGAGTTGACCGAGACAGTAGTTGCGGTTGTCGCTTCTTGCAGCTGAGTATATGATGAATTCTTGACCAGTCTTCGGGTTCGTGAGCTGCTGCGGGCCTTCATTAGAGGCGAGGCGATAGTTTTCCCGGCGACCATAGGGGGTCTGCTCCCAGGCGTTCTCAGGGACACTGATAGAGATGTCAATCAGCAGTGGTCCGTCGCTACCAACAATGCGAGACGATGCTTACCTAATGATTTGTCTATCGGTAAGGTTTGAAGTGACAGTCCATGGGTCGCTCATCTTAGTGATGCAAAGGTTCGCTGGCCAGGAAGAGTATGCATGTTCCCTAGAGTACTGCAGTCAGTGGCCATCATAAGCGACTAGCAGATGAATGCATACCAGCACGAGTAGACGTGATAGAGGCCAGTGCTGTGTTTGAAGTACGTCCCATCGATAGCAAATTGATCGTATGTGTCAAGCTCGGCCTTCATGGTATAGTTGCTGGTCCATGGATCACTGGTGCTACCTTCCAAAACGAACATCCGATGATAGACAGCAGGGCAATTGAATGGGCAGAAGGCATCAATCTCTGGTGGTGGAGTGTCTGGCCGAGGATTTTAGTGAGGACAATGTTTGCAGATTCCAGAATTACACACCATAATTCGGGTCTCCGGTGAAGATGATGTACCACTTGTCGTCGATGTTGTGAAGCTCTGGTGCCCTGATGAGTACAGGATTAGTGTCATCATCGGCCAACAACGAATTTGAAAGAGGCCATACCACAAGTCCGTAGAGTAGGGCTGTCCTGGCTGTGGCATCCTGTCAGTTTGGGAACAATTAACTTTTCGAGATGGTTTCATACAGGCGGATCAAATGCGAGTTTGACTTCGGCGTTGTCCCAGTCTGTCATACTGGTACTCCTCAGGATGGTGATGTTCGTCATGGTGGTATAGGTCAAATAGTAGTAGCCATCGTCCTTGAGTATGAAGGGATCTGCCCCGACCTTCTCGAGGACCGGGTTCGTGTAGGTTGCTGTATTGTTCTGGGCTGATACCAACGGCAACAAACTTGCAACGAGTGCCAGGAGGCTGACTACGGTGATGGTCATGGTGTAGGTGATGTTTTAGGTCTTGGGGAAAGTTGCGGGCAGAGGATAGCGTTGGAGAGAAGTTGGAAGACACTCGTACCTGGATCGCCAACCACCTAGAAGAACGGTTAAGTAGGTAGGATATACCAACGCAATCATCCGTGTGACACCCTCGGACTACAGTACCCTTGCGGCAAAGGCAATCGTGGCAATGCCTTCGTGAGGGGAGCGGTGGATCTCTCGAGAGGAGGAGCCTTGGAGGCTGGAGTCTGATGGCGGGGAAGCCGGATTTATGCCGAAACCCTAAACCCGAAGCCACTTTCCAGTCGCCCTTCACATTCAATGTTGACTTTGCGCCTCGTTGAATGTCATTGGCCTGTGTCTCTGCAAATCTACGGCCCACCCTCACAGTACCGACACGCCAAAGATGAACAATTCACAATTCCGACAGCTCGTGTCTGGAAACTCAAACGATCAAAATGCATCTTCAACGCCCCGACCAGGCGCATCGACAGGCGCACTCGGGACTAAGAAGTCCAGCTTTGTGCCTATGACACCACGGACAGTGCGCGGCGGTTCGGATGTCGACTTTGCGCGACAAGTGCGCGAGCGTAATGCTGGCCTCCAGCCGACAAAGGCGAAGAAATTCAAATCTTATGCGCCCAAGGGTGTCAAATTGGGAGCTGGCTACACGGACCGCGCGAAAGCAAGAGCTGAAGGTGAAGGCAATGAGGACGCAGAGGATAAGGCGGAGAGAGTGAAAGCGCTGGAGGACCAGATGAAGCTGGGCCAGATCTCGAGGGAGGTGTTTGAAGCTCTGAGGGACAAGATCATTGGAGGCGATGCGGCAAGTTCCCACTTGGTAAAAGGGTTGGATCGAAAGTTGCTGGAGCGCGTTCGCAGAGGAGAGGATGTCATGGGTACTGGCGAGGGTACTGTCGACGCTGAAGAGCCCGATTTGGCAGAAGCAGCAGACGTCGACGACGAGCTGGAGAAGCTGGGCGAGATGGAAGTGGAGGCTTTGAAGAAGGAAAAGGTTGCAAAGAAAGGCATCATGGCACCTCCACCGCCAGTGGCCGGGAAGAAACGTTCACGAGACGAGATTATGGCGGAACTCAAAGCACAAAGGCAGGCAGCGGCTGAGGCTAGAAATGCCGCGGAACCACAGCTGGGCAATCGCTGGCAG
>Ga0265798_10012680_pt1 | contig 10146 bp, 12 predicted proteins | sample P3T30metagenome_FD_192430 | JGI IMG/M metagenome (GOLD analysis project Ga0265798, IMG submission 192430) | Plant litter microbial communities from East Loma Ridge, Irvine, California - P3 T30 | ecosystem: Environmental > Terrestrial > Plant litter > Unclassified | place: USA: California...
GGGGGATGGTGTGGTTGAAATATGAGCTGAGGGCTATGTTGGCGTGTGAGGGAGGGGGGAAGGGGAGGGGGAGTGTGGTTAATGCGAGTAGTATTGCGGGTGTTAGGGGCATGGTATGAAAGTTCCTAACACGCATTGAAACGCATGGAAGCCTGTGGAACGAAACTAACACCTATTCCCAGGCCTACAACGCCGCGTACACCGCCTCAAAACACGGCGTCATAGGCCTAACACGCAGCGCCGCAAAAGAAGTCGGACCCCGCGGCATACGCGTCAACGCCGTGTGTCCGGGCTACATCGAGACGCCAATGCAGGGCCTGAGCACGGAATACCAGGACGCGTCGGGGTCTGGGAGTGCGGCGAAGAGGAAGGCTGCGATTGAGAGTGTGGCGCTGGGGAGAGGGGGGACGGCAGCGGAGTGTGCTGAGGTTGTGGTGTTTTTGTTGGGGGATGGGGCGGGGTTTGTTACGGGGGGTGTGGTGGGGGTGGATGGGGGGTGGGATTGTTGACTTCGGGTGTGAGGGAGGGTCATGTGGAGAAACTCGTAGGATGTCTATTAGAGAGAGGGATGTGAGCACGGTTGGATCGATGTTGTTTTGTTTAACATGATGTCATGTTCATTCGTGTCTTCGCTTTTCGAATAAGAGGCAGGTAGAATTGGATCTCAATACCATTCTTGCGAAGGGAAGGCTTGTATGTATGCCGAAGCAATTGGGATAAGCCGAATGAATATATACAGCATTTGACATATAGCGCCAATACCTCCGTGGAAAGGCTGAAGTATTGTGGGCATGGGACAACATAGGATGCGGCGGGGTGTTTTTGACGAATAATCGACTCTTCTGCCTGACCTTCTGGGCATTTGCATCTTTCACGTACTTTCGTCTGCCACTTTTATCTTTTTCGCGGAACATGTAGCAATGGCAACGTCATCTTAGGCACCCACATATGTTGTTTCGGATTTCCTTTTTCAGTTACTTCTTCATGAGTGATGTGGAAAGCGTTTCCTAGCCAGGAACTTATGGGGCCGCAGTCTATCTTTCTTCCAAATGACACGTTCATGCATCGAAAGGAGAGGGTCTAGGATTATTGCCGGTATTTGTTCTTTATTTGATAGAAAGGCGAACGGGCTTCTCCTCGCACCACGAGTGCTTCAATAATCCCTTTTTGTACAACCAACACTCATCACAAGCTTTTGATAACACACTTTCGTCTCGGGAAAAGACATGACGTGCTTGCTGGGGTTCTTTTGGACGCGAGACCAGCGCACTCCACATCAGCGTCGCGATAGAGCTTTTGGATTTCGAAGATATTGAAGCGTGCTGGGGAGGACAATGATGCCAGGACGTTGAAATATATATATACACTCCTTGTATCAAGCTCGATAAACGCCCAATCGTTTTAACGATCCCTGCTCAGCATCGACGCTATATGTTGTCTCGGAATTCTTTCCAAGCTGCTATTCAGTCACCTGTCATCACTCTGGAATCTTCCCAGCGTCAGTTGCTACAAAAAATCTTTCGAACATAGGCTGCACGTATCCAGGGTCGCTGAACACCAGGCGTCCGAGAGTGAGGTTCAGAGACGCGTAGATTCTTGCTAGACGTATAGTAGCAGGCAAGATACTGAGTTCATGGTAACGCTTGGAGTAGTTTATAGTAGCGCAGCAAGTCTCTGGACATATTCGAGCTTTTCATCGTTTACTAGGACATGGAACAGGACTACTTTTGTTTTTGAATGATGGAGAGAGAAAAGAGAAACGGATGTTATGTGCCAGAGCACATGAAAGGTCTAAAGCATAGTTCGTTGCGGCAGACGACTTTGAAAGTACATTATGCAGATTTATATTTTCTGTTCGCGAAAATTAGAGCTGGAATGTATCGAGAGGTTTGGTAGTAGTGCTTTACTAGACGGCAATGTTTTGTCTGTTAAGCGATTCCCAGCCAGGAACATATAGCTTGAGGTTTCAATTTCACAACACATAGGTATCATATTCGTAAGTTCAGTGTAAAGTGTTACACTTCAGAACACTCATTAGATCCTCAGTTACCATTTTTCGGTCGCGGCAAGAGTCCTCTCCACTTCGACGCATGATGAACGCGTCGGCGGCTTTTCGATCATGCCTTGACCCTCTGTCTCTTTTCGGAAACCCCAATAATTGAACGTTTAATATGAAGGTCTGGAGGCTGAGGGCAAGGTAAGTTTCGTGTAACTCTAACTTGTGCTCACACTAAATGCCTTGGACAGGAATTCGCTGCGCAGACAGGACATGGTCGTGAGACGATCGGTTTTCGACCACTAGTTGGCTGCCATCGCAATAAGGTCTCCCGATGATGGTTGGGCCAGGTTGGTCTTTCGAGTGTCGCTTTTCACATCACCCTAGCGAGGTCGGACACGATGTAGTGATGTTAATGATCCTTTCAGATTCGGAAAAGACACTGGCCATGAACCAGAAGTTTTGAATGTGCAGTGTGGAAAGCTAGTCCGTGAACACTTCCGTCGCCGTTTTTGGTAGCGCAGCAAATCTCTGGACATGAGAGAGTCTTTAGTTGCTGTTCCAGACATGAAAAGAGAGCACTCATTTTTTAGTGTTTCAGAAAAGAGAAGCTGGTCTTGGGAAGGGAGGCGAAGCGCAAGAATGGGTTTTACATATCCTCGACCTCCCAGAGAGTAACGTGCCTGTGATCTTAATTGAGTTCTAGGCGTCGAGTGCAAGTCTCCAATCTCCAGCGTTCGCACAAAGCAAAGCTTTCGAGAAAAGACATAGACCGCGTTTTGCAGCTTTAAGGGCACATATAAACCGCACAGGAAGATTTCCGGTCATAGCTTTCTTTCGATTTTCTTTCAGACGCACGATACAGCAACATGTAATGCGTATGATTAATATTCAGGACAGAGCATGTACTTTTGATGGTCTTGAGGTCAGAAGCGGTCCTCTCCATGAGCTTGAGGACCGGGACTTTTGTTCGACATAGCAAGGCGCGACCAGATACCTTCGAGGACATACAAGGCCACGTCGATTCATTTATGAACATACGACACTGCAGAGTGACTTTCGATTCTGAAACAAAGAAGGAGAAGATGGTGACTTGATATAGGAGTAGGAGACTGGTCGCGCGAAAGACAGGGCATGAGTATTGCGTCTTCCGTTTTTCGATTCTGGACTGGACCGACTGGTTCTTTCGAGTGGGTAGGAATTGGATCTTGATTTCACATGTTTGGCCTCCGGAACATGAAGTTTTGGCCGACGAGTTTTCTGAATTTGGAACAGGAGAGAGATGAAGATGGCTTGAACTTGGAAGCGAGATCGCAATTTATATACGTGAGATTGGCCACCGACGCCGCTTAATCGAGCAAGACACATGTGCAATCAAAGTCGGAACTTGCACAAACATAACGTATCTCATTCACATCGAACATGACGCCCCATGAACGCCATCATCAGACCCATCTCATCACATCATCTCATCCTCCTACCCGACGCTTCATAACCACTCGCGAAAAGTAACGAGTACAACATAAGGAAAAGGGTATCTCGAGCGCAGCCGCAAAGACAAAGACGTGAGTCGCTCCCACCGACCTTAACGCTCCGTCATGGCCGTCATGCTCAAGCCCGAGAGCCGGTGAGGAAATTCGAACAGTGAAACCAGACCCGAACGCCGCTTATGCCCATATATAACGAAAATTGCCCGCTCCTGGTGCGTTGGTGTGGCGTGCAGGATACCTCAGATCTCCATGCGGTCCATAACACCCTCGCTCATCGTCCTAATCCTACTCTTCCCTCTCTCCCTCGCAACAAGAACCTCCACATCACTATCGCCCTCACTCTCGTAATAGTCAATCTCGGTGCTCATCTCGCGCGGCGCCACCCAGAAATTCTGATCCGCGTCCACCACATCGCCTGGATGATCGATGACCATATTGTCCAGCTCATCGCTATCGCCATAAGCCTCGAGCCCTTTCTTTGCGCGGTCGCCTAGCCAGTACTCCGCGCGCTTTCTAGACCCCGCGTTCTGGCAGGATTCGAATTTGGACTGCTTGAACTTGGACATGAGCGACATGGCGACGCTGGGACTGTTTGAGAGTGCGGATACCCCGCGCAGGTAGAAGTAGCACACGCGCTTGCGGTCCTTGTTGTAGAGGAAGAAGTGGTGGCTCCAGATTGCGCCGTCATCCGCGAAGGGATCGTCCGATGGCTCCCAGGCGTAGTATTCACACGAGGACATCTCCATCTCGCTGTCTATGAGGTGCCATGAGCGGGGACTCCATATTGGTGAGCCGAGAGGTGTGACGGCGCCGATGGGTAGCCCCGCGGAATAGACTTGCGGGCGCAGGTAGTACATTGTCTGGTCGATGCGGTGCATGAAGCTGTGTTGTGTTTCGCAGCGGAACTCGTCCGGATTGAGAGTGTTGGCGAAGTCGTAGTCGATGTGTGTTGCGTTTAAGGTTGCGATGAGGTAGGCGAACGTATGGCGAGCCGAAGCATCGTTGAAGCTGCCAAATGGTGTGTCGCGAGCTATCTCAAGCTGGTCCACGAATTGTGCTGCAGACTGCGCGGAGTGCTCTGCGACGAATTCCAGCAGGTCCTTGTGCCGCTCCTCGAGCGTCTTCTCGATGCGCTTGTATAGTTTCTTGTCGCTTCCGGCTGCTTTCACAGTCCAGAGGTCGCATCCACCGATGATCGCGGTGTCTTGTGTGTCGAAGTTGAGGGCCACGTTGACCTCGTGGAGGGCGCACAAATCTAGGTACTAAGCCCGCAGTCAGCTACATCATCACTGCTGTGCTCATCGCAACTTGTACGCACCTTCATCGCGCCGGACTCGAGCTGTTTCGCTTTAAATACCTTGTATCTGCTTATCGCAAGCGCTATAAGCAGATGCAATATCAAAGTCAGCAAGCCGGTGCTGCTGGCTGTCGCTGTTCTTTGTTTCGTGAGGGGGGGTGGCCTGCGCGAACCGATACAACGTTATACACAACTCTAGGCTGGCTGCAAAGAGGGATGAATACAGTTGCACGGCCAGACAGCGGTCTAGCAGGCAAGGGACATGAAGATGGTAATGCTGTTGTGGTGGTGTGAGGTGTCCTGACGCTGTGTTGTAAGTCGGCTTCGCTGCGGAGAGGGTGAGCTGCCTTGGCGGTGCGCCGAGCTAAGCCAACGGCATGCCACGGATGCGACAGCCTGATTGGATGAGTCAAGAGACGGCTCTGTGACCACTTCGACCAACGACGTGGGACGACGAGACCGAATGGGTAGTTCGCGATGGCTGAATGGTGTCAGCCTGATTGTTAGTTGTATGCGACATGTGGAGTAAGTATGATGGGTGTGGGACGTCATATGTGACATGAGGGACAGTGCAGGCTGCCTGGCAATGAACCACGAAGTAGTTCGGCAGCAATCAATTTGTATATGCATGATGAGGTCCTGAAGAAGGATCAATGACTGATCCGAACCGTCTGCTGTCACGTTGTGTGCGATGATGTGTGCCTGAACAGGATCTCTTCCTAGATGGTGGAACACGTTAACAGCAACAGAACGAAAAGAAAGCGCCGGAGAGAAGTCAAGGGTGGAGTCTCGATGCATGATATTGAGATCACGTTCGAGTCTGAAAGACCGCTTGTGCCAAACCTAGCTGGGAACAGTGCTCGCCAGCTGAGATGAAGATTGGTAGGTAGTAAGTAGAGTACAGCCATCGCCATCTGCGCTGCATGGCAAGATGGCAGATAGTGCGTTCTCCAGTGGCCCTGCCACGCTACTCGTATGATCCTGCTCCGTATTTGACGCCTGTCCTTTGAAAAGTGTTCAGCGTGCATGCCTCGAGAGGCGTGAAATGTGGTATACCCAATGCCGACCTGTTCCAACTCCGTGACGCCTCGAGATGCTCGGTATGACCCTGATCCATTCCATCTCAGATAATGCCACTCTCTCGAAGGCGACCTTGGAAGTCATCTGCATCCTGTGCGCCGGACAAGGCTCAGTCAGCGGAATGTCTCGACAATGGTGCGCATGGGTCGTGATGAGCGGCGAGGGAGGGCGCAAGATATGAGATATACGCTTCGTGCATGTATATTACATGATCTTGGTAACGATGTCGTCCTCGGCCTGAGCAGGCGGTGCGCGTCAGCCATGGAGTGCGTGGACGTAACAGTGGCTGGCGAAGCTCTTCAGTCTTCACTCACCTCCATGTCCTCGAGACTGTCCTGCTGGCCTATGCACCTAAGCACGTTCTTCTTGCTGCTTTCCTGCATCTCGCCTGCCAACAGCAGCTCATCGAGGATGAAGTAGGCCTTCTGGAAGTTGAAGATGATGTCGAGCTCGCAGACGTTGCCGTAGTACTTGTCCATCTGCTCGACGTAACGATGGACAATTTCGAGTGTGATCAGCTCATTGTCTGTGGAGTCGCAGCCAGCGATGAAGAAGAGCGAGGCATATCGGCGATACACAATCTTTGTGTCTGCGAAATTGTGAGCCTAGCGAAGGGCCACCCCTGCTGGATCCACCCACCCTTATATTCCAAGAAGTTGCACATGCGCGTGCGGCGGGCGAGGACGAGCTGCGAGACGTCTTTGACGATCTTGGCCTTATCTTTAGGTGCGAGAGTGGTGAACCACTTGGCTAGGCGCTGCGAGCTTCAGCAATAGCAATTAGTATCCAGGGTGAGGCACCAACCACTTTGCCCTGCCGCGAGAGCAGAATGAGGTATCTGCATTGGTTAGTACTCTCATGCAATCTACACTGGTACTGCGAATGGTTGCTCACTTTATCGTCATGATGGCTGGGGAGAAGAGGTGTTGGTGTGGCCTTTTGAGATTATGTCGGTCGGCGGTCACTCACCCCGCGAGTTTGGCCTGCTGCACCTGCATGTCAAAGCGCCTCATCGTCCCCGCTATCTACAATATGTAACCGTTACAGAGGCATGACATTGAAGACAGCAGTTTGCGACTCTGATCTTTTGGTGCATCTATCGATTCTAGTTCACGTAACTTCAGTTTGCTTCGTACGGACCGCGACTTCCTTCCGAAGCGTTTCCTCCAAACTAGCTGACAAACAATCTATCACATCTTCTTTCACACTGTCACATCCTCCTCTCCAACATCCACACCACTCTTGAGCAAATAAGACACGAACATTGATACCAAGCCACTCCTCACGACCTATTAGTCTCCCTCAAGCGCTATGAAGCTCATACTCTCCACCTCGTACGGCTATCGCTATTCTCTCGAAGCCAACTATTAACGAATCCAGCAATGTCATGTCAGGAGGACCCTCAGTGATTCGGCGACCATTCTTCGAAAAGTCAAACACTGAGCTCACATCCTCTCTACGTGCGAACTTCTCCGCCCACCAGCCCTCCTCTACTCCCGCGGCGGCCAAAGAGTCAGCACCAAAGTCCAACTACAAATCATGGACCACACAGAATGACACCGCCCTCTCCGTACCAACACATATGCCATCACCCCTCAGCGAGCCTCGAGAGTCATACGACATCACAGTCAAGCTGTTCTACCTCCCGAACATACCCGCAGATAGGCGATGCGCGCAGACTAGAGAGGCAATTGAGCTGGTGCTGAAGGAGTTGGCTGCATCGTCGATAGACCTGCTCATCGTGAGCTTTCCAGGCATATCGTTCGATGCAGACGATGAGGATTCCGACTTCGAAGATCCACCGTCCGCACCTCAGTCCGCATCAGACAACGACGGGGGATGCGCAGATGCCGAAGTACCGCCCGAGGACATCGAGACAATGATAACGACATGGCGAAGTCTGGAGAAACTGAAGGAGGAAGGTCTAGTGTCAAGACTGGGCATCGCAGAATTTGGCGTCACGCGACTCAGCAAGTTCCTCGAGCAGACCAAGATCAAACCGGGCGTCAACCAGATCAACGTGCGCGACTGCTGCGTGGTACCGAAGCCACTCATTATCTATGCGAAACAACAGCAAATCGAGCTCCTCACACACAACGACTGCACGAACATTCTCCCACGAGGAACACTGAGGCAAATACTAGGCGCTGGCGACAATGGCTCAGGCGTGTTGGCTGGAGCAGGCAACGAAGACGGGTTGAAGGGCGACGTGGAGCCGCAGTGGGTCGTCAAGTACACCGCAGTGGTCAAGGACAGAGGTGTGGTGGAGAACAAGGGATATTTCGCCGTTGCAGAACTGAAAGAGTAGACCAAGTGAAGCTCAATGCTACGAAGTTAACGGGTCCAACCCGATCTCTCTAGCACCACCAAATTGTTCTTCTTTGCCAACTGCTCCAAGCACGCTTTCCAACGCGCAGCACTTCTCTTCAGGTCCAGCCCTCGTCTTCGCTCTCCACCTCGTCGCGACCACACCGCCTCTTCCACCCCTTGACCGCCTTCATGTCGAGTTCGGGAATACCAACGTTCAACGTCAAACTTGCTCTCCTTTTCAGTGGATTGATGCGTCCTAAAACATAATTCGGCGCCCTTTGGTGGCATTGGTCTTTGGCAAGGTCGACGGAGCCGGGGTTCTAGGGTGCGGAAACTTGGAAGCTTTTGGGTACCTCTCTTCCATAAGAGGCTCGAGGAAGGTGCACGTCGTTGTGCGTAAGTTTCTCGGTTGCGGTCGTTTCGGTGCGGGAGCTTTCATGGGAAGACGGCTGTAATTTGCGACGGTCGCCATGGCTGTGTGTTGATGTTGGCCCGCTACTATGATTTGGTGGCTGTTGTGGGTTCGGAAGTGCTTGAGAACTGGAAATGTGGGGAAATTGCAGGCAAGACATGTACGTGGACTCGAGGTTTTCTAGAGGCAAAATGTGACGGAGCAGAGCAAATCGGACAGGTGGAGCGGAGAGTGAAGAGGTCTAGCAGTGGGTAAATGATATGCGATCGCTGTCGCAACCTAGTCCACCCTGCGACCACTCACGCCATGAAGCTGACGCACTTGCGGTTCTTCGACGACCTTCACTTTACAAGAACGCTCTCTAGGCTCCTGTTGCAGTAAAGCTGCACTGAGGTCACCGTTCTCCATAATTTGCTACTTCGCATGATCGCACCTTCCTTCACAAGCGCCTCCATTAAGTCTCCTACCTGCGGTGAAGTCCAGCACCCTTCACGTCCCCACCCACCATACGTCCCCAGACATTCAAGTCTCGCACTGTCTATATGAGGCCTTTGTCCGCGCGTTCCTCACCCAAAATGCACCTTCCACTTCCAGTCCCAAACGCAAACAAACAGACAAACAAACAACAAACAGTACTCCAGGTCAAACAGCAAACACTCCACCAATACATTAAAGCCACCATCTTCTCTGCATGTCGAACGTCCACAGAACAACAACTTCATCCTCGACACGCAACCTTCGCAACTCGGCATCGTCTCACTCAAGCTACTACAAAGACAACAACAACAATGCGTCGAACAGCAGCATACCACCGCGCCGACTAGCCACAAACACCAAGTACGCCAGCGACAACGAAGACGAAATCGACTGGACAAGTGTTCCTAACGCCCACGACACTCACGGTCTTGATATCAGCGAGTGTTGGCGTTGCGGCGCTGGTCTTTCCGGCGCATGTATCAGGTATTGTCGGGTCTGTGGGCTGCCAAATTAGCAACATGCTCTTGCAATTTCTGGCGTACATCAATTCAGGCATTTACTTTGGAGTGTTCTGGGCGAGTACGGTGTATATGCCGTTTCATTATTGGGTGCTGGATACGTTGAAGCAGGGGTGGTTGTGTGGGAATAAGTATCGGTTTTGTAGGCTGTGGAATTGAGGTGGAGGATGGAGGATGGAGGATAGCAGGTGGGAGTGGGAAGGAGTGGGGACCGGGGAGAAATGGGATATGAGGCAGAGATGGAGATTGAGGAGAGATGGATGTAGATGTGATGTGCGAACTGGCTCAGAATCGCCAGTGAGCGCGACCTTAACACGATTCATTCTCAAAAACGTTGATCGGTGAGTAGCTCATCCAAATGATCGAATATGTCTTCGAAAAATAAACGAGTTCATCATTCAGGGACTTGAACACATCTTCTTTTCGGCATCACTGCTGCGGGGGTTTGCCTGCATTCAGCAGACCAACACTTCACTTAACTTCCCAATAGTATCACCTTCGCGTTTACACACAGGTCACTACGCTTTTCCGTTTGTCGTGTCACTCCAACAGCGTGTCGTCAACCT
>Ga0265798_10012681_pt1 | contig 10145 bp, 10 predicted proteins | sample P3T30metagenome_FD_192430 | JGI IMG/M metagenome (GOLD analysis project Ga0265798, IMG submission 192430) | Plant litter microbial communities from East Loma Ridge, Irvine, California - P3 T30 | ecosystem: Environmental > Terrestrial > Plant litter > Unclassified | place: USA: California...
GCGCCGCTGGAGCTTGAGGTCGAACTCAGCAAAGGACTATAACAATGGCTCTCAGCAAAGAAGCGCCGGAGTTTGACATCGACGATGAGGTGCTCCTTATGGAACCCGGCGTCGTATTGGATGTGATGTCGAACGAAGAACCTGCTGCACCTGCGGTTCGCACCAAGGCACGCAATTCCACATCGCTCAAACAGCACAAATACATCGACTACACGCGGGCGCTCGATGCGACCCAGCTGTATTTGAATGAAATCGGTTTTTCGCCTCTGCTTTCTCCCGAAGAAGAGGTGCACTTCGCACGACTTTCCCAGAGCGGCTGCCCGGCCGGTCGCAAACGCATGATCGAGAGCAACCTGCGCCTGGTGGTCAAGATCGCCCGCCGGTATGTCAATCGCGGCCTGTCCTTGCTCGACCTCATTGAGGAGGGCAACCTGGGGCTGATTCGTGCGGTCGAGAAATTCGATCCCGAGCGTGGTTTCCGTTTTTCGACCTACGCCACCTGGTGGATCCGACAGACCATCGAACGGGCGATCATGAATCAGACCCGGACCATTCGCCTGCCCATTCACGTGGTCAAGGAGCTCAACGTCTACCTGCGCGCCGCGCGCGAATTGACCCAAAAGCTCGATCACGAACCGTCCCCAGAAGAAATCGCCAATCTGCTCGAGAAGCCCGTGGGCGAGGTCAAGCGCATGCTTGGGCTCAACGAGCGCGTATCCTCGGTGGATGTCTCGCTCGGGCCGGACTCGGACAAGACCTTGCTCGACACCCTGACCGATGACCGACCCACCGACCCCTTGCAGCTGCTGCAGGACGACGACCTCTCGCATAGCATCGACCAGTGGCTGTCCGAGCTGACCGACAAGCAGCGCGAGGTGGTGGTACGCCGTTTTGGCCTGCGTGGCCACGAGAGCAGCACGCTGGAAGACGTTGGCCTGGAAATCGGCTTGACCCGCGAGCGCGTGCGACAGATCCAGGTGGAAGGCCTCAAGCGACTACGCGAGATACTCGAAAAGAATGGGCTGTCCAGCGAGTCATTGTTTCAATAGCCGCCGTTACCGCACGACTTGAACGCCCCTTTTTCAAGGGGCGTTTTTGTTGTTAGCCTAGGCGCAGTGCGATGTTGTCAGTGTTCACTGTGACCTTGTGTAAGCCCTTGGCTATTTATCCAGTCAAAGTTTTGTAAGTTGGAACTCTTGTCTATCTAACTGCACGTTCTTGAACACATTATCGAATAAACTGACACCCAAGTCAGATTATGATGGGAATTATTCGCGGTTGTCCTGCGCACCGGATGCGTTAATATCAAGGCGTGTTCAGGGACGACACAGGTGCTCAGGATCGAGCGCCCAAAAGGGATATCGCAGTGACGCGATTCATCAGGACGATGACAGGGATAAAAGGGACAGGGAAAGGTGGGCGGCTCATTACCGCCCCTTTTTTTTGACTTTTTTTTGAAGTCGAGAGCGAGTGGCCAGCAGCGCCGTCCGGTGTCACGCACGCCTGCGCGGCAGGCGTGACGGTCGCAATCAGCTGGCACGAGGCAACGAGCGTGCCCTAGCGCTCCAGGTCCTTGATCTTGCCTTTCACGCCGTCGAACGCTTCAGCCTCGGGCAGCGCATCCTTCTTCTCGGTAATGTTCGGCCAGACTTCGGCCAAGTCCACGTTCAGCTGGATGAATTCCTGCATGTCCTCGGGCACTTCATCTTCGGAGAAGATGGCTTGGGCCGGGCATTCAGGCTCGCACAGTGCGCAGTCGATGCACTCATCCGGGTGAATCACCAGGAAGTTCGGGCCTTCGTAGAAGCAGTCCACCGGACAGACTTCCACGCAGTCGGTGTATTTGCACTTGATGCAGTTGTCGGTGACGACGAAGGTCATTTCTATTTCTCTCCTCAGGCGGCGGCAGCGAAGCCCTTCACAGGACCGCTTGGTTTGGGCAGGTCAGCCGCAGACCAGGCTAAAAGCCATTGGCATTCCCAAACCGCGCGGTATTCTATCAGCTTGTAGGAATAAGCGTTAGACCCGGTTCTTCAGTGCATAGAGCAATTCGATCGCTTGCCGCGGGGTCAGTCCATCGATGTCGGTCTTGGCAATCTGTTCCAGCACCGGGTGCGGCAGGCTGGCAAACAGGTCAGCCTGATGGGGCTTCGCTGTCTTGCCGGGCATGGGCGTTGGGGTCTCGTGGGGCAGGCTGGTGGTTTCCAGACGGCTCAGGTGTTCCTTGGCGCGCAGGATGACTGCGGCCGGTACCCCGGCCAATTGCGCGACCGCCAACCCGTAGCTCTGGCTGGCAGGGCCAGCCAGCACATGGTGCAGAAAAACGATGCGCTCGTTGTGTTCGGTGGCGCTCAGGTGCACGTTGGCCACCAGTGGCTGGCTTTCCGGCAGCACGGTCAGCTCGAAGTAGTGAGTGGCGAACAAGGTGTAGGCGCGCAGTCCGGCCAGGCATTCGGCGGCAGCCCAGGCCAGCGACAGGCCATCGAACGTGCTGGTGCCGCGGCCCACTTCGTCCATCAGCACCAGGCTGCGCTCGGTGGCATTGTGCAGGATGTTCGCGGTTTCGCTCATCTCCACCATGAACGTCGAGCGGCCGCCAGCCAGGTCATCACTGGAGCCGATTCGGGTGAAAATACGGTCCACCAGCGACAACTCGCAACTGGCCGCTGGCACGAAACTGCCGATGTGCGCCAGCAACACGATCAAGGCAGTCTGGCGCATGTAGGTGGATTTACCGCCCATGTTCGGACCGGTGATCACCAGCATGCGGGTGCTGTCGTCCAGGCTCAGGTCGTTGGCCACGAAGGGTGTGGTGAGCACTTGTTCCACGACCGGGTGGCGACCCTGGTCGATACGCAGGCACGGCTCGTCGACGAAGCGGGGGCAATTGAGGTCCAGGTTCAGCGCTCGCTCGGCGAGGTTGCTCAGCACGTCCAGTTCAGCCAGCGCCGCGGCGGTGTCCTGCAGTGGCGGCAGATGGCCGATGAGGTTTTCCAGCAACGCTTCGTACAGCGACTTCTCACGGGCCAGGGCACGGCTCTTGGCCGACAGCGCCTTGTCTTCGAAGGCCTTGAGTTCAGGGGTGATGAAGCGCTCGGCACCTTTGAGCGTCTGCCGCCGGATGTAGTCCGCGGGGGCTTGTTCGGCCTGTTTGCTGGGCAGTTCGATGAAGTAGCCGTGGACGCGGTTGTAGCCCACTTTCAAGTGGGACAAGCCCGTACGGGCCTTCTCCCTGGCCTCCAGGTCGATCAGAAACTGGCCGGCGTTCTCGCTCAGCGACAGCAGTTCGTCCAGCTCGCTGTCGTAGCCGGTTTTCAGTACGCCGCCGTCGCGGATGACGGCGGGCGGATTGTCGACGATGGCCTTGGCCAGCAGATCGGCCAGTTCCGGGTAGGTCCCGGCAATGGCCGCCAGCTGCGCCAGGTGCGGCGCTTCGAGTTCGGCCATTGCCACCTGTAGTTCGGGCAGGGCGGCCAGCGCATCGCGCAGGCGCGCCAGGTCCCGCGGTCTGGCGTTGCGCAGCCCGATCCTTGCGAGAATCCGCTCGATGTCGCCGATTTCCTTGAGCTGCGGTTGCAGGCTTTCGAAGCGGTAGCCCTCGAGCAGGCAGCCGATGGAGCCCTGACGCGCCTGCAACACCTTGAGGTCACGCAGTGGTCGATTGAGCCAGCGGGTCAGCAGGCGGCTGCCCATGGCAGTCTGGCAGCGGTCGATGACCGATTGCAGGGTGTTGTCGCGTCCGCCGGCAAGGTTGGTGTCCAGCTCCAGGTTGCGGCGACTGGCGCCGTCCAGCACCACCGTGTCGTCCAGCCGTTCGTGACGCAGGCTGCGCAGATGGGGCAGGGCAGTGCGCTGGGTTTCCTTGGCGTAGCCGAGCAGGCAGCCCGCGGCGCCGATGGCCAGCGTCAGCTTCTCGCAGCCGAAGCCCTTGAGGTCCTGGGTTGCGAACTGCTGGCACAGGCTCTTGTGCGCAGTGTCCCTTTCGAAGTCCCAAGGCGCCCGGCGGCGGGAGCCCTTGCGCTTTTCCGCCGGCAACCCTTGCGGCCAGTCATCGGGAATCAGCAGTTCGACCGGGTTGATCCGCTCGAGCTCCGCCAGCAGGTTTTCCCATCCCGCCAACTCCATGACCATGAAGCTGCCGCTGGTGATGTCCAGCACCGCCAGGCCAAACAGGCGCTCGTCGCCCAGCACGGCCGCGATCAGGTTGTCGCGGCGCTCGTCGAGCAGTGCTTCGTCGCTGACCGTGCCGGGCGTGATGATCCGTACCACTTGCCGATCGACCGGCCCCTTGCTGGTGGCCGGGTCGCCGATCTGCTCGCAGATCACCACCGACTCGCCCAGCTTGACCAGTTTGGCCAGGTAGCCCTCGGCTGCATGGTAGGGAATACCACACATGGGGATCGACTGCCCCGCCGACTGTCCACGGGCGGTCAGGGTGATGTCGAGCAATTTGGCAGCCTTCTTCGCATCCTCGTAGAAGATTTCGTAGAAGTCGCCCATGCGGTAGAACATCAACTGGTCGGGATGCTGATTCTTCAGCTTCCAGTACTGCTGCATCATCGGGGTGTGGTTAGAAAAATCGGACATTCAAGGACTTAGCTCGCGGGTGTCTTGGGGACGTAAGGCAGGCGCCAATAGTACAGGGATTTTTTTCACCATGTAGGGCGTTGGCACCGGTTACGCGGTGGCACGATTGCCCTTCGGGCCGGTCATACCCAGGCATGCCATGGCGACTTTGACCTGCATGGCAGGAGGGCGTAGCCTCATCGGCCGCCTGATCAAGGAGCTGTTATGGACGCCTCGACCTCACTCTCTGCCGAACTCGGCCAGCGCCTGCTTGCCCTGGGCGCCCAAGCCACCACGGCGGAGTCCTGCACGGGAGGCGGTATCGCCGAGGCGATCACTCGCATCGCCGGCAGTTCGGCCTGGTTCGAGGCCGGCTACGTCACTTATTCCAATGCGCAGAAAACTGCTCAGCTGCAGGTTCCGAGCGAGTTGTTCGAGCAGGTCGGGGCGGTCAGCCGCGAAGTGGTCGAAGCCATGGTGCGCGGTGCTCAGGGGCACAGCAAAGCGCGCTTTGCAGTGGCGGTCAGCGGCGTTGCCGGCCCCGGCGGCGGCTCGGCTGAAAAGCCGGTCGGCACGGTATGGCTGGCCTGGGCCGACGGTGCGCAGACGTTTTGTCGACGCGAGCAGTTTGCCGGCGACCGCGAGGCCGTGCGCCGGCAAACCATCGTGGCAGCCCTGCAGGGTTTGTTACACCTTGCCACTGGAGAAAAACCATTTCAGGGGTAGGCGAGGGGCATGGTGTGTGGAATAATACTGGCTACTTATACAGGTGTTATGGCCGTCAGGCCTTATTGATTACGTGAGGACTTCAATGGACGACAACAAGAAGCGTGCCTTGGCTGCGGCCCTGGGTCAGATCGAACGTCAATTCGGTAAAGGCGCTGTCATGCGCATGGGTGACCACGAGCGCCAAGCGATCCCGGCCATCTCTACCGGTTCGCTCGGCCTGGATATCGCGCTGGGTATCGGTGGTCTGCCAAAAGGCCGGATCGTCGAGATCTATGGCCCGGAATCGTCGGGTAAAACCACGTTGACGCTGTCGGTCATCGCCCAGGCCCAGAAGGCCGGTGCAACCTGCGCCTTCGTCGACGCCGAGCACGCGCTGGATCCCGAGTACGCCGGCAAGCTGGGCGTCAATGTCGATGACCTGCTGGTATCCCAGCCGGACACCGGTGAGCAGGCCCTGGAAATCACCGACATGCTGGTGCGCTCCAATGCGGTTGACGTCATCATCGTCGACTCCGTCGCTGCACTGGTGCCCAAGGCCGAGATCGAAGGCGAGATGGGCGACATGCACGTGGGTCTGCAGGCACGCCTGATGTCGCAGGCACTGCGCAAGATCACCGGTAACATCAAGAACGCCAACTGCCTGGTCATCTTCATCAACCAGATCCGCATGAAGATCGGTGTGATGTTCGGCAGCCCGGAAACCACCACCGGTGGTAACGCGCTGAAGTTCTACGCATCGGTTCGTCTGGACATTCGCCGGACCGGCGCGGTCAAGGAAGGCGACGAAGTGGTGGGCAGCGAAACCCGCGTCAAGGTCGTCAAGAACAAGGTGGCACCGCCATTCCGTCAGGCTGAATTCCAGATCCTGTACGGCAAGGGCATCTACCTCAACGGTGAAATCGTCGACCTGGGTGTGGCCAACGGCCTGTTGGAGAAATCGGGCGCCTGGTACAGCTATCAAGGCAGCAAGATCGGTCAGGGCAAGGCCAACTCGGCCAAGTTCCTGCAAGACAACCCCGAGATCAAGGCCACCCTGGAAAAGCAGATCCGCGACAAGCTGCTGACCGGCGGTACCGACAAGGCTGCAGCCGACAAGGCTTCCGCGACCGCACCGGCTGCCGATACGGCTGAAGCTGAAGCCGATTTCTGATCAGCCTCATGCCACCTGTCGTATTGGATACACCCGTCGCCGTGCGACGGTCTGCCATGGACCTGCTCGCACGTCGCGAGCATGGTCGAGTCGAGCTGACGCGCAAATTGCGTCAGCGCGGCGCCCCTCCCGAAATGATCGATACCGAGCTTGATCGTCTGACCGACGAAGGCTTGTTGTCGGAAGCACGCTACCTGGAAAGCTTCATTCGCTATCGGGCCAACTCCGGCTACGGGCCCGCACGAATACGCGAAGACCTGACCCAGCGCGGTTTGCAGCGCGCCGATGTCGAACAGGCACTTCGTCAAAGCGGATTCGATTGGGCGGTGCAGCTACGCGAGCTCTGGGAGCGAAAATTCGCTGCCAGGCTTCCCGTTGAACTCAAGGAGCGCGCCCAGCAGACGCGTTTTCTGGCCTATCGGGGCTACCCGATGGAGCTGATTTCTCGTCTGCTCAACGGTAAGGATCTGGACTGATCCCTTCTGCCGGTGAGGCAGCGGTGTTCGTCGAGTAGCACCGCTACATTTCCTGGAGTATTACTTGCCGCAGTCCTTGGCAGTGTAGGACTGGCTGCCGATGGCGCGATTGGTCTTGTATTCGGTGAAGTCATAGCGCATCACGGCGCCCTGTGCCATCAGATCACGAAAACCCTTGTTGCGACATACGCTTGCGCCCAGTTGCAGGTAAACGGTTTTGGGGTCGCGGCGCATCTCGTAGGCCTGGCTTTCGCGGACGCTCAGGTGATTGACCAGTTGGTTGCCTTCGACGGTGAAACCCTGATCGAGGATGTCTTCATTGATTGCGCGCGGTGTACCCACACTGCTTTGCTGAGCTACTTTCTGCAGGTTTTTCGACAGCTCCAGTTCCTTCAGCGATGCAGCGTGGGCGGCCAGCGGCAAGGCAAGCAGCAAGGCGAGGGACGGGGCGATAAAGCGCAGCATGAAACACTCCTGGGCAAAAAGCCGGGCAAGACAAGTGGGCGTAAGACCCGCCAATGGCGCAGGCGTTCACCCACCTCTGAGGGTAGCCGATTATACGGCGCGGCACGTCGGCTCACCATCGACATCGTTCCGGAGACAGCTCTGTTAGAATCCGCGCCCCCAGACTCTACCGTGATCCGCAATGAGCCATGCCGTTTCCCGTCTGCGCGCCGAGCGCCTGGCGCGCAGTACCCAGCCATTTACCGCACGGGGTTCACGCGCGCCTCGATGCCCGCGTTGCCGAGTCATTCCGCAGTACTGCCTGTGCGCGTGGCGTCCCAACGTCGACGCACGGTCGGCCATGTGCCTGCTGATGCATGACGTGGAACCCATGAAGCCGAGCAACACCGGCTGGTTGATTGCCGACGTGATCGCCGACACCCACGCCTTCATGTGGTCGCGCGTAGCCGTCGACCCGCGGTTGCTGGCACTTTTGGCGGATCCACAGTGGCAGCCCTATCTGGTCTTTCCCGGAGAGTTCGTCGAGCCGCAGCGGGTAACCAGCAGCGTGGCGCCGCAGCTCGGTCGACGGCCTTTGTTCATACTGTTGGACGCTACCTGGACCGAAGCGCGAAAGATGTTCCGCAAGAGTCCGTACCTGGCCTCGCTGCCGGTGTTGAGCCTGGCGCCCGAACAACTGTCGCGCTACACCTTGCGCCGCTCCAAGCGCGACGATCACTTCTGCACCGCCGAGGTGGCGGCGCTGTGTCTGGAGCTGGCCGGCGACGAGCAGGCGGCGCGCGTACTGGATGCCTACCTCGATGTGTTCAGTGCGCATTACCTGGCAGCGAAATTCCAGGAGCCAGTGGACGAGACCGATGCGGCGCATCGGTTTCTGGCCGACTATCTATAATCCTGGCGGCGACGCGGGCTCTGGCCATGGAGTCGCTTGACCACCATGGCCGGGGTCGGCATTCTTGGCGCCGAATCGGGCGGATACTGTCCGAACGGCTTCATTTCCTGGAATCCTGTGATCGATGGCCACTTACGAAATCCTGATCGCCGACGACCATCCGCTGTTTCGCAGCGCGCTGCATCAAGCCTTGACCATGGGTCTGGGCGCAGAAGTGCGTCTGGTAGAGGTGGCGAGCATTGCCGAGCTCGAAGGGCGCCTCGACGAAAAGGCCGACTGGGACCTGGTGCTGCTGGACCTGAATATGCCCGGCGCCTACGGTTTTTCCGGGTTGGTACTGCTGCGCGGCCAGTATCCGCACATACCCGTGGTGATGGTTTCGGCTCAGGAAGACGCCTGGGTCATGGTGCGCTCGCGTGAATTCGGCGCCAGTGGCTTCATTCCCAAGTCCAGTTCGCTCGAAACCATTCAAGCGGCCGTACGCGAGGTGCTGGATGGGGAAGTCTGGTGGCCGCCGCAGGCATTCGAGGCGGTCAGCGTTTCGGCGGAAGCCAAGGCCGCCAGCGAGGGACTTGCCAGCCTGACGCCCCAACAGTTCAGGGTACTGACCATGGTGTGCGAAGGTTTGTTGAACAAGCAGATCGCCTACGAGTTGAGCGTGTCGGAAGCCACCATCAAGGCCCATGTAACAGCGATCTTTCGCAAGCTCGGCGTGCGTACTCGCACCCAGGCTGCCCTGCTGTTGCAACAATTGGAGTCAACCTCCGCCAACTGAGCTGCACCGTCACGCCTTTTTCACGCCGAACGTTTCATCGTCGGCCGTCTTCCTTTCCTGGATCGTCGCGCATGTCACCTTTCAAGGGCCAGACCGGCCTCAAACGTATTCTCAATGCTACGGGTTACTCCTTCGATGGTCTGCGTGCAGCCTTCACTGGCGAAGCGGCGTTTCGCCAGTTGGTGTTGCTCAACGTCGTCCTGGTGCCGCTGAGCTTTTTGTTGCAGGTCAGCCGCGTGGAGCGCGCGGTGCTCATCGCGGTGTGCCTGCTGGCGTTGATCGTTGAATTGCTCAACTCGGCGATCGAGGCGGCTATCGATCGCATCTCGCTGGAGCGTCACCCATTGTCGAAGAATGCCAAGGACATGGGCAGCGCAGCTCAGTTCGTTGCCTTGAGCATGATCGTGCTGGTGTGGGCGGTGATTCTGCTTTGACCGATGCCTGGCTCAGGCGATGTCGGGCAGGACGATCTCGTCACTGCGCTGCGCGCCGGCGGTGAAGGCGCGGCACAGGTCGAGAAACTCGCGCATGGCCGAGGTCTGGTACTTGCGCTTGTGCCAAATGAAATAGAACTGCCGCGCCAGATCCAGCTCGGGCGTGTGCACCGGCACCAGGCTGCCGCGCCGAAAGGCATCGCGCAGTGCCAGCCGGGAAATGCACCCGATGCCCAGCCCGGACTCCACGGCGCGCTTGATCGCTTCGGTGTGTTCCAGTTCCAGACGGATGTTGAGTGCCAGGCGATGGTGACGCATGGCCTGGTCGAATGTCAGGCGCGTGCCCGAGCCCTGTTCGCGCAGAATCCACGCCTCCTGGGTCAGCAAGGCCAGGCTGGCACTGGGCACCGAAGCCAATGGATGCCGTGGCGCACAGAACACCACCAACTCGTCTTCGACCCAGGGTTGCACCTCGATGTCAGGATGGCTGCAGTCGCCCTCGATCAGCCCCAGGTCGATTTCATAGTGGGCGACCTGCTGAACGATGTTCGCAGTGTTCTGGACATGCAGCTTGACCTGGCTTTCCGGGTGCACCTGCATGAAACGGCCGATCAGCAGGGTGGCCAGATAGTTGCCGATGGTCAAAGTCGCGCCTACT
>Ga0265798_10012682_pt1 | contig 10144 bp, 11 predicted proteins | sample P3T30metagenome_FD_192430 | JGI IMG/M metagenome (GOLD analysis project Ga0265798, IMG submission 192430) | Plant litter microbial communities from East Loma Ridge, Irvine, California - P3 T30 | ecosystem: Environmental > Terrestrial > Plant litter > Unclassified | place: USA: California...
TCTGCGTGGAGTATTACCTCGGCGTGGTAGACAATCCGAAGGAACTGACCTCTTGAGAGACCAAGAAAAAGCCTCATGAACGGCACATCTAGAATAAAACTCTCCTTACCTTCACGGCACTAACCATGTTTGAAGGTGGTAGCATAATCGTTCTAGCCCAAGTCTTGCGCAAGGGATCGTGGAGGTAAGGGTTGAGGAAGGGATTTCCTATCCAAAAACGATCTGGCTGATCGGTGTGCCGCATCTCACTTTCGAAGCTCTCCGATACGTGGAACCCCTCTTCATTTATGTTGGAATCGGTGTTTTGACCCTGATAAGAGGCTGTCGACGTTGACGCACATGGCTCGCACGGGGTATACAGCGATCTACCTGGAGATCTCGGCAGCCCACGCTGCCTGCTGCAAGTGCACCCGCATGCGTGTATCTAGCACAAGTCCGATTACTAGACGCCGTTGACTAGTTAGGAGGCGGGCGAATACACTTATACTTGGCTTGGTCCCTCATTGTCACACAATCACATTAACCGTCCCAATCCCGACCTGATCTTCGGCGGTCCGTATGTACAATGTCTACAATGTCTACCACCACAACGGAGAAGGACGAAAAGCCAGAGCGGCTCGATATGTCTGATGGTTTGCAGATCGCTCAACCTGAGACATATCCCGAAGCCGTCAACCGCTACTCTGCCAACGGCGATACAAAGCTGCCACAAATCAATGATGATGACGATGGTGGACGCGATCGTCTGCCGCGGACGAGGTCATCACACCTGCGGGGCTCTCACGACATTCTTTCGTATCGCACTGCATTGGACAGCGATCAGGATCAGGCTCCTCACATTCAGGTCCCTCCTGATATGTGGAAGAAGTTCTTTGCTCACCGACGACGAAAATACTGGTTTACAATCGCCATGTCATTTACCATTGTCGCTGCACTCGTCGGCACTAGTATTGGGGGAGGACTTGTGGTGCAAGAGAAAGCCGACAAGTAAGACATGATTCTACTTCTTTGACATTGTCTAATGCTTGAGTAGGAAGGCCGAAGCACTTGCAGCGGAGCAGGCGGCGGCGAGTTCGAGCATGGAGCTGTTTCCAACACCCACATCGGCGAGTCCATCAGATATTTCAGCGGATGCCCCATCGGATACTCCAACGGATAGCCCAGCGGCTACGACTGAAGACACGGGGACGTACTACAGTGCGAGGCCATTTGGCGCCATCCAGTCAATCAACACAACATGCCCATCGACACTCCTCATCTCAAGTCGACTGGAAGGCAAGAAGTCCGATATTAGTGGTCGGTATACCTACAACTGTCTCGACAGCACCAACATCCTCGACACCATCCTCATGAGCTTCACAGCATACACCCTGGAGCAATGCGTCGACGCGTGCAGTCAATACAGCGCCATGAACGCAAGCAGTGCCTGCAAAGCCGCTGTCATTAGCTCTGACTTTAGTACAAGGTACGAGACTGAGAATGGCGCGAATTGCTGGCTGAAGAGTGGGAGTGGGGATGCGAGTACGGGGCAGAATGGGTATACAGCGGCGGTGCTAAGGGAGGACTGAGCGCAAAAAGAAGGTGTTATGTCTATCGTTCACCATTGTAAAGATCATTACCGGCGTCTGTCTGTGTCCACATGATGGACGGCTTGGGATTTATTGTTTGCAGAATTAGCGATCATTTGAAGTGACTCCGTCACGACCTGTTCTATACCAATACCAGTCGTTATAGTTTTGTGTTTTAACAGCACTTCATGCAAGGAAGCACACTGAAGTCTACGTGGACGTGAGTTTACCTACTTTGCATGTTGTCATATTAATGCAGGCTGCAGACCTGTGTGGATTTTCCTTGTATGAGGTGTGAGCGTGTGTGAACTGATTGTTCGCTGTAGTTAGTGTGAAGCCGGTCTACATTTCTGGCAAGTGTTATTCGAATGCTCCTTCACATCAGAACCCATGGAGCGACATAGGCTGGCAATGGCTAAGATCGAGTCGCTTGACAGTGGCAGAGCAGTGATCGTGGTAGGGTAGACTCTTTGGTCGTACCTGCATGTCACGTATAGTCAACCCAGGCAGTGACTGCACATGTCGCTAAGAGCAAAAGACAACGGTTGTACCATGTTCCAGAGGCTGTCAAAGTACATACCCAGCCTCTGAAGCGTCTCGTGGGTCGGGGCAAAAAGATTCAATCGGCAAAAAGATATACCAGCCCAATCTCAAACCTAAAAAGATGCAAAAAAGAAGAAAAGAAACGTTTCCGACACCGGGAATCGAACCCGGGCCTTGCCGGCACTGCGCTGTAACAGCGAGCTGACTCTGCGATGAGAGCGGCAAATCCTAGCCACTAGACCATATCGGAAGTTGATGGAAGGAGGACGAGATACAAACAATATAACAAAAGTTGTCAAAATCTGACGCGGCGACGACGAGGTTTAACCAAACTTTGCCGAGAGGGTCGAGGACGGCCCAGAACCACACTGGCAAGCTCATGGAAAATTCTGACATGTGGATAGTGATGGCGGGGAAGTTTTCTGCAGACCCCTGAATACCCCCACTTCGTGAAATCTCTACCAACAGAACTCTCGGATGCACTGCGGATGTACCACAAAGATGTTTGGAGCCACTGGAATCGCCGTACGAATGGTTGGGGCGATAGAAGTGGTGCAACACATACGGCAAGCCAGTGCGGTGAAGTTTCACAAAGCTACATGCCTCCTGTACATCTCGATGACGATCTTCCACGCGGGATATCTACCAACACTTCGCAATATCGCGCAGCATCTGTTTGCATAGAAGTATCCTGGCTGTTGCCTGTGTCAAGATGGCGCACTGATTCCGGAGACCTTGAAATTGTCGATGTGACTACTACAATGTTTCGTGACAGTAGGGAAATCTATTTAGCATCTTAATCTATCAAATACTTCTACAACGTGATGAGTCCACGATGCTTTCCAGGCGCATGGTTTCAGACCCTCGTAAAGTTTGGCCAGCGATGGCAAAGCATCCATACTTTACCGAAATCGAGGTTGTCGAGAGACTCATGATAGAAACCTACTAGATGCACGCCGGTTGCCGAACTTCGATTTTTGGTACGAGGATACTGCTGCAATTTGGCCTTCTCAACATGTCATGACACAGCCGTAGTATCGTACGGCTCTTCCTACAACGACATCGCCACCACCGCGTTGAAAAAAGAGACTAAATAACTTAGAGCCTACGTTAACTTCAGCTCATTGACATCGTGGTACTCATGTTGATGTAGGCTTCTGGGTGTTGAGTGTATTTCTTGAATAAGATTAAACGTCAAAGTTAGTCCGTAGGAATCATCCTCGACGGTCAAGTCTCCATTCATCAAGACGCCCAATACACGATATATTACTCTTATTGAGCCCGCGACCATATCCGCTGTAGTGCAAATCCCCGAGGTTTGTACAGCCTTCCTCTCAGTTTTGCTTTCTTCGAGAGATACACAACACGCGTTATATCATCCCTACTCCATGCAACGAAACAGGGAAATGCGACGTTCGGTGCGAAACAACCCTCTAGTCTGTCGCGTTCGGATTGTCGTCAGCCCAGAACTGCTTACTCTGGGCGAGATAAGGTTAGCTTCCACTGTTCAGCCAAATCTTGAATCTGGTACTGCACCCGAGTTCAGTAGTTTGGTTGAACTGCTGAGGGGTAATTTAGAGGCTTATCAGATCGACGAGATCGTCATGCGCGATCCAGATGTCATCTCTGGTGCTGGGTAGACATGCTGCTCGCGCTCTATGTTTCAAAATAGCGGAGGTTCAAAATGGTTCGAATTGGTGTTGCACTTAAGTATCTCTGCCACGCGCCGTGACAGAGGCAAAGCACCAACATCACCCTACAACATATCGTCAAACAGTAGGTCGCATTGCCCATACGAGTGACCCAATAAGATATGAACGATCTTTCGGGCGAACCAGGGTCCTGGCGATCGACGCCAGGCCGTATAGAGAGGTTGGGAGATAGTCGGGTAACGTTTGACGCGACTCCGGCAGGCTCTCGACCCGAGTAAAAGCAAGTGTAGCATACGTACGTACTTTGACGGCAACGTACTTCGGTACTCATCGATGAGACTAGTCAAGATTAGAAGGAGGTGCATGTCGTAGTCTCTGGAGAAATGCAGGTACGAAAGGATAATGCGACGGGCCGATAGAAAACAACAATACCGCAGCTTGTTTGACTAAACCACGTAACGTCAGCTCTACGTAGCAACCATTCGCCGTCTTGCTAGATTTCCTTCTGGTCTAGACGTCACTTCCATGTCGCCCTGCACAAATTTTCAGCTCCGTTGGGTTGTATTGGTGTGGGTTTGCTTGCCGGACCTGTTTGCCAAAAGAAACGTAGAGAAGCAAAGAGCATTTTTCATGCAGAACAACTCTAGTTGCAGTAGCAAGTAATAGTCTGCGCCTCGGTGGCGAAGTTCGTAAGGAGTTCGCAGCAGAAGCAATAGCTAGTGGTATGCAGGTTGTTTTGCCGGATGTCTCGATGCGATGACTAGGTCGGATACGCTGGATACGCGGACAGCAGCCGCGGAGTGAATTCTTGGTGACGAGATTGGAAAAAGAGAAGCAAGGTAGTAAATTTTGCTGGTGTGCAAAAAAAATGCAAAAAACATACAACAGCGGGGATTCGCCAGTGGTCACCCACCTGACTACTAGTCTGCCGTTCACAGGCTTGAGTACCGCTGAGCGAACGGGAAGCGCTATTATCCTGAAACTATGGTCGTATGTGAAGGAATTGGAGTTGTGGCGCTATCACATAGTCGGCATTCGAGAAGGTCGAAGAAGCATCTTCAGTGGCTGTTGCGATCGCGCCAGAACCCATTGGAAAACCAGAACTTGCAGTTATAATAATACCAGTGCCGTACCTGCGAAAGTCGTTCCATGTATAAGACCGCGTGTCGTTACAATGACATGCATGCAACCTACCAGGATCGTTGACATGGGTAGCCGATCAATGTCACCGAAGCTTCCTTCGGATGCGCCCCGTTCCTTCGGCAGGATCCCGAGCACCAGAACCTGGGGTAGGAACATGCTAGTTGCTAGGTCGATGACGACAAATCGGGTGTTTTGGAAGGGAGCCATGTGCAGTGAAGGACGTTTCGCAAGAGGCAACGCTGTCGGCTGGTGGCGTGGACAGTGGCGTCGGGAAACTTCGCTTTAGCCGTGAGGGAGAAATCCGCTCGTGTAATATGAGATGCTGTATGGCTGCAGGTGTCGCTGCACTAGCAGTGTCGTGTAAACGCTTCCGTTACGGCGGAGGTGTACCTGCGCAAGCTACAACCCTGAGACGGTTTACGGTATCCTGTGGCTGCGCTTGAGGACAGCGGTGAGCGAGAGCATACTGTGCTTTAGCAAGCTTGATATATCAGCCGTTGCTACTTTACTGCCATGTCATTGTTGATTCTTCCTCTTGAGAAGGTAGCGGACAAACAACGACGACCGCGTACTAACTTCGCGCGGGAACTACCTTGGAACTACCTTGAAATTACCTTGGAACTACCGTCTCTCTAGTGGATATAGGCTGCGGGGTCAGATTGTGCATGGTTGCAGACTACTAAATTGTTGAGTTGATATTGTCGTCATATGTAAGGGCACACCTCTGAGATGGCAGAGTACTGAAGCATCAGCAGCACTCCAAGAGATAACTGATGCGACCGCGTCGCTTTGAAGAGATGCTCAGATTGCAGGCGCGAACAAAGCCTTGCTGCACTCATCAGCCGCAGTCAATAGCCGTGAGTAACACCCGGCATGGCACATGTCCTAACCGAACATCGAAGGAACCGCTTTAGACGTGGGTGTGCGGATGAGCATGTCCGCATCACTTCGTGCATGTTCTCAATGCGAGTCGTGTATACTTCCCCTAACACGACGTCAGCGCCTCTATCCGATCACGTGCACTTCGCAATAACTTACAGAAGTGACTAGCAAATGTGGGGAGTGCTGTCAATCCCCTTGTCGAGAATGGCAAGCGGATGAGGGGCGTAGATATGGCATCAGCCCATGTCGAAAATCAAGCTTTGGATCTAGGGTCCAGGTCGCTAAGGTGAGCCCATTGAAGCAAGGCGCCTTCAGTAGTCGCCGTTCACCTACCACTACACGCCCAATGCTGTTCCGTTTCTCGTGGCAGCCACAGCAGAGAACTCTTTCGACCCCTGCATCTCGATTGCAATTGCAAACTGTGCTTCCGTCGGATCGTCACCGGTGTAGTAATCCACGAATGGCTGTCCGGATCCGGTTAACCACGCCGCAAGCTCAACCGCAACTCAACCGCATCCCGTTATCTTGGAGAGCCTTGTCTAAAATTGGCTTTATAGTTCGGTCACTTCCGTAAACAGCCATGATCGGGACATACCGATGACTCGGAAAGTGGTTGCTTTTGCAGCCAAAATGTGAGGTGCAGCATCTCGGGTCCAGCGCCTTGGTAACCTGGGCTCAACCCCTGTTTGTAGGGTCTTCACAATGACGCCCAAGGTCACTGTACTTGCAAGTCTTCCTTTTCATCTGATCCTTTAATAACCGGGAAGAGTACCCGCAGCCGTCGAACCGGTGACCCGTTTGATATACCAGGACTAAAAAGCACAAGAGACCGCGACTGCGCCGAGCGGACCAGTAGACAGTTCTCCCGGTGAACGTCTGACACTGACTTTGAAAAACAAAACAAGGCAGAATTATGTCTCTGCCAACCCTGAGTCGTGCATGCGCGCAGCACTAATGCAATCGTGGTGTGAAGATGCTGCATTAGCGTGCTGGGTGAGGCTGCTCTTTCGCATCCGTACCCGCGATGTCGAATGCGAAGTTCAGCGGCCATTACTGGAAATAGAGGTATTCCGAGCCCCACAAAAGTCCACATGATCGTCATTCCGCACGCTCATCAGCACATGGCATGAGGAGGCATAGCGCCGAGCACACAGGTACCTCGCTCCCTTGACCCCGTTGAGCCCTGAATGAGGCAGTCGACGAGGCAGTCGACTCGTGGGCAGGGAGCCATCACAATCAGAGGCTGACGATGCCCAGTTGTCGGGTTCGCGATTCCTGGACGAAAATCATAATAGAAGCGCGGGCCCCCGCGGCAATGGCTCTTGATTGCGGAGCTTGGTATTCCGCTCAGCTTGCCCTGAACCGCCACCAGCGCGAAGATGCTTTGCATGCCGGCCACTCTAGTAGCAGTTGTGCCAGTGACGTCGAAATATGTCCGGGGTGCTCGGTGAATCAAACGCGCGAAACCAGACAGAAGGTCCGGTAGGGTGGTTGATGGTATAGGTTAATTGGCGGATGCTTGAGCTCGTTGGCCGGCGCGCGTGAGACGACGCCATCAGTCGATCAGCACCATGCCGCTTCTGGTAATGATAGAGCCATGTATCAGAGGCAATCAGAGCAGACCACCGTGGCAATTGCGCGATTCCTGGAGGCCTGGCAGCAATAGCGGCTAGCTAGGCCATTGGCAATGTCCACAGCTGTTGAACTGGGCGAGTACACGTCCGCTCCAGCTGGGCCAGTCACTGTGATGGATTGGGATGATATGTACGTGAAGACGCGTCGCACACGGAATGTCTTTTGCGCGGAATAAGGTTTGTGTCGTGGGAATAGAAGCATGGCCAGCTGTCGCCCGAGTCCCACGTTCCACTCAGGCTCCGCACACGAACGCAACCTCCACGCGACTGAGGCTGATGACAGCTGCCCAAGCGGCTAGCAGGCAAAGCACGCTTCAGGGTGGAGCAAAGTGTCAAAGAGGTTGCTTTGCCGACGTGCAGTGGGTGGGAGCGAGAAGGGTGAGGATCCTCGGCAAAGCATCGTGGCCGCTTCCGAACTCGGCAGCGCACCAAGTGATTGCAGGCTAGCTCCTCAGGCCGACGTCCCGCCGTCCATCTCTCAACGCTCGCAACCAAAGCACCCCCATCGCTTCGCCAGTCGTGTGTCTATATCGGGCAGATTGGCTGGGAACCCACGTCCAACGCAAAACATCATACCCCCCTCATTAGCCTACCCGGCATCAGATCCGTTGATCAGCCGCCAATTTTCTGCTCCCACTCTCCTAGCGCAAGCCCTTCAATACCCCCGGTCCATTGGCACGCACTCCGACGAGACCTCGCACGACAGCTGCCGAATCGAACTTGACTTCTTGCCCTGCTCTGAACACTCCAAGTCCGTGTCCGCACCCGCTGTTTCTGCATCCGACTCCAGTTGCCCACCCTGATCCAACCCCCATGTACCTTGTCGCTCCCCAGAAAAGTATAGTTCCCATTCTAGTCTAGAACACCTTTGCTCCTATGGCCATTCCATGCCTGATGTAGGTACTGTGGACGCGCTATCATTTTACGTACAGCCTTCCGTACCCACGAACAGCGGCGGGCTTGCCGCTCGCTCCCCTTTTGGCCTTCCCAGCGGCCTCTGACACCTGGTGCGTGCTCCCCACTTCGTTATAACTAACATTGAAGCCCTGGCTCCACATGGCTCCCGTGGGTTGAATGATCGACTCTCCCTGAGTAGATTTGTTCTTGCCTTTGAGCCCTGGATTCCTACAAGACGACACCATCACTTTCATCTTTAACCCAGTCGCCCGTGAAGCTTGACTGCCTCGTCACTGGCGCCCCGCAGGATTCAACCATTCAGATCGGCACTGCTGCGAGGTTAATCGATCTTGGCTCCGTACCCGCTTCCAAGCGGACCAACATCAGCCCGCCGATCTTGTGCCCCCATTCCTCAGGATCGAAGATTACTCAGGTATGTCATCCCAGTCTTACGTCCCTTATATGGCCTTGTAGCTTCGTACTAAGTGCTACAGACTCGCTTGTTGTTACCTCTATCTCTTTACTCGAATCCATGGACAGTATGGCGCCCGCCCCAATCTCGGGAGGCCCGGGCGATGTGTCACCAACAGGCCTCTCAGGGTCTGCTACCAACTCCAAGATGAGAAAGAGGACCAAAACCGGATGTCTCACCTGCCGAAAACGCCGCATAAAGTGTGGTGAAGAGAGACCTACTTGCAACAACTGCATCAAGTCCAAACGCCAGTGCGAGGGCTACAACCAACGAGTCATCTTCAAACCACCGATTGGCGACTGGCCGAATCACCCAGGCGTTGTCAGCACCATCCAATATCACACCTCCATGCTTCCTGGCACACGCAATCAATCATTTCGAGGGCCCGAGCCAACTACCGGCATGCAAGAGGGCATGCTTGGTCCAATCCAGCCACGCCCGCACGGTAGCTTCGACTTCTCTCACATGGACGCGAACCAAACTTCAGGGCCTTTGGAACCCCCACAAGCTTACCCTGGAGTGACCCATGGCTACACACACGATCAGGCTTATCAACAGCCTCATCAACAACCTCTGCCATCACCTCTTCACCAACAGCCGCTTTCTTCGCCAAACCACCCTCCACATGGTCATACACCTACCGCTTCATATTTCCCGCCCCCTCAGTCTATGCACACCAGCCCACAGACACAGTATAGGCACGATTCACACGGCACATTTCAACCGCCCATCCAATATACCCAGAGCGCGCCATATCCACCAGTCTCGGTTCCTTACAGCCACGAACCCGCTATAAAAGCCGCAGTCCCTCAGCCCCCGCCACACTATCCACAATCCTACCGGTCTGATAGCCAACAAGCCGAAGGTTCCTATCGGGATTATTCGAGTGTATCACCGCGAAGCGACCAGTATCCTCACTACACGGAAGCGCCACCGGGCATGCAAAGATACGATGGTCATCCGCATGCTCCCGTACACCCTCCGCAAGGAGGCCCCCCGAGCTTCAGCCACGTTGGAACTCACAATTACCCAGCAGCAGTTTCTCACGCTGACTTCAGTCATGCAAGCTATCCTCCTGTGCAGATGCCCATTCATGATATAACCCCAGATGTAAAGTATATGTCTCAGCCTGTCCTCGGTATGTCTCGTGTCTAGTTAAAACCTCATATACCCCAATGACTATCGTTATTCTCTTCGTGTCCCAACCCATTGTCAATCCATAAATTCGTGCATGTCTTCTAAGCCTGGGGTTCCTTAAGTCACCCCAGGTGCGACAGCACGCTACTCTTTATCATCTGTACATGTCCGTGAATGTTTCCAGGCTAACTTGTGGTGTATACAGACCAACCTACC
>Ga0265798_10012683_pt1 | contig 10144 bp, 9 predicted proteins | sample P3T30metagenome_FD_192430 | JGI IMG/M metagenome (GOLD analysis project Ga0265798, IMG submission 192430) | Plant litter microbial communities from East Loma Ridge, Irvine, California - P3 T30 | ecosystem: Environmental > Terrestrial > Plant litter > Unclassified | place: USA: California...
ACCCATCTACCAACGCTGTCCGTGTTGGGTGTTGTATTTGGCGCATAGAAAACTCTGCTGGTTCAGAGTTTGATTTGGTGCGAAGTCGATGATGAGTTGGAATGGATAGAGAGAGCCCCGGGTTGGTTTCATATGTATCTATGTATGTATTGTATGTAGGTATGCACAGATGGAACTACTAAGGTACTATTGGAGCTGTGGTTCTCTTCGCCATTTCCTCCCCACTCGTTGGTATACGTACGTTCTACATGTCTATGTGTTGCAAAATACATGGATTTCGACAACGCTCTTTCTCTTCGTCTATTTATTTCATCTACCGCCCACCATTGACCTGCGCAGCAGTAGGCGGATGTCTCAACCTCCAAACCGCCCCTTCAATCCCCACCATCTCCTTCCTCGCCACCCACGGCCTGGCGCTCACATCCTCTTCCTCCTTGGCACTGCCATCCTTCTTCTTCTCACTGTCAAGAGCGTACAGATCCTCCAGATAGGCCCACTCGACGCTATCGAACCCGCCCCGCACAAGAACCACCTTCTTGCCTGCGAGAGCGGTTGTTTGGGCTTCGCTGAGCGGCGTCAGGAGGTGGAGTTCTTGCGTCGCAGGGTCGATGGCTCGGACTAGAGCCAGGGCCGTGCAGGCTGTGAAGCGCGGGTCGAGGGCGCGGAGATAGCCTGCTGAGGCGGGGGAGGGGATGTAGGGGAGGGATGCTGGGGGTGGGGTGTGTGAGATTGCTAGGCTTCTTGGTTCGGAGGTGCTTGAGGATGGAATGGAGGGGAGGGAGGTGGAGAGGGCTTGGTGGAGGTCTTGGGTGGTTTCGGCTGTGACGATTGCGACGAGGGCGCCTGAGAGTATTTCGGGGAGGAAGGCGGTGGGGATGTCTTGGCCGTAGGACATTGTGGCGTGGAGGCCCGGGTTGGGGCCTGAATAGCGAACGATCCAGGGGCGGAGGGTCGATAGGGGTTTGCTGGACCATTGGGCGGTATTTGTGGCGGATGATGCTTTGCTTGTTGTTTCTGATGCTGGTGTTGGCGGCTTGGAGTGGAAGTAGGCCATGGTCTGCATTGCGCGGAGATCGGCCGGGGAGCGGACGGTGGAGCGTGGTGGCGCGCGAGGGAGAGTGAAGGAGTTTTGGCTGCGGGCTTGGGTGGTTTGTTGCAGGCCTGCGTCGACTCCTTCGATGCAGATGGTGTCGGTTATTGGGAGGATGTCGTAGAGGTCTGCGAGGACCGCGGCGCCGAGGCCAGTGGTCCAGCCACAGGCGTTGATGATGATGGGCGCCGCTCCTTTTTGTTGCTTCCTAGTTTCTAGAGATAAGGCGAGCTCGCGGATACAGGCGAGGTAGTGGTCAGGATCATCTTTGAAGCTCGTTGCGGCGAGGGTGTGATGTGCCAGAAGTTCGTTCACTTGAGAGGTCTCCGAGGCCTGGTTTGTGAATGAAGGTCCTAAGACTGGCTTTCGAACTTCAACCAGCGAGATTTGACCTGGAGGTCCAAATTCAGGCTGGCCAGGATCGAGATCGAGGTACAGACATCTTTTGCTTGGGAGTTTCGTCGTCAAGAACGCATTGCATAGCTGTCGGTTGAATGTCGATTTGCCTGATGATTTGGGTCCGATTGTAATGGCGCAGATCGAACCCTTCTTCTCTTCCGCCTTGCCTGTAAGTTGAGTGAAGACCTTTTGAGTGGCCGAGTCTGTCTCCAAGACGTTTAGGGAGCGCTGCAAGGGGTCGTCCTGTGTGGTCTCGAGAAAGGCAAAAGACCGTCCCTTTGCGTCTGAAGTCCAGATGTTGCGAAACAATGGGGACAGTTTTGACAAACGATTCAGGGTCGACTTCACCGAAGTGATACGGATGACGGTCGGGCTTCTCCGAGCGGTGATGGGAGGCAAGGCTTGCACGGTGGGTGCATAGACTCTCTGAGGCCCAGACGAGCCGTGGAATGCGCCACCGTAGATGGTAGCAGTGCCCCTGACAACTTCAAGAAGGTACTCGCCAGCAAAGACAGCAGAGTCACCAGCTGCCATTGACAATTCGAGAATAGTCTCATCGTCTCGGAGTACGCGTCGAGGCTCAAGGGCAAACGAGGATATCCTGCGAGACGGCGTGGTTCTGGGTGGCGTTACTGCAGGCGTGATTGATGCACTCGGGACCCCTGAAGGAATATCATCGCTATGATGGCCATCGTATGGTATGGCTCCGACGAGAGTGGCCGCGTCTTGTTCGTTGCTCCCAGCCAGGCTTGCAGCTACGGGGACTGCTTTGTTCTGCTTTGCGAGACGGGCTGCAGCAAATGCGCTGAGTTGGCCTATAACATGTTAATTGAATGCTTTTTCCCGCGTACAACAATATGGACATACCACCGGCCTTGCCAAAGGCATCCTGTACTTTTCTTTTTTGCGTCATGCTTGCTTGCATGTGATTGCCTTTGACGGAAGTGAATGTCTGCAAAATTCCAGGAAGGTACTCTGAGCATCACGCGAATACCTTGTCACGAGCTGCGCAAAGCTCATACTCGATGAGATGACATCTACACCGCCCAACTCGATAGCCCGGCGTTTGTTTTCTGCCACTCCAAAGCTTCATCGTTCGGCCAAAGATTTCATGTGAAGTTCGCGATCCACTGCTCGGCCAATTGCACTTCCCCAAACCCCGGCAACATGGCGAAATCGAAGGTGAAGGAGCCAAAAGTGGCTCTGAAGGGCGAGAAGAAAAGCAAGGCACCTAAAGCTTCAGTCACCGCACGCGCGAAGCCGTCGCAATTGAGCGAGGAAGCCGTGGTGGAATCTGGAAGCGAGTCGGAGTCTGGAACCAGCGGTGGTGATAGCGACACTGAGAGCGAGGCTGAGAAGAGGCAAAACACAAAGAAGCCAAACGAGAAGAAGGCCAAAACTACAGAGCCCCTGGATGTCCCCGTACCTTCGGACGACAGCAGCGACGAGGACGACAAGAAGACCAAGAAGACTTCCAAGAAGTCCAAGGACACAGCAAAGACCAATGGTGTCAAGCGAAAGTCGGACGAGAGCTCGAGCGAGGACAGCAGCGATGAGGACCTACCCGATGCGCCTGAGTCGAAGAAACCGCGAACAGACTCGGAATCGTCCGAGGAAGAATCAGACGACGAGCCACAAGCAGACAAAATGGACGTAGACAAGCCCGCACCCCCGCCGGCCGGCATGGTCAGTTCAGTCACGGCCAAACCATTCGATGCGCCAGCCGGATACACATCACTGGATATGTCTCCGCGGAGCGCATTGTCAAATGCAGACTTGCAGGGCAAGCAAGTATGGCACATCACGGCGCCCGCCAACCTCCCCTTATCAGCTCTCACCGAAGTGGCTCTCGACTCGATACAGAGCGGCAAGCCAGTGCTATCCCACAAAGGCGTCGACTACGTTATGAGCGAGGACATAGGCGCACAGAGTGGCAACGCAACGCTGGTGCTCTTCCCGGAGAAGGACGGCTACAAGCCCATATCGCAACCCGTGTCCAAGACTCTCCACATCAGGCAACATGTCATCATCCCGGATCTCAGCGAAACGCAAACTCCCGCTGGGAAGTCTGGCAGCAACGCCGCAGCCGACGTTGCGAAACCCGCCGTCACTGCTGTGCGGCCTCAGCCCAAAGGAATGAAGATGCGGTACAGGCCACCGGGATTCGGTAGCGGAGACCCTGGGTGCATTGGTTCGGACTCTGAGAGTGAAGTGGAGCCTGTAGGCAAGGAAGCCAGCTTCCAGTTCCCGAAGGCACCTGAAGCGACTGGCAGCAAGAAGGATAAGAAGGATAAGAAGGACAAGAAAGACAAGAAGGAGAAGAAGAGCAAGTCCAAGGCTTAGTGGATGGATGAATGGATGGAATGTAAGAATCATGCCTCGAATACCCATACACGTGTGCACCCCTCACTTATTTTCTCATTGCAATCGCTTTAATGCGCTGATCCTCAAAATTTCACAAGTATCCATTCCTATGTACACCAGATCGTACGCGTCTCATCACAGCATATAGTCGTTTCGGCAAAACCCCTCCCCCAAACCCAAGATGATGTTGTCATAACCACGACCTCCCAGTACCCATACCCAACACCCCATCCCGCCCCTTCTCACTTCACCCCCACCGCCCCTCAAGAAAGGTCCACAGCCACACTCCTCCTCTTCCTGATACACCTCGGCACAAACACAGCCGCCGCAATGACCAACGCGCAAAATGCCACACACCCGACCACAACGCCCGCAATCTCCTTGGGATAGAGCGTCGGCCCGCCCTCGATCTCGAACCAATTCGTCAGAGCCGCGGTGTAAGTTCTGTTGGTGAGGGGCAGGAGCCCTTCGCCGTTGATGCCGGCATCGAGCCAGATGGCGTAGCGTCTGCGCAAATGTGTATTTTGGTTAGGGGGATACTCGACGTGACGATATGGATGATGAAGCAACTCACCCGTCGTCCTTCAGAGCCGGCACTTTCCAGGTTGTGCTTTGGGGGCCGGCGGTCGTGTTGACGAAGTTGGTTGTGACTTTGCGGACGGGGTTCCAGCCGTTGTCGACGTTGGGGGGTTGGTGGACGAGGAAGAAATCGTTGATTATCTGTGGGTGATTAGCGGATTTTTCCGTTGTCGTGAGGGGTTTCTTTTGGAATTGTCGTTGTTGTAGTTCTGTTTTATTTTTATTTTGGGGGAGACTTACGAAGTCTTGGTTCGCGGTCCATTTGACGTCGTAGCTCGCTCCTGCGGCGACGTTGTAGGGGAGGGGTTCGAATTCGATGGAGAGTCTTGCGAGCGTGGTGGTGAAGAGGGAGGTTAGGAGGAGGGTGGTTGATGAGAGGAGCTTCATTGTGTGGGAATGGAAAGTGTTGCGTTGATCGTGCAGTGGTGGTTACTTTCACGTGATGTCGTAGGTATTGTTGGCTTGAAAGTAATGTTATTAGGCAATGATAGGCTGGTTGTTTACATTGGTACTTAGATATTGTTATATATACCTAGCGACTGTGCTAGAATTCTGTTGCCTACAATGCTGCTATCCTAGAGTGTAGGAGCTGAAGTCAATTAAGTCCCTGCTATAGTGGTCGCCCGGCAACCGAATGCTGCCGCCTACTCGGTTATGGTAGAAGTGGGGCCATTGGAAAGTAGGCCACTATCAGCCGCATGTGTTGGTTTTTCCAGCTACCCATCGAGGTATTGATGTTGGTTTGGAGATGTGTTGAATCTTCTTATGCCACGGAAGCGAGCAGAGACTAGGTCAAGCTCGATTTCTCACCTGGATTGTGCAAGAACTTGATAGACGAGCCCGGAAAGAGCAGTGAACCGAAAACACAGCCCGGGTCCGTTAAGCAGTACATACAGTGTACATCGCCAGGACGACCAGTAGCTTGATAGTCAGCTTCCTTGAAGTCGGAAAGGTGCTCTGCACGAAGCAGCTACTAAACCAAGCGAGAGGCAGTCCGCTCACGATATTGAGGCACAGACTGGTCAACTCACGTATCGCTCCTCGTGATCGACCAGTAGGTTATCGGGTATGTAGGCCTGTCATGTAGAGTTCCTTGCTGTGACTTACTGCTTTGGCTTGTTTGCAGACTGCCAAGCAGTGAATTCTGTTGCCTGAGCGAAGGAAGCGAAGCGTGGTATCGAGGTATTCATAGAAGGTGCCGGTACCTACGTCCTTTGACATTTACGCGATTGCCAGACCGCATGGTTAGTGAAGTCCTTTCAACACAATCTGGAGCATTCTTGAGTTGCGGTGACCTCGTGCCCATGACAGATGTTTCTAGAGGCGTAGCTGTTTCCATAGTCTCCATTCCAATACCTGTTGCATACCGATGTGCCACGTCTGGTCGAATGCGGCGTTTTGCCAGAAGCATCCAGGGAGATTCTGGTTGACAAAGAATATGTGGACAAGGAGGAAGAGGTGTTGACAAAGCGTGTCGCCAGGACGGAGCAAATAAAGGTTCGGATCGAGCCGAAACGACGCCGCGCATCCAATGATGTAAGACCCTTGAATCGAGCTGCGCCTGTGACTGAAAATCGGGCTGGGAAACACGCGCGACCGACTTGTTTCTGACCTCTCACTCCTTCTCTCTCTCCCTTCCCTCCCTACACCCGTCCACTCAACACCACCACCACCTCGCTGCGCGCTCCAGCTGCCTGCTTTTTGCTGCCAATCCGCAATCGCCGTCGATTTGACTATCTGACGGTTCCCGAGCGAAACCAGCCATCTGCCTGGTCCCCAAACCATCAATCCCATAACCAGTCAACAACCAGCGCGCATTACCGCCGCCGCCGCCGCAACACTCCCGCATACCATACCGCCATTGTCACGGACATAAGCTATCCTCTACGTTGTCAATACCACGCCGGTCTCCTTCAGCAACACTCTTACACCACCAACATGGCTCAACCTACTCAGCTTGCCTGTAAGCACGCCTTCCTTGACACCCACCATCGCCTTCCGCATGCTGACATCCTACCCAGACCGCACTTCCAAGCACATTGGCATCCTCGATGCCGCACCTGTCTACCAGAACCTCCCCGCTTTCCAGCGCCCCGAAGGCAACCTCAGATGTTGCAAATACTCCCCGGACGGTCGCTTCTTTGCTTGGGCTTCCATTGAGAAAGTGACAGTTGTCGATGCCTCCAACGGCCACGTCGTCACCACCCTGCCTACCGACAACGTCTACGAGCTCGGATTCTCTCCCGCCGGCACATACATCATCACCTGGCAGAGGCCGACCAAGGATGAGAATGGCGATGCGGTCAAGAACTTGAAGGTGTGGCGCACCATTGATGAGGCTTCTGAGGGAGAACGTGAGGTTGTTGGCAAGTTTGTCCAGAAGAACCAGACTGGCTGGAACTTGCAGTACACCCACGACGAGCAGTTCTGCGCTCGCTCCGTCACCAACGAGGTCCAGTTCTACAAGAGCGACGACCTTGGAACCGTATGGAACAAGCTCCGTGTCGAGGGCGTTGCAGACTTCGCTCTGTCTCCCAGCGACAACGCCAGCGTGGCCGTGTTCATTCCCGAACGCAAGGGCCAGCCTGCTGCTGTCAAGGTCTTCAACGTCCCGCAGTTCACCTCGCCTGTGTCTCAGAAGACATTTTTCAAGGGCGACAAGGTTCAACTCAACTGGAACAACCAAGGCACCAGCGTGATTGTGCTTGCGCAGACTGAGGTCGACAAGAGCAACAAGAGTTACTACGGCGAGACTAACCTCTACATCTTGAGCGCCGGTGGTGGATTCGATTCTAGGATTCAGCTCGACAAGGAGGGCCCTATCCACGATGTTACCTGGTCTCCCAACGGCAAAGAGTTTGGTGTGATTTACGGATACATGCCGGCGAAGACCACCATCTTCAACCAGCGTGCTGTCGCTCAGCACAGCTTCAACCTTGCTCCTCGCAACACCATCATTTTCTCTCCCCACGGTCGATTCGTCATCGTTGCTGGCTTTGGAAACTTGGCTGGCCAAATGGATATCTACGACTTGGAAAAGAACTACCAGAAGATCACGACGATCGAAGCAAGCAACACCAGTGTCTGCGAATGGAGCCCCGACGGCAAGCACATTCTTACCGCCACCACCAGCCCGCGTCTTCGCGTCGACAACGGCCTCAAGATCTACCACGTTCTTGGCGGTGTCATGTACAACGAGGAGATGCACGAGCTGTACCATGTCACTTGGCGTCCTCAGTCGACGACGCAGCACCCGCTTGAGCCGATTAACCCGGCTCCTGCCCCTCATGCATCTGCCCTTGAATACCTCGGCCGGGTTAAGACCCCGTCCAAGCCCGCTGGCGCCTATCGTCCGCCTGGAGCCCGTGGCGCTGCTACTCCCCTTGCTTTCAAGCGTGAGGACCAAGGTGGTGCTGCTTTCATCAGGGAGGCCATGTCTGGTGCCCAGGAGATGCCCACCAATGGCTTCGGCAAGCCCAGGAGGCGTGAAGTCCCTGGTGCCGAGACCACCGACGGCAACACACCACCTGGTGCCACTCAGGGTGGTGGTGTGAGCGTCGAGGATGAGAACCTCAGCAAGGCTGCTTTGAAGAACAAGAAGAAGCGTGAGGCTAAGAAGGCCAAGGAGGCCGAAGCCAAGACTGGTGGTCTCACTGCGCCGGCAAGCAACGGCAACGGTGCGCAATCGCCATCTCGTAACTCTGAGCGCCCAAGCAGCCGTTCCAAGAACAGCCACGACGCACCTCGCGCTTCTTCACGAAGGAGAGATGGTGAGCGTACTCGCGGCCCTGCTCTGGACACCAACTCGCCTGCACCCAAGGCCGCCTCCAAGCCTGCTGCGCCCGCACCTGCAGCTCCCGCACCCGAGCTCACCGTCACCAGCCCGGTGGCAGGCTCGCCGCAGGAGAAGAAGGTCCGCTCTCTGCTCAAGAAGCTGCGCGCAATTGACGACTTGAAGATGCGCCAGGCGGGCGGAGAGAAGCTCGAGGGCACACAGGTCCTCAAGATCGGTACTGAGGAGCAGGTGCGCAAGGAGCTCGCCACCAACGGCTACACTGAGTAAAAGGTTCGCAATGCCAGAAGCGTTGGCTTGACCTTGTCTTAAAATCAATCACCAAAAAATTAAATTGAAACTGTCTTCTCGAGCTTTGCTTACTTATTGTTCCAATGCGTGAGAAATTATGTATCCGTCGCTCACTCTTCCCCCTAGCCTTTGACTTCTTTTCGGCGGTGGACACCAAATAAGGGTTAAAAACGTAATGGCATGCCCAACAAACCCGATCGACCCAAGCACGCTCTGGTGGTTGGAAACGCGTTGCTTTACCGGTGTGCCACGTAGTCTACTGTGTGCAGCTCTCCCGGGCTTCACACCAAGGCTGAACCACATCCTGGAACAGTCGACGCTTCTTCTACAGTCGGCATGACGAAGCCTTCCTGGTGCTATGGTCCTTTCAGCCCGTGGAAACCTCCTACATGGTGGTAGTAGTACCTCAAGGCTTGTTTGGAGAATACGACTAATATCCGGCGAGCCCTGGCCTTCTCTACTCTACCTGCCGCCCTCGCCCCACGCCTCCATGCACGCTTCTTACTTATAAAGCATAGTTCGCCTATGATTCACAGTCAGTCTCTCCATTATGCCGGTTGAACAGCAGCCCGCAGGGTTTGGCGTCACGTGGGCAAGTGTCGTCTCCGTTGTGACCTTCGTGTGTCATCGCAGTGGTGCATTTTGCCTAGCATTATCGTAATGCCGCTATCAGCGAATCTCGTTACAAGCAGGCGTGACTGCCTTAGAGAGAGAATTCCTCCAAAGGACATTCCACCATCGACATCGCGAACTCCCAAGTGGTGGTAATGCCTCGCAACTTGTCTAAAGAACACGTTTGATATCTGGTGAGAGAGCACTTGTGTTCCGTAGTGCAGTTGTTTATGTGAGAAAGCTGTTTGGAGGAGCAGCACTAGCTGCACTACTACTTAGTCTTAGTCTTCTTCGAGCATCGCAACACTTTCGCTTAACAACATGCTCCTCGAAACCCAGACGTCGAACTACGAGAAGCACAACTTTGAGAGCAAACACTATCACGGCAGAGCTGTCGAGTTTAGTGTTCGGAAAACATTTCACTTCGTCAAAGCTAGAGACTCGTGGAGGCGGTAGTATCTTATGGCCCATTTGTAGGTCTTGATTGACATCCGCCGAGACAGCACTCATGTACCACAATGCAGTCGCTGAGGAGAGATTGCGGCTCAGGAGCAGCAGTGTCACTGGTCTATTTAACTGACTTGAGCCTCTGGGGAGATCATGCACTCGAGATAACCCCATAAATACCATCGCGCCCATTCGAAAAACATCGAGACCTTCCACACCCATCACTCATCATCCTCCTCAAGATCCGTCCTCCCGCCCCCAATCACGTCGTTAGAGACAAACCCCCCCGCAGCCCTTCGAGTGCATACGCCCCTGGAAATGGAACCAGTGCCCGTTCAGTTTGACCATACACATCAGCCCCAACATCGTCTCCTCGACGGACCAAACCGCAACCTGCGCCGCGCAGTCGTCGTAGCGCTTGCCACTGAGCACCCGCCACACGTTCGCCCTTCGCCTCGAGTAGTGATCCGAGTAGTACTCTGGCGTTGTGAGGGGCGAGTCGAACTCGATGTACCAAGTGCGCTTGAGTCGGTCGAGGTCGATGGATTGTTGTGCGGTCAGGGGCGGGG
>Ga0265798_10012684_pt1 | contig 10144 bp, 13 predicted proteins | sample P3T30metagenome_FD_192430 | JGI IMG/M metagenome (GOLD analysis project Ga0265798, IMG submission 192430) | Plant litter microbial communities from East Loma Ridge, Irvine, California - P3 T30 | ecosystem: Environmental > Terrestrial > Plant litter > Unclassified | place: USA: California...
TATGTGCAAGGCTCTTACATGCAAACATGACACCCTGGGCAAGGCCGCCTCGTTGGGGGAAGTACTCTGGCAGAATAGGCCAGAGGACGTGAATAATGATGCCCCCTCCAAGACCGACCAATACTCCCTGGCAGCCAATGATTGTTGCCAACTATAGACGAGTGAGCATACAATCTCATCATAGCTGCTCGAGAGTCTTTACATTGTGGCTCAGCGCTGCTGCCGCGAACCCCAGCGCAACTAAAACGGCACCGGCCGCGCACAGGGACGTGATATGACCTCGCAGTTGAGACAGGTAAGGGTAGTAGAATGCCCCCAAAGCGGCAACAATCCCCCCATTGCTTAAGGAGCCGACTACCGAGATCAAGGAGCGATTTAGGAATTCATTTCCGTGAAATACGCCCTCCTGGACAGACTTTGGACGCCCATAATATGCTTGGAAGACGCCGAATGATTGGTTGAGGCCTATAGCTGTCAGTGACGAGACGCTTGATAGCGCAAGGAAAGTGTCCCTGTACGAACCTAGTACTGTAAAAGCGACAAGGCACGCGGAAGACAAGATTCTCCACTGTTGAGTTCGTGTCACAGGCTCACCAGCATTTTCGACTTTTGCGTTACTGGATGGGTTGGAGGGCATGCATCGCGACTCCTCGACGTCTGGTGCGGAATGGAAGTTTCCGGTTTCTAGCACAACCTGTAAGCTCCGTACGTGTCGGAGTTATTGCCAGCGTATTGAGAGTACTCGTGGGGGGTACTGATGACGGATAGTGCTTACTCGCTTGTTCATCAACGATGTGAGAAGACATCCTGTATACGGAGGAAATTTGGAGGTCTGATTCAAATGCAATGACTGACAGGCTGTACTTGCCCGACTTCTAATATCCTTATCCTTCTAATGCCATCACCTTTGTCTTCTGATAATAGAGTGGTAGCCAGGGAACACTGTCTGGCGAAGTTTGGTTCTCCCAACCGCTAAACCTTTTCTCTTTATCTCCAGCCATGCCGATGTTAGATGTCGCCTCTTTCATTATGCAGCTGCCCCGGCGCTGAGAGCCTTGGAGTCCCAAAACTGCACTGTGCTAACGGCACCTGGGTGGTCTTCTTCCAGTTTGTCTGGCCCGTGTAGTCAAAAGGATATGACACACCGTAGACGCGTACGCCCCATCAAAACAGCCAGACTCGCTGACGGTCTGGTCTGATGAAAGAATTTGGGGGGATATCGTGTAACATGTTGTAGTTGTAAAGCGTGGTCGTGTTTCTAGCGCCGAGTAGGCTACCAAGCCTGGCCTTGACCAACAACGGTTTCATTGTTAATCGAATGCTGCTAGCTAGGTGACACACCTCTTCGGGCACGTCTCAATATGGGCAGTACAGAAAGTCGAGTCACTAGTACATGCAAATTCGAGTGTCAAGCCCCATGCTGGCTGTTGTTGGAGTCGGAGAGAGGGGCCCGGTGACGTCATTTGCGGGATAGACCTGAATCTCCAATCGATGGTTGAGTGGTACTGGTGTCAACAAAGACTCGAGCGTTTAGACGGATGCACCGTCTAGATGTGTTAATCGCACTGGGTGTACAAAGGTACAAGGGCTCTCGCGGAATAGCGTTGCATGCATGCAGTCCGTCGTCGTAGGCCTAGCCAGGCGGGAATAGCCGGCGAGTCTTGGCCGCGGACCCTTGCCCTGGTAGGATAATGAAGAAAGTTGACCATGGCATTGCCATCATATCCAGCGCATCGCCTGCATCCCACCCAACGCCTACGACCACCTCTGTAGGCTCCCTCCGTCGGCAATTCTGGGAGCGCCTTCGACGTCCGGATGTACGTGATTCGGTCTGCACTGCGAGCGTCCACCAAAAGACCTCCAGCACGCTTTATTCGCGGCCGCCGCTACCCATCGACACCGCGGTTACGGACACTGCACACGACCCGCCCGCTCGCCCAAGCCTCGAATCCCCCACCGGCGCCCAACAGCACGCCAGCCGACCAGGATGGTGCCAACCAGACGGACCGAGAAAAGGCAGCAGCCACCGACGAGCCCGCAGACAGTGCGGTAGCCTTGGACGACCCCGAGGTGCTCGCGCAGAAGCTTCAGCGGTCGCGGGAAACATCGCGCCGCTATTCGGCTGCCTTGCGACGCCAGCAACGGGGGAAAAAGGCCGACGGGCTACCGCCTGTCCACATACCTGACTGGTTTCTGAAGAAGAGGGTACTACGCCGCCAAGACCTGCCCGGAGACTCGCATGATGCGAAGTCGCCCACACTTCTATCGGTTGCAGTGACTCATGCCGAGTCTGGCGAACAGGCGGCATGTACTGTCCCAGCCGGGTTCGGTCCAGAAACTACCCAGATGCTATCGCGACTAGTACGTGGTCTGTGGAGCTGGCGTTTGGACGACAACGAGAAGCACAAGATCGAACAATACCTCGAGGGGAGGTGGGGTCTACACGATGAGATAGCCACGCAAAACTCTCCGCCACCAAACGCTGAGCCAGTGGCCAGCACGGATGACGGGCGCAAAAACGAGGCTCTCGGCGAGGCATTGGCAAGATGGGCCAGGTTCCAAGAGTCTACTAAGACAAGAGATGCAATGAGCATCTTGGAAGAGGGTAGCATTTCCGGACGAATATCTCCACTGATCGCTGCTGAAATCCGAGCGACTATTGCCGCATCTCTTGCATCGCTGCAGCCAGCAATGGGCAACTCATTTCCTGCTACCAAAACCAACCTCATCCTTCATGCACCCACGGCTGAGCACGAAGTCTCGATAGATTCGTGCGTGAAATCTTCTGCATTTGAATTGGGATCCGACGTTGTCGTGTTGGAGGCTCAGGACCTCGCCCAGCTCGCCGGAGACTACCTGGGCGAAGGTGCAGAACCATCTCCTCGCTCCATCCGCTCTCTAGGGTACGAAACCTATCAATTGAATTCAGATCTAAGTAATTTCAAGGGAGACGCAGACGACGCAGCCGCTGAAGACGAAACAGATTGGTCTCAGGCCCCGTCTGTGGACCAGCCTGATCCCAACTCAGTGCGCCCTCGTAGTGCGCCTCTGTCAATCTTTGCCCTCACACCCGTCTTCCGACTCATGGCCCAGGATAGCAAGAACCACCAAGCCGCTCCTGCAAATCAGTATGGAGCATCAACTGGTGCCGCTAACGATGACTCTGGGCGGACGCAGAGCCAGAGCGAATTGCAGCTCGAAGACATGAAGCTAGCCAATTTCTTAGAGGCTTTGATCGATTCGAATGACATAAAACAAAGCCGTGGGATTGTCGGCAACGATAGCTCACACCCTCGGAACCCTTCTGATCGTCTGTCAACGTCTTCAAAGGGCCCTGCCTTCTTTGACTATTCTCTGGCTCAGGACGGTGCTGAGCTTGAATTAAATTCCACATTACCGGCTACCGCAAGGCCAGACATTAACCTAGCCATCAAAATTGGCTCATCGTCAGCAGCCCTCAACGTCCCGGTAAAGTCCAAGATTATCTACGTGAAGAATTTCAAGGAACTGAATGCTACGCACCATGGCGGTCGCATCATCCAGAAACTTGAAGAACTCGTTCGTAAGCGGCGTATTGCTGGCGAGAGCATCATGATAGTTGGGAGCACTAGTTCACGCGAGCTCACTCCCGAGCTAACGAGCAGGTATGAGTTGCCGGAGCGTGGCCATATAACTGAGCTAACAAATTGTAGCGGAGTCCGCGGTCTTCAGAGTGAAGGCGAGACTAGTGTCTATAGAACCATTGTCGCTACAGCAGATTGTAGTGAACGCACCGTTGTGGAAGAGAATGTTGCAAGACTGGTGCACGCTGCCCACACCGCCAATCTTCTACCAGAAGAGATGAACAAATTCCGACGCATCAACCTAATTCATATACAAGACATGCTCCGCTCCCTGGACCCGTCGGCCGCCGCCAATATCTCAGATATGGATCAAAGTCCCCTGCGATTCAGCCAATGGGCACGCATCTTTCCCGAATCAGCCTTCAAGCGGGTACTAACATACGATGAGGTGCACAGAGTGGCGCTTACAGCTCTAGGCCTGCTCATCACAAGCCCAGTGAGCAATTCAGTAGCCTCCAAGAGGAGGACATCAGCGCAACTAAGCTGGGCACACGTCGCGCTTGCCATTGGCTTATTGAAAGCCAGTGACGCCACGAAAATCGTATATTTCGATAGATTGGCAGATATGCCAAAACAACCCAAAAATCTGTTCAACATCCCCGAAGCCAAGACGGAGGCCGACTTAGCCAAGAAGCGTATAGGAGAAAAGACTAGGCAGCATCAACAAAATATGCAGCGCATAACGGCTGCAGCTACCAAATGGGAAAAACGACTTATACCTGGCATCGTAGATCCTGGTCAAATCAAGACGACTTTTGACCAAGTGCACGTGCCAGTTGAGACGGTGGATTCAATACGGACCATCACATCGTTGTCATTACTAAGACCTGAGGCGTTTAGCTACGGTATTCTGGCAACCGAGAAGATTTCGGGTGCGTTGCTGTATGGACCTCCAGGTACCGGTAAGACACTGCTTGCGAAAGCGGTGGCGAAAGAGAGCGGTAGCACGGTGCTTGAAGTGTCCGGCAGCCAAATCATGGACAAGTACGTTGGCGAGGGCGAGAAGAACGTTTCAGCCATCTTTTCGTTGGCACGCAAGCTTTCACCATGCATCGTGTTTCTCGACGAAGCAGATGCAGTTTTTGCTTCGAGAGATGGAATGCAGGAAAGGGTATCACACCGCAATATCCTCAACCAGTTTCTGAAGGAATGGGACGGCCTGAATGATTTGTCTGTCTTCGTCATGGTAGCCACGAACCGGCCTTTTGACCTTGATGATGCTGTCATTCGCCGATTACCAAGACGTTTACTGGTGGATCTTCCAACACAGGCGGACCGGAAGGAGATCTTAAAGATACATCTCAGGGGCGAACAGCTGGATGAGTCTGTTGACCTTGAGGATATTGCAAAGCGGACGCCCTTTTACAGCGGAAGCGATCTCAAGAACATCTCAGTCTCTGCAGCCCTAGCGTGTGTCAAGGAGGAAAATGAACAGGCCGCCAAGGCCGCCGCGAAGATTGTTTCAGGAGATGATGAGGCTGATCCTGCCGAGTCTTCTACGTCATCTTCGGATTCAACACCAGCCCAGCAACTGCCACTGCCCAAAGCAGCGCTTCACCTCGTTCCCGGCCAATCCTACAACTTCCCCGATAAACGTGTCCTGTACGCACGGCACTTTGATAAAGCGCTCCAGGAAATCAGCGCCAGTATCAGCGAAAACATGTCAAGTCTGAATGCAATCAAGAAATTCGATGAACAATACGGTGATCGCAGGAGTAACAAGAGGAGAAAGGACTTTGGGTTCGGTGTTATGGGCGAGAAGAACGACAGTGCTGCTAGAGTACGGATATAAGAGAAGATAGTCAGCAATATAAGGTGAAGAAGGGATGCAGTGTTGTGTATAGGTATATGGGTAGAACATTAGATATCAAAGCAAGTCGACGATTACATACTCTATGCCTCAACCCATCATCTCCTCAATCGTCGCCTCGATTGCTTTAGGCTTCCTTCCAACCTCCTTCAACATATCCTCCAGGGTCGAATCATCAATCTCACACTCCCCATCTGCAAGCGCCTCATACGTACTACTCCACCACTCCACCGCCGGGCTCTCCAATCCTCTTTCATTTACATAATAATCCTCATATTCCTTCCTACCCACAACCTTGAGCCTAACCTCCTCTCCCTTGACCCTACTCACAATCTGCGCAATCTCGCCCAAACTAACCCCCCTCTTCTGCGCAAGATACACCGTCTTGCCAGCCCACACCTCTCCCCCTTCCGCCAAGATCCTAGCCGTCGCATACGCCATGTCAGCGATAGCAGTCCAACACACTTTACCCTCGCCCGCGACCACAACCTCTTTTCTCGCTTCGTCTTTCAAACCGTAGTAATACCCGAAATACAACGGCCAACTCTCATTGTACAAGCCCTCCCTTAGAATCGTCACCTTGCACTTTCCCTGCTGTTCCAGCGCCCGCAAGTAGGCCTCTGTGCGCATGTGCGCGCGCATTACACCCGCTTTGCTCGGGTTGGCAAAGGCGAGAGACGTGTAGTATATGTGTTTTACGCCGACGGAAAGTGCGGCGTCAATGGCGGTGCGGTGGTGCGCTTCGCGGCCGCTGCCTGGAGGCGCGTTGGAGTAGTCGAGGTGGATGGCGGGCGTGGAGACGAGGAAGAGGCATGTGCAGCCTGTGTAGGCGGCGGTCAGGGAGGAGGGTAATGTGAAGTCTGCATGCCGGATTGTGAGGGATTGGTTCTGGAGGTGGGAGAGCCGGGGGGAGGTTGGTGAGCTTGAAGTCTGTTGGTGGAGTGTTAGTTGGGCGGAGGGGGGGGGCTTTTTTTGTGGATTGAGAGTGAGGATGGAGTTTGGAGAAAGATAGGGAAGGAGGGAACGTACGCAGATTACGAGATGCTTTGGGTCGATGAGCTTGTTTTCTAGTATGGCGGATATAACTGCTGAGCCTAACTTGCCAGTTGCACTGGTGAGAGCTAGCATCTTGTCTAGAGTCAATTAAACTCCCTTTTCTTTCTTTCCCTCTTTACTTCCCCCTCTTTCTCTCGCTTTTCCAGCAAACGTACTTGTTAGATGGAACCTCGTTGTCAACTAGCTTTCAAACTCGACAGTACAGTACGGCCAAAAAAAGACCACTTGAAATACCCAAAAAAAAAGATATTGTTTTGGAATTTGTACTTGTGCCAAACCGCGCTGGACTCAACTCTCGTGACAAAAGGTGACAAGAACACTATATACGTCAGATTTCTAAGCTCATTGTCCATGACTTCATACCCTTTTTCTCTCTCCCGGGGTCCGCGGCAGATGGTACAAGCAAGTGGGCAAGTGGGGTTCCTTCTTTTACCAACCAAACTTTCAGCAACATCACACTACTCCCCCACTTCCCGACAATACATCTAATGTATGGCTCTTGCGTTTAAAGAAGAAGAAGATTGCTCCGACAATCGTGATTTTACAATAGGCGGCGACGACAGGAGCCACCTATGTTCAAGGACTGAGCCTAGCGTCTGCGGAACGAACGAGCGGGCGGGCGGGCGCTAACTGTCCTACGCGAAACGCGATGCTGACAAGGCCAGCGGTCGAAACATTACTGAGACCATCGACAAACACTGTGTGCCGGCCACATTGCACGACTTTTTGTACATTGACTGCCACTCCAGCCTCTCACCTATCCGCAATAATCCATTGGCTCTACCTCTCGAAAAAAAAAGAGAGCCAATTCCCATTCCCAGCGCTGCTTATCTGTACAAACCACCAAAACGCAACTATGTCGATGATATCGCAGACGCTGCAAGGCGCCGTGCTCAGCATAACCTCCAATGTGCTCGCGCAAGCCATATCGTCCTACCAAGACAGCGTAAGTCGTTATCGTGCTGAGTCTCAACTCGGAGCCTGTAACTAACACCTGTCCCTACAGACACCCTTCTCCCTCAACTACAACCAAGTCCTCCAGTTCGCCCTCTTCAGCGTCCTCAGCAACCCGCCCAATATAATCTGGCAAGGCTTCCTAGAAGACCAGTTTCCCACGAACGTGCCCGCGGCGACCCCTGCACCCGAAAAGCCAGGTTCCAAACCAGACCGCGCTAAGACGTCGCTCAGCAAGACCAATGTCTTCATCAAATTCATCCTCGACCAGACCTTTGGCGCTGTTATGAACACGCTCATGTTTTTGGCGTACATGGGCTATGTCAATGCGCAGGGCAAGCCGGGCGTGAATGCCATGGATGTTGTCAAGACGGACTGCGTGAATAAGCTGTGGCCGATGATGAAGGACGGTTACAAGTTCTGGCCTGCGATAAGCCTGATCAGCTTCTTGTGGATACCGGTTGACAAGCGTATAGTGTTTGGTTGCTCCGTCGGTGTGGTGTGGGGCATTTACTTGAGTTTGGCCGTAGGCGCCTAGAGTCACATGCAAGGCGTGGAAGCTTCTGCCAACTACAATATTGGCGGATGAATTGGATATATGTGGATGCCCATCTACAGGCACTGGCGTGCGGACGCGTGGAGTAGTAAGGGAGTAAGGGAATCATCACAAAGGCATTCCCAACTACTTCCTACCAGTTTTCTCCAGCTTCCCAGGACTGTCACACCCTCTATACGTGCTCGCCAGATACATGAACAGTTCTTGCGTCCTGATTACAGGATCGCTTAGTCTCTGCTCACAAGGCGGTACATGGTTGTTGAGTGTGAAGGCGTGCCATCTCGAAAAGGGGGATCGTAGCGATTAGCAACGGTACCCAAAAGTGAGTCGCTCACGTCTATTTTAAAGGGTCCAACTCTACCATGCAATTAGATTCGGAACCAGATTCTAAACGCACAGTTTAAGTGCTCTGGGTGTATACGTATGTACAAGTAAACACATCTGCTGCTTATTCATGCTAAGCATGGCAGATCTCTTCTCGCTTTCCTTCTTGCTGTTCCATGTACATATACCACGCCTGTTATGAGAAAGTACGAGTGGCATGCTCACTTAGCAGCACGTTTTCACAATGAGATATCGTCGTAACATTAACCCAAGGAAATCGATCAATGTGCCAGGCTAATACGTCGTACTTGGTAAATGTGCACGGATAGGGTAACCTCTAGTACATGATAAGAGTGCTAGAATTCATGTTGTAGGTCGTGGCGTGCAATCCTAGTTCCAGGATACCGCTGCGACAGCATTTGGCTTTGAAACTGGGCTCCAAATAGACCAGACATTGCTGTAAAATACGCTCAATCGATTTGAAGGCTTGAGTCGCGTGTATCACATTATTCTAAAGATGGGTTCGCGCGCTACGGAGGCTGGCTGGCCATGGGCAGTGATGAGGGGATGACTTATGACTAGGTAATCAAACTAGGTGGATACTAATACTAGAGGCTGAAGTTGATCGTTGGGCGGTTGAGAGGGGTGATATCAGGGGAAGGATACTCAGGGCTATAGGACGTTGGGCGGTTGGGAGGGCCGTTTGGGCAGTAGACGACCGCGGATTCATATTCTGGCAGCGCACATAAAATTTTCAGCATCTAGGAGGTGAAGCTTGACTCCTACACCCATAGCCTCATCCTTTACCAACCAAACTCAGTCCAAGATGGCGCCCATTTTACGAAAGAATTCAAAACAAGAAGATTACTGGAAGCGTGATTACTTCAAGTCGCGTCGCGTCAAGCCTGAAGATGTCCAGATGCCATGGCTCGACGAGGTGTGTCGGCGAACACAAATAAAAAACGCCATGGTAATTACTGGTTTTGTTCTCGGCCTTGCGACAGCCGGTATTCTCATCTGGCACAGCATGCGATCGGTCGGGATGTATCACTATTGCGAGGCCTACCATGACAACTTTACAACATGGAACGATAGTGTGTGGACAAAGGAGGTTGAGCTTGGTGGCTTTGGGTACGTTGCCGTTGTTGGACATTCGATACGTAAGTATTTAATGACTGACTATCTTTTTGTAGCAACGGCCAGTTTGAGATGACTACAGGCACAAATGAAAACGTCTTCCTCGAAAACGGCGAGCTTGTCATTAAGCCTACCCTCCAAGACGAGAAGTTCATCATCAACGATACCGTCGTCGATCTTCGCGGCATGGGATGTACTGGTTCTCAATGGCACGACTGTTACACCTCTACCAACACGACCAACGGCACTATCGTCAACCCAGTCAAGTCTGGCCGTATCAACACCAAACTCGGCGCCAATATCAAATACGGCCGGCTTGAAGTTGTTGCCAAATTCCCCCGCGGAGATTGGCTTTGGCCTGCCATTTGGATGTTACCCAAGGATAATGTATACGGCCAATGGCCTCGCTCCGGTGAGATTGACATTGCTGAAACACGCGGCAATGCTCCAGGCTACTCCAAAGGAGGTATAAACTACATCTCCAGCTCGCTGCACTTTGGTCCCGACGGCAAATACAACGGCTGGTGGCGTAACAACGTCAAGCGTAACGCACTGCACACGACATTTGCAGCAGGCTACAACAAATTCGGTATTGAGGTTCGTCACGATATATCCCTCCCTCTTCTTCTCTCCCCCTAGCTCATCTTTCCATGGAAATTTTTTTACTAACCCAACTAATCGCCC
>Ga0265798_10012685_pt1 | contig 10143 bp, 11 predicted proteins | sample P3T30metagenome_FD_192430 | JGI IMG/M metagenome (GOLD analysis project Ga0265798, IMG submission 192430) | Plant litter microbial communities from East Loma Ridge, Irvine, California - P3 T30 | ecosystem: Environmental > Terrestrial > Plant litter > Unclassified | place: USA: California...
CTGGAGAAACTGCCCCCTCCTTTCCCTTGGTTGATTGCTTGGCAACAAGTGTTGTGGCTGCCTTCTTCACTTCCTTCCCCTCGGTAATCTGCAGCTTCCTCTTCGCGAACCCCAAATCAACCAACGCACTGACCTTCACCGCGCGCTCCTTCTCCAAAGCCTCCTCAAGCTCCCCCAACTTATTTATAGTCCACATCAAATCCTTGACAAGATTGTCGTTGATGAGCTTGTATTCTTTGAGCTCGCGCTCCAGATGCTTGCCGCGCATATACAATGTGCTCGCAATGCTCGTCCAAGCCGGTATGCATGCCGAAGGAGGCGACTGGCCGCATAGCTCAGAGACAACGCGCATCATATCCTCGTATATGGCCTCGATGTTGTCTGCTTTGAAATTCCAGGAGTCGAAGGGCTGACAGCTGCTACCGCCACGCATGGTCGGGTCGTTGTGGTGTGAAGAGCACTCTGACGGGATGTTGTCCTTGTATATTCCCGGCGCGGTCCTCATGCTGCTACTCCTCAGTGCCGCCCCCTCCTCTTGTTCCATGCTCTTCCGCTTCCTCAGCATGGCGCTTTGTGCTTGACGCCTTTCGACCTCCTGCCCAAGCTCTTCAATCGTATTTCTCACACGCTGGATACGCTTCTCCCTGCCCTCGTGACCCGCCCCATCCTCGTTAGTAAATTCAGACTCATGGTCCCAGCACTTGTACTCGCCATCTCCATAAACATGTGTCTCATCCTCCAACTCACCGCCCATACCGCCCCTCAGCTCAGCAGTACCCTCAGGCTCAACACGCGTCTCAAGATACCGCATCTCCATCAGAATATCGCCAAGATCGCGCTGTAAATGGCCCAGTGTAGCAATATCGCTCGTGTCATTCTGAACGCTGGTCGAGGTATTGCTCGAGCGCTTCGACTCCTTCTCCGCGTCGTTCTCGCGCTCAAGGTCCTCAATGACGCCCTTCATGTACCCAATAGTCGCTTCCGCGCGCTGCAATTCTCCTGCCACGCTGTCCAACGCTCCGGCCATAACCTCCAGCTCATCATCTAGCTCGGCGAGTTCGGTCTTTGCACGCGTGTACATGGCTAATGCGTGCGCGCCCATGTCTTCCAAGTCGTCGAGGAAGTCTGCGACTTCGGCGCGGTGACGGGGTGGGGTGATGTGATTGATGATACGGTGTCGGGCCCAGAAGATATTGGTGGCCACGGAGTTGATGAGGTCGCGGTGGTTGGGGATGGGGCGGCTGAGGAGTGCTTCGGCGTAGGTGGTGTTGGGGCGTCGAGACATGTTTGTAGGTATGTCTTGGATGGAGATGTTTGTAATGTTTTGGATCGTTTGCTGGGATGTGTCTCGCTTGCTGGCTTGCTTGTCTGCTTTGAGTGTGTATTGTGGTAATTTCTGTGAGCAAAGTGTGTGCAAGAATGATAGAGCAGAAGTCGTGCTTAGAGGGAGTATTTATCCAGCTTCGAATCATTCAATGTAGGCCCTCTTCACTTCCTCGACGTGAAGTTCGAGGACGTGAACGTAACAACTAAAGCGACAGCGGACATGGCCCAAAATGAAGCGCAAGATGTGATTGCAGCATCTGTGACGACTCAGGAGTGAACGTGAATGCCTTTGAAGCGAAGAGCCCACACGCTGGCATTTTGACGACTGTCACTCTGAGTCGTCCATCAACGTGAACGGCAACAAACACACATCACCAACACCACGGTCCAAGAAAATTCTAAGAATAAAATCTCATTGAGCACACCGTATATGCCAAGACAGTAAACCAAAGATCGAAAACAACAAGTAATGGCCAATGGTGCCGGGGTATACCATACTTTTGCCTTGATAGTGGTGCGCCAGACCCGAGAACACAGAGAAACACATCGCATCAGAACAAAATGACCGGAACCAGCCATACCACGCCGGGCAAAAGACAGTGAAGGAGATCTAGTAATGTGGGCCGTAGATGGTCCTGCGAAGATAAGAAACACCATGTGTCGTGCAAAGTTACTGTAAGTCAAACGCCGTTGACCACATCGCAACACCATGCAAACGTGGTGGAGAAAGTGAACACCAAGATCAACCAGTTTAGCTGGCCACGCGCGCCGTCGACCGACCACGTTCAAGCTGCTGAACCGTCTCGCTCGACTTGGTGCGTGTCCTAGCAACCGCAGCAGCCGCCACAGCCTCTTGCTGCTCCTTCGCCATGCGCCTCAACGCAGCCTTCGCTTCCTCGAGGGGAATACTGTTGTTGCGCTTCGGACTTCCACGACGCGAATGAGTGCGACTAGATGGCGTAGACGTCGGGGAAAAGGGTGTCCGGATACTGCTGGCCCGCGTGCTGGGTCCACTGGGACCGTCTTTCGTGCTGCCGGGCCTGGTACCGGGAAGGCTTGGTGCATCTTTTGTGCTTCCTGGGGCGCTGGGAAATGCGGTGCTGACGGACTGCTGGCTCGTGCTGTCGCGCGAAGGGGAATTCGGCCTGGAGCGCACGAAGTTTGGATCGTCGCCTTTCTTCATGTGACGGAATTGCTGGGTCGCTGCGTCAATGCACCACAGCTTGTAGCCAGTTTCTCCACCGGGGATGAACACGCCGTTCTCGTCCCAGCAATGCACCCAGGCGACGCCGTTATCGAGGCGGAAGAAGCCAGCTTGGATACGCTTGCCGCGCTCATTCTTGATCTCGCTGGTCTTCTTTCGATCCTTGTAGTCGGCCTCCAGGAGATAGCGTCCAAGGACTCGGGAGCGATGAACGGGGATTGGCCTTGGTAGCATGGTGAATTCTCGCTGTGGTGAAACGGTGGTTGTGGTAATTGCATCGACATCCGGGGTCTTGAAAACTGTGACATCTGGCAGATCGCTGACAAGTGTTGCGATCAAGAACCATCCTCGGCCAGGTACGTACTCGTATTGACCAGGTTGAGGCGTAGTCCAGTACTCCGTCACCCTGGTCGATCGCTCAGTCTTGGTTCGCTGGAACCACTTATGTGGCGAGAACATCTTCTGCGTCGCCAGGAAAAGGTTTGGCGTCATTTTGGCGGTTGGAATTTGCAAGTTGATGTTTCTGAACGTGCCGTGGCCGAAGTCGCAAGTTGACCAGTGTTTGTCGGAGCGGTGGCTTGACGGCGAGAACTCCGCAAGTCTTCGTAGTGTCGTGAAGCCCGTGGAAGTCGAGTATGCCCAGCTGGACGTGACTTGCGAATTTTTCGACCGGAGGCGAAATGTGTATACGAGTCCGGAAATCCGTTTGGTGATGAAATTCGGCGAATCCGAGATGTGACTGGCCGAGCGACCGCCGATCACTTGCGTGCGCAGCACGACGAAGTCGCCAGGAGAATCTTTCGAATGTATTCCACAGTATACAACAAAAGAAAAGAAAGCAAGACTTGGAGGGCGACCCAGGTTCTTAAAAGGAAGCGGGAGCTAAAATAGCGGTCCGCTAAAAAAATCCTTCCCAGGTTAACGGGAGCGAAATTTGCGTGGTGGTACCGTGGTTCGAGCAAGTGGAGCCGTTGAACGATGGGTAGAATGATGAATTAGTCGCATCCGCTGGATCTGGTTCTTACACGTGCGGACCGAATTGTTGTACTTGAGCAAGTCTGGCCCCCATGCGCGTCGGACTCACCAGGAAAAGAACACGCCCATCAGACCAGAATTCGTCATCGCATGCTCTCAACCAGCTATTCTCAGCGATCACCGCTCTGGCTCTTTCCCCCATGTTATGCTGCTATCAGCAAACATGCACATCTGATATTGTCCGCATTCATTTGTGCCACCCCTCGCAGCATTACCGTTGATAAAGTAAGTGCAGCCGGGCCAACCAGGAGCGAGCCCACGCCCCCGTGTCTTGATAAGTGACAGACGCAGGTCATGTCGAGAGATTGCAGTGCAGGCACAGACAGCACAGCGGTGTGATTCAGATAGCTTGGGGGAAGCGTTGTGCGGGTGTGGGAGAGGGAGTGGCGGAGAGCGTGTAGGTCTGCCCGACTAGGACCGCGGGTCGAGGTAAGCGTTGCCGTAAGCGAAACGGATGCTCCTTTCGATCTCGAAACATCGTGGCATGTTACAAACAAACAGCATCGGACCCTGCTGATTAACGGCCAAAGCACGCGAGCTCATTCGCACGGACGGGGTTTGAGAATGTGCATGCATCTGGTGGTGCCCCTTCTGGCTTGCGACATCGTCCAGTGGACGGTTTCACATGCCAGGTGTATCGCAGACATGCGGCGTATTTCATGTATCGCATATACCTACGCTGTCAGATTGCGCCGTGCGATTCCCACGGCTTTACTATCTGTGCACTGGTATCTTGTCAACATGCGGTGGGTACGAGCTGTTGTAGATCATCATTCAATTTGCATCGGCCGTCTTTGTCACAACGTAAGCAAGATACGGCTTGAGAAGTATAGCATACGAAGTGAAATGGCTGTCTTGCTAAGCTGCATCGGCCGCGCAGCAACAAAAAGTACAGCACCTACCACATGCATCGTCCAACTACTAACTACAAGAAATCGATAACGCGGATCTGACGCGAATGTGCGTCGGCTTATCAGCTTAGTCAGACGCTGTGTGATCCGGGGTTCGCGGGTACCTTGTGTTCTGCTTTGCTTGATCGTACGACGCGCCTGCATGGCTGAGGATGGATTTCTGAAAGTATGCTGAGAGATAGTGAGTGACGTGAGCTGTGGATGTGTATGTCGGAGAATGTGTGAGATGGAAGGTCGCGAATATCTCGTGTCGTATTGACGAAGTTCTCTCTCTCAATTTAGATCTGTGGCATAATGACGGACTTGGGACGTGATTTGGCTCATGTTCATTGCATTCCTACTGCTCGTCCATCATCCACCATAATCTGGGTTCATCCCGCAGTATCGCTGACCTGTCCGTATAGACTTTTTTCCGATGCACATGTGCTCATCCTCACGTTCAAGCGAGGCGAGTCGAATCGAGCCGTGAAGTGAAGCCATTCCCATTGAGACGGTAACTAATCACAGAGACGCCTTGTATGCCCACCCAAGATGAAAACCACGCTCGTCTACGACTCGGTCTTGACGCGAGCCTTGCCGTTTGTCACCTTGACGCCGAGCTGCTTGGCGCGGGCGACGATGTCGATGCGCTTTCGTGCGGAGACGGAGTGTGAGATCCTGGTGTTAGTTAGTATGGAGCATGTCAATGGCTAATTGGTAGGTGGACGACGTACTCGGCGGCGAAGGTGGTGTTGTGCATGAGGAGAAGGTCCACATCGGCGACTGAGTATCATTAGCGAGGGCCGGGGCTGAAGCAATTCGGGTGTATCGTACTGTTGCTGACGAGGAAAGCCTTGTGGCCGGAGGGCATCAGGTGGCGGGTCTTCCTGTTGGATCCGTAACCGATCTGTGTCGCGCTGGACAGCCAAAGTCCCCGTCCAGTCTACCCCAACAATCCAAGCCCGCGCGATGCATATGCCGAGTCGAAGTGCGGGTGGTGAACGCAGTCGTACCTTGGGCATAGCAGCCTGGCCCTTGAACCGCCTGCGGACGCGGTTGTCAATACCCTTAGGCTTGCGCCATGAGGGGTCGACGCCTGTCTATCGTCAATCTCCCATCCTGCCTGAATGTTCCCGGTGTATCTCACGCATAAAGCGGTCCGACTGGTGGCGGTTGAAGCGCTTGGGGTCTGTATGGACTCGTCAGTCGAAATTTCGGTGGCAGGTTTCGAGTGGCGTACGCTTCTTGACGATCGCAACATGCTTCTTTGCGGAAACCATCTGTGTAGTGTCAATCAAGGCAGCGACAGCAATTGTGTGGGATACGCACTTTGCCTGCTGTTGTGGTTAGTGGTCGTGACGTTGGGGTCGTGATGCGTCAAAGTTGCGATGTCGATTTCAGAGGTGGGCTTGGCACCGCGCTAGTAAGCGAGCCTCTAGCCACAGCAGCAGCCACAACCAACACCACGGGTGTCATGTCACCATCAATCATTTGTTGTCGAGCTCACTTCTGGATTGCGAATGACCAAGGGTGTCGGGCGAACAACAGATACTTCTCAACCCCTTCAGTCACTGCAATTGGTATATTAACCAGATTTATGTTCGTATTTGCCGATGCTGAGCTATTTATTCTACCATGCTAAGAGAATGCCGCATATCTCCAAGTTCGCCGTATCACAGGCGCGGGTATGTAATGCCGTGAAATCATGTCGTTCATGTTAGCCCATAATCATTTCTTCAGCCTTCACTCCCAATCCATCTCAACCTCAGTACACCTCATCCATCTCCTCCGTCTTCTCGCCGCCACGCTTCTCGTTCTTGACCCAGTCGACGAACTCGTCAATGACCGACGGCCACGACGACTCCTCGGTCCAGAACGTCATGGCCTCGTCCTCGAGCGTGAGCTTGGCGAACTTGAGCGTCTCGTTCCACATGTCCTTGTTGACGCTCTTCTTGAACGACGACTCCATGAACTCCTTCCACCAGTCGAGCCACGGCGTGCTGTCGCTCTTCCACTGGATTGCGGAGAGCTTGGAGCGGAAGAGGACGTCCCAGAAGGTGATGGCTTGATCGAGGGATGCTTGGCGTGAGTTTGCGGTCTTGGCGGTTTGGAATGAGTACTTGTAGATGCGCTCGAAGAGCTCTTTGTTGGTCGGGAGCTCGCGCTTGAGGTTCTTGATGTAGGCTTTTTGCTTGTCGATGGTCTCGCAGCTGTTTTCGTCAGTAAACAAGCCTGAGAGACGGGAATTACAGCTGCACTTACTTGCGTTCTTGCCAGCCGTTGACGAAGCCATCGCGGGTCATCTCGCCCATGGTAGGGGCCTGGACGATCTCGAACACGACGAACGAGTCAAGGTCCTCGACATTGATGTCGAGGTCTTCGAAATACTTCATAGTGCCCCCGATGCCAACGCTGTCTGGCTCGCCTGCTGCATCTTCGCGGTATTTGTCGAATAGCTTGCTGAGTGTTGTCTTGACCGCAGTTGCGCCATTTGCGCTACCGCCTCCGCTGAAGTACCTGTATCGGGCTGTCAGCAAGTGTCAACGTATGAATTTAGATAAAAATGGCAGTGTTAGGCATCCAGACCGTCCACTAGACTGCTGTCCAAGATTAGGTGCGCTCGAGACCCTCCTGCTCGATCCCTGCTGCTGTCTCAAAAGCTGTTCGATCGTGGCTTGTTGCTGCATCATGGCCAGATGCTGCCCTGAGGCTACGGGCATGCTTCGTCCATTGTTTGAGATTGACACACTCCTCCCTGGTGGGTGCATGCCGAAGCTCTGTGCACTCAGAGCTTGCATACCCGTGGGGGTAAAAGGTGAAGCGGTGTATAGGGTCTGCGACGGCATACCCGTGGGTATAGAATATGGAGCGGTGTATGGGGTCCCCAGCTGCACACCCATGTAAGGTGAATAGATGGTATGCATACCCATGTGCATAGGATGTGCAGAGGAGTATGAGGTCTGCGACTGCACGCCGCAATTGTGCAAACTTGGCAGGTACGCGTCAAGGGCCCCTGGAGGCGTATTCGCCGTAGTCTCGGGGCTGCCATCCCTTATCCGAATGTAAGGCATTTCTGTGGATTTCTCCATGAAATCGGCTAACAAGTCTTGTTGCTCTGGGCCATACGGCGGCTGCGCAACTGGCTCAAATATTTCAACAATATGGTAGAGCATGACGGGTCGGACCACAACCGTTGGTACGTGAAGCTGCGGGTCGGCCGCACCATTGTTCAAAGCCTGGAGTTCCAAGAATCGGTCCCGCACAACGAGCCCCAACAAGACTCTTTTTGGTGAATTGATCTCCCTCAAGAAACATTTCCGTCGATTCGATGACACAGAAACCATTGGCGTGGGAGGTGACTTTGGGCCGAACAACAACTCGAAGTTGTCCCTCTCGAGGTCTGTCAGGCTGGATCGGAATTGATCAAGATGTTGACCACGCCATATTGGAACCGCATATTCTGGCTTGTTGTACCAATGCTTGGCCATTCCAACTCTCTGCATGTACGGACGGCTTAGATCATGGTGAGGTACAACACCGGGGCTTGGTGCTGGAGTGCTTTGTTGATTCGGCGGCCGGCTATCCAGTGGTTGACCAGTTGGGCGGGCTTCCGCAGGCTGCTGCTGAGGATTGCCAGGCCTCTCCTCTCTATTTTCGTCGCCGCCTCCTCGCAACGACACCATGGTCTGCACACGAAGGAAGTTCTCAAACGACGAGACGGGCGGCGAGGGTTGTACAGAGGACTCAAAGACCGACTGAATATCCGCAAAAGTGATGGGTGCAGTCAGATTGCGTGCATGACGAGAGACCGGCGGCAAGTCAAGGCGTCTGAAGTCCTCAAACAGCGCATCGCGCGGAGCGGCGAGTGTGGGTAGGTCTGGAACGTCTACAATCGAGTTGTCGTCGTAGAGCGCGAGAATTTGCTGTGTGTCGATGGCCGCTTGTACAAGAGGCACCTCCGAAGGCTCAGAAGCCTCTGCAGAAGGTGTCCGAGACTGCTGAGACGTGCGACTGGTAGTGCTGAGCGAGCGATACGAGGAGCCTGAAATGATCCTGTCCCGGCGTTTGCGGTAGGCAAGCTGTCGAGCCCGGTCCTCACTCGCTCCAAACATAGCGAAGTATTGTAATGTCGGGTGCTTGATCGTATGCTCGGTATGGTCTGTTGGTGGTAGGTTGCTGGTGAAGAGGACGCGGAGCCGGTCGGGCAGGATCTTGCGCTGCGGCGTCGAAGCAGGTGCTGTTTGGGGTTTTTGCGAAAGTAACTGCTGTCTGTATTGCAAGGAAGGAGACCCTCATGTCTGCCTCGTGCCTTCCTTCCTACACGTCGCGTACTGTATCTCTTCCTCCCCTTCCCGAATTGTCGTTTCCACGCGCCCCCATAATCTTCACTATCGCATCTCGTCCTCGGTCCTCGGTGCCATGGTCTGGATACCTACTGTACAAGAAAGAAAGAACCACCACTTACGCGTTAACAGCCGTCTGCGAGTCCCAATTATGGCTCTTGAGCGTTCGAATCGCAGCGTTCCGATCGACATTCGTAAAGCTCATGAACTGCGTAATCGCCGTCTTCTGCTGGGAAGTGTACGCTGGAGGCATCGTGAGTTAGTCGCAGGGTCGAGTGAGAAGGCGCAGTGCGGGGGTGGGCGAAAAGTGTGGTTGCAGCAGGAAATAGAAATAGAAATAAAGGGAGCGATGAGGGTGAGAAATGCGTGTAGGAACGAGAGGTGAAATGGAGCCAGAGGCGCGTCGGGACGTGCAGCTTGCAGCTTGCGACGATGCGATATCTCGACGTATGACGCACGGTTCGAGGTTTCGCTCGAGGCTGCCGGCAATCGGTTTTGGCTCGGGATTAAAGCGTGCTAATCTCCATGCTCGTCTCTCACCACCACGCTCTGCATGCGTATGGATAAACGTAGGGAAAGAAAGATGTCGCACTCACTATCCGCATCGCTCTTCCTGCTCTTCTTGGGCGCAGCTTTGCTCTTCTTCGCCGGCACATGGTTGCCCTCGGTACCCGCCTCGCTCTTTCGTTTCGCCATCGCGTGCGTCTGTTGTCCTGAGGTGTCGAGAGGCTGTTGTGGTGGATGTGCTGAATCTCGTGCGCTCAGACCCCCGGAACTTGAGGGTGCGAGCTGCTGCTGTGTGCTGTCAAGTACAGGAGCTTCACGCTTGCGAGAAAAACAGCGAAGCAAAGCTCGGAACGGCATGCAGGGCCGTTTGCTTCAGTGTCAAGCAATAAGCAATGTTCCGGGGTGAATGCGTGGTCGGGTCGGTGCCTTCCTGAAAGGGAGCAATGTGACGATGTAGCGCCGTGAACTTTGACTTTGTTACAACTACCAGGATAGGATTCGTAACACTACACGGAGTATGTGAAAGTGTTCGCCCTGCGTTAACCAGGCAGTCGCGAGGACTAGGAAGGCGCAAGTGGCCGGCCGTACCAAACGCGCTGTGTCGGTAGGGCTGAAATCACCAAAGGTGCGCGAAGTCAGGTGCTTGAAGTTGAATGCGACAACGGATATCGAATTGTTTGTGTGTCTTCCACTCGTCGACAGCTCTACCAAAGTCACACTCCCCTAGCCCGGAAACTAAATCGACGCATCTTCTAATGCACCGCCAGCCACAATACGCGCAATTCGGTATGTAACTAGCGAAGATTTGCAACTAAAACAGCGAACCTCACATGTAGGA
>Ga0265798_10012687_pt1 | contig 10142 bp, 10 predicted proteins | sample P3T30metagenome_FD_192430 | JGI IMG/M metagenome (GOLD analysis project Ga0265798, IMG submission 192430) | Plant litter microbial communities from East Loma Ridge, Irvine, California - P3 T30 | ecosystem: Environmental > Terrestrial > Plant litter > Unclassified | place: USA: California...
AACCGGCTGGAGATCGCCGAGGGTGCGCTCACCGGGCGCGTCGAACGCCCGATCGTCGGCGCACATACCAAGCTCGAGACGCTGCGCGCGGCGGCGGCCGATCTCGGTTTGCCGCCCGAAGTCACGCTTGCGATCGGCGACGGCGCGAACGACCTGCGGATGATCGAAGCGGCGGGGCTGGGCGTGGCGTACAAGGCCAAACCGATCGTCGCTGCAGCGGCAGGCGCGCGGATTGACCACGGCGATCTGACCGCCTTGCTCTACGCGCAAGGCATCCCGCGCGCGGAGTGGGTCACGGTCTGACGTATCGCCGCCGCCGCGGTCGGACGCGCTGAACCCACCGCGGGGCCATTGGCAGCGCGCCCGTTAACCGTTTGTTGATCGAGCGCTGGCACTCCCCTGCCGAACAGGCAGAGGTACCAGGGCGCTCGTGCGCGAAATCGACGCGCTGGTTCCCCGATAGCCGACCGCAGCCGAGGCTCGAGAACGTCATGAAGCATCGTTCGGCAACCATTTACTACCCCGTGACCCTGAGTCTGTCCGTTCTCCTACTGGGCGGATCGGCAGCAGCGGTGACGACCACGTCGAACGCAGAGGCGATCTCGCGCGCGCAATCGCGCGCCGAACGAATCGCGCGCAAGGAGATCGCAAAGGCGCGTGCCGCGCTCGACAAGAAGAACTTGCCCGCAGCGATCACCCATGCCGAAGCGGCGGTAGCATTGCAGCCTGCGGCGATGGGATATCGCATGACGCTTGGTCAAAGTTACCTCAGGGCGGGGCGGTTCGCTTCAGCGCGGGACGCGTTCGGCGATGCGCTCTCGCTCGACCCGGCGAACGGCAAGGCCGCGTTGCAGTTCGCGCTGATGCAGATCGGCACCGGCGACTGGGCCGGTGCGCGCGAGACGCTGGACGCACATGCCGCCACGATCCCCGTCAGCGATCGCGGCCTTGGCATGGCGCTGGCCGGGGATCCGGTGGCAGCGGTCGCGTTGCTCGATCCGGCGGCCCGCGCCGCCGGTGCGGACGCGAGGATCCGGCAGAATTTCGCGTTGAGCCTCGCGCTCGCCGGGCGCTGGCGCGATGCACAAAGCGTTGTCGATTTCGACCTTGCCCCGGTGGATGCCGCGCGGCGCTTGCTGCAATGGTCGACGTTCGCGCGCCCGACGTCTGCGTCGGACCAGATCGCGGCGCTGCTGGGGGTCGTCCCCGTGGTCGATGCGGGCCAACCGCGGGCGCTTGCGCTGAGTGACGACCGCGCAACCAGGGTTGCCGTTGCCGGGGGCGCCAGTGTCGACCTGCCCGAGTCAGGCAATGCGTCGCAGACTGTGGCCGAGCAGCGCGTAGCCGTTGCCGTCTCCGATGTGCAGCCTGTGATCGGCCCGACGATCGGCGCTGTTGTCTTCGCGCAGCGCAAGGAAGTCGTGCAGCCGCTTCCCGTCACGCTCGCGTCCCGCAACGCGACGATCCAGCCGGTTGTTGCCATCCACCGCCAGTACGGGACGGCCAAGGGCAATTACTATGTCCAACTCGGCGCCTACGATACGCCCGCGATAGCGCGCGACGCGTGGATCCGTGCGGAGCAAAGGTTCGCTGCGTTGTCGAAGCATGTTCCGCAGGGGATGGGTGTCGCAACCCGCGGGGCAAATTTCTATCGTTTGTCGGTCGGTGCCTTTGCGAAGAACGAGGCGCTCGCCCTGTGCCGGACCTATCGTGCGAAGGGAGGCAATTGCTTCGTGCGCGTCGGCGCGGGCGATCAGGTTGCAGTATGGGTGAACCGGGGAAACCTCGCGTCTCGCTAGAGGTTCACACTTTGTTCTGGTCGTGATAGTGACCGGTCATGGCGATCGACTCTACAAAGCGCGCCATGCGCGGCGCAACCAGAAATGGGCTCAGTACGCGCTTCGGGCTTCCGGATACGCTTGCCGACGGCGATTGGCTCGACGCGCGCGACGTAATTGATGGTCCTGCTTCCGCGGTCAGGACGTCGGTGCAGGATATCCGGTCGAGGACGATCCTGAGCTACAACAGCTCGCCCGACGTCCCGTTCGATCGCAGCATAAACCCGTTCGTCGGGTGCGAACACGGGTGCATCTATTGCTTCGCACGACCGACGCATGCGTATCACGACCTGTCCCCCGGATTGGACTTCGAGACGAAGCTGTTCGTGAAGCGTGACGCCGCGCAGATCCTCGAAGGCGAGCTCCGGCGGAAAGGGTATGACCCCAAACCCATCGCGCTCGGGGCGAACACCGACCCGTATCAGCCGATCGAACGCGACTACCGGGTCACGCGCGCCATTCTGGAAGTGCTGGCAAAGACCAATCATCCGGTGACGATCACGACCAAGTCGGATCGCGTGGTGCGGGACATCGATCTGCTTGCACCGATGGCCGAGAAGGGGCTGGTGGCGGTCGCGGTGTCGGTGACGTCGCTGGTTCCGCAGATCGCGATGACGATCGAACCGCGCGCGCCGCATCCGCTGAAACGATTGCAGGCCGTCAGGCAACTGGCCGATGCGGGCATCCCCGCCTACGTCAACATGGCTCCGGTGATCCCGGCAATCACGGACGACGAGATCGAGGCGATCGTGGCGCGGGCCGCCGAAGCTGGTGCATCGAACGTGTCCTACATCCCCGTTCGGCTGCCGCGGGAGGTCGCACCGCTATTTCGTGCTTGGCTGGACACCCATTTCCCCGACCGTGCGGCCAAGGTGATGGCGATCATCCAGTCGCTGCGCGGCGGCCGCGACAATGATCCGAATTTCTTTTCCCGTATGCGCGGGGAGGGACCCTGGGCGGACTTGCTCCGCACCCGGTTCCGGATCGCCAAGTCCCGCCACGGTTTCCCGAGTGGTCGGCGGGTGCTGGGGCTGCGGTGCGACCTGTTCCAGCCACCAGCCGGTCCGCAAGGGGAGCTGTTCTAGGCCGACGTACCGTTCGATACCGGCGCTCTGCACCACAGCCCCTTGGCGTTTACCGGATTACGAACACGCCCTTATAGTCCTTGCCTGCGTCACCCAGCACGGTGCTGCTGAACTGATAGGTTCCACCCCGGCGCGTGACCGGTGCCTGGAACCGGACGGTCAGGCCTTCGCCCGACGCCAGAACAACCTTGCCACCGTAAACCTTGTCGGTGTCCCGCGGGGCGACCCGCGCCTGACGGAAGAAGGCCTCTTGCGTCAGATTGTGCCCCTTGTCCGAACGATTGGAGATCCGCAGAATGTACGGCGCGCCCTGACGGAGCGGGATGCTGCGCGGGACGAAACCGTCGTCGGTCATTCTGACGGTGATGGTCTGCGCTTTGCGCCAATCCGGCGTTTGTGCCGCCACGGGGGTTGCGAGGGCGATCATTCCGATGAGGATGGGCTTCATCATGTCTCTCCGATCCAATTGACGGGGAGCAAATGAAGCACGGTCGGCTTCGTTCCGCCGTTCAGCGGGGTTTGCCGTCAGGCAGCGTCCCTCAGACCTGGAGCGGTACTGCGGTTCCGCCCTTGAACAGCCGCCGCACCTTGCCCTCGACCGGCAACCCGTCAAACGGCGTATTGCCCGCCTTGGCGTGCATGCGGTCGCCATTGACCTGCCAAGGCGCGTGAAGATCGCACAGCAGCAGATCGGCCGGCGCACCGACCCGAAGCGTGCCGGCATCGACGCCGAGGATGCGCGCAGGGTTGGCGGCGAGCAACGCGAACAGTCGGTCAAGCGGGATGTGCTCGTCACGCACCAGACCAAGCCCAAGCGCAAGCAGTGTCTCGGCCCCCGCCATGCCCGCCGCCGAATCCCCGAACGGCAGCCGCTTTTCTTCGGGACCATGCGGATCATGCGCAGAACACAGCACGTCGATCGTTCCGTCCGCCAGCGCCAGCAACGCGGCACGGCGGTCGTCCTCGTGCCGCAGCGGCGGCGAGATATGCGCGAAGGTCCGGAAGTCGCTCATCGCGATGTCGGACAGCAACAGATGCGCGGGGGTGATCCCGCACGTCACGCGAACGCCGCGACGTTTCGCCGCGCGGACCAGATCGAACCCGGCGGCGGTGGTGACGGTGCGCAGATGCAGCGCAGCATCGGTTTCCTCCGCCAGCATCAGGTCGCGCGCGATGGCCAGCGCTTCCGCGACCGCGGGCGCTGCGGACAGGCCCATGCGGGTCGCGGTTTCGCCTGCGGTCGCGACGGCACCGGCAGTGATCCCGGCGTCTTCGGCGTGCGCGATCACGGTCAGGCCCAGATCGTTGGCGTAGGCGAGCACCTTGCGCATCACGCCCGAGTCCGCGATCCAATGCGCGCCCGTGCCGACCGCACGCGCGCCAGCGTCACGGTTGATCGCCATCTCGGCAAGGTCCTTGCCCGCGAGCGCGCGAGTCGCCGCCGCGATCGGATGGATCCACAGATTGGGTCGACCGATCAACGCCGCGCGCTGCACCACGCCCGGATCATCGAGCACCGGCGACTGGTCGGGCATCAGTCCGACACGCACGATGCCGCCGGCATGAAAGGCGGGAACGTCGATCGCGAAAACGCCAAGGTCGATGATGGCCGGCGCGAGCACCAACCCCTTGCAGTCCAGCGCCTCGGCGCCTGCGGGAACGTCGATCAGTCCGGTTGCCGCGATCACGTCGTCGGCGATCAGCACGCCCCCGCGCGATACGCCACCGACCGGGCAAGCGAGCGTGGCGTCGAGCAAGGCGATCATCCGGGTCATGCCCAGCCCGCCACACCACGCGGCCGACGCGTCAGCACGTCAAGACAGGCCATGCGCACCGCGACGCCCATCTCGACCTGTTCGGTAATGGCCGAGCGTGCGTGGTCGGCGACGGACGAGTCGATCTCCACCCCGCGGTTCATCGGACCCGGGTGCATCACCAGCGCATCTGGCTTGGCGAGGGCGAGGCGCTTCTCGGTAAGGCCATAACGCAAGTGATACTCACGGTTGGAGGGCACGAACCCGCCGTTCATCCGCTCGTTCTGGAGCCGCAGCATCATCACGACGTCGGCATCGACAAGCGCCGCATCGAAATCGGTGAAAGGCGTCACGCCCATGCGCTCAATCGCGGCGGGCATCAGCGTGGTCGGCGCGCACACGCGGACTTCAGCCGCAAGCGCGGTCAGCGACAGGATGTTCGACCGCGCGACCCGGCTGTGCAGCAGGTCGCCGCAGATCACAACGCGCTGCCCCGCGATCGTTCCGCGGCGGCGGCGGATCGTCAGCGCGTCGAGCAATGCCTGAGTCGGGTGCTCATGTTGTCCGTCGCCGGCGTTGAGGACCGGGCAATCCACCTTGTCCGCGATCAACCGCACTGCGCCCGACGACATGTGGCGGATCACGATCATGTCGGCGCGCATCGCGTTCAGCGTCATTGCCGTGTCGATCAGCGTCTCGCCCTTTTTCACGCTCGATTGCGCGGCATGCATATTGACGACGTCCGCGCCAAGCCGCTTTCCCGCGATCTCGAACGACAGCAGCGTTCGGGTGCTGTTCTCGAAGAAGGCGTTGATCAGCGTCAGACCGCCGAGCCTCTTGTCCGCGATCGCGCGTGTGCGGTTGGCGGCGACCCAGCCATCGGCCTCGTCGAGCAGGAACAGGATCTCATGGGGCTGCAAACCCTCGATTCCGGTGAGGTGCCGGTGCGGAAACACGGCGCGGCCCGGGATGAGCGAGGCGGGGCGGTGATCGGAGCGTTGCATCGAGGGTGTCGGGTAGCGGGGCAGGGGGGCGGGCGCAAGGTGGCAGGTGAGCGCTCGCGTGCATCAGAGTGCCGCCATTAGGGCATGGCGGTACAGCGGGAGGATAACGTCACCAGGCGCAAAGGTTAGAGAAACATTTGTTAAGACTACGGCAAACAAATGGGCTAAGCAGTTGTAAGGCTTCGCAAACCTGCGGGGTTTCATGTGGAGACAGTAGGGGGCTACTGGCAATCCGCCCGAATCGGGTAATTTGCGATATGCCAAGACCAGAGGACACCGCAAAGGATCAGGCAAGTGCGGAGGCGGAGGTGGAGCACTTTCGCCAAAACCTCGGGCCATTCGTTGTTGCCGCGGAGACAACGCGAACGCCGATGGTGTTCATGGATGCGCGGCGCGGGGGGCATCGGATCACGTTTGCAAACGACAGTTTCCTGTCACTGCTGGGATATGCGCGTGATGAAGTTCTCGGGCAGAGCTTCGATTCCCTGATGGCACCCGGAGTACAGCCCCAAGCTTGGTCGCAAGTGCTGTCAGCGTTTGAGGACGGCTCGGATGTTGATCGCGAGGTCCGGTATTGCCGCAAGGACGGCACCAGCATCTGGGCCTCGATGCGGATCAGCCCGGTTCGGAACCAGGATGGGGTCGTGGTGCAGCATTTCGCGTCGATCTCGGACCTTACCGCCCACAAGCAAGAGCAGGCGGAACTCAAGCTGCTCGTCGATGAACTCAACCACCGCGTGAAGAACACGCTTTCGACGGTTCAGGCGATCGTTAGCCAGGCATTGCGCAATTCATCTGATCTCGCCGTGGTCGCTGAAGCAGTCGAATCACGGCTGTCGTCCTTGTCGCGCTCGCATGATCTGCTGACCCGGGAGAGCTGGCACAGTGCCGGTCTGGCGGATGTCATCCTCGCCGCGCTGGATCCGTTCGGAGTCGCGGATGATCGGGCCGAGCGTTTCGCCGTCGCGGGGGAGAATATTCGTTTCTCTCCGAAGGCGGCGCTGGCGATCAGTATCGCGATCCACGAACTGGCGACGAACGCCGTCAAATATGGCGCGCTTTCCAACGACGCGGGCTGCGTCCGGGTGACATGGGCGCTTGTATCCCCGAACGGCGAATCCGCCAGGCGGGTCGTGCTGCGCTGGCACGAAGTTGGTGGGCCGCCGGTCGCTCCTCCCGTCAGAAAGGGGTTCGGGTCTGGCGTGCTGGAGTGCGGCCTGGCGTATGAACTCGCTGGTGTCGTTCAGCTTGATTATCCGCGCGACGGGGTCGTGTGCACGATCGATATTCCCGCCCCGTCGGAAGCCGGACATGAGTGAAGCCCTCATCGGTCGCAGGATCCTCGTCGTCGAGGACGAAATGCTGATCATGATGCAGGCGATGAACCTGCTCAAGGACCTGGGTTGCATCCCGGTCGCGGCTGCAACGATCGCGTCGGCGCTCGAGCGTCTTGCGGAGGCCTCGTTCGACTCCGCTATGCTCGACGTCAATCTCGGGGGAATGATGTCCTACCCCATCGCCGATGCGCTCATTGCGCTGTCCGTGCCGTTCGTATTCGCGACCGGCTATGTCGATGGAGACAGTCGAACCGGGTATATGACCCACGCGGTTCTGCAGAAACCGTTTCGGGCGCAGCAGTTGAGCGAGGCCTTGGAGGTTCTGATCGCGGGCAAGCCCGCATAGTCACCTTCTCCCGGCACGACGACCGTCATGTATGATTGCGAGGAGGGGCAGTCAGCGCACTCGAACGTGCGCTTTGCGAAGCTGAAAACGACCGGCCGCGAGGTTCAAGTTCCGTCCGACCGTAATGTACCCTTTTGGGACGATATACGCAGCCTATTGAGTTGCGCCGAGTATGCGGGGATCGCGGAGCCCTACATACAATCGATGAGGCTAGAAACTATCCTTGCTTCTCATCAATTTGGAATCGTTTCCAGGCATCGTCACCGCTTGTAATTCTTGCGGGTCATCGTAAACGCCTCGTTAACGCTGTGCATCCCGCGCGGCGATTGGGAACGATGATGGCTGGACTGAGGACGAAGCTCGCGCTGACGGTTGCATCCGCTTGCGCAATGGTCGCGTCGCCCGCGTCGGCTGCGGAGTTCAGCTACAGCTATTTCAGTGGCACCGTCTTCGCATCGGGTATCTTCACGACCACTGATACGACGACGCTGGTCGATGGGCGGGAAGCCTATACCGTGACCGGCATGACCGGTGCGCGGGACGGGATTGCGATTGCCGGATTGAACGCGACATATCCCGGGGCTGCGGGCGGTTCGGACCAATATCTGTTTGCCACGGGCGTACCGGTGACCGAATTCGGCATTGGCTTCGATTACGTAAATGGCCTGAGCGGCAACATTTTCAACGGCGTCTTCAATAACGTAGCGCAGTTGGGCGAGTATTACGGAAATACCGGGACTGGCCTCGACGCGCAGCTCGGGCCGCAGAATTTCACTTTGACTCAGGTGGTCACGACACCCGCTGTTCCTGAGCCTGCGACCTGGATGATGATGATCCTGGGTCTTGCCGGCGTGGGCGGCGTCGTCCGGTCTCGTCGCCGGACGTTGCGCCACGCGCGCGTCTGAGCGCCGGGACTAGATTGCCACCAGCGCGTCGATCGCACTTTGCAGGATGTACGCCGCGGCCATCTTGTCGACCAGCTCCGCGCGCTTGGCGCGGCTGGCGTCCTGTTCGATCAGCGTGCGCGTCACGGCTTGAGTCGACCAGCGTTCGTCCTGAAGGAAGATCGGCAGCGCGAGATCCGCGAGATTGCGCGCGAAGGCGCGGCTCGACTGGCTGCGCGGGCTTTCGCTGCCGTCGGTCAGGTTGAGCGGGAGGCCGATCACGATCCCCTTCACCTGCTGCGCCGCGATCAATTCGGCGAGCGCGATCTTGTCCTTCTGGAACTTGGTCCGGCGAATCAGCAGTGCGGGCGAGGCGAAGCTCCAGCCTGCGTCGCACAAGGCGGTACCGATCGTCTTGGTGCCCACATCTAGGCCGATCAGTCGGCCACCGGTGGGGAGGGCGGCGCGGAATTCGAGTCGGTCGGTGGTGATCATCACAGGCGGCTCGTTTGCACGGCGCGCCGGCGTTGCCCAGCGGGGACCGACGCCGCGGTGAATGTCGCGAGCCGGCGAGCCGCATCGGCGCGGACGTTCGCCCAGAACAGGCTGTAATCGTACACGTGGTAATTGTTGCCGGGCAGGACATAGCCGCCGAGCGATGGGGGATTGCCGATCAGCAGGATCCCGCGCGGATCGCAGCGGGCGGCGACTCGGCCCGGTTCGATCGTCGCGCTCGTCAGGTCCGCCGAGGGGAAGAGCGTGCCACGGTTGGCGGTCGCGGGGGCGGTCGCGTCGGGCATGCCGGTCAGCGGGTTGGTGCAGATCATCGGCGTACCGCGGCGGGGTTTGCCGTCGATCGTGCTGCTCGCGTCATACGCATCGAGCACCAGCGACGGGTCGGCCGGTTCGGCGAAGCTCTGCCACGACAGGATGCACCCCGCCTGCTCCGCGGTGCGGCATTCGGGCAGGCCGAGTGCCGGCACGTCGGTCGTCCGCGAGACCGGCCAACCGATGACATAGGCGGCCACGATGCGTTTCTGGATCGGCTTGCCCGCGATCTTCTCGCGCAGCAGCCGGACGAGGTGGAGCGACCCCTGGCTGTGGCCGGCGAGGATGATCGGGCGGTCCCCGGCCTGCGCGACAAACGCGTCGAATGCGGCGGCGACGTCATGATAGGCGAGATCGAGCGCCTTGGCCGCGTTCGCCTGCGTGGTCAGGAAGGCGCCGAAGGTCGCCTGGCGGTAGCGCGGTGCCCAGATCGCGCCGACCTCGTTGAACGCGCTTGCCTGGCCGCGTAGGAACAGGGCGGCGCGATCATTGGCTTCCTGATTGTCGAGCGGCGCGTTCCAGCGCGAGCGTTCGAGGAACGAGGTCGGGTGGACGAAGAAGACCGCGGCCTGCGGCGTCTTGGTCGGTTGATAGCCGGGCGGGGTCCATGACGCGGGGTTGCCCGAAATATCGGGGCGCGCCAGCCACATGCGGGCTTCGCGATAGTGCGCAGTGCTTTCGGCGGGCAAGCGTTCGAAACTGGCGGTCGGCACCGTCGCCAGCGCGATCAGTTCCTTGCCCCAGATTGCATAGGCAAAGCCACCAGCGATCGCGAGCACGATCAGGCCGCTGAAAATGTAGAGAAACTTGCGCGCCAAGCGGTCCACCTCCCACGGGCATGGCGCGGCAGTGCCCATGCAGACGTGATGGCATTTCCGTGCAGCAGGATCGCGACGCTTGCAATCGCCTTGGCGCTGCTGTCCGTAGCGCACGAGCGTGGGGAACGAAGCGATGGACGAAGTGACCGAAGGTACCCGCGCCGGGATCGGGTGGCCGATCCGCCCGATCGTGCTCGCGCTGGTCGGCGCGTTGGCGGCGCTTGCGGTGCAGCAGGTGCTGGATATCG
>Ga0265798_10012690_pt1 | contig 10141 bp, 9 predicted proteins | sample P3T30metagenome_FD_192430 | JGI IMG/M metagenome (GOLD analysis project Ga0265798, IMG submission 192430) | Plant litter microbial communities from East Loma Ridge, Irvine, California - P3 T30 | ecosystem: Environmental > Terrestrial > Plant litter > Unclassified | place: USA: California...
CAAGCCGCACCACGGGAATATGCTCAAAATGAACAAATGAACAAAAGAACAAAAGTTTCGAAAGCTTCACAACCCAGCTCTTTCGAAGCAATGCAGCAAAGCGCTCAACAAACGCCCAGACAGTGATAATCCCACATGTTTACTCCTGTTGTACTCCGCCCAATGCTTTGAATAATAAGAGATGTCGAGAGTGATGGGAACCGCTCATAGTACGACGCATCCGCAGCCGGGGTTTTCCTTCTTGTCCACGGAGAGAAGAGCCGCACGAGTTGCGGCTTCGAAAACGTCGTCGACACCATCGCCAGTCAGCGAACTGCACTCGAGGTACTTGCGTGCGCCAATCATCTCCTTCATGTCGCTCCCTTGCTTGGGCGTTGTGAATTTGAGTGACTTCTTGCGCATCTCTTCCTGCGCAAGCGGGTCTTCACGGAGATCCTTCTTCAAGCCGACCAGGATAATCGGCACAGTCGGACAGCGTTCGCGGGCCTCCTCAGCCCACTTGTGCTTTACGTTGTCCAGAGAGTCGGGCGAGTCGACAGAGAAACCGATGAGAATGACATGTGCTTTGCTGTATGCCAACGGGCGTAAGCGTTCGTAATCTTCTTGCCCTGCTGTATCCCATAGCGCCAGCTGAACGGACTTGCCGTCTACTCTGCAGTCAGTGACGTAGTTTTCGAACACTGTTGGGACATATCGCTGAGTGTAACGTTAGCATGCTACTCTGTAATGTGACGCAGCGGGATGTGTGGACGTACGGTTGGGAAGTAACCGAGAGTAAAGACGCTGAGAAGACTAGTCTTTCCGCAAGCACCATCGCCAATGATGACCAACTTCCTACGAGTGCAAGGTTAGCATAATGTACGAGTGTCGCAATGGTGTGACCGTGTCGGTGTGACCGAGCATGGTGGAAAGGCAGAACGGGTCAAGGATATACAGCTGGAACGACCCGAAGGAGAAAGAATTGAGCGCGCGTCGATAAAAAGTGGGCTTGGGAGCCTGTATGATGGACTATTTTTAGTCTGAAGTGTGTTCGGACCGGGTTGGCCGATGCAAGCTATGGCGCCAAAGCCGGGGGTACCACGAGCCCAAAAGTAATCGAAGCATGTCATGATGCAGCGAAAGGAGAAGTCTGGGCATCGGGAATTGATGGCCCAGATGGAGAGGAGGTGGAATGGTGTGGAAGGGAGGGCTTTGAGCTGAGCGTCTCATGCACGCAGGGAAAAGCCAGCAAGTAAAAAATGGGCGAGTTGAAGTTTGACAGGGGGTAGAAATTGCGTGTTATGGAATTGACATGTAGAATTACACGTACCTGCGCATAACAGGCTCGCCATTCTGCTGCTGCTGTGCCATGGTGATTGATTGAAAAGTGCCGCAATGAGCCGAATGTGTCGTTGGGTTGGAAAGCGTGGTAGTGTGAGGAATCGGCGTGGAGCGAGCGCAAGTGTGCTGGCAATGGCCGATGGTCGAGGATGCAGTGTCTTCGGGCTGGTCAGGATACAGTCAAGTAGCCTGGTTCGCGCGAGGGGGTGGATGTGACGGTGAGCGGAGCGACGTGTATCTCGTTGTACCGTGTGTGCCAGCAGCTAACGACTAGCAATGTCTTGGATGGTGGAAAGCGACCGACTGCAGGATGAGGACGCCGAGTGGATGGGAGCGTGGTGTTGATGCGGGTGGATGCGGATGCGGATGCCAGGAGGTGCAGGTAGTGAATGTCCCGGGCGACGGCAGTGATGATAAAGACAAGACGGGGGAAGGGTCGCAAATAATGGGGAGCGAGGGGGGGCGAGCGGGACCCTTTAATAATGGACGTGGACGATCACAGCGGAGGCATGCACGAGCTAGAGCTACAGGCGGCTGGGGCTTTGGGATGCCTCGGTGGGTGGTGCGGGTGTGGGTGTGTATGTGTTGAGATACGAATGGGCCTCCGCTGATGGGCGTCTGCACAGCCTCTCCAAGGTTCCTGCCGTTCCAGAAGGCTCGCGGGCGCCAAGACGTGGCTCCTGCGGCAGGTGCGAATCGCAACGTCGGTGCCACAATGGCCGGTCGAGCGTCAACCCAGATTGAGGCTACGACACTCCGCATGCTAGCTTTGGGGCCCCAATCACGCACACAACGACACCGAGCCCCCTCTAAGCAACCCGCTGCCCGCACAGGACGCCGCGACCTGGCGCACTCGACAGACACAGGCCGCCCTTGCAGTGCGTGACCGGCCCCTCCAATTCCTCCTCCCTCGTCACTTTTGTTGCCGACAAACATCCCGCCGCGAGCTGACGACGGGCGCATAATCGGAGCCCGCGTCACCCGACAAACTTTCCAGTGGAGGCTCTAATAGTTTCCCCATAGCACCACCGCGTGAGCTTGTTGTTTGGATTCATGGCCCAAGGACCACGAGGACCCGCCCCGGCAACAATGCCGCCCAACGGCACTACCGCAACCCACGATTCCGCCCCGACCGCTGTGAACCGCAAGAAGCAGAAGCGACGGGAGAAGGAGGCGGCAAAGCGGGCTGCCCAGGATCCGCCCGCGCCTGCCTCTGCGCCCGCGCCTACGAGGAATGGTACCGCCCCCGCCCTGGTTTCCAGCGGCCAGCAATATGCGGAGCCTGAGCTGGAGGAGCCTCCTTACGACGAGGGTGACTACTACTCGGACGAGGAGTACGAGCACACATACGGCGCGAATGGCGACTACCAGCAGGGCTATGGCCACGCTCCAGTGCGAGGCGGATCCGGCAAGAAGCCGCGGAGGAAGAAGAAGGCGCCCTCGGGACCCCCTCCGCTCTCCTACTCGCAGCACATTGCACCGCGTCACAGCCCCGCGCCTGGCCATGCCATGTCTCCAGCAACGTCGACAACGCGATCTGGCCCCAAAAAGGACCGTATATGGAACACGTCATCGGCCGAGGAGCGGGAGCGCATACGCGACTTCTGGCTGTCTCTGGGCGAGGACGAGCGCAAGTCGCTGGTCAAGATTGAGAAGGAGGCGGTTTTGCGCAAGATGAAGGAGCAGCAGAAGCACTCGTGCAGCTGTACCGTCTGTGGGCGCAAGCGCACCGCCATTGAGGAGGAGCTGGAGGTCTTATACGATGCATATTATGAAGAACTCGAGCAGTACGCGCACCACCAGCAAGACGTCGGTAGTTTCATTCCCGAGGCTAATTATGGTTATGCGTCCAGTGCTCCTCACCCACGACCCCTGCTGAACGCCCCACCTCCGCCCGGTCCCTACGACGACGACGATGAAGAAGAGTACGACTCGGGCGAAGAAGACGAGGGAGAGTCCGAGTACGACAGCGAAATCTCGTCCGAAGGCGAATACAGCTCAGGGGAACCGAGTCTACCGCCGCCCGAGCCGTCAGACTTTCTCCGCTTTGGCAGCAGTCTACAAGTCAAAGGTATGCATATGCCCGTATCTGTTTTGGGAGCATGCTGATTCATCGTTTTAGGTGGCATTCTTACCGTTGCTGACGATTTGCTCAAGAACGACGGGAAGAAGTTCATCGAGATGATGGAGCAGCTTGCCGAGCGTAGAATGCAGCGTGAAGAAGAGGCCCAATTCCACCAGTCTCATCCAAATGTGCAGCATCGTTCCTACAGCGGCCACACTCACAACGCCCCGCCCCCAGAGGAAGACGATTACGACGACGAGGGCGAAGACGACGAGGAATACGACGACGAGGACTATGAGGAGGATGAGGAGGACGAGGAAGTGCGTATTCTGTGCCGGACTATCTACTTGCAACTAATTCAGCTCAGGGCACCATGACTGAGGAGCAGCGCATGGAGGAAGGCAGAAGGATGTTTCAGATATTTGCGGCGCGAATGTTTGAACAGCGAGTACTCCAGGCATACCGAGAAAAGGTGGCTGCGGAACGACAACAACGGCTTCTGGAGGAGTTGGCAGAGGAGGATAATCGGAAAGACGCAAAAGAGGCTAAGAAAGCCAAGGAAGCCCAGAAGCGAAAGGAAAAGAAGGATAAGCAAAAGCAGTTGAAGGCAGAAGAAAAGGCACGCAAAGACGCGGAACTAGCCGCCAAAGAAGCCGAAGCAAAGGCTGCCGAAGAGAAGCGACTGGAAGAACAGCGCAAAAAGCGGGAGGAGCAACGAAAAAAAAAGGAGGCCGAACGCAAAGCCCAAGAAGAGGAGAGGCAGCGGAAAGAGGCAGAACGCCTCAAGCGGCAGCAGGAAGAGCGGGAACGGCAACAGGAAGCAGAGAGAAAAGCACGCGAACAGAAGGCTTTGGAGAAAAAGGCTAAAGAGGAGGCCAAGCGGAAGGAACGCGAAGAGCGGGAAGCAAGAGAGAAAGAGGCCCGCGAGAAGAAGGCCCAGGAGGACAAGGAGCGCAAGGAACGCGAATCCAAGGCCAAGACCGACAAGGACCGCACGCGCAAAGAGGATCAAGCCGCTCCAGCTGCTGCTGCGAAGAAGACGTCGCAACCCGTTGCCGTTGCTCTGCCCCCTCAGTTGCTCAAGCAGAACTCGTCAACCGGAATGCCTTCGCCGCACGTCACACCAGCCGTACCCAAAGCCCCAACACCGAATCGGCAGCGCCAGACTTCACAGCAAAACTCACACGGCTCCTCTCCAAAGACGCCGCACGCTACGTTAGGAACGAGCAAGTCAACATCTCCCATTTCGCAAACCCACAACCAGACAATGCCAAAGTCCATTCTGACAAAGCCGAACATGCCACATATGTCCAACATGCATGGTCAGCCAACATCTCCCATGCCTCACCTGGGACCGCCACCGGGCATGCAAGGGCCGCCAGGACTAAGCATGGGAAACCTGCCCCCAGGTCTGAATGGCTTTCCAAACCAAGGCTCCATGATGCCTGGGTTGATGGGTCCGCGCTCCAATATGCCGCCGTTCTTCCCGCCAGTTGCGCCTCAAAGTTTCCGTGGGTTCCCGCCGCCAGGAATGCACACACCAGGTACACTGCCAATGAACCGTGGGTTCCCGATGGACGGACCGCCTGGCTTCCCTGCACCTCCAGGGTTCTCAACGCCTATGCCTTCGCCTTTCCCAATGGGCATGCCAACGCACTCAAGACAGGGGTCCGGGTCTTTTGAACGAGTTTCCAGCGTCGAAAGTCCGCTCGGTGTTCCTCAATCGCAGCCTATCCAGCGCCCAGCGCCTATCCAGCGCCCCTCGAGCATCAAGCCAACCGATGAGCATGTCGACGAGCTCGCGAGCCATCTCGGCAGCAAAGCCTTGTTGGATGACGATGAGGACGATATGCCTGAACTTCCTGAACGCCGACAGAGCGTGCAGCAACATGGTTCTGTCAGGGCTCCCTCATTCGGATTTGCAGACATACCAGGCTCGCAGTATGGCTCGTTCGGGGGCCCAGGCGGCGGTAGCATCTGGGGCACACCCCCCTTGCAAGGCTTCAGCTCTGGTGGCAACTGGGGCAACTCGCCGACGTCAAACATGTTTGGCAGTCCTCCGTTCCCGATGGGAAACCCCCGGGCACATGAGCGTAGTGGCACAGAGCAGCGCATAGTGTGGCTCCGTCGTACCATCTGCGCAGTCTGCAAGTCGCTAGCTCTCAGCTCCGACGCGGAAGGCTATGTGGATGCTTCCGAGGTGCATCGCCAGGTGGATTCATCGAGGAATGCAATGGAGCCTGTCGTGTCCATGGATGAGATCAGGGAGGCTTGCGACATCCTGGACGTGGCGCAAACCAACGGCGGTGGTATCCTTGAATACAAAGAGCACAACGGCCGTCTCACCCACATCAAGTTCAATGACGCCGCTCCTGCGCCTCCGTCTCTTGGTGAGATTGGAAGCCCTGTTCCCAGCCAAAGCGTTCTGGCTGGTGGTGGCTTTGGCAGGTTTCCTGGTCTTGGACCACAAGGCTTTTGAGCATGTGGCCAGAATTCTTCCTGTGCCCTTTTGGCAGTAGCTCTATCAGCAAACCGATACGCTACATTTGAGTCTTGCTGGGGGGGTTTTCTTCGACTCTTCAGATAGTCTAGGCATGCCTTATCCGTAAGCGGGAGGCAATCTAGTTTACTTGTTTCGTGCCAAGCCAGCTTCCAATACTGTGTGCAGACTAACGTGTTGCAGTGGTGTTTTGGCTAACATTGAGCTCGAAAAAAAGAAGATGTATGTAAATCGCTCATGAGAAACGTAATTCATTGGCTATGGCCCGTAACCGCGCTGGCCTGTAGTCGATGCAGCGTCAGATGCAACATGGTTTGCAAGAGAAGCGGTCAGGCTCCCCGCCCGACTGGCATCTCAGTCTCACAACCCCGCAATTGCGAGTTTGACCAACCGATCTTGTCAAAAGCAATGAGCTGTGGCGTGTACAAACCATGATCCTCTGCAAGCAGTTATCGGTGAAGATGGGAGCTATACGCCAACAGCCTCATCTCATGTGATAGTCGAGAAGAGCTGAAAGCATAGGCATACTAATAATAGGATTGGATGGGAGGTTAGCCAGGTACGAGTGCAACGTCATCGGAAGGGGCAAGAATCAGCCCTGCAGCATCCCTGCTAGTCGTGTAGGCGGGGTCCCTCTTGCATGAGCCTCAGCACCTGCTGTACACACATAGTTCCACCTACTCCCCGCAGTGAGCTGACTCCTGACAACCCCTCAACACCACTTCATTTCTGACTGACTCTTCGTTTCTCTCTAGCACTCCTTCTTTTGTATCTTTCATCCATTTAGACCGGAACCATGGTCGACTCCATTGCCGACGCTGCGCAAAAGCATCCTGCGCCCGAAGGGCTGGTGTACACGTATGGAACAGCTGGGGTGAGTTCACTGGGCGTGTGGATAGTTGAACATCAAGCTAATTGAGCGGCCATAGTTCCGAACCAAAGCGTAAGCAAAGCACTCTCTCCATTTCCCAGACTCGAGTCTGCTCCTCCTCCTCCTCCTCCCGCCAGCGCCCCGCATACAATGTCTTCCGGGTCGTGACTGACAAGCACAGCGACGTTCTTGACTCGGTGCTGACCCGGGTTGGTCTCATTGCAGCTCTCCGATCAAAAGCACTCAAGGGGAAATGGATTGGAGTCATGATCACAGCCTCTCACAACCCTCCCGAGGACAATGGTGTAAAGCTCGTTGAGCCAATGGTACGTTCCCAAGCTGTAGGGCAATGGCAACCATGTCTAACTCTCCAATAGGGCAACATGCTTCAAGTACGTCCCAAGACTCTTTTTCAAGCCTGCTGGGCGATGACAGAGATCTGACAAGCACACAGGAAGATTGGGAAGTGCTTAGCACGGAAATGGCCAACAAGGCCACGCCCGAACACGTATCAAAGTTCTACCACGACATTGCCAGCCAGAACAAGATCGACCTCGCAACACCCGCCCGCGTGGTCGTAGCTCGTGATACTAGGGCGTCCGGCTCAAGACTGCTCGGATGTCTTCTCGATGGCCTAAAAGGCGCTGGAGCTGAGGTCAAGGACTACGGTTTCTTGACCACGCCACAACTGCACTACATGGTACGTTGTCTTAACACGGAAGGCACAAAGGATGCCTATGGTACGCCCACGGAGAAGGGCTACTATGAGAAGTTTGGTGCAGCTTTCAAGACGGCGCTTCGTGGAAAGAAACCTTCCGGCAGTTTGACTGTGGACTGTGCCAACGGTGTTGGTGGACCCAAGCTGAACGAGCTGATCAAGTACCTCCCGTCCAAGGATGAGGGCGGTCTTGAAATTTTGGTCATCAATGACAATGTTATCAAGCCCGAGAGTTTGAATGTTGACGTGAGTCGTACACCGCACAAAGTCAAACTAGAAGCTGACCCGCCCAAATAGTGCGGCGCAGACTATGTCAAGACCAACCAGCGAGCACCTCCTTCATCCAAGGCCGGCCCCGGCGACCGATGCTGCTCGCTCGACGGCGATGCTGATCGTGTAGTGTACTACTTCAAGGATGAGAAGAACGTCTTCCGCCTACTTGACGGTGACCGCATCGCAACCCTTGTGGCATCCTTCCTTGGCGACACTGTACGTCAGAGTGGGCTTGCAGACCAACTCAAGATCGGTGTCGTTCAAACAGCCTACGCAAACGGAGCAGCCACCAAGTATGTTGAAGAGAACTTGAAACTAAAGGTTGACTGCACGCCTACCGGGGTCAAGTACCTGCATCACGCTGCTGAGAAGCTTGATATCGGTGTCTACTTTGAAGCCAATGGCCACGGCACTGTCATCTTCTCACATGACACACTCGACACTATCGAGAAGCACGAGCCCCGCAACCCTGGCGAAAAGGAGGCTCTCGATGTGCTCCGTGCATGCATCAACCTCATCAACCAGTCGGTTGGTGATGCTCTCTCTGATTTCCTGCTCGTGGAAGTTGTGCTTGCACATAAGCACTGGGGCCCACAAGAATGGCTCTCGACCTACAGCGACCTACCCAACCGTCTGCTCAAGGTGCTAGTGAATGACCGCAAGATATTCAAGACGACTGACGCCGAGCGCAAACTCACATCCCCCGAGGGACTGCAAGCGCAGATCGACAAGGAGGTCCAGAAGGTGCGCCAAGGTCGCTCGTTTGCTCGTGCCAGCGGGACAGAGGATGCTGTGCGCGTGTACGCCGAGGCCGAGACCAGGGCTGAGGCTGATGATCTTGCCCGCAAGGTGCACGATCTCGTCAAGGCTGCGGGCGGTGCTTAGGACCCGCCACATATTTCACAAAACCCACCACCATGGCAGTACATATTGGTGGACTTGGTTGGGGTTGTCATCAGCTGGAATGCGGTGGTGGAGGGTGCAAGTCAAGTGGATGGCACATGTGACCCTGATGGGACTGAAGATGTATTTGACGGTTACAAGTCTTTGATGTTTCGTGATGGTATGGACAACACAGATAGTACGGACAGTGGGAACAGGACGGGTTCTGCGGATTCTACGGATAATGAAAAAGGTGGATGGTCTACGGCGTCAGAATCACCACCAGAGCACATGAGTCGAGGAATTATCCTGGGAACAGTGACTTCGGACTTTCTTGCAAAAGATAGATAAAAAGATTGGCGTCAGTCTTTGGTAAAATGCACAAAACACAGTACAGTAAATCTAGGCACAATGCGCACAAAGGACGAGTCCAGGTATGCACAATTACCGTCGTCGAGCTTGTAAATTAGCAGAGATGCAATGGATACACCTGGTACTGCCGTAGAGTTGGCTCCTTTTCTTTCCTCACGAGGGCGAGTTGCCGGCTTGACGTCCTCACGTTGATGCAGACCAGGGTGTCGGCATCACCACATCCAATCAAAGTGTAGGGCCATGTAGAAACCCTCAAGCATAAACGTGGTCCAATCTTGTAGACTGAAACCGATCATTTCGAATCAGCAGCCCTATCTTGCCATCTCAACAGCCACCATGGCGTTGGTCCATGCGCCTCAAGTTTACGATAAGACCGGGCCGTGTGGCGACGAGTACTCGTGTGGCTATGCTTACGATTACGGCAACGGCAGTAAAATTTCTCTCCGCAAAAGCTAGCAGTGATGCTACGGGCGATCGTCCCCCCCCCAAGGTGTGCGCTTCAAGCGTCCAGGCCTTGTTCTCGAGCCAAAAATAAAAATGCACGTTGCCGCGTACCCTTGCTGCCGGCGTTTAAACGGTGCACCGTGTCGCCATGCAGCGAATCGGCGGGCGTGCCTGGCTCGCGACCAGGCGTCATCTCGCGACTAGGATGCTGGTCCTTTTTGGTCCCTAACAGGCGTTTGCATTCAGACGCGACGCAAGCTCGTCGGTATCTCTTTGCCTCTTGGCGGTTCCCTTTGTACACACTCTCTCATTGTGCCCGAGCCCTTTTTTTTACCGCTCTCTCTTTGTCGTGTAGTCTGCATACTGCACACCCCCTGGTTACACCCCGCGCCCAATACGAACCTGTCAAGCGGACCAGAGCAGATCACCTGCCATAGACATGCGCTGAGCATTTACACGCTCCCACCACACTCGTTTCCTTTTGCTGCGGGTTCCCCGACGCACCTCTCCAACACCGCATCACTCTCGTTACACCCGTTCGCTACACGGCGTACACACTCGCTATGCCGTCATCAGAAATGTTGCTCCGGCGGGACCTGAGCATAGAACAGAAGTTTGAGCAGCTGATGCAGAATAATCCCCTAGGCGCTGAGGTACGTTGCCCCCCTCTCCCCCCCATTGACAGCTCACAAGACG
>Ga0265798_10012692_pt1 | contig 10141 bp, 10 predicted proteins | sample P3T30metagenome_FD_192430 | JGI IMG/M metagenome (GOLD analysis project Ga0265798, IMG submission 192430) | Plant litter microbial communities from East Loma Ridge, Irvine, California - P3 T30 | ecosystem: Environmental > Terrestrial > Plant litter > Unclassified | place: USA: California...
TCGATGCAGTCGCCACGTAAAATCTGGTCGAGCGGAAGGACGGCTTGAACCGCCGGCTCCGTTGCCTTTTTCGCACGCGGCCGTGCGATCGTGTCGATCAAACCCATGTTTTCCGCCCCTTATCGACGCCCATAGCGGCGGAATTGTCCGACTCCGTCAAGCAAACATTCGTTAACGGCGTTTCGGCGGGATTCCGTCGCTGCGACCAATCGAGTCGCCGTTGCCCAGATGTTGAGTCGTGGGAGACTCGTGGCTCAAGCCCTTGGGGTGTGGCGCGAAAGACTCAGCTCGTCGTTTCCTTCGTGAAAAGTCCCTCGCGCGCTAGATAGGCGGCGGCGACGGGGGCGAAACTGCGGCGGTGAATCGGCGTGGGGCCGTGATCGCGGAGCGCCTTCATGTGGTGCGCGCAGCCGTAACCCTTGTTCGAATGCCAGTTATATTCGGGATGCACGTCCGCCGCGGCGATCATAATGAGGTCGCGCGTGTGCTTGGCGACGATCGAGGCGGCGGCGATCGACAGCGACTTCGCATCGCCGCCAACGAGGGGCGTGGCGGGGTATGTCCAGCGGGGCAAGCGGTTGCCGTCGACCAGGACGTGGCCGGGGGCTTGGCCGAGTTCGACCGCCAGCGCGTCGACCGCGAGCGTCATCGCCTTCATCGTCGCCCAGTAGATGTTGAGCGTGTCGATCTCTTCGGGCTGGACGATGCCGATGCCGACGATCGCACAGCCTTTGAGACGCGCGCAGAGCCTCTCGCGCTCCGAGGCGGATAGCTTTTTCGAATCATCTATGCCGCGGGGTACGCCTTTTGGCGGCAGGATCACGGCGGCTGCGACCACTGGCCCGGCGAGCGGACCGCGGCCGGCTTCGTCGACGCCAGCGACCGGGCCGACGCAGAGCTTTTCGTGTTTCATGCCGGGCATTGGCGGTCTTTCAGCAGGTCGAACGGGCTGACGCCGAGCGCGTGTCCCATCGGGCCGTGCCCTGCGCCGAGCCCGGGTCCGTTGGCAAGCGCGGCGCGGACGAACGCGATGGCTCGATCTATTGCGCCGTCGAGCGTCATGCGCTGGGCAAGTCCGGTGGCGATGCCGCTGGCTAGGGTGCAGCCCGTGCCGTGCGCGTGGCGGGTTTCGATGCGGGGGTTGGTCCAGCGGGTTTCGCCAGCGTCGGTGACGAGGCGGTCGGTGATGTCGGAGCCTTCGCCGTGTCCGCCTTTTACGAGGACGGCGGGGCCTAGTGCGCGGATGGCCGCTTCCCCGCCGAGCGCTGCGAGTTCGGGGAGGTTGGGGGTTACGAGCGTGGCGATCCGCATGAGGCGGGTGAACGCGGCGATGGTGGCGGCGTCGGCGAGAACGGAGCCGCTGGTGGCGATCATCACGGGGTCGAAAACGACGGGGATGCTTGAACTTTGAGGACAGCCCGCCCCCCCTTGTTCTCCCGCGAAGGCGGGAGTCCAGTCTGGGCTCCCGCCTTCGCGGGAGAACAAGCTAGTGAGAAGATCCGCGACCGCGTTGGCAGTTTCTGCCGAACCGATCATGCCGATCTTGATTGCGTCGATGCCAATGTCCGAGACGACCGAGTCGATCTGCGCGAGGACGATGTTGGTCGGGATCTGGTGGACCGCCTGCACGCCGAGCGTGTTCTGGGCGGTGATCGCGGTGACGGCGGTCATTGCGTGGCCGCCGAGCATCGTCACGGTCTTGATATCCGCCTGGATGCCCGCGCCGCCGCCCGAGTCGGAGCCGGCTATTATTAGAACCCGCGCCGTCATAAAGTGTCCCAGATCGGGGCGAAGTGCAGGAAGTTCAGAGGCTGGCGCGGGTCTGAACTCTGCCTGAGGCGGGGTTGGACTGGGGATGCCGGACTGGGGTTGGCGCGGTTGGCGGTCATGGGATCGGCTATGGCATGATCGGTCGGATGTAGGACAGGGGTATGCCCCCTTCGCCACCCCGGCGGAGGCCGGGGCCCAGTTGGGGGACGTTGCTGACTGAGGGTTGCGATCTGTTACCTGGACCTTTCCAACTGGGCCCCGGCCTACGCCGGGGTGGTAGAAGGAGTTGGGTGGCGCTTACTAGCACCATTCCTCTCGAACCGCGCCTAGTGCCGCCTGCCCGCTGCCGGCTTTTGCGGTCGCGCCTCGCCCAGCCTTGTCGGCCGGTCGAGCAGTTCGCCACCGCAGTTCGGACACCGCTCGTCGAGTGCGTCGGCGCACTCCGCGCAGAAGGTGCATTCGAACGAGCAGATGAACGCGCCAGGTGCATCGGCGGGCAAGTCGGTCGTGCAGCGTTCGCAGGTGGGGCGCATCTCCAGCATCAGGCGGCGGCCTTCCGCACGGCGTCGCAGATCCGGTCGACGACCTGTTCGACCTGCGCGAGATCGTCGCCCTCGGCCATCACGCGGATCACCGGTTCGGTGCCCGACGGGCGGATGACGAGCCGTCCCTTGCCGGCGAGTTCGGCCTCGGCTTCGGCGATCACCGCCTTGACCGCGTCGTGATCGAGCGGCTTGCCGCCGGCGAAGCGGACGTTCTTGAGCAACTGCGGCAGGGGCTCGAAGCGGTGGAGCACTTCGCTGGCCGGGGCGCCCGAGCGCTTGACCTCGGCGAGGATCTGCAACGCCGCGACGAGGCCGTCGCCGGTGGTCGCATAATCAGACAGGATGATGTGGCCCGACTGTTCGCCGCCGACATTGTAACCGCTGGAGCGCATCTTCTCGAGCACGTGGCGATCGCCGACCGCGGTGCGGACGAGGCCCAGCCCTTGCGCGGCGAGGTGGCGTTCGAGGCCGAGGTTGGACATCACCGTCGCGACCAGACCGCCGCCCGCGAGCCGCCCCTGGCGCGCCCAGCTGGCGGCGATTGTCGCCATCAGCTGGTCGCCATCGACGATCGTGCCGGTCTCGTCGACTACGATCAGGCGGTCGGCGTCGCCGTCGAGCGCGATGCCGATGTCCGCGCCGCTGGCGACCACCGTCTCGGCAAGTGCCTGCGGGGCGGTCGAGCCGACGCCGTCGTTGATGTTGATGCCGTTGGGGGTGACGCCGATCGCGACGACGTCCGCGCCGAGTTCCCACAAGGCCGACGGTGCGACCTTGTAGGCGGCGCCGTTCGCGCAATCGAGCACCACGCGCATGCCGTCGAGGCGGAGATTCTCCGGGAAGGTAGACTTGGCGAAATGGATGTACCGCCCCTGCGCATCCTCGATCCGGCGCGCGCGGCCGATCTGGTCGGAGGGGACGAGCGGGATGTCACCGTCGATCAGCGCCTCGATCGCTGCCTCGGCTTCGTCGGACAGCTTGTAGCCGTCGGGGCCGAACAGCTTGATGCCGTTGTCCGCATAGGGATTGTGGCTGGCGGAGATCATCACGCCGATGTCGGCGCGCATCGACTGGGTCAGCATCGCCACCGCCGGCGTCGGCATCGGCCCGACCATCACCACGTCCATGCCGACGCTGGTGAAGCCCGCGACCAACGCCGATTCTAGCATATAGCCCGACAGCCGCGTGTCCTTGCCGATCACGACGCGGTGGCGGTGATCGCCGCGCTGGAAATACGCGCCGGCGGCCATGCCGACCTTCATCGCCATTGCCGCGGTCATCGGCGAGACGTTGGTGGCACCACGAATGCCGTCGGTGCCGAAATATTTTCTTGCCATCGCGCGTGCTTTCCGTCCCGTATCGGTGTCCGATCCGTTTGATAGCGCGGTACATCACGAAGGGCGAGCATGTCGCAGACTACACGGATACTTGCCGCCCTGATCGGCGGCATCGCGATCGGCATCGCCGCGGCGGCGTGGTCGCCGGCGAACGCGATCGCGGCGACGGCGGTGACCCAGCCGATCGGCTCTGCATGGCTGCACGGCTTGCAGATGGTGATCGTGCCGCTGGTCGTCGGGCTGCTCGTGACCGGGATCGGCGCGACCACCGAGGCGGCGCGCGCCGGGCGGATCACCGTGCGCGCGATGGTGATGATCGTCGTCATCCTGTGGAGCACGACGATCATGTCCGCGCTGGTCATGCCGTTGATTTTGGATGCCTTTCCACTGCCGCGGGCGTTAGGCTCCGCGCTGCGCGCCGCATTGACCGGCGCCGCGCCGGTCGGGCCGGTACCGGGGATCGGTGCGTTCTTCGACACGATCGTGCCGACCAACATCGTCGCGGCCGCGTCCAGCGACTCGTTCCTGCCGCTCACCGTCTTCGCGCTGACGTTCGCGTTTGCCGTGACGAAGCTGCCCGACGATCGCCGCCGCGTGCTGACCGGGTTCTTCCAGGCGGTCGTCGACGCGCTGTTGATCATCATCACATGGGTGCTGAAGCTGGCGCCGATCGGCATCTTCGCGCTCGCCTACGGGGTCGGCGCGCGCACCGGGACGGCGGCGTTCGGCGCGTTGCTGCACTATATCGTCTGCGTCTCGGCGATCGGCTTCATCGTCCTGCTCTGCGCCTATCCGATCGGGATGATTGGCGGGCGGGTTAGCTTCCTTAGCTTTGCGCGCGCGGTCGCGCCGGCACAGGCGGTGGCGATCAGCACGCAGTCGTCGCTCGCCTCGTTGCCGGCGATGCTGAAGGCCTCGACCGATCTCGGCGCGTCGCCCGCCACCGCCGGGATCGTCCTGCCGCTGTCGGTCGCGGTGTTCCGCGCGACCAGCCCGGCGATGAACCTCGCGGTCGCGCTGTACGTCGCGCACTGGCTCGGGCTGCCGATCGGGCCGGGGCAGATGGCGGCGGGCGTGGCGACCGCGGCGATCACCACGATGGGGTCGATCTCGCTGCCGGGCACGATCAGCTTCGTCGCCTCGGTCGCGCCGGTGGCGCTGGCGATGGGCATCCCGCTCGAGGTACTGGGGCTGCTCATCGCGGTAGAGACCATACCCGACCTGTTTCGGACCGTCGGGAACGTGACGATGGACACCGCCGTTACCATCTCCGTCGCAGCGCGGTCCGATCGCGGCGGCGCTCAGGAGAACACCCATGAAGTATCGCACGCTCGGCCCTGATTTCGAGGTTTCCGCGCTGGGTCTCGGCTGCATGCCGATGGCCGGCATCGGCAAGGGTATGTACGGCGAGGCGAACGCCGACGAGAGCATCGCGACGATCCACCGCGCGATCGAGCTGGGCGTGACGCTGTTCGACACCGCCGAGATCTATGGCCCGCTGGTCAACGAGGAACTGATCGGCAAGGCGATCCGCGGCAAGCGCGATGGCGTCGTGATCGCGACCAAGTTCGGCTTCCGCTACGACGAGAACGGGATGACGGGGGTCGATTCCACGCCGGCCAATGTGCGGCGGGCTTGCGAGGGATCGCTGAAGCGGCTCGGGGTCGAGACGATCGACTTGCTGTACCAGCACCGCGTCGATCCGGGCGTGCCGATCGAGGATACGGTCGGGGCGATGGCGGACCTCGTTCGCGAGGGCAAGGTGCGGCATCTCGGGCTGTCGGAGGCTGGGCTCGACACGATCCGGCGCGCTGCGGCGACGCATCCGATCGCTGCGTTGCAGAGTGAGTATTCACTTTGGGAGCGCGATATCGAGGACGAGATCCTGCCGTTGTGTCGCGAGCTGGGGATCGGGTTCGTGCCCTATTCGCCGCTGGGGCGCGGGTTTTTGACGGGGCAGATTACCGCGCGGTCGGATCTGCCCGAGGGCGATTACCGGCGCAACGATCCGCGCTATTCGGAAGAGAACTTCGCCAAGAACATGGAGATGGTCGCGGTGGTGAAGTCGATTGCCGATGCGCATGGGGCGAGCCCGGCGCAGGTCGCGCTCGCGTGGTTGCTGGCTCAGGGCGATGACATCGTGCCGATCCCGGGGTCGAAGCGCCGGGTTACGCTCGAGGACAGCATGAAGGCGGCGGAGATTACGCTGACCGCGGACGATCTGGCGAAGCTGGATGCGGCAGCGCCGCGTGGTGGGACGGCTGGGCCACGCTACGGCGAAAAGGCGCTGTCGATGACGCGGATCTAAACTACCGTTTTTTCCAACCCTGTCTGTCATTCCCGCGAAGGCGGGAAGCCATACTGGCGATCGCGTATTATTACGGACGTCCGAGTTTATGGGTCCCCGCCTCCGCGGGGATGACAGACAGTGTATGGAGGATGCTGCGCTTTAACGCCTTAACCCCGCGGCACCTGTTCGCCGCTCGTATCGAGCCCTGCAGCACCCGGCTCGCCGAGTTCGTTCTGCCCCGCCATCGCGTGATCCACCGCACCCATCTGGTCGAGATGCATCAGCTTGGTCACGAACGGCGCGAGCACCAGCACGACGACGCCGACGCCGATCGCGAACCAGCCGATCCGACCGTACACTTCGAGCACCCGCCCGACGCCCGCGCCTTCGCCGCCGGTTGCCTGTGCGATCAGCCCGGCGAGGAAATTGCCGCCCGCGGTCGCGAGGAACCACGTGCCCATCATCAGCCCGGTCATGCTCGGCACCGACAGCCGCGTCATCGACGACAGGCCGATCGGCGAGAAGCAGAGCTCGGCCATCGAGTGCAGCATGTAGAGCAGCACGACGAAAATCGCCGGGGTCAGGCCCTGTGCCGGCGCACCGAGCGTCAGCACGAAGAAGCCTGCGCCGACCAGGATCAGGCCTATGCCGAACTTGAACGGTGCGCTCGGCTCGAACCCGGCCTTGCCGAGCCTGGTCCAGAGCGCCGCGAACACCGGTGCCAGCGTGATGATGAAGAACGGATTGACCGACTGGAACACCGACGCCGGGATAGCCCAGCCGAACACGACGCGGTCGACCGACTGGTCGGTGTAGACGTTGAGCGACGAGCCGGTCTGTTCGAACAGCGCCCAGAATAGCGGCGCGAGCGCGATCAGGAACAGCGCGGCGAAGATCCGGTCGCGGTCGACGCGCGGCAGCTTGGCGACCGCGGTCCACAGGATGTAGCCGACGGTGACGAGCGACGCGACGATCAGCGCGGTGCCGACGACGCCCTGGCTGCGCACCAGCCACCACGAGACGGCGACGCCGACGATCCCGCCGAGATAGATCAGCCATTCGATCGACAGCCCGGCGACCGGCTTCGACGCGAGCACGGCGGCGTCGGGCGCTTCGCCGACACCGTGCAGCTCGCACTGGAACAGGATGAACATGATCAGCCCGAGCGCCATGCCGATGCCCGCTGCGCCGAAACCATACGACCAGCCGACCGTCTCGCCGAGGATGCCGACCGCGATCGGGCCGACGAACGCGCCGGTGTTGATCCCCATGTAGAAGATCGAGAACGCCCCATCGCGCCGCATGTCCTCGCGCGCGTAGAGCTTGCCGACGAGCACCGAGATGTTCGCCTTCAGGAAGCCGGTGCCGACGATGATGAATGCGAGACCGAGATAGAAGCCGTTGAGTGCGGCGCCGTGCACGCCCTGCGGCGCCTCGACGATCGCCAGCAGCAGATGGCCGAGCGTGATGAAGATGCCGCCCGCGAGCACCGCTTTGCGCGGCCCCAGGAAGCGGTCGGACAGATAGCCGCCGATGATCGGCGTGATATACACCATCGAGGTATACGCGCCGTAGATCGCGTAGGACGGCTCATCGCCAAACAGGAAATGCTTGGTGAGATACAGCACTAGGATAGCCCGCATGCCGTAGAACGAAAAGCGCTCCCACAGCTCGACGAAGAACAGCATGAACAGCCCGCGCGGGTGCCCGAAAAACGTCTTCGCATCGGCAGGAACGCCGCTGCCCCTGATCGCGTGGGGGTTGGCCATGTGGTGATGAAGCTCCTTGGTGCGCCGCTGACGGGCGCTCGATCGCGCGCAACTTAACGACAAAGCCCGGACTGTAAATATCGCACATCAGGGCCTATCTGCCGAAGCATGCTCAACGATCGCTCCACGCCGCTCTCGCTGCTCGCCACCCGCCGCTCGGGCAAGCCGCGCGACCTGATCGCGCCCGGCCCCGATTCCTACCAGCTGGCGACGATCCTGGAGATCGCGGCACGGACGCCCGATCACGGCAAGCTCGCGCCGTGGCGGTTCGTGGTCGTGGGAGACGAGCACCGCGCCGCTCTGTCGACGTTGATCACGGATGCGTATCTGGCGGAGCGGCCTTCGGCGTCGCGGACCGAACTTGAGTCGCTCGACCAGTTCGCGCACCAGGCGCCGACCCTGGTGGTCGTGCTGTCGTCGCCGAAAGAGAGCAAGATTCCGTTGTGGGAGCAGGAGCTTTCGGCGGGCGCAGCCTGCATGAACCTGCTTCACGCGGTGCATGCGGAGGGGTTTGCGGGTGGCTGGCTGACCGGATGGCCTGCTTATTCGGATAGGGTGCGTGATGCGTTCGGGTCTGCTGCGGAGCGGATCGCCGGGTTCATGTTCATCGGCACGCCGTCGCGCGCGCTCGACGAACGGCCCCGCCCCGATATGGCACGGCTCGTAAGCCATTGGAGCTCGTAAGGCTCGACTTTGGAGCTAATTGCTGTATTAGAACAGCATGACAGCGCTCAGCAGCGACGACAGCCCCGTATATATCCGCCTCCGCAGCACGATTGCCGCGGGGATACTTCGCGGTGACTACCGCGCGGGCGATCAATTGCCGTCGGTCCGCGCGTTCGCCGCCGAGCAGGGCGCGAACCCGCTGACGGTCGCCAAGGCGTATCAGAGCTTCCAGGACGACGGGTATGTCGAGGTCCGGCGTGGCGTCGGGATGTTCGTGATGCCGGGTGCTGCGGAAGCTTTGCGTGTAGCGGAGCGCGAGAATTTCGTGACGACGCAGTGGCCGCGGATCTTGGGGCATATCGATCTGCTGGGGTTGGATGCGCATGATCTGCTGGAGCGTGAGCGGGCTTAAGCTGCCGTTAGTCCTGCTTTCCCAACTCCTCCTACGTCCTGCCCCCCTCCCGTTCGTCCTGAGTAGTCATCGAGTAGTGGCGAAGCCGCGTATCGAGAGGACGTATCGAAGGACAGGTTGGCGCGCGGAACCCATGCTTCGATACGCGCCCTCGATACGCTGCTTACGCAGCTACTCGGACGCTACTCAGCACGAACGGAAGTGGGGTTGAACTTCAGAACAAGCCGAGCGCGGCGACATCCTCGACGCTCAGGTCTATCCCGAACAACAGGCTCATGCGGATACGGTACACGCGCGGGTCGGTGATCTCGCCGACCGTCGTATCGGTGCCAGAACGCCGGCGGTAGTTGCGGCCGATCAGCGACGCGAAGCCGTTCGGCAGGACGATACTGGCGATCGGGGCGTGGGTGAAGCGGCTGGCGGGGGCCGTCGAGGTCCAGTGGTTCGACAGCGCGAGGTCCGCGTCGAACACTTGCGCGAGCGTGAAGCTGTATTGCGGCTGGAACCCTCCCGTCTCGCCGCGACCGTCGGTCGTCATCGGATCGCCGTCGCGGAGCAGCATCCAGCCTTGCTCGGTCGCTTCCAGCCGGAAGCGCGCGCCGTCAGGGGCGGTCGCTTCGGCGCCATCGGCGAGTGGGAGGACGGGCGTGTAGCTGCCGCCGAAACCGGTGTCGGCGATCCAGTCCTGGCCGTCGATCGTCACCAGCGCGAAGGTGTGCGTCTGCGGTGGCGGCAGGTCGGTCGCGGCGTACCAGACGCGCGCGAGCAGCGGGCGGGCGGTGAAGCCGAGCTCGGCCAGCGCGTCGAGGAACAGGCGGTTGTGCTCGAAGCAATAGCCGCCGCGGCGCGCGGTGACGAGCTTGGCGAACACCGATGTGGTGTCGATTGCGATGCCGCGGCCGAGGACGACGTCGAGATCCTCGAACGGAATCGAGAGACGGTGCGCGTGCTGCAGGCGACCGAGGCCGATCGAATCGAGCGTCGGCCGCGCGGGCATCGCGACACGGAGGAGATAGGCGTCGAGGTCGAACATCGGTCGGGCTTTCAGAGATTTCCGCCCTCCCTTACCTTTCGTTGCGCAGGGACGTCGAGTGCTGGGCCACTAGAGTGAGCGCCCCCTCCCCCGTTCGTGCTGAGCGAAGTCGAAGCACCTGCGAGTTGGGCATGCCCTTCGACTACGCTCAGGGCGAACGGGACAAGGGGCGCCATCCCCGCTTGCTCCGTTGCCCCGGGTTTGTTCCGGGGACCACCGTTCCGCGTTCTCTATGCTCTCGGATGTGCGGAACGGTGGATGCCGGAACGAGCCGGCATGATGGAGGGGTTTGGGCTGTCGCGATCAGTGGCGTCCCGCT
>Ga0265798_10012693_pt1 | contig 10140 bp, 4 predicted proteins | sample P3T30metagenome_FD_192430 | JGI IMG/M metagenome (GOLD analysis project Ga0265798, IMG submission 192430) | Plant litter microbial communities from East Loma Ridge, Irvine, California - P3 T30 | ecosystem: Environmental > Terrestrial > Plant litter > Unclassified | place: USA: California...
GCCCGACGAACTGCAGGCGCCCCAGGGGCTCCACGATCAGCACGTCGAGCAGCCCGTCGTCGAGGCGGGCGTCGGGCAGCACGGTCGTGCCTCCGCCGAACGAACGACCGTTGCCGACGGTCACGAGGGTGCCCTCGACCTCGCGCGCGACCCCGTCGAGCTCGAGCCGGTACGAGAGCGGCCGCAGGCGTGCCAGCTCGATCAGCAGGGCGAGGTCGTAGCGGCGACGGCCCGCGGGCCAGCTCAGCCGGTTGGTGCGCTCGTTGACGACGGCGTCGAAGCCGGCCGACAGCACGCAGCCGAACCACGAGGTCTCGCCGTCGCGGGTCACCTTGCCGGCGTCGACGACGAGGGGCGGATGTTCGAGCAGCGACACGAGGAGGCGCGTGGCCGCCTCGGGATCGTCGTGCGGCAGCCCGAGGGTGCGGGCCATGTCGTTGCCGGTGCCCGTCGGCACGATCCCCAGCGCGACCGGCACCCCGACGACGAGCTGGACGCCGAGGTTGACGACGCCGTCGCCGCCGACCACGACGAGCGCGTGGGGGAGCGTCAGCACCTGGGCGCGGGCGGCCGCGGCGAGGGCCTCGACGGTCGGCTCGCGGAGCGGCACCACGTCGTGGCCCGCCGCCCGCAGGGCGTCGACGACGGCGTCGCCGACCTCGCGTCCGCGGCCGGACGAGGCGGACGGGTTGATCGCGACGACGACGCGGCGGCGGGGAGTCGGGTCCATCCCCCGATCATGTCAGCGCGGAGGCTCCGCCGCCCCGCCGTGCGGCGTCGACGGAGGTGCGGCGTCAGCGGCGGCGGCGCTCCGCACCGATCGCGGTGAGCAGCAGGATGCCGCCGGCGACGAGGTGCACGATGTCGTCGCCGAGGTTCAGCGCGAGGAGGTTGGCCTCGGTGTCGCGCACGAGGAACCCGGCGACGCCGAGCACCACGAAGAGCAGGCCGACGACCGTGGCGATGCTGCGGGCCGGTCCGCGGCCGGAGGCGCCCGCGATGATCAGGCCGGCGCCCGAGAGCACCCAGATGACGACGAGGGCGGGGGTGACGTTGAGGAACCCGAGCGCCGCCCCGGTCGTGCCGAAGAACGGGCCCATGTTCTCGGCGAGGAAGCCGCAGGCGCCCACCAGCAGGACGATCGTGCCGATCGTGAGGGCGGCCGCGCGGTTCGGCGACTCGCGGATCGTGGGCTCGTAGGCGGCAGGGGTCGTCGAGGTCATCCCCCGATCATGCCAGAGCACCCCCGCAGGAGGTGCGGTGCACCCCCGCAGGACGCCCCGGCACCCGAGACACGACCGGTGCACAGGACGCGGTCGGCGACCCGCGGCTGCTCACCCCGCCGCGCCCGCCCCGGTACCGGCATCCGCGCCGCCTCCGGCCGCACCGGCACCGCCGGCACCCCCAGCACCCGCGCCGTCCCCGTCCGAGGCCGCCGCCGCGTCCTCCGCCGCCCGGATCGCCGGCACCCGCGTCGCCTGGCTCATGAACCGCCGCACGTCGAGGTCGACGATGATGTCGGCGGGCCGCAGGGGCCGCGTGAGGTAGAGCCCGTCGAGGGCGGTGATGCGGCTCAGCGCGACGTAGGTCTGCCCGGCGCTGAACACCCGGCTGCCGAGGTCGACGATCGCGCTGTCGTAGGTCTTGCCCTGCGACTTGTGGATGGTCACGGCCCACGCCAGCCGCAGCGGGAACTGCGTGAACTCGGCGACGACGTCCTTGCGCAGCTGCTTGGTCGAGGCCGACCACGAGTACGCGAACTTCTCCCACACGGCGGGCTGCACCTCGTGCTCCTCGCCGTCGACCTCGACGAAGACGGTGTCGCGCACCTTCGTCACCGTGCCCGTGGTGCCGTTCACCCAGCGCTGGTCCTGGTCGTTGCGAAGGAACATCACGCGCGCGCCGCGCTTGAGCTCGAGGGCCTCGTCGGCGGGGAACGCCCGCCCGCCGAACTCGCCGCTGACCTCGGCCTTGGCCGTGAGCACGCGCCCGGGCAGCCGCTCGAGCTCGACCTTGTTGATGCGGGTCACGGTGTCGTTGCGGGTCGCGAGCGTGATGGCCGTGCCGTCGGTCGGGGCGGGCCGTGCGCCGGCGCCGTTGAGGGCCCCGGCGATCTCGGCGGTGACGCGGCCGTGGCGCACGGCGTTCAGCATCTCCTTGAAGTCGCCCTCGGTCTGCCGGTGGATGAACGCGAGCTCGTAGATGCGCAGCGCGGCTTCTTGCCAGACGTGCGCGTCGAAGAACCACATCGACCGGTAGTTGTCGCGGAAGTACGCGCGCTCTTCGGCGTCGCCGGGCACCGGCGGCAGCTGGTACGGGTCGCCGAACAGCACGACCTGCACGCCGCCGAACGGCTCGGACCGTCGCTGCCGGGCCTGCCGCAGCGACCGGTCGATCGCGTCCATCAGGTCGGCGTTCACCATCGACACCTCGTCGATGACGAGCGTGTCGATCGTGTTGAGCAGCTTGCGCAGCTCGCTGTTCTGGTCGATGTCGTGGTCGGCGATGAGGCCGATCGAGAGGCGGAACAGCGAGTGGATCGTCTGCCCGCCGACGTTCAGCGCCGCGACGCCGGTGGGGGCGCAGATGACGACCTGCTTCGAGGTGTTCCACGACAGGTGGTTCAGCAGCGTCGACTTGCCGGTGCCGGCGCGGCCGGTGACGAAGATGTGCTCGCGGGTGTCCTCGATGGCGTCGAACACGGCCTGCTGCTCGGCGGAGAGGGCGACGGACACGGTCGGCACGGGCCTTTCGACGGAGGTGGGGGCCGGCACCGAGGAGGCGCGGCGAGGGTCCCAATCTACCCGCGCCTCCTCGGCTGCACGGCTGTCCGTGACCTCTGCCGACCTATGCTGTGGACATGTCTTCGTCCGTGGGGGAGAGGAGGCGCGCGTCGTCGTGGTGGCCCTTCGTCGCCATCTGGGGCGGCGCCGCGCTCTTCGTGCTGATCGGGTTCGCCGTGACCGTCGTGGCGCTCAACGCGACCGTCTACAGCGCCGGCGGCTTCGCCCGCGGCTACCTCGACGCCGTCGACCGTGGCGACACGGCCAGCGCCCTCACCCTCGCGGGGATCGAGCCGACCGACGAGCTGGAGGACAGCCTCCTCACCGTCCCGTCGCTCGGCGGCCTCGCCGACGTGCGCGAGGAGTCCGAGCTGCAGCTCGCCGACGGCACCCGCACCGTGACGATGACGTACACGCTCGACGGCACCCCGGGGCGGTCGCAGTTCGTCGTGCAGCGGGCCGGCACCCGGTTCGGCGTGTTCCAGGCCTGGAGCTTCGCGCAGGCCCCGACCGCGACCCTCGACGTCACGCCGCAGAACGACCCGCGGTTCACCGTCGACGGCCGCCAGGTGACCACCGAGAGCGGCGACGTCGCGACCCGCTTCGAGGTGCTGGCGCCCTCGCGGTTCACCCTCTCGCACGAGAGCGCCTACCTCGAGGCGCCGCCCGTGACGGTGGCCGTGATCAGCGCGGGGGGCACGTCGTCGGCCAGCGTCGCGACCGTGGCCCGCGCCTCCTTCTCGCAGACGCTGCAGGAGCAGCTCGACGCGATGCTCGACACCGACTGCGTCACGCAGGCCGTCCTGCTGCCCGCGGGCTGCCCCTTCGGCAGGCAGGTCGACGACCGCGTCACGGGCGACCCGGCGTGGAGCATCGTCGCCTACCCGGCGCTCTCGGTGCAGCCCGGCACGGTCTCGGGCCAGTGGCTCGTCACCGAGGCCGCGGGCACGGCGCACCTCGTCGTCGACGCGCAGGCGCTCTTCGACGGGCGCCGCTACACGATCGACGAGGACGTCCCCTTCACCGTCAGCTACACGATGACGATCGACACCAGCGACCTCCTGACCTTCCAGTAGCCCCCGCCGGGCGGTGAGCCGGCACGAACGGCTGTTCCCGGGGCAGGGAAGAGCCGTTCGCGTCGGCTCACGAGACACGGGCCAGGGGCAGGGCAGCCCCAGGACAGAAGGAGGCGGCCCCCGCCCCGGTGGGGGAGGGGGCCGCCTGCTGCAGCACCGGTCGGGCGCCCGCGGGGTCGCCCTACCGCGCGGCGACCTCGTGCCGGCGGCGGCGGCGCCGGGCCGCCTCGAGGGCGAGCACCAGCCCGCCGGCGGCGAGCAGCACGCCGCCGACCAGCCCGGCGTCGACGGCCTGGTCGCGGTCGCCGCCCGTGTAGGCGAGCGAGCCGTCGTACGAGCCGGGCCGCAGCGGGGCGCGGCCCGCGTCGGCCGGGGCCGTGTCGACCACCTCGAAGGCGGCGCGCACGGCCACCTGCGACGTCGCGCCCAGGGCCTCGACCTCGTGGGCGCCGGTCGTGGCGTCGGCGGGCACCGTGAACGACCCGCGGACGATGCCGTCCGCGTCGGCGGTCAGCGTGCCGAGCGCGATCGGGTCGCTGAACAGCGTCAGCGTCACCTGCTCGCCCGGGGCGAAGCCGTTCCCGTCGACGGGGACGACCGTGCCCCGCGTCGCCGAGTCGGCGAGCACCGAGATCGACGGCGTCCACACCGTGCCGGGGTCGCCGGGGGTGCCCGGCGTGCCCGGCGTGCCCGGCTGACCCGGGGTGCCCGGCTGACCCGGGGTGCCCGGGGTGCCCGGCGTGCCCGGGTCGCCCGGGGTGCCGGGTCCGGGGCCCGGGTCGACCGGTGCCGCCGCGATCACGGCGGTCGTGGTCGCCGCCGCGCTCGAGCGTCCGTCGTCGACCGTCACGGTCACCGTGTAGCTGCCCGCGAGCGCGTAGGTGTGCGCCCCCGAGACGACGCCGTCGACGATCGTGCCCGGCGTGAGGGCCGTGCCGTCGCCCCAGTTGACGAGCGCCGAGACGCCCGGGCCCGCAGCGTCGCCCGAGCCCGCGGTCTCGCCGACCCCGCCGGTCACGGTCGCCAGCGCGCCCGAGACCTCGGTGCCGGCGGTCCCGGCCAGGCCGGCCTCCGCGCCCGTGGCGACCAGCGCCTCCGGCGGTGCGAGGCGCGTGCCGTCGGTCGCGATCGCGAACACGTGGATCCGACCGGCCGACCGCGGGTCGCCCGTCTGCGTCGGCAGGGTGAGCGACACCGCCCGCTTGCCCTCGGGCAGCGTCACCGGCGCGGTCGAGTACACGCCCGCGACGGTCGTGTCGGAGCCGTTCGCGCCCCGCGTGCGCCCGTCCGACGTCGCGACCACGACGTTGCCGAACGACGGCGTGGTCACCCCGCCGGTCCAGTCGCCGAACTCGATGGGCAGCTGCTGCGTCGTGCCGTCGTCGAAGGTCAGCGTGCCGACCGTCTGCTGCGGCTTCTCGGTCGCGGTGCCGATCACCGACAGCTGCGTCACGTCGTCGCCGAGGTCGAGCGGCAGCACCTGGCCCTGGCCGGTCGCGTTGTCGGGCTCGCCGGCGGGCACCGCCGGCAGGTCGAAGGTCAGCGCGGTGCCGGGCACCTCGACCGTCTCGCCCTGCACGAAGCCCTTGCCCGCCAGCGACGGCCGCGAGAACCCGGCGTCGAGGTAGTCGCAGTTCGCGGCCTGCCCGGGCTCGCCGAGGCAGACGCTGTCGAAGGCGTCGGTGGACGACGGGGCCGTCCGCGAGACGACCACCGAGGCCGTCGTCGTCGCGGAGTCGGTGCCGTCCTGCGCCGTGACGATCGCCGTGTACGTCGCCGGGGCGTCGAACACCCGGGCCGGGGCCGTGACGTCCCAGCCGCCGAGGGCGGTGGGCGTCAGCGTCGCCGGCTGCGGGCCGTCGCCGTCGAGCCAGTCGACCGTCGCCGTCAGCCCCTCGGGAACGGCGCCGGCGTCCGTGCCGTCCGTCCCGTCCGCCGAGGAGGCGCGGGTCAGCGTGGCCACGGCGCTCTCGAACGAGGCGCCCGCCTCGCTCGTCAGGCCCGGCTTGCCGGTCAGCGTGAAGGCGCCGGCCGGTGCCGTCGGGTCGGCCATCAGCTCGATCTCGCTGAGGGTCGCCGCGCGGCCGTCGCCGGTGCCGGTCGTCGCGATCCGGTACCAGGTGAAGGGCCGCGGGTCGGTGACGGTGAACGGCCGCGTCTGCAGCGCCGACGGGAACGTCTGCGCCGTGCGCTCGTCGAGCGGCAGCCAGGTGGTGCCGTCGGTCGAGCCCTCGAGCGTCCAGCCGGTGGGCGACGAGGTGCCCTGCGCGCCGTTGGTCAGCGTGTACCGCGACACGGTCACCGGCCCGGAGGCCGAGCGCCACGTGACGTCGGCGTCGGGCAGGTCGAACGTGGCCGAGGTGCTCGCCGAGTCGTCGGCGAGGCGGGCGACGTCGGTGCCGTCGCTCGCGCTGAGCACGCCCTGGCCGGCGGTGGTGGCGTCGACCAGCGTCGCCGCCGGGTCGGCGGCCTCGGGGGCGTGGGCCGCCCATCCGCTCGGCTGCTCGCCCATCCGGAACGTCAGCTCGCCTCCTCGGCTGATGCTCTGCTGGCTCAGCGAGGCGGTGTCGAGCGCCTCGCCGTCGAGCGTCGCCGACTGCACGTAGACGGCGTCGTTCGAGTTGCCCTCGGCGCGGACGGTGAAGTCCTTGCCGTTCTCGAGGTGGATGGTCGCCGCGTCGAAGAGCGGCGAGCCGATCGTGTACGAGTCGGTGCCCATCGCGAGCGGGTAGAAGCCGAGCGCCGAGAACAGGAACCACGACGACATCTCGCCGTTGTCCTCGTCGCCGGGGTAGCCCTGGCCGATCTCGCTGCCCACGAAGAGGCGCTGGGTGATCTCGCGGACGACCTCCTGCGTCGTCGCCGGGTCGCCGTTCGCGGCCGAGATGTACGGGATGTGGTGCGAGACCTGGTTGCTCATGCCGAGCTGGCCGATCCGCACGTCGCGGGCCTCGACCATCTCGTGGATGACGCCGCCGTAGCCGCCCGGCTTGTCCGCCTCCTCCGGGGTGCCGTAGAACTCGGCGAGCTTGGCGTCGAGGCCCTCGGACCCGCCGTAGAGCGCGGCGAGGCCGGGCACGTCGAACGGGGCGTGGAACGCGAAGTTCCAGCCGTTCGTCTCGGTGTAGGCGCCGCCCCACGACTCGGGGTCGTAGGTGTCGGCCGGCTCGGCGAAGGCGCCGTCGGCGTCGCGCGCCTGGAAGAAGCCGGTCGCCGGGTCGAACAGCGTGCCGTAGTCGCGGGCGCGGTCGAGCAGCCAGGCCGACTCCTCCCTCAGCTGCCCGCGCCGCGCCTCCGGGGTCGCGGGGTCGTCGGCGAGCTTCGCCGCCATCTGCCCGAGGCCGAAGTCGTTGATGTGGCCCTCGAGGCCCCACGAGACGCTCTCGCCGGTGCTCGACGGCGTCCAGCCGAGGAACAGCGACTGGTCGAGGCCCTTGCGCCCGACGCCGCTCTGGGTCGGCTGCACGCTCGCGTTCTTGAGCGCCGCGTCGTACGCCTCGAGCGCGAGGTCGCCGTCGACGGCGCCCTTCACGTAGGCGTCGGCGAACGCGACGTCCGAGCTCGTGCCCGTCATCAGGTCGGCGTAGCCGGGGCTCGACCAGCGCGCGATCCAGCCGGCGTCGCGGTACTGCTGCACGAAGCCGTCCATGAGGCGGCTCGCCACCTCGGGGTAGAGCAGCGAGTAGGCGGGCCAGACGGTGCGGTAGGTGTCCCAGAAGCCGTTGTTGACGTACACCTCGCCGTCCATCACCTGCGCGTTGGTCGTCGTGTCCGTCGCGGCGCCCTGGGTCGGGGCGACCGGGCTCGCGTACCGGTTGACCGGCGCGGCGGCGGTGCCCGTGTTCTCGAACTGCGAGTTCGGGTACATGTTCAGGCGGTAGAGGCTGCCGTAGAGCGTCGCGAGCTGGTCGTCGCGGGCGCCCTCGACCGTGACCACGCCGAGGCGGTCGTTCCACTGGCGCTCGGCCGCCTCGCGCACCTCGTCGAAGCTGCGGCCGGTCACCTCGAGGTCGAGGTTGCGGGTCGCCTGCTCGGCCGAGATGAACGAGGTCGCCAGCCGCAGCTCGACGACGCCGGCGGGGCTGCCCGCGCTCGCCGCGGAGGCGTCGAACGACGCGTACTGCGCGCCTGCCCGGTCGCCGGCGGCGGCGCCCACGGAGGTGGGCGTGCGGTCGAACCGACCGCTCACGAACATGCGGGTCGCCCCGACCGAGAGGCCGTAGCCGCCCTCGACCCAGCCGGAGACCCGGCCGTCGGCCGAGACGCTCAGGCCCGAGGTGCCCGCGACGCGGTCGACGAGCACGCTGCCGGTGCGCGCGTCGGGGTCCGTGCCCTCGGGGCCCGTGCCCTCGGGGAAGGCGAAGCGCAGCACGGCGCCGTGGTCGGTCGGCGTGACGGCGGCCTCGAGGCCGCTGGTGGTCGCCACGCTGTAGAGGTCGGGGCGCGCGATCTCGGCCCCGTGGTCGAACTGGAGGGCCCGGGTGGTGAGCGAGGCGTCGGGCGCACCCGCGCCTCCTGCGGTCGCGGCCGTCGTCGACGGCAGGATCGCGAGCTGGTTCCGGTCGCCCATCCACGGGCTCGGCTCGTGCGAGACGCCGATGCCCTGCAGGCGGGGCAGGTTCGCGTCGTCGTTGCCGCGCTGGTAGTCGTACAGCCAGCTCTGGCTCGCCGCGTTCGTCATCGGGGTCCAGAAGTTGAAGCCGTTCGGCACCGTGGCCGCCGGCACGTTGTTGCCGCGGCTGAAGCCGCCGGTCGAGTTCGTGCCCCGGCGGGTGTCGACGTGGTTCACGAGGCTCGAGCCGTCGACCCGCGCGGGGGCGGGGTCGAGGTCGAGGTCGTCGACCCAGCCCTGGAACCGGGTGCCGACCGCGCCGCCGGCGTTGTCGTAGTCGAACAGGACGCGCGTCACGGTCTCGCCGGCGAGGTCGCCGAGGGGCACCCGCACCGAGTTCCACTGGTCGGCGTAGAGGATCTTCGAGCTGCCGCGGTCGGCGGCCGAGGCGCCCTCGCCGTGGGAGTCGACGATGCCCTCGACGCCGTTCACCGTGCGGCCGCTGGCCAGCTCGAGGTCGATCGCGGCGTAGGTGGCGGGGTACTGCAGGTCGCCGCCCAGCTCGGGGAAGATCTTGTACGAGAACTCGGTGTCGTCGCCGATCTCGAGCTCGAGGCCCTCGAACAGCACGTTCGTGGCCCGGCCCTCCGCGGCCGTGTGCTCGCCCGCGTAGCGCAGCGACTTGGTGCCGCTGAAGCCCGCGCCGGGCTTCATGTTCGGGCCGCTGACCGGGCCGCCGCCGACCACGGTCACCATCGGGCCGGCCTCGGGCACGGCGTCGGTGCCGTCGCCGAGCGACCAGTCGGCGAGCTGGGTGAGGCTCCCGCCCGCGTTGGCGGTGATGTCGAGGCGGTAGGCGTCGTAGGCCGCCGGCGCCGCGACGGCGTACTCGTTCGTCGCGCCGCGTCCCGTGAAGGCGACCGCGGGCTGCACGTCGAGGTCGACCCAGTTGACGCCGCCGTCCGTGGAGCCCTGCAGGGTCACCGCGCGGGGGTCGCGCTCGGGGGCGTCGTTGCCGCTGGTGAGCGACCACTCGGTCGCCCTCTGGGGCGAGTCGAGCAGGTAGGTGATCGTCGCGGTGCGCTGGAACGCGAGCCACTTGCTCGCCGGGTTGCCGTCGGTGAGGTTGACGGCGATCTCGCCGGGGGCGTTCTCCGCGCTCGCGGAGGCCTTCGTCACGTGGCCGAGCAGGCTGCCCGGCGGCAGGCCGTTCGAGGCCTTCACGGTGCCGAGGTCGTCGGGGGCGGCGGGCGTGCTCGCGAGGGGCTGCGCGTCGTCCGCCTCGAAGCTGGTGCGCCAGTCGTCGCCGAGCACGGCCGCCGCGCGGGCGTCGCCGGCGCCGCCGCTGTCGCGCCCGGCCGCGCTGGTCGTGCCGGCCGCGTTCGCCGGGGAGACGCCGACGAGGGCGCCGGTCGCCGCCAGGGCGGTCGCGGTCAGGATCACCCCCGCCCGCTGTGTCCGATCCCTCCAGCGAGCTGAGGCTCGCTGCTGTCGTTCGGCCTGGTGGGGTCGAGCTGACGCCATCGTCGTTCTCCTGCGGGTGATCCCGTGATCTGGGTGGGGCCGCTCAGGAGCGGCCGCGCATGACGGGGTACACGTGTCGTCGATGACAGCGCCGTCAGCTCGTCATTCCTATCGGCAGCGTGGCCCCCGGTCAAGGGGCATCCACTGGTCGCGGGGTACAGGTGACGGGTCTCGGCTGCGGGCTGCCTCCTCCTCGTCTGCCCTC
>Ga0265798_10012695_pt1 | contig 10139 bp, 7 predicted proteins | sample P3T30metagenome_FD_192430 | JGI IMG/M metagenome (GOLD analysis project Ga0265798, IMG submission 192430) | Plant litter microbial communities from East Loma Ridge, Irvine, California - P3 T30 | ecosystem: Environmental > Terrestrial > Plant litter > Unclassified | place: USA: California...
CAATCTGATCGCCTTTGCATTTCCGCGTACTATCCCCTACCCGTGAAAGCGACAAGGAGCTTGGCACGACGACGTCATTTTCCCAAAGTGTACCTGCAGGCAGGCACCATGGTTCTCGATAACGATACGCGTGGGTGGATCATGACTGCGGTCAGCGGCATAGGTATGATTGACGATTGCGCGGGAAGCTGCATGGATTTCACGGGGAGCAGATGAGCTAACGCGTAAACAGCATGTACATTTGGAGGTGAGATTATTCCCGCGGTTGATCCCATCGACCGGGATTCGAGAACTTCAGTCAGGGAAGATGCTAAAGATGGCTAGCTTCGATAATATGTGTCGACCTTATTGTGCGATATTTTCCTGGCAAGAGGAACTTCAAGATTGAAGAGAGTAATGCGTTCCTGTCGACGGGACTGAGTCTTTCTTTCGGTGTTATGGTGAGTGGAGCTGCTGGGCTTTGTTTGGGTTTGACTGACGAGACTTCAAGATATTCTCATCACTTTACAGCATGCTTCCTTCCGCGAAGAACTATCTAAAACAGGGGGGCATGTCACCACGGAACGCGATACTGACATTGATCGGGTGCTTCCTTGTTGGTGCTCTTGGCATCTCAGTCCTTTCCGGAATACTGCACCAGTACATTCCGCACTCAGTTGTGGACTGCGAAAGCAAACACGAGGACGAAGAGCAGGGGAAATTTCAAGAAGAGGAATCACATTCTCACCAACCGATGCAGGAGCAGCCGCTCAGTCTTCCGCACGCCCACGGACATGACGAGCATACTTCTTACGGGACTAGTAGCCTGAACTCGAAAGCCGCCCTGCCTCAGAGGCCATCGCTTCATAAGACGCTGTCATCCAAAGTCTCGCAACTAATTGTCGGTGCCGAGAAAGCATGTGACGACACTGACAATGGGCAATGCTATGGTGATTTGTGTGAAGTACGGCCTTCACGCTTGCAGTCACGAAAGTCTCTAGGCAGTTTGAGTGTTACACGACCATCTGGGATGAGCAGAAGCCAAACTTCGCAGGGACCGCATGATCGGCGAACAGCGTTGGAAGATGTGAACGAAACAACACCTCTGGTACCTACAAAGTCCGGACCAGCCACCATGGAAAGCTCATTCGCAAGTTTACCGTCTACGAATGGCCACGCAGCACACGAGACCCAACCCCTCCAAAAGCACAGCCGCTCATCCTCGACTACCTCATCGCACACTGACAACCACCATCACCATGGCCACAGCCACGAAGAACACGACCAGGAAGCCCAACAACACCACCACCACGTCCCAACGAACGCATTCCTCTCTCTTGGCCTTCAAACAAGCACGGCAATCGCCCTGCACAAGATCCCCGAAGGCTTCATCACCTACGCCACCAACCACGCCAACCCCACCCTCGGCTTCTCCATCTTCCTCGCCCTCTTCATCCACAACATCACCGAAGGCTTCGCTCTTGCTCTGCCCCTCTACCTCGCCATCGGCTCCCGCTGGAAAGCCATGCTCATCTCTGCCGTCCTGGGTGGTGTCAGTCAGCCCCTTGGTGCTGGTGTCGCGGCGCTGTGGTTTAAGATCCAAGGCAGGGGTCGGGAGCACGGCGCTGACGATGGCATGGATACTATCTATGGATGTATGTTTGCTGTTACGGCGGGGATTATGGCGATGGTGAGCTTGCAGTTGTTGGGGGAGAGTCTGGATTTGACGAATTCGAGGCGCTTGTGCTTTGTTAGTGCGTTTGCGGGGATGGGGATTTTGGGGTTGAGTAGTGCGCTTACGGCGTGAGTATGTTATCATGTACAGGGGAAATATGGCGGTGGTGACACTGGATAGATTTAAAGCATACTGCACATATTGCATTGAGATGGTTTGGAATACATATACACAGCTTTCTATACTACATCACCTACTCATACACTCCCTTCCACAACCTCCTCTCTTCACCTCCCCTCTCCATCCCCTCCCTCTCCATCTCATCCTCTAAAACTCCCTCAACGCATCCAAAACATCCCTCTGCCTCTGACTTCCCATCTTCTCAAACCCATCCACACTCATCACAAACGTGCCCCTCCCGCCCGTCAACGCCCTCAACTGATTTAAATACCCCACCATCTCCTTCAGCGGCACCCTAGCTACAATCTGTCTCTGGCTATCGCTCAAGCCGCTGCCCATATCGTTTGTGCCGGAGGCGAAGGGGTCGGGGGGCGTGTAGATAAGCGTAGGGTCGATACGGGGAAGGGCGTCTTCGGAGGTTGATAAAGAGGAAGATGAAGTTAGGGATGAAGAGTCTGAGCCGTCGAGTGAGAGGATTTGTCCACCCCGACTCGACGTGATATCCTGAACCACCGCCCCCATACTCCCCTCATTAACAAAAATCGTCACGTTCATAACCGGTTCCATGAGTGTAGCTGGCTGCGCTTCACTCGCCTGCCTTAGGCTAAACCCTACAGCAGCGCGGGCGGCCATTGAAATGGCTGTGGGTGTTGTTTCGGGGAAGAGGTGGGATGAAGCGTCGAGAGTGAGGGTGACGCGTGTGTTTGCTACGGGGAAGCCGTTGAAAGGGCCGCGGGCCAGGGCGGCGGATGTACCGGCTTGAAGGGCGTGCAGGATACCGGGGAGGGAGAGGTGGGGCGGGATGTGCTGTTTATGAGATGAAGAATCGAGGTTTGAGAGGCGGGAGTGGAGGATGTGGAGGTGATTGTTGTCGGGTAGACTGTAAGTGCTTTCGAATGGGTTATCCCGACTTTGTCGTTCGTCGACTTGGTTTTGGACTGGAGAAAGCGGGATTACATTACCGTCTTCCACGGATTCCACAGAAGCGGTTATAGCAGCTTTCGTCTGTTTTCCCGCGACGAGTTTATCCAGCGTATACGTGTACGGCTCGGTTGGCGTCATCGTAGTAATAGTCTCCCTATACCCGATTTCTATCTTGCCAATCCGAGCTTTAGCTTTGAAGTCGTTGAGCAGTCTGTCTCGTGCGATTTCTAGATGTAAATCGCCCATGCCGGCGAGGTGGGTCTGCCCAGATTCCTCGTCGATCGAGAGGTGCAAGCTGGGGTCTTCGCGGAGGAGGATGGCCAGACTTTCTTGGACGTGTTTCTGTTCGCTGAGACTATTCGGTTCGATGCTGGTGAAGAAGACGGGGGGAGGCACGGCGATGGGACGCAGTTGCAGCGTGTGAAGACCACCAGGGGGTGTGCCTTTCATTTGGAGGCCGCGGTAGACGATTAACGTGTCTCCGGTTCGCGCGTGCTTGAGACCCGTTATTACGCCGATTTGGCCGGCAGAGATGCTGTCTACTTCTACTGCGTCGTTGGCGTACATTTTGAGCAGGCGAGGAGCGCGTTCGGCGAGGGAGAGGTTGGTGTTGTAGAGGGTGGCGCCGCGGTCGATGGAGCCGGAGTAGACGCGTACGTAGACGAGTACGCCGCGTTTGGCGTCGTTGACGACTTTGAAGGCGAGGGCGCAGGCGCTGAGGTTTTTAACTTCTGCGATGGCTAGTTCGCCGTTGTTTTGCTGTTGCTTCTTGGATGGCTTGGTGGTCTTCGTTGGTGTTGCCGCTGCGGCACTGAGAAGGGTTGATAGTGTGCTGCTTTGGTTGGAGATGCTGATCTCAGGATCTGGTCGTTCGAGTGGTGAAGGGAGTAGATCAACGACCGAGTCAAGCAGCGGTTGAACGCCGATGTTGCGAAAAGAGGCGCCAGCGAAGACTGGTATGACTTTCTGCGGTGCCTGTAGTACGACTCGGCGTAATGACTGCATGATTTGTAGTCCAGAAATAGCCAGGTGATCTTCATCGTGTTCCAAGAAGTGCTCAACCATGACGTCGTCATGCTCACTCAAGATCTCAACTAGGGCTATCCTCGCCTTCTTGATCTCTTCTGCAAACTTTTCGTCGGTTTTGCTAAGATCTTGCAGCCCAAAAGCTTGAATGTCTCTGCCATCGCCACCGGCTTGCCAGAGCATACCGCGTAAGTTGATAGCATCACCGACTCCAACGAAATCACCATTGTCATTCTTCCACCACGGGATTTGACAGACGGCTGGCCATCCGTGCAGTCTCACGCCTATCTCTTTCACGGTTCGTGAGAACGCGGCGCCCACACGGTCCAGCTTGTTGACAAAAATGATCCTAGGGATATGGTAATGTCCAGCTTGCGTCCATACTTTCTCCGTTTGGGCTTCAACACCGGCAACTCCATCGAGAATACATACTGCCCCATCTAGGACACGAAGCGAACGCAGCACTTCGAAAGTAAAGTCTGCGTGACCGGGCGTGTCGATGAGATTGATGTTGTGGGATGTTGAAGATCTTAGAACATTATCGAATAAGGCTGGTAGCTGTGGTGGTGGGGGCGGAGTCTGGGCAGTTGGTGGTAGGGGAGGCCAGTGGAATGTGATGGCTGCGGATTGGATAGTGATGCCGCGTGCTCGTTCAGCAGGGAGGAAGTCGGTTACTGTCGAGCCTTCGTCGACGTCTACAAGATGTTAGATGCGATCTATATGTGGCTCCTGAATTCTACGTTTGATCGACTCAAATGGTAATGGCCAGGCTTGAATGAGAGAGTGGTCGACGCAGGTGAAGCACTTAGTCAGAATTCCAAAACGTCTAGAAAAGGAATCGGAATAGAGACAGATAACGGATAGTGCATGTCTCTTAACTAAAAGCAATCGACAACGAAAAGAAAGCATAGCGTTTAAAGTGTTACAACGGGTACGTACTTCCTATTCGCCTTGTTACCCCACTGTAGTAGAGCATGCGCTCAGTCGTCGTCGTCTTGCCCTACCAAATCATCAGATGGTTCCCAACTAACCAAAGATAACACTTACCGCATCGATGTGGGCAATGATGCCAATGTTGCGGGTGGCCCTGGAAAGCAGATCATGGTGTGGTTGCGTCGACAGCAAGCGCCGCGGAGTCTTCACATGGTGTCGCAAGACTCGACGGGTAGACGTAACCCATCCGACCCTCATGCCCAATATTGCTCAGTGCGATAGATGGGCGAATTGACAGCGTTTGACTGTCTGGCAGTCGCACGTGATGTGAAGGATGTCAATGTTCGCGCCTTGCCTAGCTCGGCTAATTCCAGGGCAGGTCAGGGCATTCGAGCGACATCATCGCATCACTCGACAGCTCGGTGCAGCTGTCCAGAGCTTCAATTACCCACCACACACAATGGACTACAGCGCCCACGACCCGGACCACCCCGGCGGCCGCGACCCATGGGCATCGTCGCCCCAGGCCAACCGAACGTCCTTTGGCCAGCCGCCGACCAACGATATCCCCTCATCCCCGCTGCCTCCGCAGGCTTCCCCGTACCATGAAGGTGGTGAGCAGTACGGCTACATGGGCGACCAAGATGCGCAAAGCCGGCCAGGCACGGCGCCAGAGAACGGCGACCATCTGCAGCAACCACAGATGCCGGGCCAAGATGTGCCGAGGTCACCCAATGCGCAGCAGGGCCAGCAGCAGCCGCAGCGATACCACGGCAACAGGCCGCAGCGACAACAGCAACACTACAAGCTCCAGGCCAAGGTCACGGGACTCGAGCGGAATAGCAAGAAGGACCCGATACTGCGATTTGATGTCTACGTACGTTTCCACAACATCGACACGACTGGGCTAGAGGCGCGCGACATAGCGGACATTGAGGCGTGGTGCAAGGTAGACATGTGCTTCTCCGGCATCCCAGTCGGACTGCATAGCTGCACCATCTTTAATAATGCCGCGCACGCCTGGCCCCCATTTCCAACTTATACTGACCTGTCTCCAGACGAACCTCCCCAAGTTCCGAACCACCCAATTCCGCGATGTCCGACGCCTCCACTCCGAGTTTGTCAAGCTGGGCGAGCATCTCATCTCAGCATGCCCCGAGGCTATTGTGCCTGCAGTACCGCCAGCGACTACTTCGGCAGGCGCAGGCACCGACGAAGACGAGGCACGCCTGAAGACTTCTCTACAACGGTGGCTGAACATTGTATGCAGCAATGACATCTTGATACGCGATGAAGAGATGGTCTTCTTTGTGGAGAGCGACTTCGGATACAGCCCTGTGGTGCGGAGGAAACAGCCTGCGACTGGCGTGCGCCGCAAGATGATCAAGCAGTTTGCGCCGCCGCCAGACGATACACCAGAACTTGCTGCGGCACGACCAGTCGTCAAGGCTTTCTACCTGGGCACAATGGAGGCGGAGCAGAAGCTAGAGAAGGTCGTGAAGCACAGGAGAAGTAGGCGCTTCCTAGGCACACGTCCTAGTATATGGCTAACAACATATAGATCTGGGCGTCGCAGAATCCGACCTCGGTGCCAAGTTCGCAGCGCTGCATGTCCAAGAAACACACGTCGGTCTCTCACACGCATACAAGAAGCTCGGGAAGGTCATCCAGGCCACAGGCGACTTCCACGCAGCACAGGGTACTGCCGAAGCTACAACTCTCGGTGACCCTCTCCAATACCACAGCAGCGATGCTTTTATTGCGAAAGAAACCCTCACGAACCGACACATCCTCCTCCGCGAGCTCCTACAAGCACAGTCCGCGACAAAGTCCAAGCTGTCCGCAGCCGATAGGCTCAAGGCCAGCTCGAGCGTTAAGCGGGACAAGGTCGATGAGGCTATTGCAGCCCTAGACGAAGCTAGAAGTCACGAACAATACCTCACAACGAAAGCCCAGCGCGTCACAGCCAACCTTCTACAAGAGCAACGCAAATGGTTCAACAGGACCACACAAGACATGAGGCAAGCGATCCGCGAATACGTCGTGCGAGAAATCGAAGCAGAGCGCCGTACACTTGCGACACTCGAATCGGTACGACCAGACATCCGCGCTATCGACGGTAGTGGTGGCCTTTCTCGGCTGGGTCGCGAAGCACATCCCACTCAGCGCCGTACTCCCATGGCCAGTTCACAAGGTCCCAAGGGCGATGCATGGTCCGGTGTACCACGGCGTCCAGGTGACGGCCTCAATCGTAGCATGAGCGGCAGTATCGTGGCGCCTTTACCCGAGGCCAATGAGAATGAGGAAGAGTCTGTGAATGGGAGGAAACGTGCAACTAGCAAGGCAGGCAGTCAAAAGGGTATCGAAGAGGATGATGATCGCATTGACGCGAAGAATGCGGCGAGCAGACTGGCTACGACGACCTTCTAGGGACATGCTCGTTTGTGGTAGTCTAAGGGTACTGTGCAAGCATCACTCGACACTTGTATGGCAGTATACGCGTGCCTACCTCTAATTGCTTGTCAGTTTCAAATAGTATTCACTATCGCGTCTGCGACTCGACTGCAGAGGTCGCATTCTCCGCAGAAGATGCTTCAAGCTGGCGTCGAATTAGCGGTAGTAAACGATCATTTTTTCATCTTCATGAACGCGATCAACTTTTCTACGTGTCAGGCTCTCGCATGCACAACCTGTACAATGACTAGACATCTTCCTCCGCAATCCGCTAAAGACGCATCAGGTTGGCACTACATTCACTTTTTGATTAATTCCCAGCATGCAGTACCGGGACCTGCCTCGGCTTTCGATATTCACCTACGGCAGTGAGGGATCCCCAGTCCAGATTGGCGGAAGTGGCAACTACGCACACACTACCCAGTGGCATCAGTTGACCTGGAGGTAATTTATACAGCGTGGCGTCGTATATTGCAAAGTATGGGGCTGCATATTGCGTCTTCAGCATCTGGACGCACGGCGGCAGGCTTTCTCGCTGACGCTATTCTAGGCTTGACTAGCCGCGCCGCCTGAACACTTTTCGAGAACTGTGCCACCGTTCTGATCGGTCCTTCATCGTGATGTGATAGTGACTCCCGCGTGCCTTCTGCGGGCCTGGCCGCGCTGTCAGCCTCGATCGAACGGCGATTCATCGTAGCGCTTCAACATTCCACGTGCTGCGACTGCAACAACCATGCTCAGGAATTAACAATGTATCAAACCACCAAAGTTGAAGGAGTCGGTACCCCGCATAACACGGCACACCTATGTCTGGAAGCGAGACAGGGATTCAGGTTCCCCAACATTACCCAGTCCGGTATACACGAAGGACGCCATGGTTGCTCGAGTTTAAGAGGGTAAGTCTTCTTATCGTCTCACGACGAAGTATATCGCTGTGCCACCAGGGCGCAGAGATCTCGAGTAACGGCTAAGTTTCACTGGGAGAGACCTTGGTGAAGATCACGAAGGGAAATCCTTCATGATGAACAATGAACCTCAGTGGTATTGATGAAGTGGCTGGAATTAATCCGTAGAGTCATGTGTAATGGTAGTAGTAAAGATCAACCAGCTCATCCGACACCAGGCAGCAGGTACACTCTTGAGGTAAAAACACCGAATGGACCACGACTCCGCAGAACCCAAGAGTGCCAATATCCAGCCGGCTGGATGGGAGCAGGGTGAGCAGCCACCATCTGACCGTAAGCGAGACGTCAACCGCCAACAGCTCCGTGCGGCCCTGCGTTCCGGGTAAAGTGTTGTGCAACTTCAACCTGATCACGCATCATGTGGTTCTTACGGGGCTTTCGCATCTGCGAATAGGAAGAACATAAAGTACGAATTACCGGAAATACTTGTCCTCGATTGGCTTCACTGGAACCACCAACCCTATTACTCCACACAGTCTATGGACGCCATGGACCGGGATGTCAGAAGGCGAACGTCCAGTTCGGTCAGGCCTCGAAGGAGTGATCATACCCGCAGCCACTGGCGATGTCTAGAGCCTCGGACGCAGCCATGGCAAGCACTCATAATCTAGCGGAGCCCACGTCCCCTGCAGACGCTTTTGGCTGTCTCATCTCCCTACGTTGACGATCTGCTTGTTCAGTATTGTAATCGCACGTACTCTCACTCCAAACGACGTTCACGCTCCGCATTCATCACCCCGGATCGACACACATCCCGGCATCTCCATCCCCACGCGCCCGCACCCCACATTGGGCACAGCCGACGGTCGCAAATCCAACACAGCCATGCCGAAGGTATTCAGATATCTGAAAACGGCACTTGCGCCAAACATCGGAAACGCACAACCACGGGAGTCCGTCGATAACAGTAATGCGTCGCGCAAAGCATCCTTCACATCTTCGGCCGACGATGCATGGCTGCCAGACTTTGATCCGCTTACGATTTCGGCCTTTGAGCTTTCTGAACTCATGAATGCACAAGCTCTCACGAGTGTACAGATTGTGCGGTTGTATTTGAAGGAAATTGAACAGCACAACAGAAGAGGAAGACAACTACGTGCATTGATTTCGGTCGCGCCAAAGCATGAAGTAACCAAGATGGCTAGGAAGCTGGACGATGAGCGGGCAAGAGGCAAGATAAGAGGCCCACTGCATGGTATCCCGATAGTGCTGAAAGACAACATCATGACCGATGAGAAGCTAGGCATGGACACCACAGTTGGTATGTGGTTGAGTAACTTGGATCGAGGCCAGTGACTTACTGCTGTGCAGGATCGTACGCTTTCGTAGGCTGCATACCCAAGAAAAGCGCAACAATTGTCGAAAGATTGGTCAAACGCGGCATGATCATCATCGGAAAATCGAACCTGACTGAATTCTGCGGTCTCAAGAACCCTTCAATGCCTCCAGGATGGTCGGCAGTGGGCGGACAGTGTCAGTCGCCATATGTCTCAAGACACATCGCGAAAAGGAAGCTACACTGGGAGCTTTCCGCACCGGGAGGATCATCAACTGGGTCTGCAGTCGCCGTAGCCTCAGGTTTCAGCACCCTTGCAGTCGGAACAGACACCATCGGATCATTAATCACGCCCGCAAACCGAGCCGCGCTCTACGCTCTGAAACCCACGGCCGGGCAAATACCAATGGACGGTATCTTCAATCTGAGCAAGACATTCGACGCCGTCGGCGGCATGGTAAGCATACACGCATGTGTCAGCTCGTACTCTCAGCACTGACGGTATCATAGGCCAAATCAGCAAAAGACCTCGTAGCGCTAATGGACGCCATGATGGTTCCCACCAACCGCGAAGAACACGCAAGCAGTCCACACAGATCATTCAAGATCAAGCCGGATTTCGGGACGCTCCGCATCGGTATCTGCGAGCCGAGTATTTGGAAGGCGTGGCGTAAAAGCGGGCGGATCAATGCTGACGCCGAGCGATTCATGGTGAGTTAGCGCTTAC
>Ga0265798_10012696_pt1 | contig 10139 bp, 13 predicted proteins | sample P3T30metagenome_FD_192430 | JGI IMG/M metagenome (GOLD analysis project Ga0265798, IMG submission 192430) | Plant litter microbial communities from East Loma Ridge, Irvine, California - P3 T30 | ecosystem: Environmental > Terrestrial > Plant litter > Unclassified | place: USA: California...
GGCCTGCTGATGGCTGAAGAGGCCCAGCTGCTGTACGGCAACGGCACTGGTGCCAACTTGCAGGGCCTCATGACCGTTGCGCAGCTATATGCCGCTCCCGCAGGCGTGGCAGTGGTTGGCGAGCAGCGCATTGACCGCCTGCGCCTCGCCCTGCTGCAGGCCGAGTTGGCCGAGTTCCCCTCGGACGGCATCGTGCTCAACCCGATCGACTGGGCCGCTATCGAGCTGACCAAGGATGGCGAAGGTCGCTACATCATCGGCGAGCCGCAGGACGGCACCACTCCACGTCTGTGGAACCGTCCGGTTGTCTCGACCCAGGCTATGACGCAGGACGACTTCCTGGTCGGCGCATTCAAGTTGGGTGCACAGATCTTTGATCGCATGGAAATCGAAGTGCTGATCTCCACTGAGAACGACAAGGACTTCGAGAACAACATGGCAACTATCCGCGCCGAAGAGCGTTTGGCCTTCGCCATCTACCGCGGCGAGGCCTTCGTTACTGGCCCGCTGACCGGCAGCGGCTCGTAACCCTCCACCCCAAGGCGCCAGCGATGGCGCCGTACAGGAGCGATATCCATGGCTAGCAGCAAGAAGCAAGACAAACCCAGCACGGTACCTGAGCAGGCTGTACCGGCACCTGCTGAACAGGGCTTGATCTCGCCGCCCAGCGGCAGCAACGCCACCGCTGTCGATGCGGTCGAGCCGAGTACGGCAGTTGCCGGACCCGCTGCTGACCCTGGCGCCAGCGACACGCAAGAAACGGGCAGTCCGGTGACCGAACTACCGACAGAGCTGACGCCGGTTGCTACCCCGGCAGAGGATGCTGCAGGTGCAGGTGCAGGTGCAGGTGCAGGTGCCTCGCTGAGCCAGCCTGGCCAGACTGGCGATGCGCTGCATGGTGCTACCGATGCGGCAGAGCTGGGCGAATCCACCTCGAGCGTTACGGTCGAGTTGAATCCGGCCACGGTCGAGGTTTACCCGCTGCGCTCGTTCATGGACGAGGGCGAGCTGCGCCGGCGCGGCGGGCCAAGCTACCAGGTGCCAAAGCTTCATGCTGAGGAGCTCGAGCAGCGGCAGCTGATATCGCGCACGCCGTTGGAGGAGTGACCAATGTCAGTGATCAGCATGGCGCAGGCCCGCGCCCACCTGCGTGATCCAGACGATGACGACGACTACCTGCAACTGCTGATCGAGGCGGCTGAGCATTCGGCTGTGAACTATCTCAATCGCCTGGTTTACGCCGATGCTCAATCGATGGCAGATGCCGTCGCAGCAGGGATGGCCGGGGAACAACCCATGCTCAGTAACGCCCCGTTCAAGTCGGCCTGCCTGCTGATCCTGGGGCACCTATACGCCAACCGTGAGGACGTCGTGACTGGCACGATCGCTACCGAGTTACCCAGAGGATCGCAAGCACTGCTGACTCCGTACCGGGTCGGGTGGGGCGTATGAGGGCCGGGCCGCTTCGGCACTTGTTCAAAGTGACCTTCCGGCATGAAGAGCGCACCAAGTCCGGAGGCGCAGTTGTCACCTGGCTTCCTGCCGCTCGCCCGGAAATGTGGGGTCAAGTACGAACCCCCTCTGGGCGGGTCATCGCTGTGGCCGAAAAGCTGAACGCAATAGTGACGGCCGAGATCATCGGTCGACCTCGAGCGGACATGGTTGCGGGTGCAAGACTGACGCGGCGGGGCGTCACGTACCAGGTTGAGGCTGTATTACCTGATAACGAAAACACACTGATGAGGCTTCTTTGCTCTTCGGTACCAAATCCTTGAGGTGACTTATGAAAATACGTGCATTGGGTCCGCTGACCGGTGCCTCTGGCGAACGCGAGAAGGGTGAGGAATTTACCGTCTCTAAGGAACAAGGCGAGGGTTTGATTGCCCGCGGCTACGCCGAGGAGGTAGTCGAGGTTACCAAACCGACGAAGGGCGACCAGGCCAAGGAGTAAGCCATGGCCCGCCGTTCTAAAATGCGCGGCGATATTCGCCTCCGGCGGACGCTGCGCAATATCCACAAGACGATGGACAACGAGCTGGCGCCGGCCATGCGCAAGGCGGCAGAACGTGTCTTGTCTACGCAGCAACAACTGATGCCCAGGGATACGGGCGCCGCTGCTGGCGCGCTGAAGATCTACGTAGCCCCAAGCGGCCTTGATGCGCAGATCGGCATTCGCGGCAAACGCGACAACCGGAAGTTCTTCTACTTGCGCTTTATCGAGTTCGGTACCAAGGGCTACCGCGGCGGCAAGCGAGGCGGCAACCGTAACCAGCGCTCGACCAACAAGAGCGATGGCGTGCACTTCTTCGGCAAATACCCCGATATTCCGGCCCGCCCGGCTCACCCTTGGCTTCGGCCGTCGATGGACGTGAATCGGGAGTATGTAATGGCCGATATCGAGGAGGCCGTGCGGCGAACGCTGCGCAAGGCGAGCCAGGGGGTGGGCAATGCCTGACCCTTCCGTTGCCTTGCAAGAAGCGATTTTCGCCAGGCTGCAGGCCGAGGTGAGCTGTCCCGTTTACGACGGCGCGCCCATGAACGCCGATATGCCGTACGTTTCAATCGACCGGGAGGTGTCGGTCAACGACAGTCCTATCTCGGGCCGCAAGCGCGAGCAGCGCCTGCTCTACCTATCGGTCTGGTCGGATGCTGTAGGCCAGGCGGAGGTCAAGCGCCTCAACGGCGAGGTGATTGCTGCGCTCGACGAGCGCCCGCTTGCGCTGGAGGTTGGCCGAGCAGTCTCCGTACGCGTGATCCAGTCCGATGCCCAGCGCGATGCTGACGGCATCACGTATCAAGGTTCGATCACGGTCCGCGTCATCACAACCCACTGATTCAACTGCTAGCCGCGCAGCGGCTTTACCCAATGTGCCCTTGGAGGAACCCCCATGGCTGATGACAACCTGAATACAGCTGCGGACTGCCGCCTTTACCTAGGCGGTAAGACCGGCGCTGCAACCGAAACCGAGTACAAGGCCGACACCTACGTGGATGTGGGCGAGATCGAAGACCTGGGTGAGTTCGGTGACACCTTCAATGCGGTGAACTTCACCGCCCTGCGCGGGGGCCGCGTGCGCAAGTACAAGGGCACCGCCGATGCCGGCGACATGACGCTGGTGGTCGGCCTGGACAATGGCGATGCGGGCCAAAAGGCCGTGGCCGTCGCCCATAAGGACCGTTCGAAGGGCAACTACAACATCAAGGTCGTGCTCAACGACGGCGATGCCACTGCCACCCCGCCGGTGCTGCCGACCACGTTCTACTTCGGGGCCAAGGTCATGAACAACAAGGTGGCCGCCGGTAATGCTGACAACGTCGTACGCCGCAACGTCACCCTCGGAATCAGCACCGACATTCTCGAAATCGTGGCCGGCCCGGCCGCTCCCTGACCGACGGGGCAGCGGCCCCGTCCATTCTGAGGCGATTCCATGAGCGAAGCTCTGTACGGCACCATCACTCTGGTGATTGGTGCTCGAACCTACACCCTGCGCCCGACGCTCGAAGCAGCGCTGCTGATTGAGAGCCGTTTTGGGGGCTTACGCGGCGCGCTCGAATCCATGCGGCTGATGAGCATTGCGGCCAGTGCCGACATCATTGTCGCCGGCGCCGGGCTTGCGCCGGACAAGCACTCCCAAGTAGCCACTGAGGTGTTCAGCACCGGCGTTGCCAAGGTCTCAGCACAGCTGACCGACTTCATCGCGGTGCTGCTTAACCCGGTACCGCCGAGTGTGGTCGCCCGGGGAAAGGACGAGGCGGACAGCACAGCGCCGTGAAGGACGGCAGCTACGTCGACTACCTGTTCGGCGTGGCCACCGGCTGGCTTGGCTGGCCGCCTGATACCGCCTGGCGAACGCCCATACCGCAATTGATGCTGGCGCTGGATGCGCGGATCGACTGGACCGGTCGCGGTCAGGGCACTGCGTCGAACCAGCAGGAGGCCTCGCGCAGGCCTGGTACCGTTGCCGACAAACTGAAGGCCTTTTTCCGAGGTCGGCAGCAAGAGTAAGTCGCCGCCTCCGGGCGGCTTTTTTGTGCTTGGAGAAATGCATGGCCGATCAACAAGTCCAGGGGATGCTGGTCCAGATCGAGGCGACCACGGCCCAGCTGCGACGCGAACTGGCCAACGCTGACCAGGTTGTGGCGCGCAGTACGCAAGCGATCGACCGCAACCTGGCATCGGTCGATACCGCATTCGACAGGACAGGCAGAGCGGCGCAGAGCGCCGGCGGGCTGATGCGTGGCGCCTTCGCTGCCGTCGCAGGCGCGGGCCTGGTGGGCGGTATCATCAAGCAGGTCGACGCCATCGGCCAGATGTCCGATCGCATGCGCGCCGCGGCGAGCGGCACGGCGGAGTACCAGCAGGTGCAGCAGCACCTGTTGCAAACTGCCCAAGAAACCTACCGGCCCCTGGCCGAGGCGCAAGAGCTGTATATCCGTACGGCGGACGTGATGCGCAGCCTGGGCTACAACACCCAGCAAACGCTCGACATCACCGATAGCTTCAGCTTTCTGCTGGTAACCAACGCCGCATCTGCTGACAAGGCCGGCTCAGCGCTGGATGCTTACTCCAAAGCGCTGCAGACCGGCAAGGTCGACGCCGATGGTTGGGTCTCGATCCAATCCGCCATGCCGACCATCGTCGATACGATCGCGGCGGGTACCGGCAAGAGCGCCGAAGCCATCCGCAAGCTGGGCGTCGAGGGTAAGCTCTCGCTGGACTACATCAACACCGGGTTGCTTCACGGGGTCGATGCCAACCGCAAGGCTGCGGCTCAAATGTCGACCAGCGTGCAAGACGCTTTGGTGAACATCAACAATGCCGTAGGCACGTTCTTGGGCAACATGGAGGACCGTACCGGGCTTGTCGGCTCGCTGTCGCAAGTACTGCTGGTCTTGGCAGACAACGTCGACCTGGTCGCAACTGCCATGGCTGGCGCCGGCGCTGCAGCACTCACGCTGTACGTGGCAAAGGCAGGCGTAGCGATCAAGTCGGCGATCACCCAGCGCCTGGCTGAGATCGAAAATGCACGCGCTGCCCTGCGTGCCGCTGAGGCCCAGCGTATTTACGCACTGGCCCAGGTGCAGCAGGCAGAGGCGTCGGTCGCTGCCACCACTGGCCTGCAGCGCTTGTCGGTCGTGCAGACGCAGCTGCTGCCCAAACAGGCGGCGCTTACGGCGTCGACTGAAGCCCTGACCATCGCCCAGGCGAATCTCACGCGGGCAGCCACCGGTGGGTTGCTGTCGGCGTTGGGCGGACCGGTGGGGCTGGCGCTGCTCGCAGGCACCGCCGCGGCAAGCTTCCTGATGCTCAGCGAAAACTCCGACGGGCTCGAGAAAAAGCTCTGCGACTTGGCCGAGCCACTCGACAAGGTGGTAGAACGGTTCAATAAGCTGAACAGCGCGACCCAGGCAGTGGCGCTCAGAGAGCTGCAAGGCAAGATCGACGACTTGCAGAGTAATCTGGGTCAAACGTCAGGCGCCATCGCTGACAAGTTCGAGAACGACCTGCGCGGCATGGGTGCTGCGGGCGTCGATGGGTTCATTGCCGGGCTGGCGCCGATGCCGCAGGAGGCCCAAAGAGCGCTGGACCTCGTTCGTGCTGCTGCGAATCAGGCAGCCACCGGCGCGGTCGTGGATTGGAAAGCAGTTGCTGACGAAGTCCGCGGCATTCCTGGCGTCACTGAGGCCATGGCGCAGGCGATCGAGACAGGCCAGATAAAGGCGTCCGATCTCAGCGTTGAGCTCATAAACCTGCGCGCCAAGCTGGCCGAACTGACCGGGGAGACTGATCGTAATACTGCCTCCACGCAGGCCAACAATGCCGCGAAGGCAGGCATGAGTTCTGCCGGCCAGACCTATCTGGACACGCTTCAGAAGCAACTGGCCGGGCTGCAGGACAACGGTGACGCGATCAAGATCGCCAACCGCCATATCGCCGAGAACGCGGATCTTACCGAGACCGATCGGCTGGCCATTCTGTCTGCGGCCAGTGCCATCGAGGCCCAGAAGAAAGCCAATAAGGATTCCACTCAAGGCAGTAAAGACCGGGCAAAAGCGCTCAAGGATGAAGTCAAGGCGCTGGATGCGATCATCGACCGCGCCCTGCCAGAGCGTAAGCGCCTCGACGACCTGAAAGAGGGTATCCAGGGTCTACGCAAGGCTCAGGCCAGCGGCAAGATTACCGCCGCCGAGATGGAGCTTGGCATCAAAAATCTGAACACCGCCTATGCCGCACCAGTGCTTCAGAAGCGTGCCGAAGAGGAGCGAAAGCTTGCAGAGGCACGGCGCAACAGTGCCGAGTCATACCGCAAGGCCATGGAGGTGGTGCTGCAAACGCGCCAGGACGCGATAAATGCTGATGTGTCCGGCATCGGCATGGGCGACAACGAGCGCGATCAAGCCGACCGACTCAATGGTGTGCGTCAGAAATACGCTGAGGCGCGCCGGCAGTTGGAAGAGCAGCAAGAGGATGTGTCCCGTCGATTAAGTGATGATGCCTACCACCAACGTCTCGCCGATCTAGGCGATTTTCAGGCCCGTGAGCTTCAGATGGAAGTGGATGGCTACGACGCCAGACTGGTCGCTCAACGGGACTATCGAAACGGCGCCAAGCGCGCCTGGGCCAATATCCAGGCCGACGCCCAAAATGTGGCTGGCACCACCGACGAAATGCTGACCTCAGGCTTCAACACTGCAAAGGATGCCTTGGCCGAGTTTGCCATCACGGGGAAGGCCAACTTCAAGGATTTCGCCTCCAGCGTGATTGCGGACATGGCGCGAATCGCCAGCCAACAGGCGGCAAGCTCGCTGCTAAGCACTGTCGTGGGCTGGGGCGTATCCGCTGCCGGCAGCTACTTCGGCGGCGCTGGCAACGGCATGACGCCGGGCTCTGCCGGCGCGGTTTCGTCGAACCTAGGGGCATCGCAGGTCGGCTACGGCAGCGGCTATTTTCCGCAGGCGCTGGGTGGAGCCTGGAGCGGCGGCGTGCAGATGTTCGCCAAGGGCGGTGCGTTCGCCACCAACAGCGTATTGACCAAGCCGACTGGATTTGGAATGGCGGGCGGAGGACTTGGCATCGCTGGCGAGGCAGGACCGGAAGCCATTATGCCACTGGCCCGCGGTGCGGATGGTTCTCTGGGCGTGCAGATGGTGGGCGGCGGAGGTGGCGGATCAACAATCGTCCAAGTCAGTGTGCCGATGGCAGTGACACTGGAGGATAGAAGTTCCGAAGGGATGGAGTTGGACACCTCAGCCTTCCAACAGAACATGCAGCGCCAGATGCAGGGCATTGCGGAAAAAGCGGTTTCTGACTCTTGGCGAGCTGGGGGGCTCAGTCACCGGAACAGCAGTGGGAGACGCTGATGGCGATCGAAACATTCACCTGGACACCTGACGACGAAGCCAGTGGCGAGAGCACACTGAGGACAAGGAAGTCGCAGTTCGGGGATGGCTATGCGCAGGTATCGAGCGACGGGCTCAACGGCGAGACTGACAGCTGGTCCTTGTCGTTTGGCGGCCTCGCTGACGAGATAGCTCCGCCCCTGGCCTTCATACGGCGCCACCGCGGCGCCAAGTCATTCCTGTGGACCAACCCTGAAGGGGTCCTCGGGATGTACCGATGCGAGACCTTCCGGCAGCAGCGCAAGCCGGGTGATGTCGTGGTGCTGTCGGCAACCTTTGAGCGAGCGTATCAACCATGAGCCTGATCACTCAGCTACAGAAACTCGATCCAGGCGCCGAGATCCTGCTGTTTGAGCTGGACGGCTCGGACTTTGGTGCCGATATCCTGCGGTTCCATGGGCATGCAATACCGCACACGCCTGAGGAGTTGGCCGCCGATGGCGCCAATGCCGATCAGTTGCCGGCCAAGTCGATCTGGTGGCAAGGCAACGAGTACGGTGCATGGCCCATGCAGATCAATGGTATCGAGGCGAACTCGGACGGCACGGCTGTTCGGCCTACCTTGAGCGTTGGCAACGTCAACGGCAGGATCACGGCGCTTTGCCTGGCCTTCGACAACCTGCTGGAATTTCAGCTGACCATGCGGCACACCTTTGCCGAGTATCTCGACGCTGAGAACTTCCCCGGCGGCAACCCTTCCGCAAATCCATCGGAGGAAAGCATCGAGGTCTGGTACATCGACCAGAAAGTGTCGGAGAACGGCACCACGGTTGCGTGGGAGCTGGCCAGCCCCGGCGATGTAGGCGGTGAAACGATCGGCCGGCAGATGACGCAGCTGTGCCACTGGGCAATGACAGCCGGGTACCGAGGGCCCAACTGTGGCTACACCGGGCCGTATTACGACATGGACGGCAAACCGACTACCGACCCGGCCAAGGACGAGTGCAACGGCTGCCTGGATACCGGCTGCACTGTTCGTTTCCGTCAGGGCAACCCATTGCCCTTTGGCGGATTCCCTGCCGTTTCATTGATCGCCCGGAGCTGACCATGCGCAAACACATCCTGGCCGCCGTGCAAGCGCACGCAGCGGCTGAATACCCGCGCGAGTGTTGCGGCCTGATGCTTCAGATCGGCCGCAAGCAGGTGTACCACCTGTGCTCAAACATCGCCCAGGACCCCACAGAAGAGTTCCGCATCGCGCCGGAGCAGTACGCCGAAGGTGAAGACCTGGGCGAGGTGATTGGCATTGTGCACTCGCACCCCGACGCAACGAGCAAGCCGTCGCCGCGCGACCTGGCCATGTGTGAAGCCACGGGCTTGCCCTGGTACATCGTTTCGTGGCCGGAAGGCGACCTGCGATCCATCACGCCTACCGGCCACACGCCGTTGCTGGGCCGGCCATTCGTGCACGGGGCTTGGGACTGCTGGCAGGTCTGTGCTGACTGGTACGAGCGGGAGTGGGGCCTTGAGTTCCCAGTCTACGTCCGCGAGGAAGGCTGGTGGGAGAAGGCTGACGGCCCGAGCCTGTACGAGCAGGCCTTCGATGCGGCCGGCTTCTACCAGGTCAGCCAGCCGCAGCGCGGCGACATGATCGTCATGGCGGTGGGGCGTACCGCCCATCCGAACCACGCCGGCATTTATCTGGGAACAGATCCGGCACTACCTGGCGAGGATGCAGCGGTATTCGGCCCCGGCCCCTTCATGCTGCACCACCTGCTGGGGCGGCCATCAGAAATCGTGGTGTTTGGTGGGCCTTGGCTCGACCGGACGCGTCTGATTCTCAGGCATAAAATTCGTAGCTAACATGAGCGGCAGAGCCGCGGGAGAGAAATATGGATAAGCCTTTTGCCATTATTGACGGGCAGCTTTACATCAACGAAACCATGATTGGCGAAAGTACGGTCGGTATGGTGCGAATCACCGATGACCGGGTTCAGGCCCTATCTCAGTCGGTCTCGAGCTTGAGCGTTCAGTTATCCAGCGAAGCGACCGCGAGAGCCAGTGCAGACATGGCACTCGCAGCGCGTATTGATTCACTTCAGGCTTCGATCAAACTTGGTTCGTGAGATGCTTAGCAGCCTCTAGACCAAGCTTTGTCATTTCTTGGAGCGAGAACTCGTCGACAGGTTTCCCTTCGAGCTTTATGTTGACAACAACCGCACACCCGTCCGAATCACTAAGATGCAATTGGGCTGTAGGTGGTGTGTTGTATCGATGAAGTGTCAAATTATTAAGTATCAGAGCCACGTTGACCTCCTAGGTCACAAGCGCGCCGAAATTGGCGCAATCCCAGTCCATGGGCTTGTAGGCAACGGACCGGGCGGTTCGTTTGAAGGCGCGACGCTACTACGCCGCTGACCTCTACTGTTACTGGCTTTCCATCCACGCTGGATGCCTGCCCAGGCGGCTGCTACAGTCACGATTTTTCAGGGAGGTATCACATGCGAATTCTGATCGGATTGGTGGGACTGGCGTTGCTGGCGGGATGTGCGAATGTGGCTGACATTAGAGCCAATCCCACAGTGCTCTCCCTCACATCGACCAAGTCAGCCGAGCAGGTAGCTGAATGTATCCGCGACGGATGGCAGTCGACTTCGATCATTGGCGGGAGTGTTGGTGGCGTGCTCCAGAAGTCGGGGAATAACTACAGTGTTATAGCTCCCAACCCGGAGACCCCATGGCACATAGCTGATATTACTCCCTTGGCAGTTGATGCCTCGAAAATCACTTATAGATTC
>Ga0265798_10012698_pt1 | contig 10137 bp, 7 predicted proteins | sample P3T30metagenome_FD_192430 | JGI IMG/M metagenome (GOLD analysis project Ga0265798, IMG submission 192430) | Plant litter microbial communities from East Loma Ridge, Irvine, California - P3 T30 | ecosystem: Environmental > Terrestrial > Plant litter > Unclassified | place: USA: California...
CGCGGTCGAGTTCCTGTTCCTGTTCACGCTGGCCTCGGGCGTGCTGGTGCTGTACGCGGCGCTGATGGGTTCCCAGGCCGAGCGCACGCGCGAAGCCGGCCTGCTGCGCGCGCTCGGCGCCACCCGCGGCCAGCTGGCCCAGGCCCAGCGCATCGAGTTCGCGCTGGTCGGCGGCCTGTCCGGCGTGCTGGCGGCCTCCGGCGCGGCGGGACTGGGCTGGGCGCTGGCCGAGTACCAGTTCAAGTTCCCCTGGCATTTCGATCCGACGGTGTGGGCGGCGGGGCTGGTGGTGGGCGCCGTGTGCGCGCTGGTCGGCGGCTGGCTGGGCCTGCGCAACGTGCTGCGCCAGCCGCCGCTGCAGACACTCAGAGAAGCGACGTAGGGTGGACGGGTTCCCCGTCCACGCGTTCAACTCACGCATGCACTGACTGAACGCGTGGACAGCGCAGCTGTCCACCCTACCGGTAACGCCGCCATCGCGTTATCATTGAAAGATGGCTGACACCGATAACACCCAAGAACGTACGCTGTACGAGATCATCGGCGGCGCAAGCCGCCTGCGCGAACTGGTCGACCGTTTCTATGACATCATGCAGCTGGAAGGCGACTTCGCCGGCATCCACGCCATGCATCCGGTCCCGAACGACGGCTCGCGCGACAAATTGTTCATGTTCCTGTCCGGCTGGATGGGCGGCCCGAACCTCTTCATCGAAAAGTACGGCCACCCGATGCTGCGCGCGCGCCACCTGCCGTTCGCGATCGGCACCAGCGAGCGCGACCAGTGGCTGCGCTGCATGGCGCAGGCGCTGGAAGAGATGGGCTACGACTACGAACTGCGCCTGCGCCTGATGCAGGCCTTCTTCCAGACCGCCGACTGGATGCGCAATCGCCCGCACTGATTGATCCACTGACCATGTCCACCCTCGCATTCATCGTCCTGGCCGCCGGCCTGCTGGCCGTGCTCGTCCTGCAATTCCTTTTATTCAAGCGCTCAGGGACTGGTTCCAACGCGGGCGTCGGCGACGAGTCCACGCTCGCCTTCGAGCGCATGGAGCGCGAGCTGCGCCACGAGATGCAGGCCAGCGCCCAGGCCACGCGCCAGGAACTGGCGGCCCACCTGGCGCAGAACCAGACGGTGCTGGCCCAGCAGCTGGAAGGCATGCGCCAGCAGATCCAGCTGCACGCGACGGGCGGCCGCGAGGAGCAGGCGCGCACCCTGAAGCGCTTCGCCGACACCATGCAGGGCGCGCTGGCCAACCTGACCGAATCGAATGCCCAGCGCATGCTGGAAGTGCGCGCCACGCTCGAGACCAAGATCCGCGACCTGCAGACCGACAATGCGCGGCGCCTGGAAGAGATGCGCCAGACCGTCGACGAGAAGCTGCATGCGACGCTGGAGACGCGCCTGACCGAATCCTTCCGCCAGGTGTCGGACCGCCTGGAAAAGGTGCATCAGGGCCTGGGCGAGATGCAGCAGCTGGCCGTCGGCGTGGGCGACCTGAAGCGCGTGCTGACCAACGTGAAGACGCGCGGCACCTGGGGCGAAGTCCAGCTCGAGATGCTGCTCGAGCAGGTGCTCACCGTCGACCAGTACGCCAAGAACGTCGAGACCGTGCGCGGATCGAACGCGCGCGTCGAATTCGCGATCAAGCTGCCGGGCGTGGTCGACGGCGGGCCGCCGCTGTGGCTGCCGATCGACGCCAAGTTCCCGAAGGAGCAGTACGAACGCCTGGTCGAGGCCAGCGACAGCGCCGATGCCGAGGGCGTGGCGCGCGCCGGTGCCGAACTGGAACGCGCGGTGCGCGGCGAAGCCAAGACCATCTGCGAAAAATACGTGTCGCCGCCGCAGACCACCGACTTTGCGATCCTGTTCCTGCCGACCGAAGGCCTGTATGCCGAGGTGATGCGCCGTCCCGGCCTGGCCGACGATCTGCAGCGCACGCTGCGGGTGACGATCGCCGGCCCCTCCACGCTGTCGGCCCTGCTCAACAGCCTGCAGATGGGCTTTCGCACGCTGGCGCTGGAAAAGCGGTCTTCGGAGGTGTGGCAGGTGCTGGGCGCGGTGAAGACGGAATTCGGCAAGTTCGGCGACGTGCTGGCCGCCACCAAGCTGACGCTGGAACGCGCCGCCAAGAACATCGAGAATGCGGAAGTGCGCAGCCGCCAGATGGCGCGCAAGCTGAAGTCGGTGGAGGCGCTGCCGAGCGAGGCGGCGCAGCTGCTGCTGGGGCCGGGCAGTACTGATAACGAGGACTGAACTTGTCGCGGTGGGCACAGGGGTGCCCACCGTTCATATCCAGGCCCGCAACGCCTTCACATAACGCTCGCTGACCGCCACCTCGGCCCCGCAGCGCAGGCGCAAGCGGTAACTGCCGTCGCCGGCCACTTCCAGCACCTCGACCTGCTCGCGCCGCACGATGGTCCCGCGGTGCACGCGCAGGAACTCGCCGGGCCGCAGCAAGGCCTCCAGGCGCCCGAGCGGAATCCGGTGCAGCACCGTGCGCGCCGCCAGGTGCAGCTCGACGTAGTTGCCGGCCGATTCGAGCCACAGCACGTCGGCCACGCGCACCTGCTCGATGCGCCCGGTCGAGCGTACGCTGAAGCTCTCCGGATACGGCGCGGCCTCCACGTAATCGCGCAGCACCTGGCCGAAGGCTTCGCGCTGGCGCTGGCGCAGCATGGCCTCGCTGCGTTCGACGGCCTGGGCCAGGCGCGCATCGTCCAGCGGCTTGAGCAGGTAGTCGAGCGCATGCACCTCGAAGGCGTCGATCGCGTGGGTGCTGTAGGCGGTCACGAAGATCACCAGCGGCGGTTCGCGCAGGCGGCTCAGCTCGCGCGCCAGTGCGAGGCCGCTCTCGCGCGGCATCTGGATATCCAGGAACACGACGTCGATGCCGGCATCCGCCAGGGCGGCGCGCGCGCTGGCCGCGCCATCGCATTCGGCCGCCAGCGTCCAGCCGGGAAAGGCGGCCAGCGCCAGGCGCAGGTTGAGGCGGCTGGGTGCCTCGTCGTCGACGATCAGGTAGCGGACCGGCGTGGCGTCGGCTGGATGAGTGTTCATTTGGAAAGTATAGCAGCGGCATCCGGGCGCCAGGACCGGACCACGTTGGTGGCCGTCACGCGGCGCCGGCGTTTCGTCACAAGGCCATGGCTGCGGCTTGCGCGCGGCCGCGCTTTCGATCAGAGTCGGCATCATGAAAACCCATCTCCTTGCCGCCGCGGTGCTCGGCATCGCCCTGTGTGTAAATACCGCCCATGCGGCCGACTGGAACGGCCCGCAGGAACCCTTCGCCCTGTACGGCAACACTTATTATGTCGGCACCGCCGGCCTGAGTGCGGTCCTGATCACCTCGAAGGCCGGCCACATCCTCATCGACGGCGCCACGCCGGAGGCGGCGCAGCCGATCGCACAGCACATCCGCCAGCTGGGTTTCCGCATCGAGGACGTGCGCTACATCCTCAGCTCGCACGAACACGGCGACCATGCGGGCGGCATCGCGGCCTTGCAGAAGATGAGCGGCGCCACCGTGCTGGCCAGCCCGGCGGCGGAACGAGTCCTGCGCACCGGCCTGCCGGACAAGGGCGACTCGCAATACAAGAACCTGGAGCCGATGACGCCGGTCGCCCATACGCGCGTCGTGCGCGACGGCGAGGTGATCACGCTGGGCCCGATCGCGGTGACGGCCCGCTTCACGCCAGGCCACACGGGTGGCGGCACCAGCTGGACCTGGCGCGCGACGGAAGGTGGGAAAACTGTCGATATCGTTTATGCCGATAGCCTGAACGCGGTGTCGAGCGACGGCGTCAGCTTCAGCCGCAACCCGGGCTACCCGGCCGCTAGAACCGACCTCGAACGCTCGATGGCAACGGTCGCCGGCTTCAGGTGCGACGTGCTGGTGTCGGCGCATCCGGAATTCAGCGGGCTGTGGGAGAGAAAAGCGAAACAGGCGTCGATGGGGAATGCCGCCTTCATCGATCCGGACGCGTGCCGCAAGTACGTGAGCGCGGCACGCGAGCGTTTGGCGAAGAAAATTGCCGACGAAACCGACGGGGTTTAAATCAAACCCTCGAACACCAGCACGTCGACCATGTCGCCGGCCTGCACATTGCCCTGCTCATCGTGCAGGACGACCATGCAGTTTGCCTCCGACATCGAACGCAGGATGCCCGAGCCCTGGGCGCCGGTGATGCGCACCTCGGGCTGGCCGTCGGCGCCGCGGGCGAGGATGGCGCGCTGGTATTCGGTGCGGCCGGGTTTCTTGCGGATGGCGGCGGCCGAGCGGGCGCGCAGCAGGGGCAGCGGGGCGTCGGCGCCCATCATGCGCAGCAGGGCTTCGCGCGCGAAGAAGTAGAACGACACCATCACCGCCACCGGGTTGCCCGGCAGGCCGAACAAAAACGCGCTGCGGCCATTGGACGACACGCGGCCGAAGGCCAGCGGACGGCCCGGGCGCATGCCGATCTTCCAGAAGGTGACGTCGCCCAGGCGCGCCATGATCTGGCGCGTGTAGTCGGCGGCGCCGACCGAGACGCCGCCCGAGGTGATGATGGCGTCGGCGTTTTCGCAGGCGTCACGCAGCGCCTGCTCGAGCGCCTGCGGGTCGTCGCGCACCACGCCCATGTCGATCAGGTCGCAGCCCAGGCGCTGCAGCATGCCGTAGATGGTGTAGCGGTTGCTGTCGTAGACGCAGCCTTCGTCCAGCGGCTGGCCGATCGAGCGCAGCTCGTCGCCGGTCGAAAAAAACGCCACCCTCAGGCGCCGCTGCACCGGCACTTCGGCCACGCCCAGCGACGCCAGCAGGCCCAGGTCGGCCGGACGCACGACCTTGCCGCGGGCGAGCGCCGCGCTGCCGGCCTTCAGGTCTTCGCCCGCCAGGCGGCGGTTGTCACCCGCGCGGATGACGCCGGGCGCCAGCACGACGGCATCCCCGTCGACCTGCACGAATTCCTGCGGCACCACGCTGTCGCAGCCGGCCGGCATCACGCCGCCGGTCATGATGCGCACGCACTGGCCCGGCAGCACGGCGCCTTCGAAAGCGCGGCCGGCATAGGTGGTGCCGGCCACCGTCAATCGCACCGGCGCATCGGGCAGCAGGTCGGACCCGCGCAGCGCATAGCCGTCCATCGCCGAATTGTCGTGCGAGGGCACGTCGATCGGCGAGATGATGTCCGCGGCCAGCACGCGGCCCAGCGCGGCGCGCAGCGCCACCTGCTCGACCGCGCGCACCGGCGTGACGAACTCGCGGATGATGCGCTGGGCATCGCGTACGGGCAGGGCTTCGGGATCGTAGGCGGACAAGCAACTGACCACTTCGGCCAGGCGCGGCGGGCGCGCCGGATCCAGCAGCGCCAGCTCGTCCGGGGTGTTGATGTTGCGGAAGGCGTCCGCATCGGCGAACGGGACTTCGGCCACCTTGATCTGCCCGTACCAGCCATCCATGCGGCGCCCGCCGCCGTCCAGGTAGGCGCTCAGGACCGGCTCCAGCGATGCCTTGAGCAGGCAGAACACCGGATGCACCTGCTTCTTGCCATCCTCCTCGGTCACGGCCACGGCCAGGTCGGCATCCGCCGCTTGCAAGCCCGCCAGCAGGCGTTCGGCCAGGTCGTCCGGCAGGAAGGGCGAATCGCAGGGCGCAGTCACGAGATAAGTGGTGCCGCAGCGGCGCAGGCCCGCCTGCAGGCCGGCCAGCGGTCCCGGGAAGTCCGGCGTGTCGTCCGGCCAGACCGGCACGCCAAAGGCGGCGTAGGTGTCGAGGTTGCGGTTGGCGTTGATCGCCAGCGTCGCGACCTGCGGCCCGAGGCGCGCCAGCACCTGCGCGGCCATGGTCGTGCCGCCGAAGGCTTGCAGGCCCTTGTCGACGTGGCCCATGCGCGTGCCGCGGCCGCCGGCGAGGATCAGGCCGCTGATTGCTTCTTTATTCATTGTCATCCGCCGATGTAGGACATTTCGATACGCCGTTGACCGCCCTGGGCAGCGCGCTCCAGCCCGGCCGTGTTGATGGTGCGGGTCTCGGAATAACGGTCGGCGCGCTTGCGCCACAGGTGGGCGATGGCCGAGGACAGTTCAGCGTCGCTGCGGCCTTCGCGCAGCAGGGCGCGCAGGTCGTGGCCGCGGGTCGCGAACAGGCAGGTGTAGAGCTTGCCCTCGGTCGACAGGCGGATGCGCGAGCAATCCTGGCAGAAGGCTTGCGTCACGCTCGAGATCATGCCGACTTCGCCGCCGCCGCCGCCGCCGATTTCGTCCACATAGCGCCAGCGCGAGGCGGTCTCGCCGGTATAGTTCGGGTCGACCGGCGCCAGCGGCATCTCGGCCGAGATCCGGCGCACCACCTCGCCCGAAGGGATGACCTCGTCCATGTTCCAGCCGTTCGAGGCGCCCACGTCCATGTATTCGATGAAGCGCAGGATGTAGGGCGTGTGCCTGAAATGGCGCGCCATCGGCAGGATCTGGTCGTCGTTCATGCCGCCCTTGACCACCATGTTGACCTTGATCGGCCCCAGGCCCACGGCATGCGCGGCCTCGATGCCGTCCAGCACGTCCGCGACCGAGAAGTCGACGTCGTTCATGCGCCGGAACACGGCATCGTCGATGGCGTCCAGCGACACCGTCACGCGGTCCAGGCCGGCATCCTTGAGCGCGCGGGCCTTGCGCGCCAGCAGCGAGCCGTTGGTGGTCAGCGTCAGGTCGAGCGGCCGGCCGGAGGGCGTCCGCAGCGCACGCAACTGGGCGATGAGGGCTTCGATGTTCTTGCGCAGCAGCGGCTCGCCGCCGGTCAGGCGGATCTTTTCGACGCCGTGGGCGACGAACAGCGCGGCCACGCGCGTGATCTCCTCGAAGCTCAGCAGCGAGGAGTGGGGCAGGTAGGCGTAATCCTTGTCGAACACTTCCTTCGGCATGCAGTACACGCAGCGGAAGTTGCAACGGTCGGTGACGGAAATGCGCAGGTCGTGCAGCGGACGCGCGAGGGCATCGGAGAGCAGGCCGGTGGGGGCCTCCAGCTGCTCCGGAACGGCCATCGCCGGCGACCTGGCATCGCCGAGCAAAATGATTTTCTCAGACATGCCGATACGATAGCACGAGGGGCGGATAGGCACAGGCGCGCGCCCTGTTTCGGGATCTTGCCCTTTGGTATTCACAGGCCCTGGCCGAGTGTTTCCGCTGCATACACCTGGGACGGGTCGAAGGTCGAGGCAAAGCCGACGCCCTCGAACTCGTGCCGCAGCCAGCGCTCGGCCGCCTGCGCGCCCAGGTCGTGCAACTGGCGGATGAAGTTCCAGTCGGTGTTGAACTTGCTCGAAATACTCAGTTCGCGCAATTGTTCGGTGGCGCTGATCATGTGCAGGCGTACCGCGCCCATGTGCACCTGCGCGCCGTTTTCCTCGTCGATCACGGCCGCCATGTGCTGGATGGCGCTGATCTCGCGGACCAGGCTGGTGTTGAAGGCGATCTCGTTGACGCGGTTGTTCACGTCGATCATGGTCAAGGGCATCTCGCGCCGGGCGATCGGATTGTTCAGGATGACCAGCAGGTCGCGCGCCGCCACCTCGTCGATCAGCGGTCCCAGCGGCGGATTGCCGGCAAAGCTGCCGTCCCAGTAGGCTTCGCCATCGATCTGCACCGGCGCGAACATTTGCGGTATGCAGGCCGAGGCCATGATGTGTTTGGAGCTCAATTCCTCGCGCCGGAAATTCTTGCCCTTGCCGCTGCGTACATTGGTCGCGGAAATGAACAGCTTCAATTCCTCGCAGGCGCGCACGCGCTCGAAGTCGACCAGGCTGTCGAGCAGGGCGTACAAGGGATTGATGTTGAGCGGATTCATGATGCCGGGCGCCAGCGTGGACGTGGCCAGTTGCATCAGGACATAGCCGGGCGAGCTTTCGATGCTGCCGCGGCCGGTGAACATGTCGAAGGGACTGGGGCGCATCGGGCCCAGCATGGCGCTCTGGCCGAGCGCGTTCCAGAACCGGGCAAGGCTGCGGCGCGCGCCTTCGCGGCCGCCGCCGAGCGCATAGCCGTCGGCCAGCGCCACCGCATTGATCGCACCGGCACTGGCGCCCGCGATGCCGTCGATGTCCAGGCGGCCGTCGGCCAGCAGGCGGTCCAGCACGCCCCAGCCGAAGGCGCCGTAGGCACCGCCGCCCTGCAGGCCGAGGCTGATCTTTTTGACTCCGTTCATCGCTTTTCTCTATATATCTGTTCAGATGGATAGTTTGCACAGAGTCGAGAAAGCGGGTCGCGAGCTTGCCCCAAGATATCAAGGTAATAAAAAAGGGACGCCGAAGCGTCCCTTTTCATACCGGCAGGTGGCCGATTACTGGCGCGTATCCACCTGGATCAGCGGTTCCTGGGCCGGCGGCGGCGTGACCTTGCGGGCACGGCCGACGCGCACCGGGGCCGACGCCTGGGCCGCGGCTTCCTGGGCGGCGCGCAGCTTTTCCGGATCGGTCGCGGCCAGCACCAGGCCGGCCTTGGACAGCGCTTCGTCCAGGTCGGCCGGGGCTGCGGCCGGGGTTGCCGGTGCCGGTTCGGTTGCGGCAGGCGCCACGGCCGGCACTGCGGCGGCCGATACTGCGGCGGTCGATACTGCGGCGGTCGATACCGCGGCGGCCGGGGCCGGCGCGGCTTCGGCACGGGTAGCGACGCTGATCGCAGCCGGCGCGGCCGGTTCGACCTGGGCGGCAGCCGGGGCAGCCGCCGGCACTGCGGCCGGTGCTTCCACAGCGGCTTCGACCGGCGCCGGAGCGGGAGCAACAACCGGAGCAACAGCGGGAGCCGGTTCAGCCGCCACCGGCGCAGTCACCACAGGCGCAGTCACCACCGGCGCAGCCGCGGCTTCGGCCGCAGCCGCTGCACGTGCCGTCGCTTCCGCCACCGACTGCGAGGTCGGGAACGGCCATGCGCCCTTGTTCACGGCCGGGGCTGGCTGGGCGGCTTCGGTGCCGGTTTCCTGCTGGGCGGCAGCGGCGGCGCGTTCGGCGGCGGCTTGCGCCGCGGCCTGTTCAGCCGCAGCCTGCTCGGCGGCCGCCTTGACCGCGGCGGCTTTCACCGAAGCGGCGGTCGGGAAGGGCCAAGGACCCGTTGCCGGGATGACAGCCGGTGCCGGCACGCCGGCCTTGGCCGGCTTGTCGGCGCGCGACCTGGCGGCCTTGGCTTCGGCTTGCACCTTGGCGGCTTCCTCGTCGGCCACCGGCGTGAAGGCCGGGGTGGCATCCAGGTCGCCGGACTCGTTGTCGACGCCATCGACCTGGTCGCGGTCGCGGCGGTTGCGGTTGCGGCCACCGCGGCGGCGGCGGCGGCGCGGTTCGTCGCCTTCGCCTTCGATGTCATCGCCATTCGGGACGATCGCCGTCACCGACTTCACGACTTGCTCCTGGACGATTTCCTGCTCGCCATTCGGACCGGTCGATGCCACGGTCACCGTGGTGGCGGACGTCGCCTGGACCACGCTCAGCTCGTCCAGCTTGGCTTCGATCGCCTGCTGGGTACGCTCGGTGCGTTCGCTGCGCTCACGCGGCTGGCGCTGTGCGCGTTCCGGGCGTTCGCCACGCTCTGGACGCTCGGCGCGTTCCGGACGCTCGGCACGTTCCGCGCGCGGGGCCTGCGCCTGGGCGTCGACCACCGTGTCGCGCGGCTCACGCACTTCACGTGGCGGACGCGGCTGGCGCGGCGGACGGGCCGGCTTGGCATCAAGCTCGACCGGCTTCACGCTGTCCTCGGCCGGCGCGGCCTTGGCGCCCTGTTCGCGATCCTCGCGGCCCTTGGCCGGGCCGGTGCCGTTGCGGCCGCCGCGGGCATTGCGCTGGCCGCGGCCATTGCGCTCGCCGCGGTCGGCTGCCGCGGCCGGGGCCGGTTCGGCGGGTTTCACGGGCGCGGCAGCCGGGGCAGGGGTGGCTGCGACCGGGACCGGGCGGCCGAAGAAGAAGTTGCGCAGCTTGGCGAAGAAACCTTCCTCGGCCGGTGGCGCAGGAGGCACGGCTGCCGCCGCCGGGGCGGCCGCAGCGGCCGGCGCGGCCGGGGCTTCGACCGGCTTGGCCGGCTGACGGTCCACCACCGGGGCCGGCTGGGCCGGGGTGATGGACTTGACCACGGCTTCCTGGCGCGGCTTGGCTTCTTCCTTCTGGCGCTTGGCGTAGGCC
>Ga0265798_10012699_pt1 | contig 10137 bp, 12 predicted proteins | sample P3T30metagenome_FD_192430 | JGI IMG/M metagenome (GOLD analysis project Ga0265798, IMG submission 192430) | Plant litter microbial communities from East Loma Ridge, Irvine, California - P3 T30 | ecosystem: Environmental > Terrestrial > Plant litter > Unclassified | place: USA: California...
GTTTGAGGAGGACGCACTTGGCTGTTGGGGTCTGTCTTCTCACGCAGAGCTTTTGGCTCAGGCGTAGGGGCGTTCTGCAAGGAGCTTAGAGAGTTATTCACACTGCCTCCGGGAGTCGAGTTCTGGGTTTGGCTGCCTCCACGGGGTCTTTCGACAACATCGCGGGTGGGAGCAGGGTTGGCAGGGTTGGGACCGTTGAGACCGTTGAGACCGTTGGCGCCATTGGCAGCCGGGGGCGGCTGTCCTGGGCCATGCGACGAGGTGATCTCTCTGGTGGCCGGCGGGAGCGCGTTGGCCTGCTGCTGCTTGTTCTTCTTGCCGAAGAGAAAGGACATGGCGCCGACGTTGCAGGGCGGGCGTTGTTGCAATGGCAGCCGGAGGCTATCGCGCACGCATTCGGCTTGTGATGAAGGGGCAGATGCTCGTGCAAGTGGTGATAGCTGGGGATACGAGCGCGACCAGGCGATCGAGTGCGAGGGCTAGGGCGAGGGCGACTGGTGAGCGCGAGGTGCTTAGGCGAGATACTGGGCAGGGCGCGCGCGCATGTCGTACTGCCGGGGCGTAGGAGAACAGCTTGACGTGGTCGGGTGCAGCGAGTGCAGCAGGTCAGGGTGGATGGGGTCGTCGTGGGTTTTGGCTATGTAGACGGCCTGGTGGCAGGTGATTGCAAGGAGATGCTGGGGACGACGCGAGTCGTTTACAAGACAAGCGCGGAACAGTCGGTGCGAAGAGCGCAGCAACACGCAGGGCCATGTCCAGCAGCCAAACGCAGTCGGGAAAGGCGACAACGGTCAATGCATCTTCCACGCCTTGTTCGCACTGCGCCGCCGCCCCTGAGAAGGCCCCGGGAGGATCAGCGGACGGGTGAGAGGCTGCAACAGGCCTCGGGCTGCGAGTGGCTGCCATTGGCTGCAGCGCCGGAACATACAGCCCAAGTTTACCAGCAAAAGTGGCCGAGTGTATAAATGAGGCGTGATTACCGTTGGCGAGGTGGCCGGGCTACCTACGCGACCACTTTGGGGTGAGAGGCCATGAGCCGTGAAGCCGTAAGCCACAGCCAGAACCCAGAGCCATGAGGCTATAGATGCGATGACACACACACACACACACACGTAGGCCGCGCCGTCGCTGTTGGTTACTTGTTAGCATCAGCTACGAGCTACAAGTGGATCACGTCTGCCGTCTAGTTGTCTCTCACCGCGGTGCTCCTTCTGGCCTAGCGCGCAGACAACTGCAACTCTCACATGGACTGATTTCATTCTCCCGCCCATCGACATAAACGCTGCCCGCTCCCCTCTAGCCTGCAGCGCCCGTCTTCTCACAGCTCACAGCTCCCACACGGTGCCCACCTCCCCTCCGCAACAACACGTCCGCCAGCCCTCCTGCCCACACGCGCCTTGCACACGCGCCTCCGCTATGGGCGCCGCCAACATCGTCACTGCTCGCCGAAGCTCATGATGCGAACTGGCAGTCAATTGCCCCTCGCCAGCGGCCACACACACCCGAACCCGCTTGCCTCGCACGCCCCCACGCCTCTCGCCATGAACGGCTCTGCGCATCCTCCGCCGCCGTTGTCTGCAGACGTCGCAGTCTTGTCGCGCCCTGGTACCGCTGCCACTGCCGTAGCTGCCAATGTCTTGTCGGCCTCAGACATGGACCATGCCACACCGCCCGCCCGCCCTGCCTCGACTGGCCAGCCGTCTGCCCGGCCAGGCTTTGGACGGGCCAAGAGCGACTTTGGGCCTCGTCATGCCGTCGCGCCCCCAGAGAGCGCCGCCGACGAGGGCAGCGTCGACGGCCACTTCAAGATCCGCCACGGCTGGGACGACCAGCTGAACTCGGAAGAGTACAGCAATCTGCTCACCTCGGTGTGTATTCTCTGGCGCCTCGTGCCACGTGCGCTCCAATACTAACGTGGCCCGCAGAACTTCTTCATGTACTACACCGACAAGAAGCATGAATCCGGCGGCCACCCCAAGCACGAGGACACGGCTTTCCCCGTCCAGGAATGGCGGATGCGTGACCGCCTCAAGACCGTTTCGGCCGTTCTCGCCCTCTGCCTCAACATTGGCGTCGATCCGCCCGACGTTATCAAGACGAACCCATGTGCCAAGGAAGAGTGCTGGATAGACCCGACCGTCACCTCCCAGACGCCAGGCCACACACCCATGAACCAGATTGGAAAGGCGCTGCAGACGCAGTATGAGCAGCTGAGTATGCGCACGCGCTACAAGCTTCTGCTCGACCCGACCACAGAAGAGACGAGAAAGTACACGTCGACCCTCAGGCGCAATGCCCGCAACGAGCGAGTCCTCTTTCACTACAATGGCCACGGCGTTCCGAAGCCCACATCCTCGGGCGAAATCTGGGTCTTCAACCGAAATTACACCCAGTACATACCCTTGTCGCTCTACGACCTGCAGTCCTGGATCGGGGCGCCGAGTCTGTTTGTCTACGATTGCTCTGATGCCGGGCTCATAATCACAAACTTCAATCGCTTTGCTGAGAAGCACCAGACTGAGTTTGAGGAAGCCCGGCGACGGGATCCCAGTGTCGAGCACGTTGACTTCAGTGATTGCATCCATTTGGCAGCATGTAGGGATAAGGAATCCCTTCCTACCAACCCGGAGCTACCTGCTGACATCTTCACTTCCTGCTTGACGGATCCCATCACCATGGCTGTGCGCTTCTTCATACTGCAGAATCCGCTCCCAACAAAGGTTAGCTTACGAGATGCCCATAATATTCCAGGCAAGGTCTCTGAACGTAGAACGCCCATTGGCGAACTGAACTGGATCTTTACGGCCATCACCGATACCATTGCCTGGAACTCTCTTTCCAAACCACTCTTCAAGAAGTTGTTCCGTCAAGACTTGATGGTTGCCGCCCTGTTCCGCAACTATCTTCTCGCCCAACGCGTCATGCGTGCGTACCACTGCAATCCTGTCTCGCATCCTGAAATCCCACAGACTCATGACCATCCCTTGTGGCGCAGTTGGGATCTTGCCGTCGAGCTGATTCTGGCTCAGCTACCCGACCTCCAAGCAGAGGCTCGTGGCGAAAAAGAATACGTCTACAAGCATTCCGACTTCTTCGCCGAGCAGTTGACTGCTTTCGAAGTCTACCTCACCCAGGGCGCAGTCGAGCAGAAGGTCCCAGAACAACTTCCGATAGTGCTCCAAGTATTGCTGAGTCAGGTTCACAGACTCCGCGCGCTAATTCTACTGTCAAGTTTCTTGGATCATGGCCCTTGGGCCGTCAATCTTGCACTGAGCATTGGCATCTTTCCATATGTGCTGAAACTACTTCAATCCCAAGCAAATGAGCTCAAGCCAGTCATGGTCTTCATTTGGGCTCGAATTCTTGCAGTTGATCAATCCTGCCAAGCCGATCTCCTCAAAGACAATGGTTATCAGTACTTTATCAATATATTCAACCCCAACTCTGGTACATCATGACATCTCCTTTCGATTATCCTTGGCTAAGTTTGAGCAGGCATACCGATTCAGAACGCTAGCGAACATCGCGCCATGTGCGCCTTCATCATCTCGATATTCTGTAAAGACTACAATCAAGGCCAGCGTGCCTCGCTAAGCGTCGAGCTAGTAGAAAGTTGTCTAGATCATGTCAAGGACGTGCAGAATCCACTACTAAGGCAATGGTCATGCCTTTGCTTAAGCAAGCTCTGGATTAATTACGAAGAAGCCAAATGGGTAGGAATACGATGCATGGCACATGAGCGGCTGTGCGAGCTTGTTGTAGATCCCGTTGCCGAAGTCAGGGCGGCAATGCTGCATGCCTTGGCAGCTTTCCTCGGCATCCGCGATGTTACTCCTCAAGTGGCCAACATTGAGGAGTCTATCGCGTCAATGATCCTCATCATGACCATGGATGGAAACAGCATGGTGCGCAAAGAGCTCCTCATCTTCTTCTCCACCTTCGTTGCCCGATACAAGACACGCTTCATTGTCGCAGCTTTCGAGCAACTCTCAGAGGAACACAGTGACGTGAAACCAAGGCAACCCGACGACAAAACCGGTGACGGGCTTTACATGAAGACGCGTACCGGTGCGTCGGATAGTATCTCGGAATCGACATCCTGTTCGCAAAACACCATATACGCGGCGATATGGAAAGAGCTGCTGGTCATGTCAGTTGACCCGCATCCTGAGATAGCAAAAGACGCTGGGATTGTTGTAGATTATATTCTGATCTCGCTCATGGAGTCCTCGCTAGCCAAGTTTGCACAGCCGCAACTTGATGAAGCTCTCCAGCACGTTCCAACCCCTCGGCCAATGCGACGCGTTCAAGAAGAAGGCTCGGTTCCGCAAAAAGCTTCCAATCCTCCAACTCCGACAAAGGATTCCACCTACCTTTCCCTTTTCGGTGGTATCAGAAAATCCACAAGCGTTGGTGCTTCGCTCAAAAGTCTCTGGGCAGGGCAGGATCCATCGGCCCCTAGGCAAAAGCCTGGGAAGACTGCCGGCGAAGATTCACATGTCCCTGCTGCATCACGCCCACAAACACCGGAAAAGTATCACGTCGAAGAGCAACCTATGCCACGAGGTTTCAGACCTCGGAGCCTGAATGAGAAACCAGAAGTTCCACTCAAAAGCACGTTTTACGAGTGGTCTGTGGAGTACTTCCGCGAGCCTCAGATGAAGCCGACAGAGGCCGATGAGCCTGGAAGCACAGACTACAACGGCAGGCTTTGGCGGAGGAATCGCAACGACAGAATTATTGCCGAGACCCAGCCATTGAAGGAAATTGCTGTTTCCAACCGCTGGGATGTGCCTCGAGGATACGTCGACAACCTCAGCCAGCCAGCAAAGATGTGTTTCCATCAGTTCGAAGATCATCTCGTGGTTACTGATACACGGGATACGGTCAATATTTTCGATTATTCAAAATCGGTCAGCAGGATCAACTGCTTCTCCAATGGAAATCCTCCCGAGTCGAAGATTACGGAGGTGCGGTTCATCAACGAAGACGATCAAGCACTGTTGATGACCGGATCATCAGACGGAGTGATCAAGATATTTCGCAACTACGATCGCAAAGGCGAGACGGAATTAGTCACGGGGTTCCGAGCTCTCACAGATCTCGTCCCAAGCAACAAGAATGCTGGGTTGGTCTTTGACTGGCAGCAAGGCAGAGGTTTAATCCTCGTCGCCGGCGATGTCAAGGTCATTCGCGTGTGGAACGCAGGAACCGAAGTATGCACAAATGTGAGTCGCCTTGTATTTCTCATGTCCTACACATCACTAATATCCTCTAGGATCTCCCAGCGCGGTCGGGCTCTTGTATCACGTCTTTGACCTCTGATCAAGTAGAGGGGGACGTCTTTGTTGCTGGTTTCGGTGATGGTGCCATCCGAGTGTACGACCAACGTGAGAAGCCTGCCACTGCTATGGTCAAAGTTTGGAAAGAACACAAACAATGGATCACCAACGTTCACCTACAGCGGGGTGGACAGCGTGAGCTCGTAAGCGGCTGTCGGGGTGGCGAAGTTAAGCTATGGGACATCCGTTGGGATCGAAGTGTGAAGACGATACAGGCGACTTCCGATACCCTCAAGACGCTCAGTGTTCATGAGCATGCTCCAGTGTTTGCCACGTGAGTATCTCTAACAAGCTTGTCAGATTGTACCTGTACTAACATTCATCAGCGGCACCCAGCGACATCGTGTCAAGATCTTCAACATTAACAACGGCCAACCTGTATCCCACTTTGAGCCCTATTCGGGATTTCTTCGCGACCGATCTGCCCCCATTTCCGTCACTGCTTTCCATCCCCATCGACTGATGATAGCTGCCGCAGCAGTGCACGACACTCACGTCAACATCTTCTCATGTCTCGAGCCCAAACACTCGGCTGTCAAGACCGTGAAGCTTTGGGACGGAAATGCCTCGACTTCCAGTCGGGCTTCGACACTTGGTTGAATCATGTCAACAAATGATATGCTGGAGAGTAGATAGGAAGGAAGCCGCGGATATTATTGCATTGTACGTGTGCATTTGGTCAGTTGTACGAGAGTGAATGGTAAAGGCACAGTGGATTGTGTTATTTCGTGGCACCACGGCGTATGGGCAGCGGGCTCTCAAAACATTCATGATTATCAATATACCCAGCTACAGTAATAAGTAATTTTACACGAAAAGACGGGGCAGACTTGCAGTGAGGAATTTAGGCATATAGGCATGGCTATGACGCAGCGGGGATAGCGGGGCTGTGATTCATCCATTGGACCTGCCCCACCATCGGAAATGTGAGTGCGCACAACTCAACACCACACAACGCGATCAGCACACTACAATAGCGACAATGAGCGACGCTGCACCCGCACCCGCATCCGCTGGCGCCGGCGCCGAGCCGCCCTCGAAGAATGCGCTGAAGAAGGCACAGAAAGAAAAGGAGAAGGTAAGCGGGACTTCTTGGTTTCCAAGATCATAGGTTGACATTGGAGCAGGCCGAGAAGAAAGCTGCCGCCAAAGCTCGTGAACTTGCTGAGCGTACTAAGAAGGAGGCCGATGACGCCGCCGACGTATCCGCCGGTGCATATGGCGAACTTCCTCTTGTTGGATCCAAAGACTACAAGCCTACAGGAACTCCGCGCACTGATCTGGCCGAAGTTGCTAGTAACGAGGACAAGGAAATCACGTTCAGATGCTGGGTGGAAAACGCGAGAGTTCAGTCTGCCAAACTGGCTTTCTTGAACCTGCGCCAAAATCTTAGCACAGTGCAAGCAGTCGTTGCGGCCAGTGACAAGCTGAGCAAGCAAATGGTTAAATTCTGCGGCAACATAAGCACTGAGAGTACACTCGTTGTCACGGGTATCGTCAAGCGCGTCAAGGAGCCCATCAAGAGTGCCAGCATTACCGACTTTGAAATCCATATCCAAAAGCTGTTCGTTGAGGCTAGCGCTGAGATTCCGCTGCCACTGCAAGTCTCTGACGCTGAGCGGCCCTTGCCCAACGATGCTGTCGTAGAAGAGGATCAGAAGGCGGAAGAAGGTGGTGAGCGACCACTTGTCAGCCTGAACACGAGGCTCAACAACAGGACAATTGATCTCCGGGCCAAAATCAATCAGGCCATCTTTGTCATCAAGAGCGGCGTGTGTGCCTTGTTTCAGGAATTTCTTGCCAAGAAGGGATTTGTTCTTGTTCATACCCCAAAGATACTGTACGTGGTTGCTATCCCAAATCATCTTGCATACTGACCTTGCATCAGCGGCGCTGCCTCTGAGGGTGGAGCTAATGTCTTTGAGTTGAAGTATTTCGGTCGTCCTGCCTACCTTGCTCAGTCACCACAGTTCTACAAGCAAATGCTGATCGCTTCTCGCTTTCAGAGGGTCATGGAAATAGGCCCCGTCTTTCGCGCTGAGAACTCCAACACTGCCCGTCATTTGACCGAATTCACTGGGCTGGATTTGGAAATGGAATTCCAGGAAAACTACCATGAAGTTATGGGTGTACTAGAAGATCTCATGCTCTTCATATTCAACGAGCTCAACACACGGTACAAGAAGGAGACGGAGCTTGTGAGAGGAGTCTATCATATCGACGAATTCAAGCTTCCCGAATCCGGCAAAGTACCTAGGATCCCATTCCAGGAAGGTATCAAAATGCTCCGCGAAGCTGGCGAGGAGCTCGGTGACTATGATGACCTGACGTAAGATCGACATGTCTCAACAGAAGCATCCAGCTAACCAGCTTAGAACCCCTCAAGAAAAGCTGCTTGGTCGCCTCGTGCTAGAAAAGTACAACACCGACTTTTACACGCTAGACCAGTTCCCTCTCGCCATCCGTCCCGCTTACACGATGCCATCACCCGCTGATCCCGCTCTTTCCAACTCTTACGACATGTTTATGCGAGGCCAGGAGATCTGCTCTGGTGCACAGCGCATTCACGACTCAGCTCTTCTCGCCGACCAGATGCGCAAGCACGATCCCCCAATCGATCCCGCCGGCGCTGGAACCAAGGATTACGTAGATTGCTTCAAATATGGCTGCCCACCACACGCTGGAGGAGGCTTCGGTTTGGAGAGAATTGTACAATTCTGGCTGGGGCTGCCCAATATCAGGATGTGTAGTCTTTTCCCCAGAGACCCACAGAGGGTTGTACCATAAAGATGATACACGTCGAGACTAGGAACTCGCTTGATGTCGTCTGCTGGTTGGAATGGTGGCGCCGAAGATATAGAACCCGACATCACCCAATGCTAGAGCAGGATAATAGGAGGATTTTGAGCATGGGTTCAAGGCAATAGGGCAAATATCCGGCATGTGTGATTCAGGCCATGTATTGAGGATTAGCCGACTGTCAGCTTTCGATGTAGCGATGTGGGAGATGAAGTAGCTTGCTGAGTAAATCAGTGGCCTTTAGGTTTGGCTATAGGGGCAACTGACTGAGCTGCACTGCCCCAGAGAAGCTGTCGAATAAATACCATACATTTTTCAGAAAACCTGAGCAAGGGGAGAGTGTTTTTGAGTTTTCACGCTGACACAATGGCATTGCTATGTACATGTTCTTTTGCCTAATCGTGTTACCGGCGATTAAATGCGATGATACGCATAAGTCTCTTGTCTAATTCAACCAAGCCCGTCCTGCAAAGACGTGCCTATATAGTTCCGTCTGGTATCAAGACCACGGCTGAGGACAAGCCTTAGGCAGGTGTCGATCAGACCCATCCCGCTTTCTGGATTTATCGTGAGACAGTAGTGCATGAGGGTGTGGATTTCGGTTGATGGTTCAGGTCCTCGGACTTTCTGGACGCCACTGTTCTCTGAAGACTCGATGGAAGAGCAATGTTCGCCCTATCAACAATGCTTCAGAGTGGCGGCGGCGAGCTTTTTTTGTGCCTCGTCTCCCAGGGCAGCATGATCGACTTCTTGTATTGCCTGACCAATTGCCAGTGTCGTCTTCACGTTTCCTCCATCGACGTGCACCAGTCCGTTCCGGCCGACAGTGACCTCAAAGCCAATCTTTGCACCCATGGCTTGCAACAAGGTTATACCACCCCTCGCTGCGAGCATCCTTCTCGCCATGCCTAGACTGACGTTGAAAACCATTCCGCCTTTAAGGAGGCCCAGTCCTTCCCCTTTACCAGTTGAAGGATCGACGCATGTGAGTTCTGAGGGTAGATCCTTGCCAGCACTGGCAACACGGCAGTAGACGAGCGAGTTTGGCGGAAGCTGGGGCCGTGTTTTCTTGGTCGCGCCCTCAAAGGCCAAGTGGGGGAGCGTCGCCGGCGGCGTGTTCGGGGTGAGGATGCAGTTGAAGTTCTCGGCGGCAGAGCCATTGACGGTTGCTATTACAAGGTCGCCTGTAAAAGGACGATACTATTACGGTCATGTCAGCAGACTGGCAAAAGCAGTGCTCCTTCGCGCTTGTATTACCCTTCCCGTATTCGACTCTACTGAAGCCGCATTCTTCTTGTTGTCCGTCACCAGCGCACCTGCGATCGTGGCCGTGACCGTATCGGGCGGCGTATGTCGCAAACCAGGGCCCAAGGTCAAAGTCTTCTTCTTGCCTGTCCCCGTGGGCAATGCGCTCTTCGGGATGTCGTCGCCAGGTAGGACGATTGTGGCAGCCATGATGCGCAAAAGAAAAGTCGCGTCGCTGTATAAACGCATGGGATTCGAGCATGTGAAGTGAGCTCATTCCGAAAGGGCCCGTGCGCTTCCGAGAAAAATGCACCTCCGTACCCTTCGCCGACATTGAATTTGTTAGCCGCGAAGAAATATAACGCCTTGGGACTGCATCACCAATTCGGCATCCTCAAACTTCCAGTCGCCGTGCACCTCTCGGAACCTTGTACGCCCTGTCTTTTTGAATTTGTACCCATTCTCCGTGTCCAGAATTGTGCCCGCTCAAAATGAGTGCGCAGACGGACCCCGCGCAGCGAGTCGCGATTGGAATCTCCTTTGGCAACTCATACAGCTCCATTGCCTACACATCAGGTGTGAGTGCCAATTGCAAGTATCGTGTACTCTGGATATTTCTGACACAAAACAGGAAGGCAAAGCAGAGGTTATCGCCAACGAAGACGGAGGTGCGCAACTTGAAATGCTCGCTAAGGCTCTCTCCCAACTGCTAACGTCTGCAAGATCGCCAGATTCCCACCGCCCTATCCTA
>Ga0265798_10012701_pt1 | contig 10135 bp, 12 predicted proteins | sample P3T30metagenome_FD_192430 | JGI IMG/M metagenome (GOLD analysis project Ga0265798, IMG submission 192430) | Plant litter microbial communities from East Loma Ridge, Irvine, California - P3 T30 | ecosystem: Environmental > Terrestrial > Plant litter > Unclassified | place: USA: California...
AAGGATACGAAAACTTTAAAGAACTCTTGGAAAACCCTATCCAGGATGCTCAAGAATTACTAGAAGACCGAAATCCCATTCCCCGATACGTAGTGACCGACCAAGGTGGATCGCAAGCTAGATTCTTGTTGAGTAAATTGAATCCTTCGACAACGCATATGTCTGGTGGTGGGTATGGACAGGGTCCTGCTGGACAAGCTATCTTTACGGATGATGTTAGCTTGCAAGTGTTTATGGAGCATTTGAAGCGATTGGTATGTTGTCCTCTTTATGTTTAATGGGTGGATGCTGATGTTTTAGGCTGTTGGTGCTTCGACTAGTTAGAGAGGGGATGTTTGGTAATGATAGAATAATGTATATGCAGCTTCGTCACACAGACTCGTTTTCGGTCCTGGATCTGACGGTGATCAGTTCAGTGAAATCGGACCATCGTTCTTGCTAGCGGCTCGTCAGCTCGTCATGATGGCGTCACGTCTCTTAGCGCCATCAACAAGGATCCATGATCTCTGCAATCTCGTCGCCAGACGGTGAATGGTAGAAATACATGCAATCGCCCAAATCCACACTCTCCCTCTACTTCCTATCGGCAGCAGCCTCCACAGCCCTTGTCTTATCGCCCCTCAATTCACTCAAATGCGAACTCATCCCATCCCACCATTTCCGTCTAGCCTGTAATATATCCCATTGCCTCTCATCCTCTCCTCTCGCCCAATACCATTTACTGTATGCCTGAGGTGTTTTCAGGATACGTTCGGAATTTGGCGACGACGCCGATGGAACTACTAATCCATCTTTGGGTAGTGTAGGTGAAAAAGAAGGAATTCGAGCTGGAGGTGAATGAGGGATTAAGGTTGATACGTATGGTTTTATCTATCCATTAGCTTTAATTCCATGACGAAAAGAGAGAGAGAGCATACTCCTTTTGTAGATGCTGCTTCTAATGCTTCGACACCTGGGCCGACATAGTACCTGACTTTCTCATCTACTAGTCGATATTTCCCTTTTCCCCGAACGACATGTTTTCCAGGGGGACCTGTACGATGTCCACCTCCTGGGACGTAGGATTGACCGGTTCCTATTCGAATCAGCTACGGTCTTTCACCTCGAGAGAGTGGGGTACCTTTGTAGAAATCCTTGTTTGCTCTTTTTGTCGTTAATGGGAGTCTTGATGCTCCTAGGAGGGACGATGTTGGACGCATGATTTGTTCAGGTAGTAAATGGTTGTATGAAGTTAGAGTATAGGTTCTGGATCGACATTGAACAGACTTTATGAGCTGCACGTGGATGGTATTACGTAACTCGTCCACAATCAAAATTGTAGCCAGATTGACCGTATGGTGATGAAGGTCGCAGCTGTATATCTTCCATTTTTTGGGAACGAGTCGGACGTCAGCCATACTTGACAAGTCGGACGGGTGGTCTCAAAGCATACGCAGGGGCCGGAAGACAACTTCCGTCTTTGACCCAACGTTCGAAGGCCCAACATGACCTCACAGCTAAGGGATCCTGGACTACAACCTTTGACCTTTCCCGTCATCAACGGAGGGGACATTTCTCACAGCTCGACATCCATACATGAAAGGGACAAGCCAGCTCCTCTTTACGAGCCCCCTGTAGAGGGATAGGAGGAAAGACAAGTCTCCATACACCCCTCAGGGATCGGACCCCCTCTTGCTCGATCCATTCACTTGGAGCTGATAAAAGGGTAACCTTGAATGAGTAGTATGTATTCACTTGATTCATTGGCCACCCTCTCAGTACCGAACTTCACCAACACCTACCAATCACAATGAACTTTATATCTCACTTCACCACGCAACGCGCTATCTCCAAAGAAACTCAGGAATTGTCAACACGAATTCTCGACTCAGTGAATGACCCTGATTCCAAAGTCGGAGAGGGGACTGCTCTGTCAATTCTTCCCTCTTACTCTCGAATCGTAACAGAAGAAGTGGACGGGAACACCTCATACTCTTGCGATCGTACAAAGGTCAATCCGTGAGTAGGGCGATGTGATATTGCTTACATTCAGCCACACGAGGGCGTCTTACCAAAAAGCGTCATACCTGTTCAACGAACACCTAATCCCTACGATTACGAAATTGCAAAGGGGCATTGGCAACGGGCCAGAAACTACTGAGAGACGTTCATCTCCGAAGACTGCCGAAATATACGATGATGCAGTCGATGCTTTACACCAGGTTGGGGACCTCATGGGCCGCTTCCCTTTTATATTTTTGCGACCGTAAGTCTGCTATCACCCTCAAGAAGGTACTTAACTGTAGGGATGGTTGTGGCTTTGCCTCCGAGATCGATGGCGTACCAGCTGCAACTGAGGCCAAGCGCTGGATTGCTAAGGCAGAGGCCATGACAGGAGTGAGAGTGATTGACAGAGAAACTGATGCGGATCCTTTAACAGCTTCCGACTCCGGCACCACGAAGGCTCGAACTGCTTCTGTTCGCAGCCAGTCCTGAATTTGGGTCTGACATTTCCATCATTTCCCCACCACGTCTACTGCACCCCATTACTGCTTATCCTCCATATGAGATCTACACTTGCATGTGTATATTGATCTGTCCAATGTTCGAATGCGAGGCTTTTATTCGCTCATCATTACTCATTGCGACTTGGCCAATACTGCGGTCCACTTTTCACATACCCCATGACGCTATGTTTCTTCTAACATATGTTGCGAGTTTGGACAGGTAGAAGAGGGTGGTTGGCCGCTCTGCATACGATGATTGGCACACGACATCCCTCACTCTGGCAACCCTCATGATGGGGAAGCAAGCTCAAGCGTGGAGAGCGGTCCCTTCATGCCTGGCCCCGGAATTTCGATATCCTTACAACCAGCTCCTAGACCAGCTCCTCTTGCTTCCGGCGCAGAGGAGTAATGTCCAAGGAGAATCGTCCTTTCAGGCCAGGGGACGAAAGGTCTTCAAAGCCGACCTTTCAGTTGGAGCTGCTTGAAAGGAGACATGGCGGCCGAGATAAAGCCCATTCTAGGTCATTCGAGTTTCCCACCCACAACTTCTCGCATCCACACTGCTTCGTTGCAAATTTGACCAGCACGTCAGCCGCTCGATCTCAATTCCAGCAAATAATCACCGAGGAGGACTCGAAATGGTCTGATGTAAGCTATGGTAACACGTATGGCAAGCAGCATGACGTACGCTTACGCTCAGACACAACAGGCGACTCCACCATCGAGCACTCTCCTTGTACTCGGATGTATTGACTTTGGTTGAAGCTGGTATTGAATCCCGGGGTGAAAACCCCTATATTGAACGAGACGCAACGGAGGCCGATGTTGAAAGGTGGAGAGGTGAGGACAGTCGCTTGCAGCCTTTGTTGGAATCGAAAGCCGACTTTGTGAGCATCTTTGCGCAAGAGTGAGTTTGCGTTATCTTCCATACTGTATTGGGCAGCCTTACATTAGGACCTGGAATGAGGAAGATGCAATGCCGAAAGGGCAGAGGTGGATTGACGACACTACGGAGCTCCTCAGGGCAGACAGCCCTGAACACGATCAAGAATTCGTCTCGTTGGGGGTCGAAAATGTCAGCCTTGAGGAGATTGGCATTTAGAAGGTCACCAAGCACAATGGATTCATGACCATATGTAATCTCACAGCTCGAACTCATGTACATACATCGGAATTGCGCTATGAGTAGCTCTACAGCCAGTCAGATCTGAGATAAGGGGTAATGGTTGTGGGACAGTACTGGCTGGTCCGATCTTACTGCATTCCAATGTTCAATTACAAGAGACTCACTCAGTCAGGGGATTTGTGCTTAACCGCCCTCCCCCGATTATTTGGTGGACGCCGACGGTGATTCTCACACACCAGATGCCTCGAAACTCAGCATGTATCGCCTGTGGCAACACCATATATTCATCCCGCTTACCATGAGACGATACCCTTTCATCAGACAGAATATCAGAACTTACAGGCGTGGAGCCGGAGGACAACAGCCTCGCAGCTCTGCATATATGTGATTGCCTTGTGAGAGCTGTTCCCCCACCGAGCTGTAGCGATTTCCTTTGATATCATGTACTCGTACAAGCAAGGGTAATGTCGCAGGATCATCCGACATCTGGAGTCTCTGATAGCAAACCGTCTTGCGTCATTAGCAAATATCCTCACATTCTCCATTGGGACGAGAACCCTCTCTCTGGACCGCTGGCAAGGGGGCCGGGAGAGGTCGAGCTCCATTGATGGACCAGGGGCCCAAACGACTACTAGTGAGATCCATTGACTTGGAGCTTTGTCAAAGGATGGGACTCGCATTCGCAGCTATATAAGGACTGCGCACCAAGCAGTAATCCTCCAGTCACTCATCACTTCTAAAACGCCGATTGACCATTCTCAGCTCAATTAATCTTACAATATCCCACAACATGCCGACACCCGCAGATGTTTCTCACTCGGCGTCATCGGTGGCCTCCGATGAACAACTCATGAGCGGTGCGCTACCGAGAGCATCGTGTGGCCGAGATGAGGCCACGGTGTGCACCGATATCCCCGGCAAAATTGTTTCGATCTCCCACGAGGGCCGAAAGATTAATCCGTAAGTGTGGAGCCGACTGAGCTCATGGTTAGCTCCATGGCCGACACCTGTGACATGGCCCACAAGTTGTATGAACAAAGCCTCTTACCTGCCATTAAAAGGTTGTTCGATGACAATTTGGCGACCGAGAGACAGGTTACCAAGGATTCCGAGGACTGGCGCACCTCTCACAGGTCTCAATTATGGATGACAAAGCCTCTCCAGTCGTTGAGGGATGCACAAGCCCGGTACAAAGAGTTGAAATCTATAATGAAAATGTGAGTGGCTACTGATCATTTTGAGACAGAAGAAGCTTACTATAGTCCTGGAACTGCAGAGGTTGAGCAGGACGCCCAGAATGATATCATGGCCTGGGTCCTCCAAACACGGACCCTGGTCGAGAAGGCCAATCAATTGCCTGTACCTACGGCTGTACCTACGGCTCCTTCTTCCCGTGCTACTTCCTTTGCAAACACTCTCGTAATCCCTGCGTTTGGATCAGTCCCCTCCTCGAATGCCAGGGGGTCGTGATCCCCTCTTTGCCACACATCTCACTTTACTTCATAGCTTCCTCCCGACCTTCATACCTATATAAACGATTTCAGAAGCATGTATACAACGACCTGTGTTTCAAACAAAAGGTGCCATGCTGCACATACCTGGTGAGGTCCATACCCTTCTCAGAGCCCCATTCCGTCAATCTCAAGGTTGATCGATTCCTACTTTTGGTCATTCGCTAGTAAAAGGCTACGTCAATCCAATCTCAATGGCAGGAAACCCGTTGACAATTACGTAACGCTGCACTATGGTCGTTGACTTGCAACATCGTCTGAGAGGATGTACCTCTAATTCTGTTTTACGGGCAAATATACACTACACGTTATCAGACTGCTGGGACTCTATCCGGTTCGTAATTCGAATCCCTCTCTCCGTTCTCCTGCAGCAAACGCGCGGTCTCCGACTCAACACTGGCGGCATCACTTTCCTTGGACGCTTCGGCCGGTCCGTATATCTTGGAGAAGTCAGCTCAGAGTAATAACGAAAACATATGTGGACGTACAACACCATAAAGACCAGCAATCAGCACAGTAAACATTCCAACGAATGCCACAAGACTTGGGTGGTTACCGTATAGCGCCCACTGGATGCAATTGGAAAAGATCACCTGGTCATCAGTAGCAGCCTCGCAACGAAAGCGGGAACTCACGCTAGCATAAGCACAGATAGTGACGGTGGTGGGAGAGGTACGTTGTCCAGCATAGGTGATTGACGCATCCGCAACGAGTCCTGCTGTCTCCGGGTCAGAGTTAATCTCAGAGGGGTGACTCACGAGTAGTATGCCAACTAGGGACCAACCTAAAGGCTGAGCGGGAATTACAACCGGTACTTGAGAGACCAGCATGAGGCTATTTATAAGTGTAAGCTCGGGCGTCCCCATGAGTAACTTCACTTACAGCACGCCAGAGAGGCCTAGTACGAGATAAGTGATTGTCAACATCTGGACCGTTGTCGCTCGATCGCCGACATATCGCACAATGACAACTATCCATCAATATTACATTCCCGAGGACCTCTTCATACTAGGTACTCACACTGCGGTGCTCTCAGGAAGATCCCTAGGAGGAGAATACCGACACCTAACAGTTTCCCAGATAACGTGTCCGGGATCCCGTCGTTCGGTTCTTGGTCGGAATGTGCCGGTTCTCGGATACGGAAAGGGTCTACTACCATGACAACTCCTGCCACACAGATAACTATGATGAGTACGCCTGCGGTCTCAGGACGGCGTAGGAAAAGAATTAACTCACGGCAGCAGACGGCCTGAGTCCTAGTGAACTTCTCTCCCAGCCAGAGATATGATATTGATGCAGTGACGAAAGGCAAGAGGCAGCTCACTGAGACGTGTTCGGATAGAGTGAGCAGGTTGAGGCTGTAGAGGAGAGGGATTGTTGCGAGCGTTGAAGAAAGCGCCATTGCCCATAGTGCGATCCGAGTTCCGGGTGGACCGAATACTCCGCCGGGGGTGTTTGAGAGTGCAATGTGTATAGAGCAGCCAACGAGGCTCGGTATCTAGGCCATCAGCTTGTCTGCGATGTCAGAAAGGTCATGTGGGAATCACTCACTGTTGAGAAGGTGATCAGCTCCGCCATCGACATCTCCAAGACATTCGTCAGATAGGCGAAAATGGCATTGTTGCAATTGTAGAGGAAGATTGAGGAGAGCGCAATCGCGCTAGGTGGTACTACTAGCATGCTCTTGGTTATACAGAGTAGTGTGTATGTAAGTTGGTTATAGAGTATGTGAAAGTTGAGCGAAGGACCGTTCGGCGGTGTCTCCCTTCATTTGAGCTGTCATCACAGGCACAAAGGATAGTCCCTCAAACACACACCGGCGGAAGAGGACCGGGTAGCCCCACAGACAAATCATTCGATTTCGAGTTCGTGACGGATCACATTGCTATTCCTCTGATTGGTTAGATCGGGTGGCTTAAATTCAGTATCTTTTCAACAGCGTCAGACTCTGAGCCTGTGCAGTTCCCGAAGACGGAATCTCTTGATCCATCATCGATCTTGCATGTCTCTCAGCAATGGCACCTCAATATCCACCTGCAGCTCCATGTCCTGCTCCTGTTCTCTTTCTGCCTTCACTGCGGGACCGTGGATCTAGATGTTAGGGGTACGACAACCGGACCATATTTATAACTCACCACCGAACACAGACCTGCAGCACTGATCACCGCCATTCCCGCAAAAGCCACTATACTGGGATGATTACCGTATACTAGCCACTGGATGGTCGTAGAAAAGATGATCTGCGCTATCAGTGATGACAACTGACTCGTACGGAATCTTAAACCGGCATAAGAACAGATTGTGAGATGAACTCCTGGAAGACCTTGAGAAGCGTATGTCAAAGTGTACTGAGCGCCTAGACCGATAGGCTGTTGTCAGCCTAAGATCCCAGACGTCACGTAACATGAGGACTCACCGCTATTGCAGAGAGTAGAAACCAGCCTAGGATACTATCTGGGTATACTATCGGAGTCTGGGTTCCAGCCATGATACTACGGGTTAGCTAAAATCTACATCTCAGCTGTGGCAAGTACATGGCACTGATCAATGCCGGACAGAAGGAGATAATGACGAGGATCTGCATGGTCGAAGCTTGGTCTTTGATCAACCGCATAATCGTCACTGCGCGATGTCAGGTTCTTGCAATCTTGTGGCGAGAGGGTGAACTTACTTTCTCCTGCTAATGCGAGCACATTGGGAGCACATATCGCCAATCCTATCAATTTCGTTTTCAGATCGTTGGGTATGTTGTCATTGATGGCTAGATTAGCCAGTCGTGTATCTGAAGCTGAGTCGTCAATGACCACTCGGGTGAATGGATCGGTGATCATTGCTACTCCAAGCACGGAAAAGCCTGAATATAAGGAGATACTAGACCCCTAGGAAGCGGACTTACAGCAACAGATCATCTGAACACGAGTAAACTTTTCCCCCAAGAACAACCAACAAAGTAAACCAGTCGGAAATGGCAAACAGCAGAATATCGTCAAGAATTCTGAAATGGTGAGATATCGTAATGAGCTATATCCGGTGATGAGGCCCATGCTGAGCAGGCCACCTCGAAGCCACATCAGGCCTCGTACGGGTGGAGATCCGAAGGGAGCGTCTGGCGTCCCAGCTTGGAGAACATATCCCAGAGCAAGGAAGAAGACGAGCGTCTGAAGTGTAAGCGTAATTCTCTTGGCCGGACGTACCATCCGAATACATATTGACTGGTATACTGGTATCAGGAGGATGTTTGTAAGATAGCCCAGTATAGCATCCAGACCACTGAACAGAGCCACGGATATCAAAGCTATGGCGGTAAGGGGTATCATTGTCAGTTGAGGAAACTTAAATGTAAGCATTTCGGGGTTAATGTCATGAAACACCAATCCCTAATCCCTTGTCGCCGAACCATAAGGTCCGCACATCGTATGTATATTTCGGATAGTACAGGACCATTTTATCGAAGGTGTCTCTTCTTACCTTGAGTATAACTTCTTGCTCCCTATTCAGAGTCCACAACAACCCGTCACGACATTTACGTCTGTGTGGGGAGCTGTCCCCGTTCGATTTGGTATATACGATCTCACCTGTCATCGGCATGATAAAAAACATATGGCTCACAGTACGCATACTTCTTGGCATTGGAACGGGATCGATGGGATCCCACGAGGGCGTGGGCTTTTGTGTTTATATACGTCAGCACATCACTGATTCTACCAATCTTTGGTCGTATAACGGTTAGTACACTTGCTTGTCAGCTTGATGGAAAACATCTGCCTAAACGCAGGTAACCTGGGTTCGACTCCCAGCCAGAGAGTTTCTTTTTTGTCCCTCGCTTTTGGGGTTCCCGAGGCCCATATCTGCCCTCTTGTTCCCCTTCAACAATGCCAATGAATTCTACTGTTTTGCTTTCGCCATACTCGAAAAGAAGAGCCATCTACGCCTCTGTGGGTATCTTTGATGCATTCTTCAATTTGCGTCGGATAGTGGAAATGTGACTTTGTAAGGTGATGAGCGGAATCAAAATATCCTGAGTGACGCGTCTGACTTTCTTCCTGAGTGCAATGTTGATTTCATGTCGCACAGACTCTGACGCGATTTGTATACTCTTATTCCATATATCATATTCATCATAAACCACATAGACATCAGGGATTCATAAGTAGACGATAAGATGGGGATCTCTGGGTTATTACCGGTATTGAAGGAGATTCAAGTACATGGGAATATATCTGAATTCAAGGGAAAGAGATTAGCTGTGGATGTACGTCGATTCTTTCTCTTCCTTCTAAGAAGGACGTTACCTGACCGATAGGCATATGTATGGCTACACAAAGGTGCATTTGGGTGTGCTGAGGATATTGTAAAAGGCAAAAAGACTACCAAGTACGTCCACCCCTTCACTCGTGCCGTTGGGGATTGAAGTTGATATCAGATTCGTGGATTATGCAATGTACAGAGTCCGGTTGATGAGACATCATGGGATTGAACCGTATATTGTATTTGATGGTGGTCCATTACCTGCAAAGAAGAAGACGGAGGTCTCGAGGGAAAAGTAAGTCAACCCTTGTTTCCACCGAAGAGGGAAGAGGGGAGAGAAGAGGGGATACTGATGCTGATGATAGATCACGAGCTGAGAACCTTGCTCGTGCGCAAGCTCTAGAGGGTCAAGGGAGATTAAGGGATGCTAGGGATTTATATACGAAATGTGTCGATATAACCCCAGAGATGGCACTGCAGCTTATCAAAGTGAGTATCAATCATTGGTGATAAGAATTAGCTGATGGTAGGCTTTAAGAGCCGAGAATGTCGATTACGTGGTAGCCCCCTACGAAGCGGATGCTCAACTGTGTTTTCTCGAACGAGAGGGGTATGTGGATGGAATCATTACTGAAGATTCGGATCTACTGGTCTTTGGATGTCGACATGTTATTTTCAAGTTGGAAGGGAATGGGCAGTGCGTACATATCAAAGCTGAGAAACTTGCTTTGGTGAATACATTCCCGATGCACGGATGGACGGAT
>Ga0265798_10012702_pt1 | contig 10134 bp, 9 predicted proteins | sample P3T30metagenome_FD_192430 | JGI IMG/M metagenome (GOLD analysis project Ga0265798, IMG submission 192430) | Plant litter microbial communities from East Loma Ridge, Irvine, California - P3 T30 | ecosystem: Environmental > Terrestrial > Plant litter > Unclassified | place: USA: California...
CTTTGCGAGCTGATGTCGGCGACAAGACAGCTCTGCAAAGACTCGTACGAGATACCATATCCCAGTTCGGACGACTGGATGTAGTTGTCTCAAACGCGGGCTGGACTCGTATCACGGATTTCAACAACCTCGAAGAGGGGATGATCGAAGAGGATTGGGATAAGTAAATCGATCCCTCCGTTATCTCCCTTGCTGCTACCAATCCAGGAAGCACCTCGTGCCATCTTGGGGAACTAACAATACCTCAAAGATGTTTCCTCTACAACGTCAAGGCCCATCTCTTCCTCCTACACGCCGCCAAACCCCATCTCGAAGAAACCGAAGGCGCATTCGTCACTACCGCCAGCGTCGCAGGAGTCAAACCCAGTGGCAGCAGCCTACCGTACTCCGTGACGAAAGCCGCTGCAATACACTTGAGCAAAGCTCTAGCCGTCATCTGCTCGCCCAAGATTCGAGTGAACTCCGTCTCGCCTGGGTTGCTTATGACGGAATGGGGGATGCAATTTCCGGAGGAGAAGAGGGAGGCTGCGAAGAAAGCGACCAAGTTGGGGAGGTTTGCTACTGTTGAGGTCAGTCTTTTCTTTCACGATTGATGAGACAAGTTCGATGCGCTCGTCGCTATCGATTCGAATGGTACGCTGACATGATGATGGCAGGATGTGGCGGATCAGGTGCGTCTTCTCGCTTTGTCGAAATCCATGACGGGGCAGAATATCGTTGTGGATAGTGGTACTACACTTTAGTTTAAGCCTCAAGTCAATCACTCGTAGTCGATCTCGGGCACGACGGGCGATTCCTCTCTCATCGGTCTCATCATGTTCTTTTCCTCGGGATCCCAAGCAGGGCCAGTCACCATCTCCTCATCTTCTGCGGTCGCTGCCTCTGCCTCTGCCTCATCTCCTTCCGCGACATCCATAATCTCGTCGTCGTCGTCACCACCATGATCCACAATCTCCTCTTCCTCGCCATCGCCATGATCCACGACGTCTGCCTCACCATCCCAAAACCGATCTTCTTCCTCCTCCAAAGCGGTAAGATACTGCTCAGTCCGAGTGTACTCCCCTTCCTCAGTGGGTATCACGCGCGCTTCTTCTGCTGCGTGAGCTACTGCCTGGACCCTCCTTGCGTCTTCGAGGAGTTCTTTGTGGCCTTCGGCTTGCTCTGCGGTTGGAACAGTTCCGTCCGGATACAGCGTCTCATAAATGCGAAGTGATTCCTCTGCATGCCAGACGGGATCATTCGGCGAATGCGCGAGTATGGTATGGAGGCCAGCTCTATGGAGACGAGGCAAGCGTGGTTCTTGCAGCAGCTTCACGCTCAGACTGTTGGCCTAACAAAGATGTCAATTCATAGACCGCTGTGGTGGTGACCACGACCGCTTGAGCACTCACTTCGTCAAACTTCTGCGCTTCGAACAATTCCCATGCTTGTATGAATTGGTTTTCGAATACCTGTGAAACAGGGTCGAGAGAAGACATCGTGCTGGAGTGCCTGGACAGAAAAATACGGAGGCGGAGTCTTGTACGATGGAGTATTGTGTGGTAAAAGTGAGAGGTGGGTAGGAAGAAGTTCACTCGAGGACAGATAAGTGACCTCGCTCTCACATGCAACCTCCCGGTCCCGTTTCCGCTCTTCACTTCAGGTCTTTACTGCAGGTCCTCACTGCAGGACCTTATTGCTCGCCAAGCGAGCTCTCAAATCACTACCACTGGAGGCAGACTCGTTCTATAAAACAGGAAAGCTTATACATCTCGTTATGGTCCCTAATCCGATTCGTGCCATGCCGTGAGCAATGTAGTACCGTGAATTATGTCAGCAATACTTGGCCGGGATACATGGCAGTATCGATGGCACTTCAAGCTTTGGAGTGAGCAAGCTGGTCCATAGCTCGGTATGCCAGCCAGGAGGCGAAGAGTTGAGTCGTCAAGGGAAGATGCTCCCCAGTCATCGTTGTGTATCGGTCGATCGTTCTCGTCGTGTTCATCGGATCTTCATCTTCTCATTATTTCATGCCTTCACACCTCTTTCATCGTCTCATGAACTCTCGCACATCCCAGACCAGTACTCTTTCATCCCAGGCGCAAGTCGTACACCAGCCCTCGGCACCGAACATACACCAGTCCACGCCCATGGCAAACTCAGTATGCGCATCCATCCTGCCGATCTCCCTGCCGAAACCCGCTCCGCTGCCACCGTTGTCCTCGGTCGATCCGTCTGCCCATACTCGGCAGCTCATGTCGTAGCTTGCAGAGAGTAGGGTGTCGCTCAAGTGCGGACTCCAGCTCACTTTGCGTACGGCGTACTCGTGTCCTTTGAGAAGGTTTACAGGCCCGGAAGGTACGCGGAGGTCGAATGTGCGAATCACACCGTCCACACCGGCGGTTGCAAGGACCGAATCTCGATATTTGTTCCAGTCGTGAGTCAAGCATTCCGATGGCTGAGCTCCTCCGTTGACATTGCCCGGTAGTGGCATTTTGGGTGACGCATGTATCGGAATCGCAAGAGTGAGGTGGTTCTGAGCGCTCGGCTTCTGGCGAAGATCGAAGACCCGGAGATGTGAATCGCGCGAAACGCAGGTGACAATATCCGGGTGATGCGGACTGAACTGCGCCGAGTAGACACATGAATGTACGGGTAGTGTGAGCAGACTCTCCTTCCTCTCCGGGTTCCAGATCTTTACCGAGCCATCCCAACTGCTTGAGAGGAACGTGTTCTTGTTCACCAGATTCCAGTGCACCGAAAACACTTCACGTCCATGCTCTTGCCAGCCTGCAACCGGGAACTCGCCCACCCCGATATCGAACAGTTTTATGCTTCCATCGCCTCCAGCAGTGAGCAGTTGATTCTCGTGTTGTTCGGACCAGGCCAGGTCGAAGAGGCAGTCCTGGGTTTCGAAGAACTTCTCGCAGACGATGCCCTCGGCAGTCAGGTTGAGAATGTACAGTCTTCCATTGCCAACGAGACCGAAGTTTGCGCCAGCGCTTACGGCGAGGCGAGAGTCGAAGAAAGGCGAGTACTTGACGCTGTATGGGTTGAAGCCGGCGGTGCGGAACTCGAGCATGTTGGTGTTTTAGGATAGATCGGTATTACGCCAGAAGTAATGTATGAGTCGCGCACATGTCCTACAGTCGGTCAGAGCGTATAGGTATTGAAGGATTGGTAAGAATGGAAGTTGTCTACAAGAAGTGGGATTGATTGATCATAGCGACCAAAAGGTGACGCTGCCTCGCATGTGCTCAAACCCCGATGGACTTGACGACTTCCATGCCAAGAAGCCGAGGTTCAGGCCAAGGTCGAGAGAACAGCTCATCACATTGGAAGTTACGACGAATTCCGTTAATTACATACAACACACTGATCCACCCGGTCAATACCATTCAAGCGCCCATTAATATTGTCGACATGGCCGCCGACGAAGCAGTCTCGGCCTCGGCCAGAGGCGCATCCTTTCTCATCCTCCTGCAGATGGGTTCGAGAGCCATCACTTTCGCCCTCAACCAATTCTTGCTACGCTTTCTCTCGCCCGAACTTCTTGGAGTCTCTGTCCAACTGGAATTGTTCGTCATATCGACATTGTACTTTGCCCGCGAGAGTTTGCGTATTGCCGCGCAGAGACGCTCAGATGGCGGCGTCCAGGCGGCCGTCAACATCTCCTACTTGGCCATCCTGGCTGGCGGTCCAATCGGCTTCACGCTCGCCCAGGCATACCTCAGGACCGAAACCCCAAACGTGGCATACCTTCACGTCTCCATGAAGATCTGTCATTTTGCTGCAATGCTGGAGTTGCTTTCAGAGCCGAGCTTTGCAGCTGTTCAGCAAAACATGCTTTACAAGACGCGTGCCGCCGCCGAGGGCGCTGCTGTCTTGATGAAGACTTTTGCTACAGCTGGTCTCGTCTTTTGGAGCCGCCATCGATCTATCGACGTAGGTGTATTGCCATTCGCAGCGGGCGAATTTGCTTACGGCGCCACACTCGCCGTGGTGTACATCCTGTCTGTGCGACCTGTAGCTCGAGAGAAGGGCTTCTCGTTGCTTCCGCGTGAAATGTCTGGGAGGTGCGTAGTATTGCCTTCAAATGTAGGTGTGCATTCCGTTGATCATTCGTACAGAAATGGCATCCAGTACTATCTGGGCCTGTTTTCACAGCCTCTCCTTTCCCTGAGTTTTTCATTGTACCTTCAAACCGGGATTAAATATGTTCTCACCGAGGGCGACAAGTATCTCATCGCTGCACTTGCCACACTGAAAGACACTGGCATGTACGCTCTATCAGCCAATTACGGCGGTCTCATCGCACGCATGTTATTCCGACCCATCGAAGACAGCTCTCGCAACCTGTTCGCAAAGCTCTGCTCAGATGCAGGAGAGGCCAGGCAGGTCGGTGGTATCACCAAGAAAACAGAGCCCAAACAGAACAGTGAGAATGTGCAACAAGCCGCCAGCGTTCTCCGGGACATTCTACGCATTTACGGACTCGTATCGCTTGTGGCCTATGCTGTCGGCCCTTCAGCTGCTCCACTGCTCCTCCGTCTTGTTGCCGGAGCTAGATGGTCTGACACGGGAGCTGGCGACGTACTCGGTACTTACTGCTACTACATTCCGTTGCTCGCCGTCAACGGCGTTAGCGAGGCTTTCGTGTCTGCGACAGCTTCCACACGCGAACTCCGCAAGCAGAGCATCTGGATGGGTGGCTTCTCTGTCGCCTTTGCAGGGAGTGCATACCTGTTCCTCAGTGTGCTGCAGATGGGCGCCAAAGGCTTAGTACTGGCGAATTGCGTCAACATGGTCTCGCGGATTGTCTTCAACCTGAGTTTCGTAAAGAGATACTTCGCAGAGCGCAACGTGGTGAGCCTCTGTCGAGATTCGCAATCATTCAACCAAACTGACATGGTCGCAGAACTTCCAATTCACAGACATTGTGCCAAACCTGTACGCAATCGCTGCCACAGCGGTGGTGCCGGGTGTGCTCAATCAGACACAAGGCCTCCTTCGACAGTACGGTTTATTTGGCGACTTAGTACACGTTGCCAGCGTTGGAGCAGTGTTTGCGGGTTTCGTGTAAGTTCCAACCTTCGACATGAGTGACTTCATCTTACTGATCGAGTCTTCAGGATCGCTACCGAGCGCACGTATCTTATGGATTGCTACTCGAGGTTCCGTTCGTAGTCCTTCGCAGATTGAGATCAGAATAATGAACGACCTTTGGTCACTTAATACGATGTTGCCGAGTCGTATTCATTTATTTATACAGTCAGTCTTCAGCGACGATACCTTACAACTGGCAATTGCTCCGACCTCGGCTTGGCACGGAAGTGGAACTTTAAAATCTGCCTTTAAAGTCCGGTTTAATGTCCGCGCGCTTTGCCGCTCTCGCTCAAAACCGTCCTCCTACACGGGAAATCTAATGACATCTTGCACTGCTGTAACAGCGATGGCGGCCGGGGACAACACACATACAAGCCGCTGCCGGTCGTCTATTGCTGCAATCAACATCTTCATGTATAAGTTCATCCCAGAATATTCCCGGAAGTTAATGCCTCTGTTTTCTCGCCACCCGCTTCCCAGGAATGACGACCATCAACAACTCGGCTTCTATAGAGCCCAATGAGATACCAGTGCAACAACCGGAACCAAGAATACGGCCAACACCCTCAATTGATGGAAATCATGGCACCAAGACAACGAACGATGTCGAAAAAGGAGTTGGCGAGCTCCCCACCAGCGAGCCGATGGTAGAGCAACCCGATCGTTCTGGTGTCCTGGCCAAAGAGGACTATTCAGTTTTTACAGTCGGCCAAAAACGAGCGATAATTTTCGCCGGATCGTTTGCCGCCTGGTTCTCGCCCATGACTGGCAGCATATACTTCCCAGCTTTGGACCAAATCGGGGCAGATCTCGGCGTGTCCGATTCGGCGATGAGCGTTACGGTTACGACATACCTTATCCTCCAAGGAGTGGCGCCCATGATGATAGCCGGATTCTCCAACACTGCAGGGCGTCGTCCGGCTTACATCCTCTGCTTCACCATTTACATCGTTGCCAACCTCGCCCTCAGCCTGCAAAGCAACTATGTTGCCCTATTGATCCTGCGGATGGTTCAGAGTGCTGGCAGCAGCGGCACTGTCGCTCTGGCGAACGGCTTGGTCGGAGATCTGGTTACTTCGTCCGAGAGAGGCGAGTATATCGTCTTCAGCTCCCTGGGCAGTCTCCTGGGGCCCACTGTCTCTCCAGTCATCGGTGGCCTGCTCAGCCAATATCTTGACTGGCATTGGATATTCTGGTTCCTGCTGATTTTGTCGGGAGTCTTCTTCGTACCTTTCTTCCTCTTCTTCCCCGAGACCAGCAGGAAAGTGGTCGGAGATGGCTCCATCCCTCCGCCCTGGACGAGCTGGAATCTGGCAGATGCCATCAGGCACAAGAACCGAGCAAAGATCGGAATTACAGTGGACGAAGAGAAACAGGCGGCGCTCCACGCAAAAGTCCGAATCAGCATCCCCAACCCTCTCAGTACGCTCGTCATCTTTGGAAACCTCGAGGCCGCCCTAGTGTTGATTGCCATCGGCTTTTCAATGGCATGCTTCTACGCTATCTGCACAGGCGCTGCATCTGTATTTTCAGAAGTGTATGGGTACGACGAAATCCACATCGGACTCGTCTTCCTGGCAATTGGCGGTGGTAGCATCATCTCAGCGTTCACGACAGGCAAGATGGTAGATTGGAATTACGCGCGCCATGCCCGACGAAACGGCTTCCCAATCGCGAAGAACCGGACCACAGATCTCGCCGAATTCCCCATCGAGCGCGCTCGCGTGGAAATGGGCTTGCCGTGCCTCCTGCTAGGCGTGCTGACGGTCGTCGGCTACGGCTGGGTGATCAACTACAGCACATCGATCGCCGGGCCGGTCATCATGCTGTTCCTGCTGGGCTACGCTCTCATCGCCGGCTTCCAGTGCCTGAACGTCTTGATGGTTGACTTGTACCCGACCCAAGCGACGTCGGCTTCTGCGGCGAACAACCTTGTCCGCTGTCTGCTTGGAGCCGCTAGTTCGGCTGCCATCCTGCCCATGAGCGATGCTATGGGCGAGGGTTGGGCTTACACGACGCTGGCGCTGATGTTCATGCTTTCGTGCGGTGGGCTGCTGGCCATCATGAAATACGGACCGCAATGGAGAAAAGCGAGACAAGCGAAAGAGGACGCGAGGGAAAAGCGCAAGGCCGAAGCGTAGATGAAATAATGCATGGAGCATGAACGCCGCGGCGGCGGTGCATTGCCCGCAAGTGGAAATCACCGTGCCGCTGTCAGGTTCCCCCAAATCTGACCGTGTCGCTTCTAGAGTTTGTAATCGTGTTTACCCCAGCCTTCCAGGGTTAAAGAGGGAACAGACTCGGGACTACTGCATACCTAAACGATAATCATGTCCGCCTTTTGGCGGCACTTTCGAACCCAGAACTTACCTCAAGCCACGAAACTAAAAGCTATTGATTCTCCCAGATTCGCTCGAGCTGTAACAAACGATATCCCGTCTCTATATGCAGAGAACTGACCCCTCTTCATAACCCAGAGATACCTCGGCCGACAGCACGTCTTCTGTCTAGGTTCCCAGCCATGTGGGAGGAGATTTGCCCAGGCAGTCAAATCTATTCGATCACGATGATGACACCAACCATTGAGTTGTGGTTCTGTGTTTCAACTGTCATCGATTCATCCATGGTCGTGATAATCATCACGATCAGACTATTCGTGAATGATAACCGGTCAACCGGTGTACGGGTCAGCTATCCATGTCTCCTGCAAATCTCTCACCTAGGAGTCCCCCGTCGCTGCTCATGTATACATTTATCTCAACCATTCTGGGACCTTCCGTGAAGAGCGGGATGTTGAGCAAGTCGATCCTCTGCTATTCGGGTAAATGTGACTGCTCATGTGAATGTTGGGTAGGAATGCGTGTGATTTCGGTTTTCATTTCGCCATTCGTTTTCGTTTTCGCTTAGTCTTGCAGTGGTTTGGCCTGGCGAGTCTGTGATGCGATCCGTTGTAGGGTGTCATGTCATGCTATGTTGTCTTGCGTGTCCATCCTCCAACATGGATGTTTCGTACGCCTGGTAGCTTAAGTAGGTCGCGAAGGTGGAGTGAAACGACTTAGTATGTGAGTACATGATAGATCGGCGTCTTGAATTATCGCCCGCAGGAAGAAGGTGAGGAATCTCTCAACGCAATTTTGTGTTTTCTATCTTTGGTCTCGTTGACGATATCATGCCGTCGTACTGCAAGCCTGTTTGAGATCTGACCTTATGTCGACATGTCTATGTAGTATGTGATCCACTTGTCAGCTATTGTCATGCATACAATACTGTATCTTCTCAAGTATTGCGAGTGTTGCTTTCCAGTGAGATGTCACATGACGGGTTCTCACTGCGAGCAAGTGGGGCCGCGAAAGAGGACGAGAAGGTGCAGGCGGGGCCGATAAACACTTAGAACAAACAATCACGCAAAGGGCAATCTGTCGTTTTCTCTGTCATTTTCTGTAGTGCACGGCTTGAATCCCACGCGTCGCTAAAAGTAATTAGTTATTGTAGGCTTCATTCTACTGTCTATAGGTATTATCTTCCTCACTCGGCCTCTGTTGTATCAGGACCACGGCTCCGGCCCCATGCGGTACACATCTGCCTACCACATGCAGCTTCTCTGGGTTGTGCGAACCACAGCGTACCTACATTACCTCCCAGGCCTGCATTGCATGTTGCGTGGTACGTAGCACCCGTAGGAGCCGTACCGTTCGCCGTGTTTAGAAAGGACAACAGAAACATGTATGCGTGAGGTGATGGATCAATGCACGCACGCAGCTGCCACAGAGCCATACTGTACATAACAGGTTGCTGTACCTTGCCCCGTGTACAGCGTACCGCCGGATCGTTATCTTCAGTACTCAAAGCCTAGATGGCAGTTGGACCTAGACCTCCACGCGAAAGACTCGCTTGGATTCCAGAGTTGCTTACCTGTGTAGGTAGGTAGCAGTGGCCGCATCCTCCTCCTGTAACCATCTCTTACAGGCCATTTACCGAGCAAAGGAATCAAGACAGACAATCGGGCTCGCTTCGAGATGCATGCGCATGTGTGTGCACCACCGCAATGGCATCTCCCGGACGTGGGATCGCTAGACTAGTCCCCTCCACCACGGACGGAACCCTCCATACTGTTGGAATAAACTCAAAAAAGTCATGCCCGCAGAGTGCCGTGTGGCTGGGCGATGATAAGATAATTGGGTTCGCGGGTCGAGTAGGGAAAGGTATGATATATTGTCAATTTATACGTAGGGCTGGTGTGGTGTCGGATTCACGGAATCGTGGGCGGGCATGTTTTGGGCTGTCAATCCTCGTCCTCTCTGGATCACAGAAGCGCACCAACAAATGCACACACGCACCGCCCAACGGCCGCCCGAAAAGCGTCACAAATGCAGGTGTGCAGAAGGCGTAAAGTGGGTGTAGTGTGTGTTGACATGCGAGCGACGAAACGTCAACGATGATGATGGCGGCGGTGATGAATGCACAGAGCATTGGAGCCCAACTGTGAACTGAACAAAGCGATGGGAATCCCACGTGCTGGTCGGGAATGCACGCACGCACGGCACACACAGTAGTGCCCGCCTTGAGTCGATAGACCCGTGGGTCGTGAACCACTGTTGGACTTACAGTGCAGTGCAGTTCAGGGGAAAAGAGGCAGCACAGGACAGAACAGGATGCAGTTACGCCGTAACGTGACATCGCGAACGACGCGAACTGTCAACAAGAATCGTCGAGCCTCTCCTTTCGCAGGACGCCGCGACCGATCCTCCGGAGACTACCGCCACGACGACGACGACGACGACAGGGAAGCTGTTCCATCGTCGTATGTCAGTCCAGGCCTCGGACCTGCGTCCTTTTGCGACCCTGGCATCGCATCCTGACTATTAGTTGTTGACCTGGAAAGTAGATTGCCGTGATTACGTCCTGGACAAGCGTCCATCCAGTGCCTGGATCCCGATCATGGACGGGCCGCAAACACCACATCACCAAGGAATCGGTGAAATGCACGCAGGCTGTGAGCCCATCTCACCACATGCCCATCCGTGGACTAATCGGACGAGACGATGCACA
>Ga0265798_10012703_pt1 | contig 10134 bp, 14 predicted proteins | sample P3T30metagenome_FD_192430 | JGI IMG/M metagenome (GOLD analysis project Ga0265798, IMG submission 192430) | Plant litter microbial communities from East Loma Ridge, Irvine, California - P3 T30 | ecosystem: Environmental > Terrestrial > Plant litter > Unclassified | place: USA: California...
GAGGAGCGTCCTACGGGGGAGCGCGAGGGGGCCCGCCCCCTCGCCGGCGCTGCAAGCGCCGGCGCTACCGGCTGCACCTCTAGGTCCAAGCGAGGCCGACCGCGCCGGTTGGGCCTTAGCCGCCGACGTCGAACGCGGCCCGGTGCTCGTCCTGGCCGGGGTGCTCGGGGCGGGTGCACGTCCAGTCGGCGGCGTGGTCGTCGGTGGCGGTGGGTGCGAGGTCGGCGGCCGGGGCGGTTGGGTCGACCTGGTCAGGGGCGAGGCCCTAGGGGCGGGCGTAGGTGATGTGCACGGGGTGTCTCCTTCTCCTGCAGGCGATTGTGACGGGCAGGGAGGGGCGGCCAAGGGCCGCCCCTCCCCCGTGCTCCTACGCGGCCTCGTCGGCCTTGGTGTGTGCCTGGATCTCGGCGTAAGGCGTCGTGTCGGCCGCATTTACTGGATCGGCTACCCGATAAAAAGGTTTGCGCTCCCCAGCGGCCCGTCCACTCCTCCACAGGTCCGCCCGCCGACGTTCCCTCTACAGTGGCGGCGCCAGGGCTTAGGCCGCTGGCCCTGCTCGAGGCAGGGTCGGCGGATGATCAGCGCCACTGAGCTCCGTGACCGGTTCGAGTTCTTCGTCCTCCGTCGCGAGTGCGACCCCCTGACTGAGGCTGAGGAACTGGCCGCTTACTGGTGCGCCCTCGACGCCCTCGACCAGCTGCTCGCTGGCCAACTGTGACGCACGCCGGTCAGGCCGGCCACGCCTCGATCTCGGGTGAGCTCGAGGAGATGAGGGCCCCGATCTCGGCTTCGTGTTGCAGCATCCACGCGACCGCCGAGTTCAGCGACTCGAAGGTGCGGAGCCACGGCCGGCGCCCCTGGGCGTCGCGGCAGTGGGCGTAGACGTCGAAGACGTTTCGGCCGAGGTGCGAGCGGGTGCGGACGTAGCCGAGCGGGGCGTCGCGCACGCGGCGCACCTGCCACTCCCCCCACGAGCCTGGGACCGAGGGGACCGCGAGTGGGTGCGACGGGATCTCTTGCCGAAGGACGCGAGTCGCGTTCCGATTCGACGTCTGCACTCCCATGACTGGTGAAGCTACAAGCGACTCCCGACAAGGGAGCTTCCGCCAGGCTTCCACCTCGAGCATCACGTCCGAGATGACTTGGATCACTTTTTCCGCCAGGACACGCCGAGGCTGGGACAGCAGGCATGCCCGGTTTCCCGCGTCGTTATGGGCTTGTGGCAGCTCGCACGCCTTCGAAGAGGGCGAGATGAGCCGTCCAGCAGTGCTGGACGCTCCGGGTCGGTGTCGGGGACGTGAGAGATACTTGAGGCAGGCCGCAGCTCGTGGGCGGCCTGGCGGTTTGACAGCCGCCCGGCTCTTAACGAGAAAAGGTCCGGCTTGAGCCCCGGACCCTACTCGTTACTGGTCGACCGGTGAAGGTACGACGATGGGTGCGGCTAAAAGGACAACACCCGGATTGATCTTCGGTAGATGTTACGCCCGTCGCGCTGCACGTGCAATGCGACGACCAACAGTCGAGTCCTTCACGGTACGCGGTACCGGAAGGCAGGTGACGAGATGCGTAAGAAGCACCCTCAGATCCGCGCAGTCCTGCTGAAGATTGGGGAGTGGCTCGTCAAGGGCGGCTTCGCAGGCTTCGTCAGATGGCTGCTTGACCGCGCGACAGGCAACTGACGCGTGGGGGGCCCGCGTAAGCAGGCTCCGTAGGGTCTCCGGGGCAAGCACCGGGGGCCCTTTCTCGTCCCCGGGTGCGCCGCATCGCCGTCCGATAGACGATCGATTACCGGCCACATCACGTCAGCCTTGACTGTATAGTCAGCACATGCTGACTCTTTCATCGCGCGTCGACGTCATGAACCGCCTCGGGCGCGCCATGGCCGATTCCACCCGATCGCGCATCCTGCTGCACCTGCTCGACCAGCCCGGCTACCCCGGAGCACTAGCAGATCAACTCGAACTCACGCGGTCCAACGTGTCGAACCACCTCTCGTGCCTCCGCGGCTGCGGCATCGTCGTAGCCGTCCCCGAGGGCCGGTCGACCCGCTACGAGATTGCTGACGCTCACCTCACTAAGGCGCTCACCGCTCTCGTCGACGTCGTGCTCGCTGTCGACGACGGAGAGCCCTGCACCGACGACAGCTGCGACGTCCCTCTCTGCTGCGGAACCGGCGCATGACCACGACCGCACTTCCCGCCCTGCTCGCGCCGGCCCGCCGACTGCTCCTTCAACGTCGAATTCGGATCATCGTCGCCATCACGATCACCTACAACGTGATCGAGGCGATCGTCGCGATCGCCGCCGGCACCGTCGCATCCTCGACGGCCCTGATCGGGTTTGGCCTGGACTCGATCGTGGAGGTGCTGTCGGCCGCGGCGATCGCTTGGCAGTTCGCTGCCCCCGACCCCGAGAAGCGCGAACGTCTCGCCCTGCGCGTCATCGCGGTGTCGTTCTTCGGCTTAGCCGCTTACGTGTCCGTCGACGCGGTGCTCGCCCTGACCGGGATTCGCGAGCCTGACCACTCCCCCGTCGGCATCGTGCTCGCCGCGGTGAGCCTGGCGATCATGCCGTTCCTGAGCCTGGTCGAGCGCCGCACGGGCACCGAGCTGGGTTCGGCGTCGGCCGTGGCGGACTCGAAGCAGACCCTGATCTGCTCGTACCTGTCGGCGGCCGTGCTCGTCGGCCTCGTGCTCAACCTTGCGTTCGGCTGGACCTGGGCCGACCCTGTGGCCGGCCTCGTCATCGTCGTGTTCGCCGTGCGCGAGGGTCTTGAGGCCTGGCGCGGTGACGCTTGCAAGACTCCCGTGTCCGCCCTAACGGGCGAGCGCCAGGTCGACACCTGCGACTGCTGCTGACCGCTTGGCGCATCAGGCGTGGGTGTGGTGCTCGTGCTGGGCGTGCCGGGCGGGTTCGATCTGGAAGGTGGAGTGTTCCACCCTGATCGAGAAGTGCTCGGCGACGCACTTTTGGAGGTCGTCGAGAATCTTGGGAGCGTGACCGTCGCGGAAGCAGGAGTCCTCCACGGTGACATGGGCGCTCAAGATCGGTAGGCCTGTCGCGACGAGCGAGGCATGAAGGTCATGGACCTCGGTGACGTGGGGTAGCTCGAGCATGTGAGCGCGGACCTCGTCGAGGTCCAGGCCCATGGGCGTCGATTCCATGAGGACGCTTGTGGTTTCGCGGAGAAGCTTGATCGTGCGGGGGATGATGAGGATGGCTATGAGCATTCCCGCGAGGGCGTCAGCTTGCCCCCAGCCGGTGGTCATGATGATGACCGCACTGGCGATCACGGCCACGGAGCCGAGGGCATCGTTCAAGACCTCGAGGAACGCCGCCCGCATGTTCATGTTGGCGCTTCTGCCGGCCGTGAGAACGGCAATGGAGGCGATATTGCCGGCGAGGCCGATGATCCCGAAGATGAGTAGCTCGGTCGACGGCACGGCCGGAGGCTCGAAAAGGCGGCGGAGACCTTCAACGAGGGCGAAGAGGCCCACCGCGAGAAGCACGGCAGCTTGAGCTGTGGCGGCAAGCACCTCAGCTCGCTGGAAGCCCCAAGTGCGTCGAGGTGTGGTGGCTCGTCGCATGAGCGTTGCGGCGATGAGCGCCATGAACAGTCCACCGGCGTCGGTGAGCATGTGCGCGGCGTCAACCAGGAGCGACAGGCTGCCCGTGATGGCTGCACCGACGACCTCGACGAGGAGGATCGAGAAGGTGATGCCGAAGGCGATGCCGAGGCGGCGCCGGTAATCTGGACCAGCGGCTGGCGCGTGGTCATGTCCTGCACCCATGAGCGTCAGTGTCCGTCGTGGTGGTGACGGAAGGCGGCACCCACGGAGTGCTCGGCCTGGAAGATCGCGTCCTGCACGAGGGTGCTGGCATGGTCGTTGGCGAGTCGGTAGAAGACGCGATTTCCTGCTTGACGAGTCGACACCATGCGGGCCATGCGGAGCTTGGCGAGGTGCTGAGAGACAGCCGTAGGCGTCTTGTCGACGATGTCCGCCAGGTGGTTCACGGACAGTTCTTCGTCTCGGAGGGCGAGGATCATGCGCACGCGTGTGGCGTCGGCGAGCATGGAGAAGACCTCGACCGCGAGTTCGACGAATGCATCGTCAGGATGCACTTCCCCTGACTGCGTATCTTCGATCATGCGAAGATGCTCACACACGAGTGTGTTGATGTCCAGCTTGTTCAGGCGGTTCAGCAGGTGAGCGCTGCCGCTGGTGATTACCCTGTGACCGACCCTGACCGCCGGAAGGAGGCGCCGTGATCGTTCGGACGGTTGCTCCTTCGCGTGCGCGCTGGTCGGTCGGGGTCTGGGCGCTGCTGTTGTCAGTCACCGCCGGTGTCCTCGCGGCCGTCCTTGGAATTCACGCTCTGGGCGACAATGCCTTTGCAAGTGGAACGCAAGCCGTCTCGAGTGCGACCTATACGACACAGGGCCCTGTCCTCGCCGATGATGACGCAGGCACCACCCTGCCCCTGGGTGACACTGCAGTCTCCGGTGTCGTTGATGCCGGTGAGGCCCTTGCCTGTGCGCTCCTTGCCCTGCTGTGCGCCGCGACGCTCGCCTTCGCCCTCGCACGCATGCGAAGGGTCCCAGCACGAGCGATTGATCCTGTTGCTGCTCCTGAGCATCCAGAACCTTCGACGTGGTTCTTGTTCCGGTCGGAACCTGTCAGCTTGACCGTTCTGGGCATTTCCCGCATCTAGACACATCCCGATCGCGATCCTGCGCGTCGACGCACGGTGCTGAGAGCGCCGTGGCGTTCGACGTGTCCCTTCGAGACCGAGGACACCCCTACATGCATCGCCCCACCAAGGTGACGGCGCCGGCCCTCACAGCCGTCCTGATCACCACATTCCTCACCGCAACCCCCGCGCAGGCGGCCGCCTACCCCACCTGGGACGACGTCGTGGCCGCGCGCTCCAGTGAACAAGCCACCGCCGACACGATCGCCGAACTCACCGGTCTGCTGGAGGGACTTCGCCAAGAAGCCAGCGACCTGACTGCCACTGCAGAACAGCGCGGGGCGGAGCTGCAAGAAGCTCAAGACGCCGCTGATGCGGCCACGGAGACCCTGAGATCACTGGCAGACGACGTCGCTGTGGCCGAAGAAGAAGCGGCCGAGGCCGAACAGCAGATCGGCCAGTGGGCTGCCACCATGGCCCGCACAGGCGGCACCGACCTCAGCACCAACATCGCCTTCTCCGGCGCGGGGGCAGAGGACCTGCTCTCTCGGCTCGGGACGGCGTCGCAACTGTCGTCCACGGCCAATCAGATGCTCGCCGATGCCACGACGACAGCGAATACCGCGAGCACCCTCCGAGATCAAGCGCAGGTAGCGACCTCTGAACGGGACCGGCTGGCAGATGCCGCAACGGCTGCCCGTGATGAGGCTCTCGAAGCGGCGACAGCTGCTCAGGAGGCTGTCCAGGAGCAAGAAGACCGCAGTATCGAGCTCGAGGCGCAGCTGGCGGTGTTGAAGCAGGAGACGGCCACCACTGAGCAGGGGTACGCCGCCGCTGAAGCTGCTCGGGTCCAAGCCGAAGAAGAAGCAGCCGCACGTGCCGCTGCCGCACGTGCCGCCGCGGCCGCCGCCGTGACTCCTTCTGCACCGGCGCCTACCTCATCAGCGGTGTCGCCGTCTGGGTGGACCATGCCCATCACGTCTTACTCGAGCTACCAGGCGTACGGGATGCGCATCCACCCTGTTCTGCGCTACCCGAAACTCCATGCCGGAGCCGACTTCGGAGCATCCTGCGGAACGGCGATCTACGCCGCCTCCGCCGGGACCGTCACGTACGCCGGCGCCTACGGCGGGTACGGGAACCTCATCACCGTCAGCTCAGCCGGCGGAGTCACGACGAACTACGCCCACATGTACGCCGGCGGCGTCCAGGTCTCCATCGGCCAGCAGGTGTCCGCCGGTCAACAGATCGCCGAAGTCGGCAGCGCTGGACTCTCCACGGGTTGCCACCTGCACTTCGAACTCCGACAAGGCGGAGCCGCTACCGATCCAGTCGCATACCTGAAGAACCGAGGGATCTGATCGTGGTCAAGAACCAGTTCATCGTTGCCGTCATCGCGCTCGTCGTCGCGGCCGGCCTCCTAATCACCATCGTTGTCTACAACGGCACCCGCCCAGGCCAAAGTCAGCCCCTCACCGCCGATCCGAGCATTGCCCCTGGTGCCGCAGAAGTCCTCCGGGACGACACCCGGTACCTCGACGAGGTCGGGGACGACGCCGTCACCGTGGTCGAGTTCCTCGACTTCGAGTGCGAGTCCTGCGCGGCAATGTACCCGTTTGTGGAACAGGTTCGAGAGAAGTACGCCGGACAGATCAACGTCGCCGTGCGCTACTTCCCAATCCCTTCCCACCGGAACTCAGAGAACGCGGCCGTCGCCGTGGAAGCCGCCGCCGAGCAAGGACAGCTCGAGGCAATGTACGCCCGCATGTACGAAACCCAGACCCAGTGGGGCGAAAAGCAAGAGTCGGAAGCGGCTCTGTTCCGCTCCTTCGCTGAAGAACTCAGGCTCGACATGGCCGCATTCGACGAAGCAGTAGCTGACCCGGCCACCCTGGAGCGAGTCGTCTCCGACCGAGCCGAAGGAACCGCTCTCGGAGTTACCGGGACCCCCACGTTCTTCGTCGACGGACAAATGCTCGAGCTCACCGCGGTCGACGACCTCGACAAGGCCGTACAGAACGCGATCGCTGGTGAGTAGATCGCGCCGACGACCCTCGCCCACAAGCACAAGCACAAGCACTTCGACTTCGACTTCGACAGTCGATATGACGACTCGCCTGCGCTCCCTTGCCGTCCTCGGGCTGATCACGGCATGCCTGGCTGGCCCCGTAGGACTGATCATCAGCGTCGTGGCCCTTGTCCGGTCCCGAGTACAGGGCAAGCAGGATCCCGTAGCCCTCGTCGGAGTCCTCGTCGGCCTCGCCACCACAGCGGCGTTCGTCGGAGGCATTTTCTACTTCCACGCCGTCCTCACCGGTCAAACCGGGATCTGTGCTGACCTAGGCCCAGGCACCCACGACGGCACCTTCGGCACCTTCACCTGCCCTAACAACTGAGAGACCATGCCTACTATCACCGTCCGCCGCTTCACAGCGCCCCTGCTGCTGGCACTCGCCCTCGCCGCCCTGTTCATCACCTCTGGCACCCGTTCCGCCGCTGCACACGACGCGCTGGCGCAAGCTGTCCCCACGGCCGACGACACCGTCACAAGCGCCCTTCCTGCCGTGACGCTCACCTTCTCCGAGACACCCATGTCCGAGTTCGCGAACGCGCTCATCCTGCGGGTAACGGGGCCCTCGGGAGTATCCGTCACTACAGGTCCACCCGAGGCCGACGGAACGACCCTGACAGCACCCGTCGCACTCAGAGAAGCGGGAACCCACACCGTTGAGTGGCAGAGCGTCTCCAGCGACGGCCACGCCATCTCCGGCGCCTACACCTTCACCTACGCAGGACCCCTTCCTTCAGCACCTACCCCAGTAACCCCGGAAGATGCACCCACCTCGACAGCTACCCAAGCGGAGGCGCCTACAGAGACAGCGACCGCCTTTCCGTCCCCGCCTAGCTCTGAGTCCGACTCTGGCTCGAACAACGCAGTACCCCTGATCATCGGAACAACCCTTGTCGCCGCCCTCCTTCTGGCTGTCCTCCTCGCGCTGCGATACTTTCACCTCAAGCGACAGCGGGGGGACCAGACACCCTCCCCCACCAGTCCGGCATCCGACGCATGACTGCCATGGAGAAGAACCACGGCAGATCGACCGTCTTATCGCACGCTCCTCTTCGGGAGGCCCGGACCACCAGGGCGCGCCGATCGTGGATCAGTCGCGGCCTCGTCGCCGGCCTCGGTGTGGCTGCCTTCATGGTGAGCGCAACGGGCTGCGCCACAAGCAATTCCTTTGCTGACCAGTACGCGGACGGCTCGACCAAGAACTACATCGCAGGTAACGGCACCGTGGTGGAGATCCCCGTGAACAACCGAGGCGAGCCCATCACTTTCGCGGGCATAACGGAATACGGGAAGCCGCTGAGCTCCACGGACTACGACGGCGACGTGGTGGTCGTGAACTTCTGGTACGCCGCGTGCCCCCCGTGTCGCGCAGAAGCAGCTGACTTGGAAGCCCTTCACCAGGAATATCAGGACGAGGGTGTCGCTTTCGTGGGCGTGAACGTCCGGGACCAAGCCGACACGGCCGTCGCCTTCGCTGAAAAGTTTGGAGTCACCTACCCCTCAGTCATTGACATCACCGACTCCGCCGTGCAGTTGGCCTTCGCCGGTCAGGTGTCACCGAACGCTGTTCCCACCACGATCGTCGTCGACCGAGAAGGCCGAGCAGCAGCCCGGATCACCGGCCGCGCCGAGAAATCGATCTTGAACTCCCTCATCACCACCGTCCTTGCCGAGACCCCGTGAACCTCGCCGACACCGTATTCGGCGGCCAGCTCCTCCTTGCCGTTCCGATCGCCCTCCTAGCCGGGCTGATCTCTTTCGTAAGCCCCTGCGTTCTGCCTCTGGTCCCTGGCTACCTCGGGTACGTCGGGGGGCTCGCCGACCCCACCGCAAGAACAGGCAGAAGACGACTCCTCATCGGGGTAGGCCTGTTCGTGGCGGGGTTCGCTGCGGTGTTCATCGCCTACGGGGCACTGTTCGGGGCGCTGAGCGTGTGGCTGATCCAGTGGCAGGGCCTTGTCACCCGCATCCTCGGAATCGTGGTGATCCTGATGGGGCTGGTATTCATCGGGCAGGTCAGCTTCCTGCAACGCTCCTTGACTCCGCGGTGGCGGCCCGTGACGGGCCTGGCCGGCGCGCCGCTGCTCGGAGTCGTCTTCGGCCTGGGCTGGACCCCCTGCTTCGGGCCGACCCTTGCTGCCATCTCGGCTCTGAGCCTCAGCAGCGGCTCCGCAGGACGCGGGGCCCTCCTCGGGCTGGCCTACTGCGTAGGTCTCGGGCTGCCCTTCGTGCTGGTTGCCCTGGGCCTGTCATGGGTGACCGGATCCGTGGCGTTCGTAAAACGCCACATCCGGACCATCAACCTCGCCGGCGGCGCGGTCCTCATCGCCGTCGGTGTTGCCATGGCCACGGGAATCTGGACCGCACTCATCTACCAGCTCCAAGGCCTCATCAATGGCTTCGTCCTTCCCCTCTGACACGACCAGGACCCCATGACTACCCCGCCCCTGCACCGCGAACGCCTCACCCCCACCCCGGCCGTCTACATCGCGACGATCCTGGTGATCCCCGCCACCTTCCTGGTGTTCCTGCCCATCAATGTCGCCGCGGGCATCATCGTCGCAGCCGTGCTCTACCTGGGCTCAGTCACCGCATTCATCGCCACCTCGCCCGTCGTCCAGGTCACCCCCAATGGGTTCTTCGCCGGCACCGCACACCTGACCCCGAACGAGATCGGGACAGTCACCACCTACACCGGCGGAGACGCCACACAGCAACGCGGGCCTCTCCTGGATGCTCGGGCGTGGACGCTGTTCCGGGGGTGGGTGCATCCCGTGGTGAAGATCGAGCTTCTCGACGAGACAGACCCGGCACCGTACTGGCTCGTGTCCACCCGGCACCCCGACGAACTCGCGGCGGCCCTGGCCACGGTGACCCGCTCGAACCAGGGCGCCTGAGATGCCGGCACTTGACCTCGCCGTTCTGCTGGGCTGGGCCCAGGGGCCGGTGTCCCCTGTCGCGATCGGCGCCGCTCTGTTGGCAGCCGGCTACGTGCTCCTGTTTCGCCGAGCGCGACGCCGAGACCGGGCCCTTGCTCCTGGCCGGCGTGGCCCTGGTATCGGGCAGGCGACGGTGTTCGTTCTGGGTTGCGTACTCATCGTCCTGGTCACCGCAACGGGGGTGCAGACGTACAGCCGGGAGCTGTTCTCGGCATTCATGTTCCAGCAGCTGACGCTGCTGATGATCGTGCCGCCGCTGCTCATCCTCGGACGACCAGGAACGGTGCTGCTACGGGGCCTGCCCAGGCACGGCGTAGGACTTATCGCACTTCGGGCAGCTGTCGGGGCGCTCAGATCGAGCTTCGCCCGTGCAGTCGTGAACCCGATCGCCGTGTTCCCTCTGCTGCTGGTTCCGCTGTTCGGGCTCTACCT
>Ga0265798_10012705_pt1 | contig 10133 bp, 12 predicted proteins | sample P3T30metagenome_FD_192430 | JGI IMG/M metagenome (GOLD analysis project Ga0265798, IMG submission 192430) | Plant litter microbial communities from East Loma Ridge, Irvine, California - P3 T30 | ecosystem: Environmental > Terrestrial > Plant litter > Unclassified | place: USA: California...
CGAGGACGGGTTCCTCGACAACGTCACCGCGATGGGCGACCGGTTGCGGCAGGGGCTCGAGCAGATGATCCCCAACCACGATCATTTGTTCGACAGCGTTCGCGGTACCGGGCTGATGCTCGGGCTGAAGCTCAAGAGCGACAGCCGCGCGTTCGTCGCGTTCGCGCGCGACAACCATAATCTGCTGCTGGTGTCGGCGGGCGAGAACGTCGTCCGCATCCTGCCGCCGCTGGTGATCGACGAGAGCCACATCGCCGAGTGCATCGACAAGCTGTCGACCGCCGCGCGCGTCTACGTACCCGCCGCCGACGATTGAACTGATCCTCCCCGGTACGGGGAGGGGGACCATGCGAAGCATGGTGGAGGGGGCTTTCCCCGCAGCGTAGCGCCCGTGGAGGTCCCCCTCCACCCCGCTCTGCGAGCGCGGTCCCCCTCCCCGTGCCGGGGAGGATATTATGACCCGCCATTTCCTGAATCTCACCGACGCCGGAGCCGACGGCATCGCCGCGATGCTGTCCGATGCACTCGACCGCAAGGCGGCCCGCGCCGGATTCTCCAAGGGCCGTGCCGACACCGATGCACCGCTCGCCGGCCACACGCTCGCGATGGTGTTCGAGAAGAGCTCCACCCGCACGCGCTTCTCGTTCGACATGGCGATCCGCCAGCTCGGCGGCACCTCGATCGTGTCCGACGGCGGCTCGATGCAACTCGGCCGCGGCGAGTCGATCGCCGACACCGCGCGCATCCTGTCGGGCTATGTCGACGCGATCATGATCCGCACCGACGATCACGCCAAGATCGAGGAGATGGCACACTATGCCTCGGTCCCGGTCATCAACGGGCTGACCGACGCGTCGCATCCGTGCCAGATCATGGCCGACCTGCTGACGATCATCGAGAGCGGCAAGACGCTGCCCGGCCTCAAGATCGCGTGGCTCGGCGACGGCAACAACGTGCTCGCCTCGATCGTCGAGGCCGCCGGGCTGATGCAGTTCGACGTCGTCGCGGCGTGCCCTCAGGGGTTCCAACCGGAGGAAGAGGCCATCACGCGGTCGTCGGGTCGGGCGCGCGTCGTGGCCGACCCGCGCGAGGCAGTCGAAGGCGCTGACATCGTCGTCACCGACACCTGGATCTCGATGGGCCAGGCGCATGCCGAGGCCAAGCTGAAGGCGCTGACCCCGTACCAGGTCGACGCCGCCCTGATGGCGCTCGCCAAGTCCGACGCGAAGTTCCTGCATTGCCTGCCCGCGCACCGCGAGGAAGAGGTGACGTCGGACGTCATCGACGGCCCACAGTCGCTGATCTGGCAGGAGGCCGAGAACCGCCTTCACGCGCAGAAGTCGGTGCTGCGCTGGTGCTTCGGGCAGATCGGTTGACCTGAACGAACGGGGTCACCATCTGGCGAACGATGAACGATACGCCAAAATTCGACCCCAATGTGACCGATCTCGACCGTGCGCTGGCTTTCGCGATCCCCGCGCGCAGTGCGCGCGGTCGGATCGTGCGGCTCGGCACCGCGCTCGACGAAGTGCTCGCCGCGCACGCCTATCCGCCCGCAATCGAGAAGCTGCTCGCCGAGGCGCTGACGCTTGCCGCGCTGATCGGCTCGACGCTCAAGGATTTGAGCGGTCAGCTGACGATGCAGACGCGCACCGACAACGGCGTCGTCCAGTTGCTCGTCTGCGATTACCGTGGCGGCGAAGTGCGCGGCTATATCGAATACGACGCGGACAAGCTGGCCGAGGCGCCCGCCGAGCCATCGCTGTTCGCGCTGTTCGGCGCCGGCTATCTCGCGATCACGTTCGACATGGCGACTAGCAACGAGCGCTATCAAGGCATCGTCCCGCTCGACGGCGACACGCTGTCGCAGGCCGCGCAGAGCTATTTCACACAGTCCGAGCAGATCCCGACGATGATCCGCACCGGCATGGCGAAGGGCCCCGACGGTCGCTGCATTTCCGGCGGGCTGTTCCTCCAGCATCTCCCCGAGGGCGAGGACGGCCGCGAACGCCTGCATACCAAGCTCGATCATCCGGAATGGGAGCATGTCGCCACGCTCGGCAACACGATGGGCGTCGATGAACTCACCGATGCGACGTTGCCGCTGGAGACGCTCGTCTGGCGCCTGTTCAACGAGGAGGAGGATGTCCGTATTCTCGCGGATATTCCGGTTACGCGCGGGTGCCGCTGCGATCCGGAGTACATCAAGGGCGTGATCTCGAAATTCCCGTTGGAGGAACGCCGGTCGATGGCGGACGAGACCGGATTCATCATCGTCGACTGCGCGTTCTGTGCGACGAAATTTCCCGTGCCTGTCGACGAATGATGCACTTTTGCCGGTCGATTGAGCCGCTAACGTAAGGAATTAACGCCCCATTTACTTATGTTAGGTATAGATCGGGCTGTGCTTTTTATTCAGCACGTTTTTCTCCCTTGTGGCGCGATCCGCGCCAACCTCAGGGGCTGCCTCACCGGGCGGCCCCTTTCTTTTTGCGCGCCGCTGGCCTAGCGGACTTCGCATCATGACATCTCCTGCTCCCTTTGCGGTCGCGCTCGTTTCGGGCGGGCTCGACTCGATGATATCCGCCGCGATTGCGCGCGAAGCCGGCCAGCGCCTGCTCGCGCTGTCGTTCGATTACAATCAGCGTCACCGGATCGAACTCGATGCGGCGCGCCGCGTCGCCACCGCGCTCGGGGCCGAACGCCATATCGTCCTGCCGATGGACCTGTCCGCGTTCGGCGGCTCCGCGCTGACCGCCGATATCGACGTGCCGAAGGACGGCGCAGGCACCGAAGACGGCGGCGGCATTCCCGTCACCTATGTGCCAGCGCGCAACACGATCTTCCTCAGCCTTGCGCTTGGCTGGGCCGAAGCGGCGGGCGCCCGCGACATCTATATCGGTGTCAACGCGCTCGATTATTCGGGTTATCCTGATTGCCGTCCCGAGTTCATCGCCGCGTTCGAAGGCCTTGCCGAACTCGCCACCAAAGCCGGCGTCGAGGGCGAACCGTTCCGCATCCAGGCGCCGCTCCAGCATATGACCAAGGCGGATATCGTCCGCGAAGGCACGCGGCTCGGGCTCGATCTCGGGCTGAGCTGGTCGTGCTACGATCCGACGCCGGACGGCAAACATTGCGGCGAGTGCGACAGCTGCCGGCTCCGTGCGCGCGGCTTCGACGAGGCCGGGATCGCCGATCCCACCGTCTATGCCGTGAAGCCCACCTGACATGAGCTACGCGGTCAAGGAGATGTTCCTGACGCTGCAGGGCGAGGGCGTGAACGCCGGTCGCCGCGCGGTGTTCGTACGGTTCGCCGGCTGTAACCTGTGGTCGGGCCGCGAACAGGATCGCGCCACCGCGGTGTGCCGGTTCTGCGATACCGAGTTCGTCGGCACCGACGGCCTCGGCGGCGGCAAGTTCGCCGATGCGCAGGCGCTAGCGGCGGCGGTCGCCGGCTTCTGGGGCGAGGGTGTGCACGACCGTTTCGTCGTGCTGACCGGCGGCGAGCCGATGCTCCAGATCGACGACGCGATCGTCGATGCGCTGCATGAACACGGGTTTCGGATCGCGATGGAGAGCAACGGTACGATTCCGGCGCATCCCGGGATCGACTGGGTGTGCATCAGCCCCAAGGCCGGCAGCATCGTCGTCCAGCGCACGGGGCACGAGCTGAAACTGGTCTGGCCGCAACCGGGAACCGATATCGAGGATATCGAAACCTGGGACTTCGCCAACCTGCTGCTCCAGCCGCTCGACGATCCACGCGCGGACGCCAATCGCGCGGCGTGCGTCGATCTGGTCATGGAGCGGCCGCAGTGGCGGTTGTCGTTGCAGACGCACAAGCTGCTTGGGCTGCGCTGAGCGAAGCGGGGTCGGCGGTTCGTATCCCGTCATCCCGGCGAAGGTGGGTTTGACGCCCATCGCTCTCTGACATCGGGACAGGAAGGTGAGGGCGGCTACCGGGGTTCGGCAGGTATCCCTCGCCGATATGTGTCCGTCATCCCCGCGGAGGCGGGGACCCAGATGCTCAAACGGTCGCGATCATGTCGCTAGCGTTTGCCAATATGGGGTCCCGCCTGCGCGGGAATGACGGTAAAATGTTTTTCAGGGATAGGGTCCGGGTATTACTGCCCGGCCATCCCAACGCCCGCTGGCGGCCAGTTCTGCGCGCCGCACTTCTTCTGGACCCACTCGCCCTTCTTGTTCCAGCAGATCGCGTCGAGCCGCGGCATCGTCGCGCGGTCGCGGCCGATATAGCGCGGGAAGCGCTGTTCGCCCCACGGGATCAGGCTGTTACGCAGCTCGCGCGAGCGCGCCAGCGCGACCTCGAACAGGTGACCGCGCGGCGCGAAGACCGCATCGCGACCGATCGACGAGGCGGTCTTGCAGAAGCCGAACTGTGCGGCGACCGTGGCGAAGCTGGAATAGGTGCGCGTGCCGAACTGGTCGAGCGCAGTCTGGCCGGCCTTGACCCCTGAGGCCTTGTTTACGCGCGCGAAGTATTTGGTCAGCGTCGTGAACGAGTTCTTCAGCTCTTCGCTGTGATCGGAGATCATCGCATTGTAGTTGGGCACGGTCAGCAGGGTCGGCTCGAACTGGCACTGCAGCGCCGCGACATTGAGCGCGGCGCGCATGTGCCACACCAGCGCCGCGCGGATTTCGTCCTGCGTCGAGCCGGGCAACACCTGGCCGAGATCGGCTTCATCGCCGACCACTGCCGCACCCGAAAAATCGCGCGACTGCAAGAAAAACTGCGCCGACGCCGACTGGGCTACAGCCAGTCCACTCGTCGCCACGCATAGCGCGAGCGCGGTACGCAACACCTTCATTCCAACCTCCCCGGGATCTTCAAGTCATCGATTCTAAAGCGTTTCGACGCCGCTCCCAAGTGAATTTAACTATAGAAGGCGGGCGGTAGCGTCCATGTTTGCCGATCGCGTCAGTTTTTCGTCGCAGGCGAAATGATTCCGTGGTCGCTGGCGGGTATGTGCCCTGTCCGACCCGGTCGGCGTGGACGCGTCTCTATCCCGCGGACAGCGCGAGCAAACGCTAGAAGCCCGTAAACGCAAAGGGCCGCCCGGTCGCCCGGACGGCCCTTTCGCAGCACGACGTCCCTTTCGGGCATGCCGTACCGCAGCAGTAATTCCCTTGCGGAAATTACATTGCGTTGTTGGTCACCGCGGTGTCGTTCGACATCATCGTGTCGTTCGCCATCATGGTGTCGTTGGCCATCATGCCACCGTTCGACGCGCCGTCGACTGCGGTCATGTTGTCGGTCATCGTGTCCATGCCTTCGCTGGCATTCATGTCGGTGACCATCGTGTTGTCGGTCGTCGTCTCGGTCTTCGGACCGCACGCCGAAACGACGAGTGCTGCGCTGGCGATCAGCGAACCGGTCAGGACCTTGGAAATGAGTGCACGCATGTGGAAGCTCCCTAGATAGAGGATTTGGCTGGCTGCTCGCCCTTAATACCCAAATCGTAGTGGACATTAATCCGATAACGCTTTGCCCTCAAGCCTCGTTTTCTCAAGGACAAGAAACTGTTTCAAGGAAAGCATCGGCCGTCAACGCCAGGGCGGCGTCGAAGGTTGCAAGGTCGGCCGGAATACCCAGCGATTGCAGGCTCGTAACGCCGTACTCCGGCAGGCCGCATGGGACGATGCCACCAAAATGGGCCAGATCGGGCGCCACGTTCACCGAGAAGCCGTGGAGCGTCACCCAGCGCCTGACCCGCACGCCGATCGCGCCGATCTTCGCCTCGCGGCCCCCCGGAGCATTCGGATCGAGCGTCCATATCCCGACGCGGCCATCGACCGCGAACGCCTCGACGCCGAGTTCGCCGAGCGCCGCGATCACCCAGGATTCGAGCGCGTGGACATAGCGGCGGACGTCGCGCCCGCGCTTCGTCAGGTCGAGCACGACATAGCCGATCCGCTGGCCCGGCCCATGATAGGTGTATTTGCCGCCACGCCCGGTCGGTATCACCGGAAAGCGCGCGTCGATCAGGTCACCCGGTTCGGCACTTGTACCGGCCGTATAGACCGGCGGATGTTCGAGCATCCACAGCAGTTCGCGCGCCTCGTTCGCGCCGACTGCCGCCGCGCGCGCCTCCATCTCGGCCAGCGCTTCGGCATAGGGGGTCAGGCCGGCGCTGGTCCGCCATTCGATATCGTCGGGCAGGGGGATCGTCACCGGCCCCAATTGCGCACCCGCACGCCGACTTGCAAGCGGGCGTGCAACCTGTGGTCAAGCGCAAGGGCTTCGGCTAACCCGCGCGCTACAGGAACCCGGGGGAGTTTGGCGCATGGTGAAGATGGGGACGGTCTGGGATCGCACGATCGAGGTGCTCAACGGGCGCACCGGCATGATCGCACCGATCGCGCTGCTCGGCATGCTGCTGCCCAGCGTGATCCGTGACGGCTATGTCGCGTTCGCCGCACCGGGAACGATGAGCTTCGCGCTGATCGGCAGCATCCTCGCGATCGGTACGCTGGTCGCGATGCTCTGGTCGCAGTTGGCGATCGTCGCGATCGCCACCGATCCCGCCACCGATGCCGCGTCCGCGCGCCGAGACGCTGGCGCGCGCGTGCTCCCGGCGCTCGGCATCACCGTCCTGATCACGCTTGTCGCGGCGCTGCTCGTCGTGCCGCCGATGATCGTCCTCATCCAGTCAGGGTTCGATTTCACCGCCGCCGCCAATGGCCGCAGCGCGCAGATGACTCCGCCGAGCGCCGGCGTGGCAGGGTTCATCGCGCTGTACAGCCTCGCGTATCTCCTGGTCGCGATCTGGATCGGCGCGCGGCTGGTGCTGCTCAACCCGGTCATCCTCAACGAACGGCTCGGGATCGGTGCGATCCGCCGCTCGGTCCAGCTGACCAGGGGGCTGACGTGGCGGATTATCGGCGTGCTGATCCTGTTCGCGATCGTCATGCTCGTCTCGACTTGGGCCGCGCAGTCGGTGACCGGGATCGTCTTCCGCCTCGCGCTCGGCGCCGGCGGGATCGCCACCGCGACCTTCCTGTCGGGTGTCGCCGCGACGGTCGTCACCACCGCCTTCACCGCGCTCGCCGCCGTCTTCACCGCGCAGCTCTACGTCGCGACCAGAGAGAAACACGCCGTTCCATGAAGCTCGATTTCGCGACCGTCCTCACCGACGCCTGGACGCTGTTCAAGCGCGACCGCGACCTGTTGCTGCGGATCGCCGCACCGTTCCTGTTCCTGCCCGCGTTCGCGCTCGCGCTGGTCGTGCCCGATCCGCCGATGCCCGATGCCGCGGCGGGCAACAACGAGGCGCAGGCGATGGTCTGGGCCGACGCGGTGCAGACCTGGGCGGCGGCGTATGGCGGCTGGTATCTGCTCGCCTATGTGATGAGCTTCTTCGGGACGTCGCTGTTCTACGCGCTGTACCTCGATCGCGAGCATCTCGACCTGCGTGCAAGCCTGACCCGCTGCCTGCGGATCTTCCCGCGCTTCCTGCTGGCGATGGTGATCGTCTCGCTGCCGGCGGGGGCGGGGCTGCTGCTGTACGCGATCCCGGGTCTCTACATCCTCGGGCGGACGATGCTGACTGGGCCGGCGCTGTTTGCCGAAGCGCCGCTCGGTGCGCTCGGCGCGATCCGCCGCAGCTTCACGCTCAGCCGCGGCTCGGGGCTCCCGCTCATGGGGCTGGCCGCGTTCAGCTACATCAGCGGCTGGCTCGTCGGCGCGCCGTTCATGATGGCGGACAAGGCGTTGCGCGACGCCGGCGAGGCCAACCCGGTCGCGCTGGCGATCGTCGATGCCGGCGCTGCGGTGGCAGCAATGACGGCAGGTATCGCGATGGCCCTGATCGCAATCTCCGCCTACCGCCGCTTGGCGCGGTAGGGCGCGCGGGGCAGCGTTCCCCAAGACCGTAAACCTCCTGCCTCGTGTTCTCCCGCGAAGGCGGGAGCCCAGTCTGGATCCCCGCCTTCGCGGGGAAACACGTCTCACGCTTACCCCCGCTTCCCCAGATACGGAATCTGAGGCGCCGTCTCCGGCGGCAGCAGCCCGGAAGCCCGCGGGTCCGGAAACGTCTCGATCGTCCGCTTCACCGCCACGAAACCCTGCGCCCGATAAAACCCCAGCGCGCTAGGATGATCGAGCGTGCACGTGTGCAGCCACACCCGTTCCACCCCCTTCGCCCAGGCCCGCGCGCACGCCTCGGCCATCAGCCACCGGCCATGACCTTGCCCGGCCAGTTCCGGGATCAACCCGAAATACGAAATCTCGCACGCGCCTGCCTCGCGGAAGTCGAGTTCGAGCATCCCCACCTCGATCCCCGCCGGATCGAGCACCGCATACACCGCGATCCCCGGATCGTGGACGATCGCCGCCAGCGCATCGTCCGCCATCACCAGCCGCGAGAACCACAGCCACGGGCTCCCCACCCGCCGGAACAGCGCGCGGTATTTCTCCAGCGCCGGCCGGTCCCACTTCACCAGCCGCAACCGCGATCCTGGGCTCGGCCGCAGCGGCGGTCGCTTGCGCATCTCCAGCGTCGTGACGATCGTCGCGAGGACGTCGTCGGCAACCGGGATCAGCGCCACGTTACGACCACGTCGCGCGCGGCGGCAGGCTCATCAGGATCGCATCGATGTTGCCACCGGTCTTGAGTCCGAACAGCGTCCCCCGATCATAGACGAGGTTGAACTCGGCATACCGCCCCCGCCATTCGAGCATCCGCGCCTCGTCGGCCGCATCGAACGGCGTATCCATCCGCCGCCGCACGATCCGCGGATAGGCATCCAGAAACGCCTCGCCGACATCGCGCGTGAACGCGAAGTTCGCGTCGAAATCGCCATCGAGATGGTCGAAGAATATACCGCCCGCGCCGCGGCTCACTTTCCGGTGCGGGATGTAGAAATACGTCTCCGCCCAGTCCCTGAACCGCTCATAGTGCGCCGGATCATGCGCGTCGCACGCCGCCTTCATCGTCGCGTGGAAGTCGGCCGTATCCTCCTCGATCGGCAGCGGCGGGTTGAGATCGCCCCCACCACCGAACCAGCGCTTGGTGGTGTTGAGGAAGCGGCAGTTCATATGCACTGCCGGCACATGCGGGTTGGTCATGTGCGCGACCAGGCTGATCCCGGTTGCAAAGAACCGCGGGTCGTCGCCGGCGCCGTGGATCGACTTGGCGAAGTCGCCTTCGAACGTGCCGCCCACGGTCGAGACGTTGACGCCGACCTTCTCGAATACGCGGCCTTTCATCACGCCGCGCACGCCGCCACCACCGGGCTCACCCGACGGATCGATCCGGTCCCACGGCGTGTACTCGAACGACGCGTCGGAGCCGGCCTCCCGCTCGATCGCCTCGAACTCCGCGCAGATGCGGTCGCGCAGCGATTCGAACCAGTGGCGGGCGGCGGCTTGCTGGGGGTCGAGATCGGTCATGGGAGCGTCTCTACCAAATCCTCCCCGGCACGGGGAGGGGGACCGTTCGGCTACTTGGCCGAAGGGTGGAGGGGGGCTTCCACGAGCGTACCAGTTGTGATGACGAAGCGGTACGTTCGAGGTGAACCCCCTCCACCAGCTTCGCTGGTCCCCCTCCCCGTGCCGGGGAGGATTAGTTTGGCCAGCCGCCCGTCTGCCGCAACGCCTCCGCCGCAACGATCCCCGTCGCCACGGAAATGTTCATAGATCGCAACCCAGGTCGCATCGGGATCAGCACCCGCACATCGGCGCGCGCATGCACCTCCTCCGGCACCCCAGTCCCCTCGCTCCCCATCAACAACACGTCGTCGCTACGAAACTCCGCCACATCCAGCCGCACCGCGCCCTTCGTCGTCAGCAACACGATCCGCCCGCTCACTTGGCGCAGGAACGCATCCCAATCGACATGCCGCACCACGTCGACCGCGCCGACATAATCCATCCCCGAGCGCGCCACGGCCTTCTCGCTCCAGGTGAATCCCATCGGTTCGATCAGGTCGACGCCGATCCCCATGCACGCGGCGGTCCGTAGGATCGCGCCGACATTTCCGGCGATATCGGGCTGATAGAGGGCAATTCTCATGCCCGATCCCCTAGCAAGGCGGTAACCCAAAGCAAATTGCAGTTGGCAAACCCGCGCCCCGCCGTCTATCAAAGCATAGCCTCCGTGGGGACGGTCGGA
>Ga0265798_10012706_pt1 | contig 10132 bp, 12 predicted proteins | sample P3T30metagenome_FD_192430 | JGI IMG/M metagenome (GOLD analysis project Ga0265798, IMG submission 192430) | Plant litter microbial communities from East Loma Ridge, Irvine, California - P3 T30 | ecosystem: Environmental > Terrestrial > Plant litter > Unclassified | place: USA: California...
GAGGATATGGGTATTGGACATGATGGTCTGGCTAGTCTCGGTGGATTGGGCGGTTTGTTGGGAGGGAACGATCTTCGGACTGTCCTATTCTGGGCGGCAATCGCCATGGTCCTTCTCCTCCTTGGTAAGTGATCGACTGAATCGCGTAGTCCCAAGCTAATTTGAAGCTGCTCTATCGAACCCAAATGAGAGTTCCTTCCGGTCACATTTGACGGAACTCTCATTCAGAAGGCATTTGGTAGACATTCGAACTTCAGACTCGCTAAACACGTCAACGGATCATTCTTCTGAATTGGACACGCCTCCTTCGAATTCAATATCGACATCTTCATCAAACTCATCAACGGCTCCAACACCATTTAGGTTCGCGAATCATGTATCAATAAATCTACGTACACCACCATTACTCTATCGGTCACACCTATTCTTTTCTACTGGAATAGCTACTCCGCTCGCTTCACCTTGTTTCTTGGCCATGTCGGATCCTTTGTCGGTCTTGAAAAGGGGTAGAGAGAGGGAAAAGGACAGATCAACGGTTTTTATTGGGTTCTTCGGACACTGGTCACCAGTCACTATCAATTTGATTTCGGAATTGATTGTCGCTATCTTGGGAGATGGGAGAGAAAAGGGTAAACGGAGAGAACGACCTGGTATCGTCGATGTGAAAGCTTTGTCCACCAAGGAAGATTCTCTGCCTGGTACGTTAAATGACGAGGAGGGGTTGGTCGATTCATAGCTAACTCTCTAGCCAAGCCTTTACCCCTCGCACCGAAACTCTTGAAACCGGAAACTGCTGCTGAACCACTTGCCGCGCCCACACCTACGCCATCATTATCCCGTCGTCCATCACTGAACCAGTCGACCTCCGATACGCCTGATTCGCCTCTTGTCGTTTCACTCAAAGCCGACCTCGCCAACGCTCAACACACTTTGAACGACCTTGAATCTCAATTGCACATACACGAACAATCTACCGATTCTACACTCACTTCTTCCCTCGATGAACTTCGTAATCGCCGTAAAGAAGATGATGTCGAGCGTCAAGAATTGAAATCCAAAACAAAGAGTCTAGAGGAACAGAAACGTCAAGCTGAATCTGGACGGCGCGAAGCTGAGAAAAAGCTAAAAGCCGTTGAAAATCTTCGAGATGGATTGGAATCAAGGATCAAAGCCGCTCGGGATGGTGCAGTTGAGACTCGGGGGAATATGGATCAGAGTGAAAAGAATGTACGAACAATTCAAGAAGATGGAGCTAGGCATGTTGTTGAAACGTTGGATAATGTAGAGGCAAAGAAGCAGGAATTGGGTCAATTGGAAATTGAACTAGAGGATCTTGAGACTGGGAATGAGGAATTGGGGAATCAAGTCAAGGAAGCGGAGGATAGATTGAAGGTGGTTGTGGAATCTGGAGCTAGGGCTACACCGGAGGAAGAAATGATGATGATGGCTGCTGCATACGAAGCTGCTGCTCAGGAAGGGTATCACCACCAAAGTCAGAATCAATGGGCTAGTCAGGCTGCCGCGTACATGGCCGAGGCGGGCATGCCGTATCTCGGACAAGACTATACCGCTCGTTCGGCCCGGACTACTGGCGCGAATCATCAGACCGACTTGGGAGCTTTCGACGATTTCGGACCTGGAAATGGGAATCGAGATTCTGCGCATACCCCTTTCCATCCTCTCGACATTTCCACCAGAGCTCAGCCGAACGCTCCCGATTCAGAAGAGGAAGTCGAGATTGACCCAAGTTCGCCCAATGGAACTTCTTTTCTACCACAAGGTCTATTCAGGTCATTGGAAGGAGATGCTACTCCCCTCGATCTCGATGGACACGATTCAGCTTCCGACTCTGGTGACGAATCATGGAGATCACCAGTTCCAGAACACGCTCAACCTCCTCGTGAACCTTCTACTGCTTTGAACCGATTCATGCCTCCATCTACGACTCCTCCTGCCGCTATTACCAATACCAATACCAATTCCACTACGAACACCACCTCGATTCTTCCGGGTCTGCCTACTTTACCTGGATCTAAACGATGGTTCTCCGGTACTGCCAGCCACGAGAATGTTGCATTTTCATTCATGCACCCTGGAGGAACTATTTCGAACGATTCACTCAATTCATCGCCTTTTGCTCCCTCGGCTTCAGAGAAACAAGCATTGAAATGGGGTCCACTATCACGAGATCGATGGTCAAGAGGAGCCGAATCTGTCCCAGGTCCATCTGCTCGAACATCATCAACAGATTTGGGTAATGGTGTAGTTGGTAATTCGACAACGGGTACGGGTACGGGTACAGGTACCAGATCAACGACCGGTAGTTGGCTTTCTTCTCGATTTGGATCTTCATCAGCTTCATCCCGGAATACTACTCAATCTCCTTTTGACGCTTTCAATTCCAACTTCAACTCCAATCCGAACTCAAACATCAACACCACAGTGCAAAATGCTAGTGAGACTACCAATGGAGTTGTATTGAATGACGAGGAGGATTCGGGAAAGGCTGAAAAGCGATTTGGATTCTTTTCGTTGAGAAAGACACCTTCTAGTACTTCGTAGTTTGGTATGTACCGGGATGTATGGGTATGCGCGTTCAGCAAAGCGGAGGTGTCATATGATGTTGCTACACTTCACATCGAGCAGGAGCAGGCACACTTGACAACACACGTGGAGATCCTCAGCCTGGCCCGGCGGTGCACTCGGAACGCACGCATCTTTGCTCAATCGGCTTGAATGGTACAGGACGACGTTGCCTAGCTGAGCAGCGTCATCTGTGTCCTCTTTCGCATTACGATCTCTCATCAGCACAGACTTGATGGCCGGTGGCTGTCTATGTCTATACATTATGTCATGACGTTCGTGACTGATTATAAAAGATCATGCTCAATTCCTACTCTGCTTCTTTACCCTTCCTAGCTGCCCTGGGAGCCACCGCTTTTCCGCGCTTACGTTCCGTATCAGTAGATACATGTTGTCGCTGTGGTAATTGGGCATTGAATCCTGGTAATTTAATACCATGTGTGACCTCTGAATGTCAGCTTCCATATTTGATATCAGAGTCATGGGCGTACCCAGGAAGAGGGCCATATCCTTCAATTCAACTCTTGAGCCTTTACGGTGTTTTGCTAATCTGATTGCACCTCTTGCTGATTCATCGATGAATGCATCTAGGTAGTCGGACACGATCTAAGCATCAGTAAGAGCAACGATAAAGAGATCTCGCAAGACGTACCTGATCAACACCCACTTCAACCTCTAAACCGGGGGCTTCTTCTTTCACATATTCCCTCAACTTGCGCTTACGTCTCGCTTTTTCATTCTCTGGAGGAGGTTGAGGTGGCGTTGGCGGACCTTGCCTTTGAGGTGGTAGATTCAGATTGAATGGTCTAGGTGGAACTCCCCCTTGTGTAGGGTTCGGGTTGGGTGTAGGTGTAACTCCGTGAGGATTCTGTTGAGGTGGGCGAGCTGGAGTATTAAGTGAAGGTGGTCTTGCTTGATTTTGATTTTGAGTCTGATTGGGTATGTTGGAGGTAGATTGATTTTGACTGGACGAAGGAGTTGATGGACCGCTCGAAGGTGCTGAATTGGGTGGACGAGCATTTCCACCTCCGGCCGCTGCAGCTCTAGCCTCGTTGTTCTTTGCGGAAAGGGCTTGATAGTGTGTCAAGGCCGTGTGGAATTTCTCTTTCAGCCCAGGAGACTGTACGTCAGCGTATTATGACACTGGGAAGGAACAGGACGTACTTGAGCATACGCAGCTTGTCTCTGGACTTCGGGCATCCCTAGGATCTTGCGGACTTCGGCAATACCCATCATTCCTTCCGGTATAGGTGTGGGTCGTATAGGAGGTCTACCAGTCATGTTTGTTGCGGTGGCGTTGTTCGTTGGGACGGGGATGGGTCGAGCTGACACTGCAGCTGTCGGATTTGGACTCGGCCCTCCTGTCTGGTTTTGATTTGGGATTTGAGGTTGAGGTTGAGGTGTTCCAATAGGTGATGAACCTTGTTGACTTGGTGTACCTGCACCTGAACCCGACGTTGTACCCGTTCCAGTGTTTGAACCAGCCTGATTCGCCAATCGAGTCTTGGTGAACGTCTTGAGATCCTCTATCGCCAATGCATTCTCCCTCGCATATTGCTCAGCGCTCAATAGAGGTGGACCATCATGCTCGACCCGAGGATCCAGTATAGGGTGCATGTTGTGGAAAATGTTGGTTTTCGATGCTAGTAGTCCTTGCAATATAGCGTTCCGAGTATGTGTAGTGAGGATAGTCCGGATCTGATATTAGCCAGATACCATAACAAAGCTACAGAACATGACTTGCAGATTTCGCGGCATTGGGGTCAAGAGCCCCTGCTTCGGCTTGTCTCGTAAAGTCTTTCCATTTCTGTATGATGTAGCCTAGCGGATTCTTCTTGGCGTCATGTTGGACCGGTGGCCTTTGTGGTCTGGGTGTCTGCGGACCAGGCATGGTGGGTATGGAATGAAGTGTCAAGTATGAGTTCGATAGAGCGCGCGCGGGCTAACGAGATAGTGAGTAAGTGAGACTGGGAATGTGGCTATGATCATATTGAGGCTGACAATTTACCCCGGATATGATCTGTGTGTTCACCCCGCATATTCAGATTAAGTTGATGAAGGAAGAGAAAGTAGTGACTACTCACTACTATGTAATACATCAACCAACTCAACTCAACCCCTACATTCCCTTCCCTTCTCTTTCAACATGTCCGTTTTCTTCTCTTTCTTTCATCACTGGTCTTCCTTTCTCTACTATTATCAACCTACAACACATCCACCTCCTAAAAAGAAAAGACAAGTCCAGCCATCCAGCATGACCGCATTCGACGCAATCTCCTCTACTTCACACCACTCTCAACCTTTGGCAGATCTCATCACTGAGACATCTATTGAACTATTCAATCAACTTCCTCGACATGGGAAACCAACTACTCGAGCTAATGGGAAACAAGAATGGACGATTCTCGCTACCATCTCGCTCGTCATTCATACCTATTCCGAACTTATGCCTGGATTGGAGATCATCGAGAGTACTCGTATCCTACCTATCGCTTTAGGTACTGGAGTGAAGGTCTTACCAGCTACAAAGCTCCCACCAGTTGGCGATACCATACATGACTCGCATGCCGAGATCTTGGCTAGACGAGGGTTGGTCAGGTGGCTCATTGAAGAGTCGGCACGAGTCGCCAAGGGCACTGAGAATGAGAATGTCGTTGAATGGGTCAACGGTAAATTCAGCTTGAGAGATGGTGTCGAAGTATGGCTATACATCTCTGCTCTTCCAGTAGGTCCACCCTTCGAAGATACCAATCAACGCTAACGGGCAGTGCGGCGACGCCTCAACCCTCCACACGGCACTACACCAAGATGCCGAGATGGCAGCTATCAAAGCGCTCGAGGAAGTACCCGTAACTGTGCCCGGATCAGCCGTACGAGGTCGAAACGGCTACGAGAATTACGGTGCCATCAGAACCAAACCCGGTCGAGCCGATTCACCACCTACAACCAGTTTCTCTTGCTCGGACAAGATTGCAACTTGGTCAGTCTTGGGGTTGCAAGGTGCCATGCTCGAACCTTTGTTTGAACCTATCTACCTTACTGGTGTTGTCGTTGGTGGTGTTCAGGAGACTGGACCGAAGGACGAAGCCCTCAGGAAATTGATCAAACCAGAGATTCAACGTGCCATCTGGGGTAGGATTGAGCAGATGGAAGGTGAGTCTATCTTCATACCTTCACGCTCTGAGCTGATAATAGACCGTCTTCCTCGACCTTACCGGCTTCAGAAACCCGAAGTGATTTTTACCTCTCTCGATTTCCCCTACTCGAAAGCAGCCATCTCGGCCGTCTCTGAGATCCCACCCTCGACCTCGACCGTCTGTATTTCATACGTCCCTCTTTGTACCGTCGCACCTGAAGTCATCGTCAATGGCGGCAAGCAAGGCGGTGTCTGGAAGTCCCCCGGTCATACTCCCCTCGGCTGGAAAGCGAGGTCCAAGTTGTGCAAGCTCGAGCTCATGACTGCGTTCATCCACCTTCGAGAGGCTCTGAACCAGGTTGATCCCAACAATTACGGGTACGTCGCATTCCTCCTTACTCGGCAGTGGTCATCTACTGAAGAACAGACTTCCCTCGCGAGACGTCACGTACTATGACCTCAAACATCCATCCGACTCGAGTTATCAATATGTCAAAACACTTCTCCGGGGTCAGCTCAAATCCCCAGCCATCCTCCCTCACTTCGAGAAATGCGGCGAACTCCAAACGGCCGGGTCATCCGAGGACGATCTCACTGCCATTCCCCCATTCCGAGGATGGATTGTGAGTGGAGAACGCTGGGAAAGCTTCACGATCGACGGTCAGCTCCGGCTCGACTTGTGCGATTCAAGCTCTGAAGTCGATACTCTCCCAATGCCCTCTCCCACTTTGGCCTCGAAACCAACCCCGTCCGGACCCACCGCCGATACTACCGATGTGACTGGCGACAATGACTCTACTCAGCATGTATGGTCATGCCGAGTTGGGTGATCTGCTCTGTGTTTCCTCTTCTTCTCCCTCGACCCCCTTAGCAATCTTGACCGGCAATTCATTACGAATCACTTGAACGCATATTATACGTTACGAAATCATAAAATCACAAAAGACAAAAACACATCAAAACATTCAGACAATTCAATCGTTGGGCATTTTCTCAATCGCATGTAGACGGCAATCATGGTTTTTGTAAGATCTAGACTTCATTTCATCATCAAGGCATACATAGTATCATTTAGAGCATCATCATGCATTTTATGGCTTTTGCTGATAGCGTCACACTTGGCTGAAACGTAGGAACGTAGAACTGATGATGCTTGTGCGCATCATGTATACTGCTGGTACTGACTTGATGTCTACAAGATGTGCGATACTCTATGCCCATGCCAACCTTCGATCACTATCACTTGGGGGACCACTCCTTTGCAGCCTCCTCGAGACCCTGCCAGTATTTCAGCTGAACAGCTAATCCCTTTGCCTTTTGAAAATCGGGCGGGTCACCTGTGAATGCCTCTTTGAGTGCCGCTATCGTTTCGTCTACCTTCTCCTGATTTGTTTGACGCAGGCTTTCGACTTCTTCGGGTGATTCGGCCATTTCTAATTCTTCCCTCGCTTCGAGGATTTCAGCTAGTAGCATTGGATCTGTGAGGGATTCTGTTTCTTCCGTTACTAATTCCTGTGTGGATAACTACCATCAGCTGTTGATTATGTTGATATAAGAGATTATGTGAATATAAGGAGGAGGTAAGGAGAGGGGGGAAGGGGGGGGACATACCAGATATTCAGCCCGTTTCAGAGGATCTCTTAACACTTCATAAGCCCCATTAACTCTTCCACTTAATTCCCTAGCTAATCTCACATCCCCATCATCACCTGAATATTTATCAGGATGTAACTCCATTTGCCGTCTCAACATCTTTCCTCTTAGACCCTTGATATCAAGGTCGAATCCGTATGCTGATAATCTTGTCAATTCGGCCGGTATATCGAATGTAGATGTGGATGCTGATGCTGCGTTCGTGACTGGGTCCGAGAGGTGAAGTAGAGAATGGTGTGATATAGATGTTGGAATCCCGACTATTTTGGAGCAGGAGGGACAAGGGGATGTTGGGATTGAGATAGGGGTATTACATGATGGACAAGGTCGAGTGGGGGTGGTAGAAGTAGAAGAGTAGCGATGGACCTGTAGTCTCGGGACGGCCACTCCACACGATATAGGAATAGACGCCGGAATTAGCCTAGATGAAGAGGCCAGTACTCTTGGTATATTGACTGCTGTTATGATACTTGCCATTATACGTTAGATGAAGGTGATCGAATTCTTGAAATCTCCATCTCACACAGTCATATACTCGTCATCTTTATCGCTTACATCCGAAAAGGGATCACGCGCCTATTTCCCTTTATTTGTGTGACGGATCGAAAAAAACGTCCAGCCAAACTGTTGCTCAATCTACCATCAGACTCATTCATACACACCCAACATTATGGCATCTCTAGGCAGATCAGTACTCGCTCTAGCATCTCGAAGACCTTTGGTCAATGCAGTAGCTGGCCCGAGCCGATACGGAAGTTTCGCTTCCTCATTCGCTACTTCTTCTCGAATCCAACTTGATTCCCCCACCCCTTCATCATCCACCACAGAGACATCACCGCTAGACGATGCTTCAGCCCAAGCATTAGAGAACGCTTTAAACCCACGTAGCCGCGATGCTCAGGCTCAATCAATACATATCCCCTTACCTACCTCTCCTTCACCTACCACTACTTCGTCAACGACAAATCGACAACCAATCCAGAAATCCAAATATCGAATTCCACGCCCTGCGATCCCTACAGGTGGGAATCTGAGTACGATCTACACATCAGACGAATCACTTTTCACACTCACCATAACGGCCACTCGTAATAATACAACCCTTACTTTCTCAGATATTACCGGCCCCTTATTCCCAACAATATCAGGAGGGACCGATAAAACATTTAAAAATTCTCAAAGAGCATCATACGAAGCCGCTCATCAAGCTACATTAAAGATGTTTGCGAAAATGGAAGAATATTCAAAATCAACTGGTCAATCTCAAACTCAGACTGCACCTGCCGGTAGAGTATTTGCTAGTCCAAGTTATCAGTATGGAAATGTTAGTGGAATTGGAAGTCGACGGGTTAAAGTCGTCTTTGTAGGATTGAGAGGTGGACAAGGGAGGGAAGCAGTGGCTAATGCTATTTCGGGCACTGAAGGGGAGGGGATCAGGGCTTTTATTGGACGAGTCGAGGATAGGACTGGCGTCAAGATCGGTGGTACAAGGGGAAAGAAGAGGAGAAGGTTGTAGGCTGACTGACGAGTCGGGATATGAGTGTAAGTCACCATACAATGTTTAAAGGTGCAAGCTGACGAGCAGATCATGCATGACCACTTAACGTTCATTGCATTTCAAAAATACACTATACTGACTACCCTCTGCTTACTACATCTTCCCGAGCGCTCTACACCCCCCGTTACGCTCACCCACCTGTCCTCCACCCGCTCGCAGGCACTTTCGAAGCCCCTTGAATCGCTTTCCCGATTCATGGGGTCAAAAAGTCGCCAACATGACCACTCGTTACCGAAATACGTTTCAGTATCGCAGACCTCATTTATTTCTCCTTATCCACGATCTCACGGATATCGAGATATGCTTTGAGGATACATACATTAGCTATAGGACACAGTATGCGATGCATCGTTGAACAGGATACATGTGGTTCCGGAAATACAAGCTATGAACGATACTCATCTAATTGAAAAAGACCTCATTGGAGTTATTTTTTTGCTGTTTTGAAATTGACGGAGACGAGGCGATTCTTGTTTTTTTGGTGTTTTGATTATTCTTAAGGAAACGAAAAAGAAACGGAGACAAGATTCAGTCGGCAGATGCGACGTGCTCGGTGATGGGAACGAGTTTAGGAGCCGATTTCGAGGGGACAGTCGACTTGGTTTGAGTATTGGACGAACCGTGAGACTTCTTGAGAAGCCGACCGGCGCCAGGTGTACCTTTGGGAGTGGCCTTCTTCGCGTCGACAGCTTTAGCGGCCGGTACAGGGGGTGGACTCATGTTGGTGCTCCTTTCGCCAAGGGGAGACTTGGGTTTAGAAGGGGTGGCGGCAGCGAGTCGGCCCTTGTGCTTCGACACCGGCTTGGTGGTAGGTGCTTCGACAGTAAGGTCGGAGGCAGGTGCCTTGACAGTGATGGGCTTTGCCGAGTCCTAGGGATTAGCTGATGACTCTGATTAAGAGTGGATTAGCTCACCTTGCCGGGAGGGGAGCTGAACTTCTCCATAAGCTCATCGATAGTCATTATGGGTCCAGGCGGGCACTCGGCAGGAAGGGCAAACTGCTTGCTGGGACTGTGGACCTCGATGTGACCGCTGGGGTCGTGGTACTTGCCCTTGACTCGCCAGTTGGCGCTGACATCGGCCTTGCTAGCGTGATTGGCAGCGATTTGGCCAGGAGTAAGAGGCATCTTAGATATGATACTCGACAAGGACGAATCGTTTGAAGGGATTCGAGAACCGGTGCTCGACGAGTCGGATGCTTT
>Ga0265798_10012707_pt1 | contig 10130 bp, 8 predicted proteins | sample P3T30metagenome_FD_192430 | JGI IMG/M metagenome (GOLD analysis project Ga0265798, IMG submission 192430) | Plant litter microbial communities from East Loma Ridge, Irvine, California - P3 T30 | ecosystem: Environmental > Terrestrial > Plant litter > Unclassified | place: USA: California...
CTCCCGGCCCTCAACCTGCCTCTTTGCCATTCCAGCAAAGAATATATCAGCGGACTCCATAGCTTTCCTCAAACGAGTGTGCTTCTCCAAGAACGCCGCGAAGTCTTCAGGGTCGGGTATTAGGCGTTTGTAGCGATCGTGGCAGAGGTGGTTGACCATTGCGGTCCAGAGTGGATCTTTGTCAGACGTGGCGTTCTGTTCGACGGCAATGATCTCTTCGTAGCTCGGAAGCTGGGTCTTGAGGTACTCGACGTAGCCGGCGTGGATATGGCTGCAATAGCGCTCCATACCCAACAGGCGGGCAGCGCGAAGAAGCGCAACGTCTTCACCGAAGGTCTTCTGAGCCGGGACAGCGTAAGCCTCGAACTCATTGCACGTCTCCTGCATCCAGCCGATGAGTAGAAGGCGGACTGCGCCAGGGTGTATCTGGCCACGTGAGAACACATACTCATGCAACTGAGGATTAGCGGTGAAATGTTTGTGGAGAACAGTAGAAGCAGCCATTGCAGCGCGCTTGGAGATGCCCTCGACGGATGTATCTCCAACATGAATGACGACGCGAGGACCTTGGAGAAGAGCTTGACGCTGCGCTCGTATCATCTCGAGCAGGTTGTCGATAGGCTGATCTATGACAGGGGAAGACGGCGATAGGGCTGACTGCTTTACTGCAGTCTTTGGCTGCGGCGGGACATCGTCGACCTCGGAGACGGGAGAGAACGACGGTGGGGTCGGCTTGGGGTCGGATCCGAGATTAGTAGCGGGTTGAAGGTTGGTCTTGGTAGTAAGTGGCTCTTTGGGCAAAGAGGCGGTCGCAGAGGCGTCAGTATCGGCGATGCTAACGGTCTCAACGGTCAAGTCTTCACCTTGGTCTGGTATGGCGTTCTTGGTAGTATCAGCAGACTCGGGAGAACCAGCCTGCTCAGTAGAGGAAGCGATGTTGTTCTCGTTCTTGAGGAGTGCCGCCTTGTTAGCAGCCCGGTTGCGACGAGAACGTGCAGACTTGGACTTGGATTGGCCTTGGACAGCTGGAGATGGCTCACTAGACCTGGGGTTAGCACACGGCGTTATTTTGATGATGATTGAAACGTACGAAAGTCTTGCAGCTAGGTGACTGCTTGCAATGTCCTTGGTCGCCATCGTAAATACGATGATGATGCGGCGCAGACTGAGCGGTTCGACGTGATTCCGCGTTCGTCAGTTGGAGGAAACAGAAGAGCCGTCTTTACGTAGTGGGAGTAAATTTGGTATAGAGCTCAGTGTTTTTAGGCAGCGAGCTCGAGGCGCGGTTTATTTACATGCAAACGGACGGGGCCCAGTGCACGTGACTACCTAGGTAGGCAGGGACCCGAGCGCAATACTGTCGCACAACGCGAGGAAGCTGGATTGAATGAGGAAAGAGCAATGTGGGGTGGTCCTAATCGAGGCCCTAGAAGATCATGGCCCTCATCGGACTACTCGTGCCCGTTTTCATACTCCTGGCTCTTCCTAGTTATGCTGATGTAGCATCTCATCGCAGCTTTCTTACGCATTTTGAGAAGACCATCGCGGCTGCTGAGCCGTGTGCCTGATCCGCTATAACTCTTTCTGGATTGCAACTTGTCAATGATCTAAAGGACTCGTTACCTGGTCAGGAATAGGTGTAGGGTGGCAGCGTGCGGCTCGTAGTAAAGCGTCATCTTCAACCATACGGCAGAAGACTCTTGTGGAACGCGTATGAAAACAATGAGTATTTGCACACGATGAACGACTGACTTGTCAATGACGACTGGGGTTCGCGTGAGAGTGTTGAAGTGAAAGAGTTGTCGCGCGTGTCGGACGCGTGCTCTATGGCACAGTAGCGCCAGCCGAACTTACTCCGGATGACGCGAGTCCTGGGCAACACTCTTTGCTCTCCACCATCATGAACGCCATCATAGTCCCAACGGCCCCTAGCCAGCGCGACTACGTGTACAAGGCCCAAATTATCTGTCTCAGTTTATACTTCCAAGTACTTCACTTTCTCTCAGCGCATCCGACGCGTCAGACATCGAATGGCGTCTGGTCGCTGGCCGACACTCGCATACGGAGACTGACGACCGCATGGACTGAGCCCCCATCAGCCTCAAGTCATGCGTCTAATTAGGATATAGGAACCCTTCTCAAAGCTGCCGCGTCTCAGCAACCGATAGAACCGCCATCTTCGCTCCGCGCCGTAGCCCGATCGTCTCGACAGACAGCCTCGCATCGTCTCCAGAGCCACAAGCTGGCTATTCTCTGGTACCGACAAGAACCTTAAGAACACCAACATGCACGCTGCGACTACCATCACACTTTCACGCATACCAACACCACTCTAGAAGTAGGGCTCTTGTCGATGTAGACAGAGGGGTTCCAACGTCCACAAAGCTCCACATGCGATTGAAGAGAGCATAGTCTGAAGCTCGCTTGGCTGGCGGCTGCCTAACATATCGTAATGTACGAGGATATGGTGCTGTCTGCGGCCTTGAGGAACATAGCCGTAGCTCAACAGTATCCCACAGGCAGATACTTGATAGCCTCGCCGCTACCTCATCCCCCGACAATGCCCACCCATTGTTCTGTGAGATATTTACAGGGCTCTTCGAATGGCTGTGATGCCACGTCGTGGTTTGTGCGTTGTGCGATACATTGGCATATCACAATGGCCTTTTCGCTTGCTCGACTTCACTCGCTAATACGCCCACCCCATGTTCTAGCTGGAAGACTGTACAACAAACGCATTTGAGTAGAGCGACATTACCGTAGCTTATCGATCGCCATCATGCCGGACCCTGTACTAATCACTCTCCCGACTGCGCCAACTTGGTCGCCTGTGACACGGCGCGACGCACCAAATGTCCGCGCTAAGCCAATCATTGGCCAAGAGCAAGAGCGCAATCGTATTATTACGGAAGCGCTTGGCATTCCTGAAAGTGGATCTTTGAAGCGCATCGCTGAACACTCGATAAACGTCCTTAGTTTGGATACCAAAGACCGCAAGGTACTCCTCGAGGGACCAACCGTGGATCTCATTGCCCATGGTATCGTCGTCCGGAAAGACGTAGCTCTTCGTGCATTGATAGCTTCATGCCAAAAGGCCAACGACGTCACTCAGATTACGCCCCGAATCACACAATTTCACGTACATGGTCACGCAGATGAAAGAAGTATCAAACGCTTGCTTGACGTATTCACTACATCCAAGCTTCCCGGCCTTGATCGCGTTGATCTTGTGTCCGGTAATCTTCGTAACGATGTACTAACATACCAAGCGTGTTTAGTTCTCGGCATCCACTACACTCACTCTGCACCTCTCCTCGGCACCCTTTGCGCGCTCGTATCATCTCGACTTCTCAGTATTAGCGAGCTCGAGATGTTGGTGCGTCGCTTCCCTCCCACAAACCCTTTAATTAAGCATACTGCCAAAGAACTCTGCCGCAGAAGGTTCAAGAAGCAGATACCCAACATTGCTGAATTCGAAGATTGGCTGAACAAAGAAAGCCAAGAAGGACTGAAAAAGACCATGGCGGCATGCGACAAAGTACACAAGATGACAAGGCAAGCAATCACTCGGAGAAAGTGCGACTGGAGGAAGGATGCTGTGCTACGTCTGTGGGGCGAGGATGTGGATGGGGTTTGTGTTGAGGAAGAGGCCGAAGACGAGACGGAACCGGACAAGATGAAACGACGAGACTCAAAGTTACTGGAGTAGAGCGTTCAGAACTATCATAAGCGACTGCTGGGCCTGGTTAACGGGCATATAATGTATGGTCAAGTTCAGTAGTGATTGACGATGTGTCGCTTCCTGCATACCCTAAACAAGCATTGTTATCCCTTTCTTCGTGGGATTGCTGTATTGCTGGATTACAATACCCAACGGTCTTGAATACATAAATGTAGTCTGCTATCACATGCGCTTGTCCATCCTGCGCCATTTAGACTATGTAAGAGCCATGGGCGTGTGCCCGCTCAAAGAAGCTCCGTTGTTCCACAGTGGTGCTGTAGGCGGGGCATCAACGCTCGCCTGTGGATGGCTGGGAATACCGGGCTCTCACAGTCACGCGCAAACCGTACGCACAGTGCGCCATTTCGAGCTGATGAAAAGGTTGGGTATTATACGTTCTCATGTGCCTACTCAGGGTAAACCATCTTTCTCCCAACACCACCGTCTACAACCACCTCCTGACCAGTCACAAACTCGTTGCCAATGAGATACTCCACCGCCTTCGCAATGTCCTCCACTTTACCAACTCTGCCAGCAGGATGCCAGTCGACATCTGCCTTTGACAGACCCTCCTCCCACTTGGTTTGACTTTCATCTCCAGCTTTACTTTCGTTGGCGACGTGAATCCATCCGGGAATGATCGCATTCACCCTGATCTTGTGACGATGGCCTAGCGATACCGACATGGACTGCGTTAATCCCAACAGTCCAGCTTTGACAGATGAATATGCTTCATGGTCATTTTCCGATTGGTATGCGCGCGTTGATGACATGTTAATGATGGTACCAGGCGAATTCGGTGTAGAACTTCCTGCAGCGAGAAGCGGAACGCATAGCCGGCTGAGGATGAACGGTGCAGTGAGGCCGATCGCAACCTTCAAGTCCCACTCTTTTTCCATGTCTTCTCCTTCGGCTTCCATGCTACGATCCTCCGATATTGATAGGTCTGTTGGGAAAGCATTGTTGATCAAAACATCGAGCTTGCCATCAAATTTCCGCTTCACTTCCTCGACAGCAGTCTTCAACTCCGTTCGCTTGCTGAGGTCACACTCAAGCGCAGACCAGCTTTGCTTTCGCCCGTTTGACCATTCCTCAGCTCGAGTTCTGACATGCTCTAGCTCTTCCTTATTGGAATCCAGGATGACGACGTCGTGTCCAGATGTCAGCAGCTGTCTGAACAGCCCGCGCCCGATACCCCTGGCACCACCTGTCAACAGGACTTTGAGGTGCTGCGGAGCTGCGCTCATTGTCATTGGCCAGTAATAACAGACTAGGATGAAGGGTAGATGTCGTGAGCACGGAAGTTCTGCTAATGGTCGGTGTCTTTAATCTACTTTTATTAATGGGCTGCCGAGGGTTCGCGGAGCCATGACGTCATGACCAAACCTTTCCGCGCATATCCCGAGCTCATCTCTCCTGCCGCATATAGCTCGTTGCTACTGCAGATTTATCCTCGGAGATTAACGATCGGCAAGAGAGGGAAAATGGGATGTTCTCGAGAAACCCGGTGGGATGCAGGATTGTATCTTCGGCGATATTGTGGGGTTCAGCATATCGATTTTCTGAGAACAATGGACGCTGGGCCGCCTTTGAACGCGTCTTCTCCAGTGACTGCCCAGGTCCACGGATGCGTCCTGTCGAGATACTCGACCTGCACAAATGCGAAAGAGATGCGAACCACCCTACCAGCTAGGCAACGAAGACCCTATCACGCGGCTATCATCAAAGTGCGAGGTGTGAAATCACGTGATACAACCATTGGGGAAAGTCATTGGTATGTACTATGCTCCCACTCTAGGGCACTATATACATGAAAGTTTACTTACAATCCCGAATCTATCTGATTCAGGACCACTTCAGAAGTATAAGCGTCCCAATCATTGCAAAGTTGAAATTGCTCATCCCCAAATGCCTGCTTCTGGATATCCTCTGGTCTCTCCAAGATCTGCATGAAAAGCCCTCCACTGACGTGCCAAGCGAGATGGCAATGCAGAGGCCAGGCGCCTGGATTATCCTGTACAAACTGCAATACCAAGTACGAAGGCTCAACAGTGCCGGTGGTGTTTCGTGCATTCTGCATCTGATGGACATCGCGGCGCAGCGTGTTCTCCGGATTTGTCACAACGCCATCCCACTCGCCGAAGCCTTCAGCCAGGATGTGGTAGTCATGGCCGTGGAGATGCATGGGGTGGCCGCCAATGAGACCGTGGTTGACCATGTGGATGCGCACATGCTTCGCACCAGGGAATTGGTACACGTTCCATTCAGGATTGAAGTCCGACTCATTACGCTTTGCTTTCAGAAGAGTTGGTTTGTTGTAGTTGCCGTGGTAGGTGCTGTTGTTGAGATACCAGATGAAGTTGGTGCCATTGGAGCGGAAATCAAAGTCCACACGTTCGACATGGTCTGGCTCTTCCAATGGGACCTTACACAGCGGGATACCCTGGGTGATGGGGTCGTTCTTGCATTGCTCAAGTTGTTCCTTGGTGACATCGGAAATAGACTGAGGAATAGCGTCGGTATCGGCATTCTCGTAGTATACTGCCGCAAGAGCGTTAGGTGAGATGCCATCGGTAAGTGTGCAGCGAAAGCCTTGAGCAAGCTGAGAGCGCATCCAGAAGGTATCGCTAGGCTTGCCAATGGCTTCGACTACAACATCAGTGCGCTGACCGACAGCAAGCGTGACAACGTTGGTTGTGTACGGCTCGACCGGGATGTAGTCTACGGCGATGACTTTCAGTTTGTGCCCATCGATGCTGAACTTCTGGTTGCCTTCAGCGCCTGTGTTTATGAGGCGTAGCAGATGCTTCTTTCCGGACTGGAATTTGAACTTGGAGATGCCTGCATTAGGCGTGCAAGGCAAGGTCGTATTGACACATGGGTAATTCATTCTTCCGTTGATGAGGTTGTTATTGGAGGGCGGGAACTGGCCGTTCATAGTGCCTTCAACAAGGGTATAGTAGTCAGCGTGGAACCAATCTTCGAGGATGATGGGGCCAATGTCGATGTCGTAATCCTCGTGTTTTGGCCCATGTATGACCATGGGGCCGTGAGCGCCACCGGAGTATTGCGCACTGTAATGGCCTAGAAAGTTAGCTTTTGCGCATCTCAGTGTAGTACTGAAGAACTTACTGTGATACCAAGACGTCCCGTAGCGGTCGGCCCGGAAAAGCATCTCATAGTAACCGCCGTTTGGAGTGATCGGGCATTGGCTGACCGCAGGTACACCGTCATACCAGGTACTTTCTGTCTGGAAAAGGCCGTGGGCATGAAGAGTAGTACCCTCGTCAGTCAAATCGTTCGTAACTCTCCACAGGATCCAATCACCCCTGATGCGGTCAGTTGAAGCATTACAACGCTGTAAAACAATTCATACCAGTTGGCTTCGATCAGAGGACCGGGGAATTGACCATTGACCGTGAGTCCGTTTCTGGTAACACCATCTGGAGCGATCGTTTGATAAGCCACGTGAAGATCGTAAGTTCTTGTCACGCCAGTGTCAGGCATGGACGGACAAAGAAGATCAGCCTTTGGTTTGGAGGCCGCAGAAGCGATAGGCTCGAGCGTCCCGGTAGCAGTCGGTCCGAAAGTGGTAGACCCTGTGGCGTTTGCATAACCGTATGGATAACCAGATACTGTAGGGTGGAGAGAATGTGTTGATGGTTGCCTCGTTGGTTCAGATGTATATGCGCCATCGGGATTACTGCCCGGGAGACCATTTGCCGGGAGATGGGGAGAGTCGATCAAACCCCATTGTGAGTTACCACACTGTTCGACATTTGAAAGTGAGCTCTTCAGATGGTCAGTGCCCTTGGGAACCCAGCACGGTTCTTTGTAGTCATGTTTGGCGGGCCCGCCGTATTCGTAGGGTGTCGAAGGCTGAGGAGGAGCGTACTCTTCTCCATGTGATGGTTTACCCGGCCACTCGAAAGGCAGAGGTACGTCGTTGTAAGGATTGTAGTATGGACCACCATGTCCATGAGAGTTGGTCGTGGGTCGTGCTGTGGCGTATTCAGTGACTGTAGCTGTGACGACCTGGCAGATGGGCGCGGTGCTGAACTCAGAAGGGGTGACTGCGTGGAGGACAGACGACAATGAAGCCGTAGCGGCGAAGTAAGGAGCGTAGGCTACCATGATTGTAGCAACAAAAGTTGGCCGTATGACTGTTCACGAGCGACCACAACAGGCTTGACTGCGCAAAGAAGGAACGACTGTGTTGAGAAGCGAGACACTGCATCTGAAGGCATGCTGAAGGCCATGTTATATGGGATTCTATGACAGTATGCCAAATACCCAACGTTCTATGTTTGGCCGTGGGGCTTGAAAATACGATGAAGCGAGCTATGTGGCGGGAAAAAGTATGGGCCGTGAATCTGAATATGGTCGAGACACCCGAGGCGAGGCGAGGCACAAGAAGCAATGCGCTGTAAGGCTTCCATTTGTGGATCAGACAAGCAGTATAGCGAGTAGATCATGAGAGCTCAGCGTTACTTTTGAGCCCAACCCGTGTTCCCCTTGGCGTCGTTCGGGCACCGAGGCGGGAGAAGGAGATGAACTAAGCCACACAATGTTCGGCATCATCGACGTTGCGAAAAGATCTGCAGACGCAGCATCCGCGGCATACATGCCGTCGCCGTTTTCGCGTTTAAGGTTTTCCCGAGGATATGCAAGTACGTGCCGGAGTATGCCAAGCGACACGATTGTACATCATTAACGTATCCAGTGTGATGGTGGCATTGCCATACTTGTTTGCGAGTCAGCTTCGAGGAATGTGGGACCACATGTGGTATCTGTGTAGCCTTATTCTGGATCAGCTACCATATTTCGATACCTTGAAATGCGGGGCTCATAGCCTAATCTTTTGTTGTTGTGATGGTTCGTATTTTGCTGCCGTGAGTGCCGTGTGCGTAGGTAGCCCAGAGACATGCTAAGCTCCCAAGATCGCGTAGAACCGTTCGCAATAGTGGCTTAGACGAAGCAGGCGACTGCATGTTCTCCTGACTGTGTGGAGATGATGAAGAGAAGGCTGCGCTGTGGAAGCTGAGGTCATTGGCAAAGTGGTGTTGAGGCGTCGGGATAAGCACTGGTTAGCGCTGACACCTCCCGCACACTTGGGCATGGCATCCGGCTAAAAAGGGGCCTGGCGCCGATCGCTCAAGACCACTTCTACTCCAGAGTAATTCCAACTGAGGGCTGACAGTCGTTACTGGCGGTGTTGTGGCGACACAAGGGAGCTATGCAGCTAGATGTCGGATGCGTGTCTTTCCTACCCGTCGGATCACGACCATACCATGCTGTCTGTCAGTACCCATATCGCGACTACCACATGGCTCTCAAGATGGGAATACGGCAAAGAAGAACTTATACGTGACGCGCTACAGGCCGTACATCGATAATGCAGCACATGGCACGAGTCATTGAGTGATATGTTGTTTGGCAAAAGAAACCTTATGGGCCAGGCTCAAGGCTTCTACCGCCACATCGTCAGCAGTCCTCGGGTACATCCTACCGAACTCAGAAGGGTACAAAAATTGCTGATAAGGTTTGAAAAGCTGATCCGACATGCGCAGCTAGTTTCGCGGTCTGTTTAGTATCGTTCGTCGATCTTGCATGCAGATTTCAGGTCTTGACACCCGCTTGCGAAACACGCCCTGCGCCCACATCATATTCTGGCCAGGTCCCCGGATCTTTCTCTTCATATGTTTGGAAACAGTATCCTTCAATCTGTTCTGAGGCATCGAACGCCTCTAATGGAGATTGCCGATGCACCGCCAGCAACTAGTAACACCGCACCCGCCGCAGTACATGACGAATCGTAGCCAGTCGGCGCGGCAATCCTCACAGTTCCCCCCAGTCAAACGTTGCCAAACGTGCAAATGCTCAGCGGGCTCTGGTTCTGGAGCGGGGGCTGGCTGGCCGACTGGATCAGGGCGAGTCAGGAACTCCTCATCCCACTGTGGGCATCTGCATGTTTTCCAGTGCACGCCGCAAAGGTAGCAAAACTCATGACCGCAGCGGCAGTACATATGGAAACAACCCTGAGAAAGCTCGACCATGTTTCTACATTTGGCGCATTGCTGCCACTTGGCCCGCTTCGCTGCATCCATGAGGAGTTGTACATGTGGGTCGCTCGGACACAGTCCGTCATGTGCGCGATGTTTGCACTGCACGCATGTCGTCTCGTTGCAGTCGATACAGGTGCCTATATCGGCGCTAATATCTTTGACCCGAATGAAAGCGGTGCAGTCGATATTTGCGTAATATGTCGGATTGGGTGTCGCAAGCTCCTCCACCTTGAGGTCGAACTTCTTGACGTATCCTTGCGGAAGCATGGTACGACATACGTCCAGTGGGATTGGAATATTGCAGCATTTAGGAGGAAAGATCGAGACGTCTTCGAGGGCCCTGA
>Ga0265798_10012708_pt1 | contig 10130 bp, 7 predicted proteins | sample P3T30metagenome_FD_192430 | JGI IMG/M metagenome (GOLD analysis project Ga0265798, IMG submission 192430) | Plant litter microbial communities from East Loma Ridge, Irvine, California - P3 T30 | ecosystem: Environmental > Terrestrial > Plant litter > Unclassified | place: USA: California...
ACGCCGCGGGACGCGCCTCGCCCACGGCCGCGTCGACGTCGACGCGCTGGAACACGTGGTTCACGCGCGCCACCTCGAGCACGCGCGCGCCTGGATTGTCCGCCAGCGCACGGCGCGCGGCCGGAATGCTGGCTGCGCCGATGACCTGGTCCTCTGTGGCGAACAGCGCCAGCACCGGCACGCGGATCCTGGCCAGGTCCTCGGCCGGAGCAGCTTCGTACATCGACAACAGCAGCGGCGTATCGAGCACGGCGAGCATGCCCCGCGCCTGTTCTGGCGTCGCGCCGCCGGCCACGAAGGCGGCGCCCGCAGCATCGCGCAAACCTGCGAGCGTGCCGACGCCTTCGCTGCGCGTGCGCGCTTCCATCCACTGCCGCACCGCGGCGGCGATCGTCTCGACCTGCTCCGCGCTCTTCCCCGCTTCGCTTAGCCGCGCGCGCAGGCCCGCCATGAAGGCTTCGCTGCGCGCGCCCACCGGCCCGGCCAGCGTCACCACGGCGGCGATGTCGGGGTCGCGCGCCGCCAGCGCCGGCGCGACCACGCCGCCCTGGCTCATGCCCAGCACGGCGATGCGCCGGCCATCGAGCTCGGGCCGGGTGCGCAGCCAGGCGATGGCGGCGGCGCCGTCCTTGCGGTCGGTGGCGATGCTGTCGACGAAGCTGCCGCCCGATGCGCCCACGCCGCGCTTGTCGTAGTCGAAGGTGGCGATGCCGCGCGCGAGCAGGCGTTCGGCCAGCAGCGAGAACACGCCGCGCCGGCTGGGCCCGCTGCCCGGGATCAGGATGACGACCGGATACGGCCCCGGGCCGTGGCCGACCGGCGTGCGCAGGGTTGCGGCCAGCGCCACGCCGGGCTCCAGGGGAAGGCGCAGGTCCTGTACGGTCTGGGCCAGCGCCGGCATCGCGCATGCCAGCGACAGCGCGGCGGCGCAGCGGAAACGGTGAATGGTCATCGGACTCTCCTCGTTGAGAACGTCGGCTCCAGCGTCGTGCGCAGCTTCACACTGCCTGGACAAGTCCAGCCGTGCTTGTGCATCGTTATCGCCTCACCAACGATATGCCATTAAATAGAAGTCAACAAGGATTTATAAGAATTTATTTTGCTATTAGATGGCAATCCAGACTTCTTATGAAAGTAATTTTCAATAAGAACCCTACGTCGGTCACGGAAGCGGATGCCCTTCCGTATCGATGCGTTCCACTTCGCCCAGGCCCAGCGCGCGGATCCCCGCTTCGATCTTCGCCATATCGCCCACCACGATCCAGACCGGCTGCCGGGGCAGCAGCATGCGGCCAGCCAGCGCGTTCACGTCGTCCGGCGTCAGGGCCAGCACCTTGGCCGTATAGCTGTCGTAATAATCTTCCGGGAGCCGGTATTGCAGGATGGTGGCGTAGGCGTTCCCGAGCTGGCCCACGGTTTCGAACGCGGCCGGCAACCCGAGGGTCTCGTTGGCTTGCGCCTCCTTCAGTTCGCGCGCGTCGATCGGCCGGCCGCCGGCGATGGCGGCATATTCCCCGGCCAGTTCGCGCAGGGCGTCGGCGGTTTTATCCGTCTGCACCGGTGAGGCGCTGTAGAGGATGCGCTGGCCGAGCGCCTGCACCAGGGTCGAGCCGACGCCATACGACCAGTGCTTGTCCTCGCGCAGCTTCATGTTCAGGCGCGAGCTGAAGGTGGCGCCGAACACGTCGTTCACCAGGTTCAGTGCGATCGTCCCGGGCGCATTGCGCGGCGGCGCCAGCTGGGCGCCGACGATCTCGCTCTGCAGCGCGCCTGGGCGGTCGATCAGGTAGATGCGGGTGCCGGCCGGCTGGGGCACGTCGGCCACCTGCTTCTGCGGCACCGGTGCGGGACGCCAGGCGCCGAAGGCGCGCTCCAGCAGGGGCGTCAGTTGCGCCAGCGTGGTGTCGCCCACGACCAGCAGGGTCGCATTGTTCGGCCGGAACCAGGCCGCGTGCCAGGCCGCCAGCTCGGCGCGCCCGATGCGCGCCACCGCTTCCTCGGTGCCGCTGCCGGTCAAGGGCAGCGCATAGGCATGGCCGCGGCCATACACCAGCGCCGGCAGCGCGCGCAGCGCCATCGTGCGCGGCACCGTCTTTTCGCGCTGGATGCCGGCCAGGCGCAGGCCGCGCTGGCGTTCGACTTCGGCGGCGGGAAAGGCCGGATGCAGGGCCAGGTCGGCGAACAGCGCGAGCGCCTGCGGCAGCGTGGCCTTCAGCACGTTGATGTTGACGAAGGCGCCGTCGAGGTTGATCGTGGTGCCGAAGGACGCGCCCAGCGCTTCCAGCGCGCGGCTGATGTCCAGGGCGCTGCGCGGGTGCGCGCCCTGCGTCCCCTCTTCCAGCATGCGCAGCGCGAAGCTGGCAAGGCCCGGCGTCTGCTGCGAATCCGAGGCGAAGCCGCTGTCGACCATCAGCGACAGATTGAGCACCGGCGCGCCGTGGCGCTCGGCCAGCACCACCTGCAAGCCGTTCGACAGCGTGGTCTTCTGCATCGGCGGCAGCGCCAGCTTCTCGGGATGTCCCGGCGGCGGCCCCTTGCTGCGGTCGAGCGCCGGGGCGCCGGCGGCCAGGCCGGCCGGGAAGGGGTCGACGCGCAGCACGAAGTCGCCCTGTTCCAGCCAGTCGCGCGCGGCCTGGCGCACCGCGGCCGGCGTGGCGGCCTTGATGCGGCCCAGGTAGGTCTTGTAGCAGGCCGGGTCGCCGGTGTAGACGGCGCAGCGCGCCAGCACATCGCTTTTGCCCCCGAAGCCGCCCACCCGTTCCACCGCGCGCGCGTGACCGGCCAGGATCGCGGTTTTCGCGCGCGCCAGCTCATCCGCGCCCGGCCCCTTGTCCAGCAGCGCGCGCACTTCCTCGGCGGCGGCGCGCTCCATCGCTTCCACGTCGGCGCCGGGACGGGCGGTGAGGTTGATGCCGAACTGGCCGGCGATCTCCAAGGAATCGTTGCCGGCGAAGGCGGACGTCGCCAGGGCATCCTTCACCACCAGGCGCTGGTACAGGCGCGAGCTCTTGCCGCCGCCCAGCACCTGGGCCGCCAGGTCGAGCAGCGCTTCTTCAGGCGTGTCGGCGCCGGGCACGTTCCAGATGCGGTAGATGCGCGACTGCGGCACGCGGTCCTGGACGCCGGCGCGGTGGCTGCCGCTCCGTCTGGCGATCCAGGCGCGCTGCCTGGCGCGCGGCGGCCCGGGCGCGATCTCGCCATAGTATTTCTCGACCTTTTCGCGCGCCTGCGCCGGCGTGATGTCCCCGGCCAGCACCAGCACCACCTTGTCCGGCCCGTAGTAGCGCTGGAACCAGGCGCGCACATCGTCCATGCCGGCGGCGTCGAGGTCGGCCATCGAACCGATCGTGGTCCAGGAATACGGGTGCGCGGCCGGCCAGGTGTTCTCGGCAACCAGTTGCTCGACTACGCCATAGGGCTGGTTCTCGCGCTGGCGCTTCTCGTTCTGCACCACGCCGCGCTGGAGGTCGAGTTTTTTCTGGTCGAGCGCTTCCAGCAGATGGCCCATGCGGTCGCTCTCGGCAAACAGCACATAGTCGAGCATCGAGGTCGGCACCGTCTCGAAGTAGTTGGTGCGGTCCTTGTTGGTGGTGCCGTTCAGGTCGCGCGCGCCGATCCCTTCCAGCGCGGACAGGAAGGTTTGCCTGAAATTCGCGCTGCCGGAAAACATCAGGTGCTCGAACAGGTGGGCGAAGCCGGTCTTGCCGGGCTGCTCGTCCTTGGAGCCGACGTGGTACCAGGTATTCACGGCCACCACCGGGGCCTTGTGGTCTTCGTGCACCAGCACCGTCAGGCCGTTCTTCAGCACGAAGCGGGTGTAGGGGATGTCGGGGATCGGGATGTCGGCGGCTGGCGCCTGCGCACGCACGACGGCCGGCTGGGCCAGCAGGAGCACGATACAGAACAGCCGGATCAGGACGGGCATGGGCTTCTCCTTGGAAGCGCCCATTCTAGGTGCGAAGCCCTGCTTGCCGGTGCACGCATGTCACTAGGAAATGTTTCCAGAGCTTGTAGTTCTGGACTGACATTGCTCTTGGTTCTGGTCTGTCGGCACGATGCATGCATGAGGCGTATCATGAAGACTTCGCCAACAGCAAAGGGAGGCTGCATGAATCAACGACGCTCCTTTCTCAAAAGCTCAGCCGTACTGGCCTCGGTGCTCGGTGCGCCGGCGGTAGCGAAGGCCAAGTCGGTACCGGCTGCCGCCGCGGCCGCCGCGCCGGGCGAACGGATCTTGCGTCTCTACAACACGCACACGGGCGAAACCGTGCGCAGCGTGTTCTGGGCGGAAGGCGCGTTCATTCCGGATGCCTTGCAAGACATTAACAAGCTGCTGCGTGACCACCGCAACGACAAGGTCGCCGCCATCGATCCGCAGCTGCTGGTCTTGCTGGATCGCATCAGCGCGAAATTCGGCGACCATCCGACGATCCACGTGATTTCAGGATATCGCTCGCCGGAAACGAACGCCAAGCTGCACGAGAAGACCAGCGGGGTCGCCAAGCACAGCCTGCACATGGACGGCAAGGCGATCGACGTGCGCATTCCGGGCCAGGACCTGGCCAGGCTGCACAAGGCCGCGATGGCGGCCCAGGGCGGCGGGGTCGGTTATTACCCGGACTCGCAGTTCGTGCACATGGACGTCGGCCGCGTCCGTTACTGGTAAGCGCGCACCCGCCGATGCGATCGACGGTGTCCGCGCTGTGGATGCTGGCCCTGCTGCCCCTGGCGGCGCAGGGCCAGGTGTCCGCGCCTGCGCAAGGCGCGCCGCCCGCCGCGGCCGTCGTGCCGCCGGCCCAGACCGTCACTGTGAGTTCGACGCGCGATCCGGTCGACAAGTCCTACCGCAGGATGATCAAGGGCATGCTGCGCTTCGAACGCGAACACGCGCTCGCGCCCCAGGCCACGCTGCGCTTCCGCCTGCTGCCGCGTACGCCTAAAGTGGACATGGACGGCATCACCCTGAAGGTGGTGGGCGACGGCATCAGCGTGCCGGTGCCGGTCGCACCCGACAACAGTTTTACCCTGCCGCGCAACGAACAGGCGCTGCGCGAAGACGCGGCCGTGCTGGCCAACCGCAAGACCACCAGCATGACCTGGCGCGCCCAGGTGATCACGCCCGGGCTGCCGCCCGGCGCCCGGCGCCTGGGCGATTTGCGCCTGGAATGCCTGGTCGGCGTCGAGGCCGGCCTGGTATCGAACCGCTCCCCCCTGTTCGGCTGGATCGCGGATACCCTGAACAGCCCCGAGCAGGTCTGCAACAGCCCCGACGGCAACTTCCTGTTCTTCACCGAGCGCCCACTGTTCTCGGTGACCTTGAGCGCCGGCGCGCGCCGCGAGATCCTGCCGTTCCGCTTCCTGTACGCCGGCGGAGAGCAGACGCCCGACATGCTGCCCTATTGCGATTGCCAGGTACTGCTCGACCGCACCTATTACGCACCGATCTGGGACCGCAGCTGGCCCGACGATACGCTGCTCACCTTCGACTACATGGACGACGCCAATGCGCCGGAGGCCAGCCCATGACGCGCCGCGCCGTCCCCATGCTCGCCCTGCTGCTGGCCGGCTGCGCCAGCGCGCCGACGCCGGGTACCCTGGTCCCCGCCGAGCGCTTCAGCCAGCGCGTGGTGCCGGGGACGACCACGCGCGCCGAACTGCTGGCCGCCTTCGGCCAAACCAGGACGGTGGTGTTCGACAGCGGCATGGAAGCCTGGCTCTACAGCGCCGCGGCCCCCGGCGGCGGCGCCTCGGAACTGGTGCTCCTGCTCGACCGCGGCGGCGTGGTGCGCAAGATGCGCGTGCGTCCACCCGCCCCCGGCGACCAGCCGCGCTGACCCGCACCGTGGCAGAATGGGCGTTTTCATTTTTCCAGCGCCAACCCCCATGACAGACTCTCCCGAAGCCGTCGTCCAGCGCCAGCTCGACGCCTACAATGCGCGCGACATCGACGCCCTGCTCGCCATCTATGCGCCCGACGCGCGCCAGTACGAGCATCCCGGCAAGCTGCTGGCCAGCGGCGCGGCCGAGATGCGCGCACGCATGGCCCTGCGTTTCCAGGAGCCGGACCTGCACGCGCGCCTGCTGCGGCGCGTCGTGATGGGCAATATCGTCATCGACCACGAAGAAGTCACCCGCAACTTCCCCGAAGGCAGGGGCAAGGTCGACATGGTGGCGATCTACGAAGTGGTCGAAGGCAGGATCGCCAGCGCCTCGGTCCAGGTAAGCAACGCGCGCCTGGATGCGCCGGCGTAAAGACCGCATGCGCGCCGAATCGGTGTAAAGTTGAGCGCTCCAATGCTGAAAAGGCCATGATGCGCGGAATCCGGGGATGGAAGATGGCGGCTGCGCTGCTCGCGGCCGGATGCATGCAGGCGGCGCCGGCCCAGGGCCTGGACCCGGTCGAGCAAAAGATCGTGGCGGAGGTCAAGGCCCGCTCGCCGCAGGCGCTGGCCCTGCTCGAAAAGAGCGTGCTGATCAACAGCGGCACCATGAACCTCGAGGGCGTGCGCCAGGTCGGCGCCCTGTTCCGCGCCCAGTTCGACGAACTCGGCTTCAAGACCCGCTGGATCGAGCTGCCGCCGGACATGCGCCGCGCCGGCCACCTGCTGGCCGTGCGCGAGGGCAGCCGCGGCAAGCGCCTGCTGCTGCTCGGCCACCTCGACACCGTGTTCGAACCCGGCGGCCCCGCGCCGGCATGGGAGCGCCAGGGCGCGCGTGTGCGCGGCCAGGGCGTGTCCGACATGAAGGGCGGCGACGTGATCGTGATCGAAGCCCTGCGCGCGCTGCAGCGCGCCGGCGCGCTCGAAAACACCAGCATCGCCGTGCTGTTCACCGGCGACGAGGAGGAAGCCGGCAATCCGAAAAGCGTCTCGCGCGGCGACATGCTCGCCCTGGCCAGGCGCAGCGACATTGCCCTCAGCTTCGAGGGCAATGTGTTCGACCAGGATGGCCGGCCCACCGCCACCGTCGGGCGCCGCGCCACCGCCAGCTGGGACCTCGAGATCAAGGGCAAGCAGGGTCACTCGATGGCGGTGTTCGGCGCCAACGGCTACGGCGCCGTGTACGAGGCGGCGCGCATCCTCGACGCCTTCCGGCGCGAGGTGGCGGAACCGGGCCTGACCTTCAATCCCGGCCTGCTGGTGGGCGGCACCGAGACCGCCCTTGACGCGGCGGCTTCGCGCGGCAGCGCCTTCGGCAAGACCAACGTCATCGCCGCCAGCGCCAGCGTCAAGGGCGACCTGCGCTACCTCGACTACGCCCAGCGCGACCGCGCCCAGGCGCGCATGCGTGCGATCGTCGCGCAAAGCCTGCCGGGCGCCAGCGCCAGCATCGTCTTCCACGATTCGTATCCGCCGATGGCCGTCACGCCCGGCAACCTGACGCTGCTGGACGCCTATTCGCGCGCCAGCCAGGATGCCGGCCTGGGCGCGGTGGCCGCGCTGCCGGCCGAGGCGCGCGGCGCCGGCGACATCCAGTTCGCGGCGCCCCACGTCGACAGCCTCGACGGCCTGGGCGCCAGCGGCAACGGCGCCCATTCGCCCGACGAAGACCTGGAGATCGCCTCGATCGAGCGCGGCGCGATCCGCGCGGCGCTGCTGATCTACCGGCTGACCCGCTGATGCCGGCCCGCCGATGGCCGGCGACACCTATCCAACCAGGACCAGATCGACCATGGCACGACTACAGCTCAACTTCCCCGAAGACCAGTATTACTACACGACGCTGCTGAAGGTGCGCGTCACCGACATCAACGCCGGCAACCACCTCGGCAACGACTCGATGATCTCCATGATCTCCGAGGCGCGCGCCTGCTTCCTGTTCGAGTTCGGCGTCGCCGAGACGGAGCGCGACGGCACCGGCATCATCGTCACCGACCTCGCCACCACCTACCGCGCCGAGGCGCATGCGCGCGACGAACTGCTGTTCGAAGTCGGCGTCATGGATTTCAACAAGTATGGCGGCGACGTGATCTTCCGCATCACCCGCCCACGCGACAAGACCCTGGTGGCGATGGCCAAGCAGGGTTTCGTGTTCTACAACTACAAGAGCAGCCAGGTGGTGGCCATGCCGGAGGACTTCCGCGGCAAGTTCGAGCGGGTGAACTGGATCGACTAGGGTATCCCGGCAGGGCGGCCGCGTCGTCCCCGCGCAGGCAGGGACGACGTGGCGATTACACCATCGCGATTACACCATCGGCGGATCGGTCTCGCGCACGAACGCGCGGTGGCCTTCCAGCGCCGCCTTGAACTCGTCCACCGGGGCATCCACCAGCAGGCCCGGATCGGCGGCGCCGTCCGGCAGCGTGGCCGGGACCATGGCCTTGGCCAGCAGCTGGGCGCCGGCGCCCAGCACCAGGATCGGCTTGCAGTGGCGGTACTGCTCGCGCACGAAGTCGATCGCGTGGGCATTCCGTGCCAGCGACTCGACCGCCTGCACGCCGTCCGGCACGATCATCGCGTCGAACAGCACCGAAGGTGCGGCTTCCAGCGTGACTTCGATGTCGAGCGTCTCGCCGTCGGTGCCGGTCACCTTGCCCAGCATATTGCCGACCAGGCGCGGCACGGCGCCGTCGTCGAGCAGCGACTGGTACAGCGCCAGCACCTGGGCTGCATCGACGCCGCGGCCGGTCAGGATCGCCACGCGGCGGGTGCGGATGCCGGTGTGGCCAGGACGGCTCAGCAGCGACAGCGCCGGCGACGGCGGATAGCTCGGCACCGGCGCGGCGCTGGCGCGCGGCAGCGGGTCCGGCACGTCCATGCCGATGCCCTCGGCCACCTTGGCGGCCAGCGCGGTGTCGACGTTGGCCAGCAGCGCCAGGATGCGCTGGCGCACGGCCGGGGTCTGCACGCGGGTCAGTTCGAAGCGGAAGGCGTTGGCGATGTGGGCCTGCTCGACCGCGGTCTGGCTCTGGTAGAACAGGCGCGCCTGGCCGTAGTGCTCGGCGAACAGCTCGGGATTGCCGCGTACCTTGTCCTCGGTGGTGAAGCGTTCGGGGAAGCTGGTGAAGCCCATGCGTCCGGCCTGGAACGGGCAGCCGCCGCCCAGCGAATTCGGCTCGTAGTTGACGCGGCCGCGGTGGATCGCCTGGCGGTGCAGGCCGTCGCGCTGGTTGTTCTGGACCTGCACCACCGGCGCATTGATCGGGATCTCGTGGAAGTTCGGGCCGCCCAGGCGGGTCAGCTGGGTATCGAGATAGGAGTGGTTGCGGCCCTGCAGCAGCGGGTCGTTGCTGAAGTCGATGCCCGGCACGATGTGGGCGGTGCAGAAGGCCACCTGCTCGGTCTCGGCGAAGAAGTTGTCGGGATTGCGGTTCAGGACCATGCGCCCGACCGGGGTCACCGGCACCAGTTCTTCCGGCACCAGCTTGGTCGCGTCGAGGATGTCGAAGGGGAAGGCTTGCGCCTGCTCTTCGGTGAAGACCTGCAGGCCCAGCTCCCATTCCGGGAAGTTGCCAGACTCGATGGCTTCCCACAGGTCGCGGCGGTGGAAGTCCGGGTCGGCGCCCGAGATGCGCACGGCTTCGTCCCAGACCAGCGAATGGGTGCCGGCCAGCGGGGTCCAGTGGAACTTCACGAAGCGCGACTCGCCCTGGGCATTGATCAGGCGGAAGGTGTGCACGCCGAAGCCCTGCATGGTGCGGTAGCTGCGCGGGATCGCGCGGTCCGACATCACCCACATCAGCATGTGCGCGATTTCGGGCGACAGGCCGGCAAAGTCCCAGAAGGTGTCGTGGGCGGTGGCGGCCTGCGGCATCTGGTGGTGCGGCTCCGGCTTGGCGGCGTGTACCAGGTCCGGGAATTTCATCGCGTCCTGGATGAAGAACACCGGGATGTTATTCCCGACCAGGTCCCAGTTGCCTTCGTCGGTATAGAACTTGACGGCGAAACCGCGCACGTCGCGCGCGACGTCGGTCGAACCGCGTTCGCCGGCCACGGTCGAAAAGCGCACGAACACCGGGGTGCGCTTGCCCTTGGCGGCGAAGGGCGCGGCGCGGGTCAGCGCGCCGAAATCGTCATACGACTCGAAGAAGCCGTGGGCGCCCGAACCGCGCGCATGCACCACGCGCTCGGGAATGCGCTCGTGGTCGAAATGGGTGATCTTCTCGCGCAGGATGAAATCTTCCATCGCGG
>Ga0265798_10012710_pt1 | contig 10129 bp, 12 predicted proteins | sample P3T30metagenome_FD_192430 | JGI IMG/M metagenome (GOLD analysis project Ga0265798, IMG submission 192430) | Plant litter microbial communities from East Loma Ridge, Irvine, California - P3 T30 | ecosystem: Environmental > Terrestrial > Plant litter > Unclassified | place: USA: California...
CATGCCGCCGTTCACATCCAGCGTAACGCCGGTCAGGTAGGAAGACAGGTCACTGGCCAGAAACAGCGCCGCATTGGCCACGTCCTGAGCCGCGCCCAGGCGACCCAGCGGGATGCCTTCGATGATCGCGTGGCGTCGCTCGTCCTGCATCAGCCCGCCGGTGATATCGGTATGAATCAGGCCTGGCGCGATGGAGTTGATGCGAATCTGGTCCGGGCCGAACTCCCGCGCCATGGCCTTGCCCAGACCGAGTACGCCGGCTTTTGCAGCGCTGTAATGCGGGCCGCCGAAGATGCCGCCGCCACGCTGCGCCGAGACCGACGACATGCACACGATGCTGCCCGAGCCTTGCGCACGCATGGTCGGAATGACCGCCTGCGACATCAGCAACGTGCCGCGCAGACTGACGTCCAGCACCTTGTCGTAATCGCCCGGGCGGATGTCCAGTGTCTTGATCGGTTGGGTGATACCGGCGTTGTTGACCAGTACGTCGATACGGCCGAAGTGCTCGATGATCTTCGCAACGGCCTGTTTGACCTGGGATTCGTCGGCCACGTTGGCGGCCAGGCCCATATGGCCTTCGCCCAGCGCGGCGGCAGCATCGCGTGCGGCGGCTTCATCGAGGTCGAGGATCACGACGCGAGCACCGTGTTGCGCGAAGGTGACAGCGGTGGCACGACCGATTCCACGTTCGGAGGCAGCACCGGTGATGATTGCAACTTTGCCTTGAAGCAGCATGAGGGGAGTCCTCTGATTGTTTTTATGGGTTCGATTCAAGTGATCGATGGGCTCAGAGTGTTCCCGGTACTGCCCGCGAGCAATAACGCTACCCTCACTGGTCGATGAAAAAAATTCACCTCTCGTCATTTCCGCCGAGCAGTGCTTGAATGCCAAAAGCCCAATCTTCCTGATGCTTCGGAGCCACCATGCGTGCCGATGACGACCCTCACTCGAACCTGCCACCCCTGAAAGCCATTCAGGCCTTCGAGCAGACGGCCCGCTTCGGCAACCTGGCCCGCGCCGCCGAAGTGCTGGACCTGACACCGTCGGCGGTCAGTCATCAATTGGCCAAACTGGAAGCGATGATCGGACGGCAACTGTTCGTGCGGGCGGCACGCGGTGTCACCCTGACGCCAGTGGGTGAGCAGTATCTGAAAGAGGTTTCCGGGTTGCTGCACAGCCTGGCCGTGGCGACCGAGCGGGCTGCCAGCGACGTCAGCCTCGACTGCCTGCGCCTGCACTCGTCTCCCAGTTTTGGACTGTTGTGGCTGATGCCGCGACTGGAAGCGTTTCGTCTCAGCCACCCGGATATTCAGATCAACCTGTCGTGTTCCTACGAATCGCTGCACTTCAGCCGTGACAAGATCGACGTCGATATCCGCCATGGTCGACCCAACTGGCCGAGCTACGAAGTGCGCACCGTGCGCCACGAGACCTTTGCGGTGCTGGCGTCGCCGAAGCTGCTGGAACGGTATCCGGTCAACAGCGCAGCGGACCTGCTGAGCGGCGAGTTGATTCTGTCCGAAGCCACGTTGTTGAAATGGCCGGAGCTGTTCGCCCAGCACGGCCTGGCGCGTCCTGAAAAGCCCTACACGCTGAGTTTTGACCGTTCCTACATGACGCTGGAAGCCGCGAGTCATGGCCTGGGCTTCGCGCTGGAAAGCACGCTGCTGGCGCAGAAATACCTGCAAAGCGGCGCGCTGCTGGAAGTCGCGCCGCACCTGTTGAGTTCACCGGTCGCGGCGCACCACCTGGTATTTCCCAAGGCCCACTCCAGCTTTCCAAGAGTCAGGCGTTTCCTGGAGTGGATGGAAAACGAATTGGGGCACGGGTTCGTGTTCTGAGCCGAGCGTCAGACTTTGTGCAGCGCATCCTCGTGATGCATCGCCAGATGCCCGGTCTTGTCACTCTTCACTTCATATTGCGGACTGTCTTTCGACGCGGGCCGATGCTTGCCCATGAACTCCACGTCCTTGAGGTGCACCTTGGTGACCTTGCCGTGAATTTCGCCAGCTTCCGAGTTCCAGCGCACGGCATCGCCAACCTTGAATGAAGTGGTCATGAAGTTCTCCTAGAGCGCGTTTTCCGAGTTGCTGTTTAGAGCCTGGCCCTCGGGGAGCGTTCACAGGATTATGGGCACAACCACCCTGCTATCAGTTCACGCCGTCGCCTGACGAACCGAGGGCGCAATCGGCCCGATCATCGCTTTCAGGTGTGCCAGCAACGGCCCCTGTTCGGGCTCGTTGTACATCGAACACAGGTTCTTTTCGATGTTCTGGCACAAGTCTTCCATGCGGATCCGGTGCTGGCTGTTGCCGAACGGCGCTTGCAGATCCGTGCCGATCCGCTCCATGGCCAGCAACAGGCAGCCCACCACCGTCGAAATGAGCGGCGTGAACCAACCCAGGGTCGTCACCATGCTCAGCGGCATGATCACGCAGAACAACGCGCTGAACAGTCGGGGAAAGTAAACATAGGGGTAGGGCAGTGGCGTATTGGCAATACGCTCCATGCCGCCCTGGCAGTTGGACAGGTCCACCAGTGTCGTTTCCAGCCGCGAAAACCGGATGCTGTCCAGCCGACCTTGCGCGAACTCGTCGGCGATGATCGACGCCGAGCCGCTCAGAATGTCGTTGGGAAAGTTATTGCTGTCCCGCGCCCGTTCGATTTCGAACGTAGGCAGCAGACCGTCGAGCCGGGCTTCGCTGACGTCGCCCTTCAAGTGCGCACGCAGCGCTCGCAGATAAGCCACGTGGCGACGAAACAACTCACCCTTGACTGGGTTCTCTCGAGCGCGGCCTTCGCCATCGATCAGGGTCAACACTTGTCGGCCATAACTGCGCGAACTGTTGACCATCGCCCCCCACAAGGTGCGTGCTTCCCACCAACGGTTATAGGCACTGGTGTTACGAAAACTGATCAGCACAATCAGCGCCGAACACAGCAGCGTCAGCGGCATCAGCGGGAAATCGATACCAATGCCTTCCATCAGCATGAAATCCATCGTCACGCCCACGTCCCAAAGCAACAGCCATAACAGCGACCAACCCACGTAGGTCAGCGTCCTTCTGAAGCACTTCCATTTCTTTTCAAAGAGACCGGTCATGGCGAAACTCCTGCCCGAGGTGGGTGAATGGCTCGCTACGTAGTTGTAACAAGCCGTGACACAAACCTACGGCACGACGCTTAACGCTCGCTTAATTCATGACCGGTCAGTCATTCAGGGCTGGCGCCTGAATGCATGGGTCCAAAGGCTTCTTTTTGAACGCGGAGCCGCTTCGGGTAAGATATTCGGCATATCCCGCAACCGGATCCATGACTCGTCTCGCCAGTGGAGCACGCTCAGGGACGTCCCCGGCCATTTCAGCTGGCTCACCTTCGGGTTATCCAGCGTCACGTTGTGCTGATCCCGAAGCACGGTCAGGACCTCATGGGTCAGCCATTGCCGCAGCGCCCGGTTTTCAGGCACGTAGTGATGAACCAGCAGCGCGAACACGCCCGACTCACTGACCATCAACTGCCTGCACCACTCGCCATTGGCCTGCAGCCAGACCACTCGCCGTTGATCGGCATCCAGCTTGAGGGTGGCGCGCTCATCCAGCGCCTTGCCCATCAAACGGGCAAGGTCTGCCAGACAGAACCAGGCCTGCGCTTCAGAAACGGCGGCCCGGAGCATGCGGTGGTGACGAAAGAAAAGGATGGCTTCGAAATGAGCGGTGCAGGGCTCGGAAGGGGTAACGTTCAACATGGGTACAGCTCCTGAATAGAGAACTGCCAGCAAACGTCGTCAAACGAATGGGTGGCAGCTGTGCGAAGGTTGACGAACCGGTATCCAGGAAACCGGCAGGCCCGAAGGCCTCCGACGCACAGCCGCCATAACACATACATCAAGCAAGGCTTGATGCAGCGCAAAGCGTATACGCCTGGATAGAACGGATCGTCAAATCCGGTTGCTGATGGGGCAGCGAACGGCGAGCAGGTTGAACTGTCTGCCTGCCTGAAAATAGAGGCTGATTCGCTGAGTCTTGTAGGAAAGGGATTTGCTCGATAGGAAGAGGTTTTTAAGTCTAGCGAAGGGGAAGTTTGATGCCTGGATACGCCTCGCAAATGGCCCAGCCCTGCGAGACGTATTCTTGTGATGTGACAGTGAATGAGATCAGAGGCAAGGCACCTTGTCCGTCTGCGCCAGCGCCTTCCCCTTACTATCGAACAGCGTGACTTTGACCTCGGCCCCCGACCTGCTTTCGATCAACGTATAAAACTCATCGGCGGCAAACGCGCTGTATTCAAGCGTTGCCACGCAACGGCGCTGACTCTTCTGATAACCTCTCGCCACAATACCCAGTTCCATTGAGTGCCTGCCGGGCGAGACTTCGAAATGGGTCAGGCTTTCGGCAGGTGTCGCATCAAGACGTCGTGCGATCATCTCATCACCCACCTGAGCTTCAATATGAACGATGGCATTACCTTTGTCAGGCACAGGCGTTGCAGTTGCACATCCAGCCAGGCCTGATATGGCTACAACGAACGCTGCAAGTTTCAAGAGCTTCATGTTAAAACCTTTATATAAAAAGAGTGGGTGTGGCGAGAAATAACTTTTCAATCGTGCGCGTGCATTTCTGACAGGCGTGTCAAAGCCCGGTCGAGCTGTTCAAGTTGCCGGGTATAACGGGGTCAGGCCGTAATATCGATATTGGCTGCGAAGCGAGCGAACGCGATATTGGCCTCGGCGTCGATGAGTTCATCAATGAACTCAGTCATTGCAGCCGTACAGAAATGATCAGTCATTTGTTCTTCATTCGACCAATAACCGCTGACGATCCAGCGGGCGGTGCTCTTTGTGCTCCTGCTCAGCGCATAGCTCAAACAGCCCGGCGCCTTGTTCAGTTGCTCGATGTGCTTGAGCAGCAATGCCTCGACATCATGTCTCGGACTTTCCAGAAATCTGATCTCCAGAGTATTGATTGAGGTGATAGTCATACGCCTGAACCTTTGTTGCCTGTCGAATACTTGATCTTTTACTGGGTGCCTATGCGTTGGACCGTTGCCAAGTATGTGAGCAGGCTACTGGCTTTTCCTCGAAAAGGTTACCCACCCAAAAGCTCATGCAGACATGAGATTTGCTCAGCAATGATCAGGTACGCAGCGGCAAGCCTTCATCCAGAAGCCTTTCCTACCGATCACCCGTGCGGACTGGATGCTCTATGGAGCGCCAGCCGAAAGCGGATAAATGTATCGATTCGTTCTCCATGCAATAGAAAACTCATCACCTGTCGCGCAAGCAATTCGCCGAAATGCCGGTCAAATCATCCGCGACTCCCCGAAACACCGGTGACCGGTTTTTCAGAGATAGCGACGTGAGTAGAGGTAAGCAGCAAGGCGCAGCGCAATTGATGAGCTGCTAAAAAACGGAAATTCAGGAAGGGGTATTTGCACGCCACATGCAACGTTAATGGACCAGATTCAGTAACCACTTCCCCTTATCCATTTGGAAAATACCTGATGCGCATGCGTAAGAATCTGGCTGCAAAGATCGGCGGTTTTCTGCTCGCGTCTTTGATCGCAGGCACTTCATTGCCCGCGTTCGCGGCTAACGATTGCGACCTCGACAATGACCACATTACCGACGCCACGTGTGGCGGTAATGACAAGGATCTCGACAACGATAACGTCACCGACGCAAGGTTCGGTGGCAATGACAAGGACATGGACAACGACAACAAGACCGATGCCTCATTTGGCGGCACAGACCGCGACCTGGATAACGACAACAGCACCGACGCGTCGTTTGGCGGTAATGACAAGGATCTGGACAACGATCACAGCACCGACGCCGCGTTTGGTGGCAACGACACCGATCAGGACAATGACCACAGCACGGATAAATACAACGTCGGCGCACCGCCACACGCGAAAAGATAGTGATCTGGATCTATCCAGCGCTTATAAGGTTTGGTTGAGCTGCGCCTGAAGCGATCAGGTCTATAAGGGTGCGATGCGCTTGCCAGTAATCGGGGCAAGCGCACTTCTTTAGGACGACTGTAGCGCCTGGTCGTTACGCAGCAGGATTCTGAATTTTCCTGGCGATCAAGGTGACGCCTTCGGTGAAGCTGAAACCATACCCGTAGCCATACCCCCAGCCTCCGCCCGGAGCGCCCATTTGTTCAGGAAAGTTTATATCCTTGTGCTTGAATTCGTAGTTATAGGCACCCGACAGGATCGGCAAGATGGTCTGAATTTCATAACCGTCAGCATTGAGCTGCCCCACCGCTTCTTCAATATCTTTCGACAGCCGCTCGCCATCAATCTCGCAATCCGACCAACCGGTTTGCTGCCATTGTTTCTCTTTCCGAGTCTCTTCTTTCGTACCGAACAGCCCCCACGTCATCTCGCCCGTGGGCACTTTGACGGTGACCTCTTCACCGATAGGGCGGAAGTGGGCTTTTACATAAACGATCTTGTTCACTGGGCTGTCCTGAGGTCCATTCTGCGGCGATTATACCGATGGGCAATGTCATGAATAGAACGGGGCGGTTGGGCAGGGCGACAGGTCAGCGCGTCACATCAGTATCTGGAAGGCTTGCATGGGCCTTCAGCGGAAGACGATCCAGCGGATTCACTTCCAGCGCCAACAGTTGAATGGCGGCAAGACTCAGCACCTTGGTGCCGGCCCATCCATTTTCCGGCAGCAATCTGCGCACGGGAGCTTCGGGTCCGTTGTAGGCAACCATGGCGGTATTGGATTCAAAGTCGATCCTGAAAAACAGCAGGTAGTCGGCAAAGCCTTTGCCCGGCGTGAATGCAGGGCCTGATCTGGCGCTACCGGTTGCTTTCACTTGCACGGTTTTCCCGGCCCTGGTGAGCGCGTCCACCCCACCTGTGCGTTTCTCGGGGATCAGGAGATCGAAATGCTCCAACGCCAATGCTTCTGCGATATCGCCCACCAGACGTCCATCCAGCGTGAACTTCAAGCCTGTGCTGATATAGTGAGCAGCCAGTGCCTGTTGTGCTTTCCAAAGATCAGCAATGACTCCGGGCAGTTGAAATTCGATTTGCTTGGCATCCATGTCCCGTTTTTCCCTTTAACGCGCTATCGAAAATTCCCGGTTGGGCACTGCGAGCATCATTGGAAATCGCGCGGTGGTTATTACAGGGCGGACAAGCTTGCGAGTGCGTTATAACCACTTTCCACCAGACAAAAAAAAGACCTTGAATTTCAAGGTCTTTTTCAATTTTGGTGCCCCGAGGGAGAATCGAACTCCCACTTCTTTCGAAAACGGATTTTGAATCCGCCGCGTCTACCAATTCCGCCATCAGGGCTCAATGGCGGCGAAGTATAGGGATCGGTTTTCCGTTGGTCAACAGGGATTTGCGGTGGTTTTTTACTAATTCCGCCAAACCGGATAAACTTCCCGGCCCTGCTAAACGAACCCCATCATGCGCGTCGCTGACTTTACCTTCGATCTCCCGGATTCCCTGATTGCTCGTCACCCGCTGGCCGAGCGTCGCAGTAGTCGTCTGTTGACCCTGGACGGGGTGAGCGGCGCGCTGGCACATCGTCAATTCACTGATTTGCTTGAGCATTTGCGCCCTGGCGATTTGATGGTGTTCAACAATACCCGCGTCATTCCTGCGCGTCTGTTCGGGCAGAAAGCCTCTGGCGGCAAGCTGGAGATTCTGGTCGAACGCGTGCTGGACAGCCATCGTGTGCTGGCCCATGTGCGCTCCAGCAAGTCGCCCAAGCCGGGCTCGTCGATCCTGATCGACGGCGGCGGGGAGGCCGAGATGGTGGCGCGGCATGATGCGCTGTTCGAGTTGCGTTTCGCCGAAGAAGTGTTGCCGTTGCTCGACCGTGTCGGGCATATGCCGTTGCCTCCTTATATAGACCGCCCGGACGAAGGCGCGGACCGCGAGCGCTATCAGACTGTTTATGCTCAGCGCGCCGGTGCCGTGGCGGCGCCGACGGCTGGTCTGCATTTCGACCAGCCGCTGCTGGAGGCGATTGCCGCCAAGGGCGTCGAGACGACGTTCGTCACGCTGCATGTCGGGGCGGGTACGTTTCAGCCGGTGCGCGTCGAGCAGATCGAAGATCACCACATGCACACCGAATGGCTTGAAGTCGGTCAGGACGTGGTCGATGCCGTGGCCGCGTGCCGTGCGCGTGGCGGGCGGGTGATCGCGGTCGGGACCACCAGCGTGCGTTCGCTGGAAAGCGCGGCGCGCGATGGCGTGCTGAAGCCGTTCAGCGGCGACACCGATATCTTCATCTATCCAGGCCGACCGTTTCATGTGGTCGATGCGCTGGTGACCAATTTCCATTTGCCCGAATCCACGCTGCTGATGCTGGTTTCGGCGTTCGCCGGTTATCCCGAGACCATGGCGGCCTACGCGGCTGCCATCGAGCACGGGTACCGCTTCTTCAGTTACGGTGATGCGATGTTCATCACCCGCAATCCCGCGCCGACGGCCCCACAGGAATCGGTACCAGAGGATCACGCATGAGTCGCACCTGTCGTATGTCTTTCGAGTTGTTGGCCACCGACGGCAAGGCCCGTCGCGGTCGCCTGACCTTTCCCCGTGGCGTGGTCGAGACCCCGGCGTTCATGCCGGTGGGCACCTACGGCACGGTCAAGGGCATGCTGCCACGGGACATCGAAGCCACCGGCGCGCAGATCATTCTGGGCAACACCTTTCACCTGTGGCTGCGTCCGGGCACCGAGGTCATCAAGGGCCACGGCGACCTGCACGATTTCATGCAGTGGCAGGGTCCGATTCTGACCGACTCCGGCGGTTTTCAGGTGTTCAGCCTGGGCGCCATGCGCAAGATCAAGGAGGAGGGCGTGACCTTCGCCTCGCCGGTCGATGGTGCCAAGGTGTTCATGGGGCCGGAAGAGTCCATGCAGGTTCAGCGTGATCTGGGTTCGGACATCGTGATGATCTTCGACGAATGCACGCCGTACCCGGCCGATGAGGACGTGGCGCGCATCTCCATGGAGCTGTCGCTGCGTTGGGCCAAGCGTTCCAAGATCGCTCACGGCGAGAACACCGCTGCGCTGTTCGGCATCGTTCAGGGCGGCATGCATGAAAGCCTGCGCATGCGCTCGCTGGAAGGTCTGGACCAGATCGGTTTCGACGGCCTGGCCATTGGCGGTCTGTCGGTGGGCGAGCCCAAGCACGAGATGATCAAGGTGCTGGATTATCTGCCGGGCCAGATGCCGGCTGACAAACCCCGTTACCTGATGGGAGTAGGCAAGCCGGAAGATCTGGTCGAAGGTGTCCGCCGCGGAGTCGACATGTTCGACTGCGTGATGCCGACCCGCAATGCCCGCAATGGTCATTTGTTCATTGATTCCGGTGTGCTGAAAATTCGTAACGCGTTCCATCGGCATGACAATTCGCCGCTGGATCCGACCTGCGACTGCTACACCTGCAAGAACTTCTCGCGCGCTTATCTGCATCACCTGGACAAGTGCAACGAAATGCTGGGGAGCATGCTCAATACGATCCACAATTTGCGGCACTACCAGCTGCTTATGGCTGGTTTGCGCGAGGCTATTCAACAGGGTACATTGGCCGCCTTTGTCGATGCCTTCTATGCCAAACGCGGAATTCCCACGCCGCCTCTGGGTTGAAACAGAACGAGTTTTTCCTGCTTTTTTATACTAATTATGTAACTTGGAGCGACACATGAGCTTTTTCATCTCTCCCGCTTTTGCGGATGCTGCTGCACCGGCTGCCGGTCCTGCGGGCAGCGGTTTCGAGTGGATCTTCCTGGTTGGCTTTCTGGTCATCTTCTACCTGATGATCTGGCGTCCACAGGCCAAGCGCGCCAAAGAGCAGAAGAACCTGCTGGGCAACCTGCAGAAGGGCGACGAAGTCGTGACCAGCGGCGGCATCGCCGGCAAGATCAACAAAGTGACCGACGATTTTGTCGTGATCGAAGTGTCTGACACCGTTGAGTTGAAAATCCAGAAGGGCGCAATCGCAGCCACTCTGCCAAAAGGCACCCTGAAAGCGATCTGAGTACCAACTTTTACCCATCGACGGGGCGCGCAAGGCGCCCCGCGTTTTAAGCGGGCGGCGTGATGCTGAACAAATACCCTCTGTGGAAATACGTACTGATCCTGGC
>Ga0265798_10012711_pt1 | contig 10129 bp, 9 predicted proteins | sample P3T30metagenome_FD_192430 | JGI IMG/M metagenome (GOLD analysis project Ga0265798, IMG submission 192430) | Plant litter microbial communities from East Loma Ridge, Irvine, California - P3 T30 | ecosystem: Environmental > Terrestrial > Plant litter > Unclassified | place: USA: California...
TCCCTAACGACCCTATCGCCGAGATCAACGGGCGTTTGGATAGCTCGGTCTGAAGGAGGACGCCTTCCGTGACAGCCGCTTCTCGTCCGTAGTGTGCTTGGAACACCCCAAAGGCCTGGTTGAGGCCAACTAACGTAAATGCCATCAGACAGGTCGAGCCCAGGATGCGGCATTGTTGTGTCCGTGTTATACGGTCACCAAAATTTTCGGCATCTGGATGGGTGGATATGCTGGATATGCTGGATTGTCTGGAGCGCGACTTCTCGCGGAGCGAAGGCTGGGCGCTGTCGACTGATGTCGAAGTAAGCTCACATCTACACAAAGGATCAAAGGTGCAAAACTTACCAGCTTGTTCAGCATCGGAGACGTTCATCTTTTCTATAGCGACAAAAGGTATCTGTGTATCAAGAGTACACAGGAGTGCGAATACCGTCCTACTATTTAAGAGCTATACGTGAGAAGTCTGTTTCCCATTCTCCTTGCCGTCGCGGAAGTTATGTAGGCAACACCATGCGCGAACTATGGTTCCGCTCATTGTTGAATTTTCGAGTCGCTACCGATCCGTGGTACCATCCAGTGTCATATCATATGAGGCACTCGCCCCATCCCGGGCATCTTTAGGCCATCCAACACATGCCAGTTGCAAACTGCGTTGGCACGCTCAGGTTTTGAGACCTCCGGTTGGTGAGATGCAGCGGAGTCAGGTCCCATTCAAAAACATCCAAGTGCATGGACAGACTATAGGTTCCGCATTAGACGGGCACGCAGTCCTGACCCACTTGCTCCATCACCATATCCAAGTTGTATGAACTGTTGAACAGTGTGGCAAAGCCGTTTCAGAATGCTGCATATAATCGAAGTTGGAGTCATTGTACTCTTCTAGGCCTGATGTCGACATGGAAGGCACTGAGTGGTCTACCAAACTTTGTGGTCAATAAGAAGCTTCCATTTTCGCGCACATATTCCTAGCTTGGCCAGAAGCTGGCCGCTCCCATGGTAGTTTGTATGGGACGACGCAGCATGCTGCCTCGTTTGCACATGCGAACTCCCTCATCTCGATGTCTCTTGATGCGCGCATGCCCGCTGCATCGCCTACGTCATAGCTTGCCCATCTATTTGTGTTGACATGCATTACCTTTGCATTAAGGACATTTTCGATCACTAACAAGGATCAACGGAGTAGAATTAGCATCGCAGTCGCAGCCAGATATATCGCGATGTGTTGTGGTAGAAGATGGACATAGGGCGGGAATAGCCGGCGCGTCTTGGGTGGACCCTTGCTTGGGGAATATCAAAGAAAGTTGACGATGGTTATCGCCATCAGACGCAGCGCCGCGCATTGCCTCCACCCCTCTGCAGCCTACGCCAACTCCTGTAGGCTCCCTTCCTCCCCACTTCTGGGAGCGCCTTCGACGTCCGTATGTACGTGATTCGGTCCGCACTGCGAGTGTCTACGAAACGACCTCCAGCGCGCTTTATTCGCGGCCGCCGCTACCCTTCGATACCACGATTACGAGCATTCCACACCACCCGCACCCTCGCCCAAGCCGCGAACCCACCGCCCGCGCCCAATAGCACACCCGCCGACCAAGATGACGTCAACAAGGCGGACCGAGAGGAGTCGGCAGCAGCAGCAGTGGAGGAGCCCGCCGACAGTGTGGTAGCATCAGAAGACCCAGAGGTTCTGGCACAGAAGCTGCAGCGATCGCGGGAAACCTCACGCAGGTACTCGGCTGCCTTGCGACGCCAGCAGCGGGGGAAGAAGACGCAAGGGCTGCCGCCTGTCCACATACCTGACTGGTTTCTGAAGAAGAGGGTACTACGCCGCCAACAATATCTCGCAGACCCACAAGTAGCCAATGCGCCCACGGTTCTCTCTGTTCAAGTCGCCCATGCTGAGTCCGGAGAGCATGCCGCGTGCACCATACCGGCTCCACGCGACTCGGACGCTACCCAGATCCTGTCGCGACTAGTGCGTGGCCTGTGGAACAGGCGCCTGGACGACCACGAGAAGCTCAAGGTGGAGAAGTATTTGGAAGAGCAGATGGCACCGATCGATCAGGCGGAAACACACCAGTCACAAATCCGGAATGACGAAGCAGTCGCTAGCACCGAAGCAGGGCGCCCGGACGAAGTACCCATATCCACAATCACCGAAGACACTGCTTTCATGGACGCTTGGTCTAAGCTGAGCAAGATCCAGAACGACAAAGACATGGATCCGCGCCAGAAGATCGAGGCCATGAAGAAACAGAGTGCCAAATTGGGCATGGTTGCGAGGAAACGGGAAATCGCAAAGACTCGGCAGGCGGGCAACTCCAGACGCCTATCGTCCTTGGTCGTTGCTGAGATTCGAGCTACTATGGCTGCGTCTCTTTCCTCCTTACACCCAGCTGGCGACTCGTTCCCTGTTACAAAGACAAACCTTAGCCTTCACTCACCCATGGCTGAGCACGAGCCATTGATAGATGAATGCGTAACATCTACTGCTCTCGAAATGGGCGCTGACGTTGTTGTCCTAAAAGCTCAAGACCTTGCTCATCTTGCTGGAGATTACCTTGGCGAAGGAGCAGAGCCATCACCACGTTCGATACGCTCGCTGGGCTACGAAGCATACCGCATGAACACAGATCTCGGCGATCTCATGAGGGACATAGAAGACTCTATTGCTCAGGACGACTCCGAGTGGAATCAGTCTTCGTCGACGGATCAGCCTGACCCCAATTCAATGCGCCCTCGTGCTATACCTCTCTCCATAATATCTCTAAAAGGCTCTCTTTCACCTGCCTTGCGGGCTATGACGCAAAGCTTGAAGGGCATGGGCCTCTCATCAGGCGAATTCGGAACGTCTGATGCGACAGTCGATGAGTCTGGGCGCAGTCAGAACCCTGGGGACGTACAGCTTGAGGATCTGAAGTTAGCCGCTCTCTTAGACGCACTGATTGATGCGGGTGATCTGAAGCAAAGCCGTGGTTTTGTCGAAAATACACAACCTTCCAGCTCGTCTGAAGAGTCTCAAACATCGTCAAAAGCTCCTGCCTTTTTCGACTACTCTCTGAAGCAAGAAGGTGCCGAGCTTGAACTCAACTCTGCCTTGCCGTCTCCTGCAAAGGCAGACATCAGCATGACTGTTAAAGTTGGATCAGCTGCGAGAACGCTCAACGCCCCGACAAAGTCTAAAGTTATCTACATCCCGGACTTCAAACAACTAAATGCTACACACTATGGTGGCCGCATCGTTCAGAAGCTGGAAGAGCTTGTTCGCAAGCGCCGTAGTGCTGGAGAAAGCGTCATGATTGTGGGAAGCACTTGTTCACGCGACCTTACGCCTGAACTATCCGCCAGGTAAGGAGTACCCGCAACGTAAAAATGGCCAAGCTAACACACACTAGCGGAGTTCGTGCTCTCCAAAGCGAAGGCGAAAGCGGCTTCTTCAGGACCATTGTCGTCGCATCAGAGTCTGGCAGCAGTAGTACACCAAACTTCGACGAAGCTCTCGCATCGTTGGGTAGCAACTCTGCGTCGTCGATTGACCTTTCAACAGCAGAAAAAGATAAATTCCGACGCATCAATCTATGGCATATCCAAGACATGCTTCGCTCATTAGATCCAGCGGCGGCTGCGAATATCTCGAATTTGGAGCAAAGTCCTTTCCGCTTCGCCGAGTGGGCGCCTATTTTCCATTCATCACAGTTCAGCCGTGTGTTGAGTTACGATGAGGTACACAGGGTGGCATTGACAGCTCTCGGCCTGCTTATCACACGCCCAGCAAGCGAGGCAGCAAGCGAGGCAGCAACCTCTGAGGACGCACCGGCGCAAGTAAGCTGGGCACATGTTGCGCTTGCTATGGGCCTGCTAAAGTCGAGTGACACAACTAAATACACCTCTTTCGAGAAGGCTGCGGCAGCGATACCAAAACGCTCCAAAAACGCTTTTGGTAATCAGGAAGGAGGGTTTGAAGCAGACCTGGGCAGGAAACGTCCAGACGAGAAGAGCATGCAGCGTCAACGAAATTTGCAACGCATAGCATCTACAGCCAACAAGCACGAAAAGCGGCTCATGCCCGGTATCGCAGACCCGGATCAGATCAAGACGACCTTTGACCAAGTACATGTGCCCACCGAGACGGTAGACTCGATACGGACCATTACCTCATTATCACTACTACGACCTGAGGCGTTCAGCTATGGTATTCTAGCGACGGAGAAGATATCTGGCGCCTTATTATACGGACCTCCAGGCACAGGAAAAACGCTTCTCGCCAAGGCTGTAGCGAAAGAGAGTGGTAGTACGGTACTCGAAGTTTCCGGCAGCCAGATAATGGACAAGTATGTGGGTGAAGGCGAGAAGAACGTAGCAGCCATCTTCTCTCTGGCGCGGAAGTTATCACCATGCATCGTCTTCCTCGACGAAGCAGATGCTGTCTTTGCATCCCGAGACGCTATGCGCGAACGAACTTCGCATCGCGACATACTCAACCAATTCTTGAAAGAGTGGGACGGCCTCAATGACCTTTCCGTGTTTGTCATGGTAGCTACAAATCGACCTTTCGATTTGGACGACGCAGTCATTCGCCGATTACCCAGACGATTGTTGGTAGATTTACCCACGCAGGCCGACCGGAAAGAGATCTTACGCATACATCTCAAGGGCGAACAGCTCGATGACTCTGTCGATCTAGCAGACATCGCCAAGCGCACGCCGTTCTACAGCGGAAGTGATCTCAAGAACATTGCCGTCTCTGCCGCCCTCGCCTGCGTCAAGGAGGAAAACGAACAAGCCGCCATTGCCGCTGCAAAGGCCAGTACAGAGTCTGAGTCTGAAGCCATGTCCACTTCTGATTCGGAAACATCGGAATCTACAACCGCAGCCACATCCACAGCCTCTGAATCCTCCCAACAACAACCTTCCTCGCTATCAACACCACCAAAAGCCCTACACCTCGTCCGCGGCCAAAGCTACACATTCCCCGAGAAACGCATCCTACACTCGCGCCATTTCGACAAAGCGCTGCAGGAAATCAGCGCCAGTATCAGCGAAGACATGAGCAGTCTGAGCGCGATCAAGAAGTTCGACGAGCAGTACGGTGATCGGAAGGGGAACAAGCGGAGAAAGGACTTTGGGTTTGGGATGATTGCTGAGAGGAATGAGAGTGCGGCGCGGGTGAGAATATAGAAGGAGGAAGTAGGAAGTAGGTAGGGGATAGCTGTGTATTCGGGAAGTGGATGAGCGGGTGCAGAAGAATGGTGCATGTATATGCTGTACGAGTAGACGCTAGTCATGAAGATGAAGAATGAGTATATATTACCCCTACTATCCACTGCCTTACTTCAACATCTCCTCAACCGTCTCCTCCAACGGTTTGGGTGTCCTGCCTGCCTCCTTGAGCAACCCTTCCAACGTCCCATCATCGATCTCGCATTCGCCGTCTTTGAGCGCATCATACGTGCTGCTCCACCACTCCACACTCGGCCTCTCCATGCCCTTCTCATTCACATAGTAATCTTCATACTCTTTCCTACTCACTACCTTGAGCTTGGCCTCCTCGCCCCGCACTTTACTCACAATGCGCGCAGTATCACTCAGCGAATGAGTTTTCTTTTGCGACAGATAAAACGTCTTTCCGGACCATTGCTCGCGCGGCGCAGCAAGTACTTTCGCTGTGCAGAATGCCATGTCGGGTATACTCGTCCAGCTCACTTTGCCATCTCCGGCGACAAGGACTTCCTTCCTCGTTTCCTGTTTGAGCCCGAAATAGTATCCGAAATACAAGGGCCAGCTCTCGTTGTACAACCCCTCCCTAATCACCGTGTATGTGCACTTCCCTTCTTTCGCCAGGTCCGCGAGATACTTTTCCGTACGAATATGCGCGCGCATCACGCCTGCTTTGGAAGGGTTCGCGAAGCCGAGCGAGGTGTAGTAGATGTGCTGCACGCCTACTTGCAATGCGGCGTCGATGGCGGCGCGGTGGTGGGCTTCGCGGCCGTGCCAGAGGGGCGCGTTGTTGTAGTCCATTTCTATACGCGGGGTCGAGACGAGGAAGAGGGATGTGCAGTCTTTGTATGCGCTGGTGAGAGTGGAGGGGTCATCGAAGTTGGCCTGGCGGAGGGTAATGGCTTGGGCGCGGAGGGGGGAGAAGCGTGAGGAGGAGGGGTCGCTGGAGGTCTGTGGGGGTTGTTAGTTATGGAGAATTGGGAATTGGAGGGTAGAGATAGGAAGAGAGAGACGTACGCATACTACAAGCTCCTTTGGGTCGATGAGCTTGTTGTCGAGGATGGCGTTTAGCACGGCGCCGCCGAGCTTGCCTGTCGCGCTGGTAAGGGCCAACATTCTAGGTGTCGAATGCGTATGTTCTTCTGTCTGGCTGCGAACTTCAACAAAAAGTTTGTTGTTGTTACTTCGTTCGGAACGCGTCGTGACTAAAAATGTCACGTCGATGACTTCATCGCTAATCAGGGTCCACGGCAGTTGTGGTTGTGGTTGTAGTGGGGCGGCTCGTTCGACATTCTGAGTTTCGACATTGTCGCGCAATTCGTCTAGATATTCGATGAATTGAAATCATCCGCTTCGTTAGGGCTTGCAGAATCGTGGTTGCGTCCAGCTATGGATTGGTAGGTCGTGGAAAAGGCGCGTTAGTCCTCTGTCTGGTGCGCTGGGAGATCAGCCTTTGAGTGCCCCGCTCCCGCTATTAAGAGACGGTCTTCTTTATACATACACCATGCGGAGATTACACATGCCTTGCTTCAGGCACCCTACGGGGTTTCCTACATGGACATCGTTAGCACAGACATGCCTGTAGCCATAACTACGACTGTTTGTCATTTACATGCACGGGACCATGTGATGCTAGCACAAGTGCGAGGTCACATTCGACGGGTTTAGATGATGGTAATCGTTTGTTTCCGGAAACGAGCGTAAAGACGACGGTCTTTGGCACGATTCCTATCCATCTCCCACTCGAACATTCCGATTCGACGGTATTTTCCCGGTGGATCCTCTACGAGCATCAAGCCATGATGAGTGAACCTCCCTCTGTCCCTCTTGATCCTAGTCTCATGTTCGAGTTGGTAGTTCCTCCGCGGAAGCCAATCGAACATGTTTTGGCTTTTCGGGTCGTAAGACTTACTCTTCGGATGCACCTGTTGCATCAACAAGACTGCCAACACAGGGATGACTTCCCAATCAAGTCGTCCATGCTCTTTGGCATCCTGAAAAACCTTCACCGATACTGAAGGGCTTAAATTCATCCTAGCCATAGACTCGTCGTGGGACGGCCATTCAGTCCACAGTACAGGCGCCCTTAGCTCCAAGAATCCTGCGTGTATCTTGCCAAAAGTTGTATTGGGCGGCTCTTGTTCGATCGCGAAGTCCATAATCGTAGTTTTTGGATTTTTCGTAAGGTCGTTGATCCGATGATGCATGCTGTGGCTCACTGCCCCTGCGGGCCGGGCTACGTCAACAGCAGCCCATGACCATGAGGGCGCACGGTATACATCTGGCCGCCAAAAGATATCGCCTCCGCGAGTGCTCCAGCACAAGTCCTTCATCAAGGATTCTTTCCAAAGACCCGCGATATATGTATGACCTGTAGATTGCTTGTATAGATCGGCAAGAGCTGATAGTGCTGTGAGTTTGTCAGACGGGAAACTGGTCCGTCGTATTGCATATTCGTCCACGATGCCATGCCAGGGTGGTAGTTCTTCGTGACTCAACAAAGGTTGGTAGAGTCGCTGTTCGTGCGTAGCTGCTGCAAGATGGTTCCAAGTTGGTTTCTTCCATCGTTTCGAGCCGTCGCCCTGGCATCGCTTGCCCTCGTAGCAGTATAAAGCAACGTGATTGTGCCTGAAATCAAGGACTCTAGGAGATAATCGTCGCTCTTGATATGTCCAAGCGCGTTCGTTTATATATTCCGTCTTATCTCCGCAGCCACTCTCATGACGAACATATATGATTTCCCCTGTATCCGATCCCTCATCGGGAAGATATGGCAGCGATATAGGAAGCGCCTGATGAGAATAACATCTTTTCTGCAAGAATCCTTCCGAAACACTTGCTGCGGTAGAAGCAGATATAGTGACCCAGGCTCTTTGGTAGATTTGGGGCATAGAAGCTAGCTCACGCGCAAGGTCTTCGTCATCGTCCTGGATGATGCAGAGTGAATCCACCCATAGGTAGTCCAAAGACATGGCTATGCAGACTGTGACAGCATCCTGAAGGGTCGGTGGTAGATCTTGTGCTCTAAAACCCGCTTGCATACTGACGAAGGAAGCAGCGGTAGTTTGAAAGGTCTGAACTCCGCCCCAAACATAGCTCAAAGCAGCCCATTGGGCTTCGTCATACTGCAAGTTTTCCACTAAACGAACAGTTGTTTCCTCCGTGGCCGACTCGATTCGTAAAAGTCGCCTGGGTACGAAGTCAACTTGCTTCTGCCCGCATAAAGCGTGGGAAAAGTGACATTCTTTGAGCCATCGATACATTACTGCCAAATTTGACTTTGAGGCTACATCTGCATTATACCATCCTCTGGAGATGGTGTCTAGTTCATTGGCAGCTTCACCTATCGCCGATTTGATTAGAATGTGCTAGGTACATACATGGATTGGCATACCTGTTACTCCAATAGGTACCATCTTAACATAACCCTCGTCCTTTCCACCAAGTTGGCTATAGTGCCAAAATTCGAGCATCGGAAGACGTTGCTTGGGAGGGTATTCTGCTGCTGAAAGACGGAGACAATATCGTCCACTTATCGAGTGCTCGCGCCCAAACAGCATGCTCCTATGCCGACGCCGGTGACCTATACAGCCGGGGCATCCAGAGCAGTGTATCATATGCGACGTCATCAAAGCAGCGGCAAAGCAAAGTATGAGCTCACATTGATCTTCTGCGGCTTGTCGGATCTCGGCTATGGTATGCGGTATCTTGATTAAGCATGGCAACTGCGTGACATTCTCTTTGCGGAGCACGATCCGCTGACAATGTTTGCAGCTGTGAGGGCTAATCAGAACATGGGGGCTTGCCATCGCGTTTAAAGCTTGTGATTTTTTCGTCCAGGACACAGCCAGTGTTCGATGATGACTGGCGAGAAAATGTCACAAGTAAGCGGGGCGAGCTCGACACTCTTAACGAAAGTTGCAGCCTGCCATAGCCGCGGCTGTGCATTTTCAGCCTCGTCCGTATCGAAGTATTCCAGACCAAATTGGTTAAGCTTCATGCATCGACAACGGCAGAAGTGTGGCTGCACGTTCGATCCGTAGTCATCCACATATTCCAGCGGTATCACGTGCAGAACGCGCAATGCTGATAAGAGATTCATGCTGGCCTTGGTGCGGGGTTGGCGAGAAAGTGGTGTGGCAGGTCGCATGGAGGCTGGAAGGCGCAGACAGGACGTAAGCGCTTGGAACTACCAGCTGCCTGAGGCAAGAGCTCAAAACCTTAACTTCAGTCGGGCGATAGACGGTAACGCAAAAGATAAGATATGCACACAAAGAGGGATATATTCTTTCTTTCTTCCCACTCCATCTACACCAACACCATCTCCCACCATCCTATACATCCCAATCCCTAATGCAAAAACGGCAGGCTTCCCACCACCCTACCACTAAGAATCACACAAACGAAACAAGAGTATAAATGAACGCCGCTAACGATGCAAGAATTCGCCCAAATCCCGTCAGCTTTCCAAAGCCCAGGGGTGTAAATGACCGTGATATAGTCCTTTCAAAACAAAAACAAGACAGAAAACGAATAGCTTACGCATACCGCACACTACTCCTATGCACCGGCGGCGGCATGGGCACATTGCCATTCGGCGCATGTGGACTGGGTTGCCACGGCGCCGACGCACCGTTCGGTGGTGGCGGCCCCTGCGGAGGAGGATAGCCGTTGTTATATTGGCCCATGGGAGGAGGGCCCATAGGTCCGCTTCGATTCCTCCTTGAGCTACCGCCGGATTGGTAAGGCATCGGTGGGGGAGCCTGAGCGTATTTCTTGAGCTTGGAGCGACGGCGGTAGGAGCGCAGGCAGCAGCAGAAGATGCAGAGGAGGAGGGCGCCGCCGATTCCGGCTGCGAGGCCGATGACGAGGGGGAGGTGGCGTTGGATCCAGGTGGTGATTTCTTTGCCGACGG
>Ga0265798_10012712_pt1 | contig 10129 bp, 4 predicted proteins | sample P3T30metagenome_FD_192430 | JGI IMG/M metagenome (GOLD analysis project Ga0265798, IMG submission 192430) | Plant litter microbial communities from East Loma Ridge, Irvine, California - P3 T30 | ecosystem: Environmental > Terrestrial > Plant litter > Unclassified | place: USA: California...
ATGCTGAGGCCTTGTTCTTTGATCATACGGACGACCTCAAGCTTGAAGCTGGGGTCAAAACTGCGGCGTTGCCTGGTCATGTAAACTCCTCTGAAGGTGAATTATCCACCTATCGAGGTGTCCGGGGACATTAGACCACTACAAATGACTGAGATAAGCCCATGAATTGCTTGGCATTTTAAGGCCAATAATCCAGCGTGTACTATTCACGATTCCATGAAAAGGTCATCGATCTTTCACCTGGCAACAACAAGCATTATTTTGGTTACCGTACCCAGACTACCATTCCTGCAGCTGAGCCTTGCGCTTATGGTATGGCGAACAATCTGCTGCTCATCCGACTCAAACTGGCTGATCTCCACTAGAGCTAGGGCGATTCACTCTTGATTTAACTTCGGTTCAGAGCTGACACTGATACAGGAATTCTCTTAACTCCTCGCGTGCCGTTCGCTCCTTCTGCACTACTTCGCGCGCCCACAGGCCATCGACAAAATCCAGTTGGTCGAGCACCGGCCCCCAGAACCGCGTGCCACGTGCCCGCAGGTAGAGGCTACCCAATTCATGCAGAAAGTCCGCGCAATGTTCGGAAAGCTTGTCTAGGGCGATAGCGTCGTAGATATTCGCTTCGATCTGGGCAATCGTACTGAAGAAATCGGGATCGGTCTGGTTCTTCTCCTGCAGGGCCATTCTGTAGGGCGTCCTCTCGCCGAAAGGCGGTTTGAGCACGGTCTTCCCGCTGTCGAGCACCATGCGTGTGATGCAGACGTTCGCGGCCGGATAACACCATTCCTGGCCGTTTACTGTGCTGATCTTCTGGGCGTGCTGGTAGTGCTTGATTGACGTCTGCAGACTGGCGCGCCAATCGCCTTCGGCCAGGTCGTGCCGGACCATTGCCAAGCGCTTGTAGGCCGACCCGAGCGAGGCATTACGCTCCATTGTCGGGCTCAGGCGCAGGAGGTTCTGCAGCAGGTCAATTGACAACTCCAGTTTCTGGTACGCCTCGCGCACGCCTGGTGAGTCATCGACATGCCGTGCGCTGGCGTCCCGAATCTGCCGCCAGGCCAGTCGGGCCAGCACGCTTCCGTACTTCTCCACACAGCGCATCGACGCCGTTGCATCGTCGGCCTCGACCGCCCTGCGCAGCCAGTCGGCAGCGCCCGTGTAATCGTTCAAGTCTAGGCGCGCCAGCCCGAACGCTTCCGCGACCACGCCGATGCCCCCCCAGCGCTGGCCGAACTCGGCCTCCAGGTGCCGGACCGCGTTCAGGGTTGCAACCGCATCCTGATGCTCGTATCGGTAGGACGTGATGATCGTCTCCAGCGCCAGCACCAGCGCCGATACCGACGCGATCTCGTCGAGTCCATCGAAAACGGTTTCCTGTGTCGATTGCCGGACCATCCCGTTGGTCAAGGTCCAGTTCGGATCGCCGTAGCACTGGTAGGCGGCCCAGGTGTTGCCTCCCTTTTCCCGAGCGCCGGTACGCGCTGTCGCCACCGCATCGATGAAGCGCTCGCCGGCGGTCAGGCACTCGTAAAAGCGTTGTGCGAAGACGCATGCGGCGGCGTCGTCGACCTCCCAGCCGGCGGCCAGCACGCAGCGAACACCTTTGCGAATCAGCGCCTCCGCCACGGACGCGGCAAAGCGCGGCATGTCGCCTGCGTGCAGCAGCTTGCCGTCCTCGCTCGCCATGTTTGCAAGGTGACAGCAATTGATGAAGACCAGGGCGGGCACGGTGCGCATCGCCCCGATCTCGTCGGCGCCCAGGAAAGATTGGTCGGACAGCACCACGCCACCCTTGGCCTGCTTGGCAGTGCCGCCCGAGGTGACAATGTCGTTGCCGGAAGACGGCAGCGCGCCGTGTCCGGCGATATGCACGACGCGCCAGTCGCGCTCGAGCAGCGCACTGATGACTGCGGGCGCCGTCACCGCGGGGCCGCCTGGCTGGCCGCGGATCAGGCGCCTTACCCGTTCGTTGCCGAATTTTTGCTCGAGGATCTCGGCCACCGCGTCCGCTTCCCGGCGCGCGCCCTCCAGTTGCGGGTACTCCCTGGCCAGGTTTTCCGGATCGCCGATGAGGAGAAAATGCCCATCGCTCGGTGCATCATTGACCGTCAGCGGCAGGCCCACCGTGCGCAGGCAGCGCAGCAGCTTGGCGCGAATCGCCCACGGCCGGCCGTCCGCGTCGCGCAGGTCGTCGCGCTCGCTGTCGAGCAGTTCCCACGGAATCGCGGCGCTGCCCTCGTTCAGTTCGATCTGCATCTCCTCGCTGGTGGTGAGGAAGGGTTCGATTTCGGGCGGCACCAGCAACTTGAACAAGGTCGTGCCGATCTGGCGGTCGGCGTGGCCGCTGGCGGAGGCAGCACTTTTGATCAAGAGGTCGACCAGGTTGACCTGCTGGCGCGATGCATGCACATCCTCGCGCGCGCGCCGCGAATTAAGCGAATAGACGATCATGGAACTGCCGTCGGCATTCTTTTCCTGCAAGGCGGAGATCAGGTCGTAGCGCGCCCCGCGATAGCCCGAACCAAGGGCGCGGCGTTGCGGTCCGATCCCGTTCAGGATCTCGGGATGTATGTCGTAGTGGCCGCACTCCGCTTCGGCCAGCAGGCGCAGCGCGCGCATGGCCTCGGTCGCCCGGTCCAGGTAAACTTCGACGAAGTCGAGGCAAGCCACCGTCGGCCAGCCGCGCGCGCGCAAGTGCGTGTTCGCGCGCAGCACGCCCCGGGCCACGGCGCGCGTCGAGGACTCCGCCGACATATTCACGCCGCCGCTGCCGATCAGCGTGGCGGCGATCTCGAATGACTGCGCAGCAGTGCTGCGCTCCTCGTGCCGGCGCTGTGCCCAGGCGATCACCCCATGGGTGACGGTCTTGGTCAGGTCGCTCGCGGTCAGTGCTCCCTCCAGTCCAAGACCGACCACGATCACCGCTTTCGGGCGCGGCATCTGCACCGGGTCGAGTGGATTGACGCCGACATTCAGGAAGACCTGGTGGGATCCGCAGGTATTCGGATAGCAGCCCATGGCGAGCGTGGCGCTCATCGCCCCACCGATCAAGCCGTCCAGCGCCTGCTCGGTGCCGGTCAGCTGCGAGGACGAATAATGTCCGACCATGATCGGGCGGCCCACGAATTTGAGATTGCCGTTAATGACGCGAATCTCGAGCATCGGCACGCTTTTCGTCCTCCCGGCCGTGACGTCGAGCGCGGACGAAAAGCTTGCTGCCTGGTCGGGACGCACCGCCCGTCCCTGGCGCAGGCGGCGTGTCGCCGATATGCGCGCCGCCTCCCTGGGATGTGTACCCGAGCCGCCCCGTTCGGCGGCGCCTACCGGGGCCAGGGCTTGCGTCGTCCCCGACACCAGCAGTTCCAGATAGGCGTCGAACGAGGCTTTGTCGCGCGGCAGGTCGCCGTGCTCCCGGTCGACTGTCCAGCTGGCCACCTCCGGCAGTAGCGCCGCGTCCAGCGTGACCCGGCCGTCTCCGCCCTTGACGGCCTCGCGGTAAACGAGGCCGTTCTTGTCCCAATCGAATCCGTCCGGGGTCATGTTCGCCTGCCCCACCACCATGACCACCGCACCGGGGGGCGCGGGGAAGCTGCGCGCCGCCTGCGCATCGAGCGCGCGCCTGAGCGTCACCGCCTTGTCGAGCACAGCCTGGGGCGGAATGCCCCATGCAAACACCTCCAATTGCGCTTGCAAATGGTGCCAGATCGAGCGGTCCTTCAACGCTGCCGCGTCGCGATCGGCGAGCCGGAGCCAGGTGGCCCTGTCGCCAAGCCCGAGGCCCTCGTCCAGCAGCCCGGCCTGCATTTGCATGAAACCCGGAAAGGACGCGATCATCCGGCGCGCGTCCTTCTGCGCGAACGGCATGCCGAAGATGGTGAGCAAATTGGCGAAGTCGTCGTCGCCTGATAGCACCTGCATCGGCGCCCAGGAGCCTCTATTCGGCGTGCCCAGCATCAGGAGCCGGGCATTCGGCCGCTTGAACATCGCTTCCCAGGTACTCGGCTGGGTCAGCTGGAACACGCGCGCCAGCAGCCCGCCCATCGAATGCGCCAGGATCCGTACCGGCTGCTCCTTGCGGTCGGCCAGCGCCCGTATCACCGCCTTGGCCAGCCGCTCGGCCTCTTCCTGCAGGGGCAGGCGCCAGTCATAGGCGAATTCGACGACATCGTGGGTTATCCCCAGATAATCGATCAGCTCGCCATAGGTATAGTCGATGGCGCCGTCAGGGGTGACGGTTTTGTCGACAGCATAGTCCAGCCGGGATAATCCATTCAATACCCGCGCAGACAGCCACACACGTTGGTTGTCCACCTTCAGGTTGCTGCCCATGATGCCTGGCAGGACGAACACGGCCGGTCGCTCGTCGCCTCCGCGCTTTCCGGACGAGGACTTGCCCGCCCGTGACTGCGGGCCGATGGGGGCAAACTGGCGCGGATTGTCGTCGACCAGGCCATCGACGATGTTGGCAGCAATCTCCGCCCGCGCAAAATAGCTGAAATGGGAGACCTCGCCCGCCCTGTCCAGGAAAAACGCCGCATCGGGCTCGCGCGGTACCCCGCCATACATCGAGCTCGTCTGCACGACAAAATCATTGTCCTGCCAGTAGTAGGCGTCGCTGACCAGCGTCTTGATCCAGCTGCCGAGGGAGTCGGCAGCCACGTCGCCGGCAACCACCCTTAGCTGGCCGGGAACCGGGGCCGCCGCCGCGTGCAGCCAGCGCACCAACGGGCTGTCGGGCATCTGCGCCGCCAGCCCGGGGATTTGCCCGGGATCGGTGCGCTGCTGGGCAACAGCACCGATGAATTCGATGAGCGAAGGCGCCACCGGGATTCCGGCCAGCTCCAGCGTCCATTTCATGATCGACAGATAGGCGTCCAGGCGCCTGGAAGCGAGCAGCGTACCGCGCGCCGGACAGGCAACCCGCACGACCCGCTCGACGCTGAGGTTCCTGGAGCGCACCAGTTTGCGCAATTCGTCGAGCTTCGCAAGCTGGTCGCCGTACACGGAATCACTGAAAAACGTCCTCGCGCCAGCCGCGTCGTCCGGATCGCCGCACACCTGTGCCAGTACTTCGGCCACCAGTCCGCCACGCGAGTGGGTCAGCAAATGCAGTTTGGTATCAGGCGGCAAGGCACGCGCCAGTTCCAGCGCATTCTCGATCGGGCTGGCAGCCAGCGTCCAGTGCTCGAGGGCGTAGATGTTCTTGCCGTAGTGCTTGAACAGCAGGTCGACCAACTGCGGATGGTCCCACAGTTTCGAGAAGGTGCCGTAGGTGCTGGAAAACGTGCCGTGTATGAGTACCAGCAGCGGGCCCGCACCGGTCTCGATTCCCTTGGCGGCCTGGACATAGTCCTTGAGCTGGCCCGCGGGCCGCGTTTTCGTCAGCGCATACAGGCCGCGCTCGACCTGACTGTCGACGCGCTGGACGATTTCGCTGGAAGCCCACTCGGCCACCAGCCGGCCGTAATTGCCGCTCAAGACTTCCAGGGTCTTCGCAACGACGTTCAATCCGCCACGCGCTGCGCCGGGATCGCGCCCCGAATCGGGCCAGTCGAAACTCTGGGGCAGCTCGACCTTGCCGTTATCGGCCGCGCGCTGACCGGCGCGCGGCTGCTGGCTGCGCAGCAGGTCGCGCGCGTTTTCGGGATGCAGGTAGAGGCGCGGCCCATTATGCATGTGGAGCACGACGATATCCCGCCCCGCGACGGCTTGCACTGCTGCCGGCTCGTCGCCGGCCGCCCTGTTGTGTTCGACCTGTACCGTCTGCGTTACCGTCGCTTGCGAAAATTCGCTGGGATGCGACGGGGTGCCTGACCGCGACTGCACTTCACGGCCCGGGACGAGGAAGGTAATCGTGTCGTTCATGGCATTCCCATGTTGTTGGTATTGGTCCGCTGAATCGGCCGTCAAGGACACGCCTGACCGGTACGCGGCTCGACCAGGTCCGCGCCATCGAGCAGCGTAAGCAGCACGTGCGAGGAGGTGAAGCGCGCGAGCTGCACCCGTATCTGCTCGATCATGCCGGCCAGGTGCGGGCGCAGCGAGGGGTCGCGCCGGTAGCTCAGTTGTGCCAGTCCGTACTTCGCGTACAGCACGCCGATAGCGATGTGGTCTTCCTCGCTGACGCACTTGAGCTTGACGAAAGCATGTTCCGCGTCGCTCAGCTGGCCGCTGTGCAGGTGGGCCATGCCTACGCGCGGAAGCCATTGATAGTCCTCTTCGCCGCCATAGCTCAAGGCCAGGCTTTGCCCCTGCTGGTAGTGCCTGAGCGCGGCGCCGAAATCGCCCATCCTGAAACTGATGTCGCCCTCGACCATGCGCACGCGGCACGCGATCCACGCTTGCGCGCCACCTGCAAGCTGGCTCGCGCGCCCGATAAAGGCGCAGGCGGCGCGCATTTGGTCCTGCTCGGCATAGGCGCGGGCCAGCCATGTATAGCCGAGCGGGATCAGGTCATTGCGCTCCGGGTCGCCGGTCGCGCCCAGCAGCCGCAGGCCCCTGCGGATTTCACGTTTGGCGTCATCGAAGCGGCGCTCTTCGATCAAGGTCCAGCCCAACGCATCGATCCGCAGCAGCGCTTCTTCGTACACGCGGCCCTGGCGGCTGAGGTGCCCGATGGCGGCATCCGCATAGCGCAGCCGGTCCTGGTTCTTCAGGCGAGTGTCCAAGTAATGCACCAGCAGGAACACCAGGCGCACCAGCAGGTCGAGGTCGTACTTGCCAGCCCAGTCCAGTATCCGGCGGAGCTTGGGCCATGCGTCGTCGACTCTGCGCATGCCGGCGCTGGCCAGGACGTTCCAGTACGGTACCGGCGGCGTCGGCCGAACCAGACAGGCCCGCGCGTAGTCGGCGTAGTACTGGGCGACGCGCTGGTGCAGCTGCTGTCCCCACTCGCCCATCCGGGTCGCTTGCCGGTCGCCGAAGGCCGCCGTCGACGGGTCCAGGCAGTATTCGATCGTCGCATGGCTAGCAGGCGACGAAAGAACCTCCCGCGAGAGCAGGAACAGGGCTGCGCACTCGTTCAGCGCACGGTCGAAGCCCTGTTCGTCATGCGTCATTCCCGCTCCTGCCTGCAAGGCACTCCGGGAAATCGTCTTGCCCTTGAATACCGAGGCGGCAATCAGCACGCTTCTGGCCTCGTCGCTGGCCAACTGCCATGATGCCTCGAGCAGATCCTCGATGCGCAGCGGCTCCGGCGGCGGCAGGTCGTCGCGCAACACGGGCAACTGCCGGCCATGTTCGAGCTGTCCCAGCAAGAGAAGGGTACCGTCGGCCGTACCCCTGCTCAGCATCAGGACCATCGCGGCCTCGTCGGCGCTCAGTGTCTTCCCGCGCAGTGCGACGTGAAAATCCAGAAAGGCGCTTGCGTCGGCAGGGTTGAATCCCTCCACCAGCACCCCGGTGGCAAACCTGTACTGATTGCGCTGCGTGACGATCAGCAGCCGGCTGGGCTGAGGAATATTGCTGGCCCATGCCCAGAAATTCGACGCTTCATTCGAATCGAGGTTATCGACATGGTCGATGATGATCAGCACCCGAAAGATGCTCAGCAGCGCGGCGACCTGCGCCGTTTTTTCGGCGGTTTCGGTCCGGCTCATCTGGCGGATCGCGTTCACCTTCAGCACCGACGCGGTCTCGTTGAGCACTTTTTCCTGGAGCGAGGATTCGTCGTGACAATCGCGCGCGTCGATGTACACGGTGTACGCGAACAGCAGGTCGGTGCGGTTCAGCTGGCGCTTTTTATCGAAGGCGCAGCGCCGCGCGATCTCGATGGCGAGGGTGCTCTTGCCCACCCCGGGTGCACCGTACAGGGTAACCAGGCGGCTTTCGACCAGATGAGCGCATATCTTGACAAGTTCCCGCGAGCGCCCGATGAATCGAGGGCAATGGTCGGGCAGATTGCTGGTCGTGTCATCCGCACTGAGCTGGAGAATGGCATTTCGCCGCTGCTCGACGTCATAGCAAAAGCCGGACAGCCAGGCTTCCAGTATCGGGGTGGCCGACTCGCCCGGCGGCACCTGCAGCGGAATCACCTCCACCCCATACCGCTTCAGTTCAGCAATCACATAGGCAGTGGGATTGAGCTGGATGGCATACATCGGGCGCCGCAACTTTCCCATGCGCGTTCCAACCTGGCTGAGAATCAGCCGAAGGTCGTGATCGTTGAAACTGTAGCCGATGAACAGGACGGTACGGCTCATCAGGGTGAGGCGCATCATCTCGACGATGCCAGGGCGGTTTTCCAGGTAGCGATCGTAGTAGTGCCGGGTGGCAACCATGTAGTCGGCATTATCGAGGTCGCCGTGCAGCTTGACCAGCACCTTGCCCTCGCCCGAAAAATCGGCAAGGTCGGTGTCCCGCACGATGGTAGTCGGCCTGACCTGTGCCGCTTCCCGCAAAGCGCTCTCAAGCAGGTCATCGAAATTGGTGGTGAAATACAGATCGACGGGGAGCGATGCAATCAGTTCGTAACAACGCGAGGGCTTGCATCCTTGCGGTAGCCTGGAGCGGAAATGGGCTACTAGCGCATGACGCTCCTCCAGGGCCTCGAACCAGCCCGCAATTTGTTCTGGCGCGATGAATTCGGTTGGGGCAATGTTCAGCTTGACCCGCAGGGGTTCAACCAGTTCCAGCCAGCTTGGAAAGCGGGGCGACTCCATCCCCATTGATAACCCGGCTCCGGCGAAGATCGCCCCATTTCGGTTAGCAAATCGCCGCACTAGCTCTTCCCGATCCATGGTTCCTCCTGCATGAAATTAGATGCGGTACAGTTGCCCGTACGACCGGCGATGTCAAAGTAATCAGGAGGTACCCGCTTCACTTGCGGCAGAGACACCGCCAGCAGATCTTTCACCTCGCCAAGGATATCGCCTGGTCAGCGTAAGTCGTTCCGGCATTCGGTCGCAAGGCTACCAGAGAGTCGGCGGAGTCCTGCCGCGACCCCGGCCGTTGAGCTGCATAAGATAGCGTGGCGCGTGTCAGTGCACGCGCGAGATACACCAGAGCGCGCGGCTTTGAATGCGGACGGTTTCATGATGTTGATCGGGGAACGCCAGAGCAGGAGATCGCTATGATCACGCATGGAACGCAAAGCCATTCATGGCGCATTTCTTCCCCTTTCCATCCAGATATACTGGAGGCCGTTTCAAACGGACACAGCTTTAAAATTATTATGCGCGCATAAATTGGGGGTGTTTAACTAATTATTATTAATGTGGTTTATTCAATACACTGCCGGGTGGTATGGAAAGTGCCCTGCTTTTTTTTGTTGGCGCGGGAAGGTAATCGCCCATTCCAGTAGTCATTTCTCACCTAGTGAAGCGCCGATTTAATCGCCTAGTTCCCCGGCGGGCGTGCAACTGGCTACTGCACGGCGGCGAAAAGGTCGTTCTGGGCGATGCCGGCTACCAGGGCATGCGCGAGCGCCCGGAAAACGCGGACAAGCAGATCGATTGGCACGTCGCGATGCGCCCGAGCGTGCGCAAGACGCTCAAGAAATATTCACTGGGACGCGCCAAGGAAAAGCTCGAAAAGACCACGGCGAGCGTACGTGCGAAAGTCGAGCACTGCTTCCATGTCGTGAAGTGCCTGTTCAAGCACCGCAACACACGCTACTGGGTAATCCCCCCACAAAAGAGCGCGTTTGGAAGCGGAATTTTCTACCTAACAGAAAGCTCTACATGAAGACGTCCCGCTTTACCGAAAGCCAAATCATCGTCATCCTCAAGCAAGCCGAAGCCGGCAGTCCTGTCCCGGAGCTGTGCCGTGAACACGGCATTAGCAACGCCACGTTCTACAAATGGCGCGCCAAGTACGTCGGAATGGACGCGTCGCTTGTGGCACGCATGAAGGAGCTTGAGGAAGAAAACCGCCACCTCAAGAAGATATGAATCGCCCCGGCTTTCGTAGAGGCCTAATTTGTGTATGCCTCGGACCGTTTGAAGCTGGAAGATTGCTACAACGCAGCTTCGATAGCGACAAGTCAACCTCCGCTGGGTGGGTAGCAATCTTGAACCGGCTCAAGGTGATCGTAATCGAATCGGATAAGGTAATAAAAAGCTCTCCGAAACAAGCCTTTTTAAATCTTAAAAAGAAGAATTTCCATAAAGAAACCCTACTCCCACTC
>Ga0265798_10012715_pt1 | contig 10127 bp, 11 predicted proteins | sample P3T30metagenome_FD_192430 | JGI IMG/M metagenome (GOLD analysis project Ga0265798, IMG submission 192430) | Plant litter microbial communities from East Loma Ridge, Irvine, California - P3 T30 | ecosystem: Environmental > Terrestrial > Plant litter > Unclassified | place: USA: California...
GCCTCGGCCGCGACCCAGGTGACCGGCGCCAGCGTCTCCGGGGTGTTCGCGCACTTCCGGCGCAACGGCGTCGACACGCGCATGGGCACGGTGCTCGTGATCGGCGGCGTGCTCGGCTCGCTCTTCGGCGCCTGGCTGTTCCGGTTGCTCCAGCGCTGGGGGCAGATCGATACGACGATCGCGATCACCTATGTGCTGCTGCTCGGCTCGATCGGGCTGCTGATGCTGCGCGAGGCGGTGAGCGCGATCCTGGTGGCGCGCGGCCGCCGCGCCGCGCCGCCGCGCCGCCGCCGCCATCACCCTCTGGTCGCGTCGCTGCCCTTCCGCATGCGCTTCTACGCCTCCGGGCTGTACATCTCGCCGCTGGCACCGCTGCTGCTCGGCTTCTTCACCGGTATCCTGACGATCCTGCTCGGGGTCGGCGGCGGTTTCGTGCTGGTCCCGGCGATGATCTACCTGCTCGGCATGGCGACCTCGGTGGTGGTCGGCACCAGCCTGTTCCAGATCCTGTTCGTCACCGCCGCGGCGACGATGGTCCACGCCACCACGACGCGCGCGGTCGATATCGTGCTGGCGGCGCTGCTGCTGGTCGGATCGGTGGTCGGGGCGCAGGTCGGCGCGCGGTTCGCCGCGCGCGCCAGGCCCGAGTATCTCCGGCTCGCGCTGGCGATCATGGTGCTGCTGGTGGCGGGACGGATCGCGCTGGGGCTCGGCTGGCGCCCCGACGAGATCTACGCGGTGGAGCTGTCGTGAGGCGCGCCACCTGGGCGCTGGCGCTCGCCGCGCCGCTGCTCACCGCGCAGAGCAAGCCGGTACTGGTGCCCGACGTGTCGCAGCGCGACATCGAGATCGCGTACAGCTTCACCGGCGCCGAGCTGCTGCTGTTCGGCGCGATCCTCTACCCCGGCGGACGCGTGCCCACCGGCGAGCGCCCGGCCGACATCGTCATCGTGGTGAAGGGGCCGACTCAGTCGATCACGATCCGCGAGAAGGAGAAAGTGGCGGGCATCTGGGTCAACGCGGGGCGGCTGCGCTATCGCTCGGCGCCATCCTTCTACGCGCTCGCGTCGTCGCGCCCGCTCGGCCAGCTGGTCGACGCGCGCACCCGCGCGATCTACGAGCTCGGGCTCGACAGCCTGCAGCTCTCGCCCGCCTCTGCCGCGCCGACCGAGGTGCAGGACCGCTTCACCCGCGGGCTGGTCGAGCAGCGCCGCCGCGCCGGACTGTTCTACGAGGCGCCGGGCGCGGTCGAGATCACCGACGGCGTCCTCTATCGCGCACGAGTCGCGATCCCGGCCCGCGTGCCGGTCGGGCGCTTCACCGCCGAGACCTTCCTGATCCGCGACGGCCGCGTGCTCGCCGCCGCGGTGCGCGACATCGACATCCGCAAGTCGGGCTTCGAGCGCTTCGTCGCTGCCGCGGCGCAGCGCCACGAGATTCTCTACGGACTGGCGGCAGTGGCGCTGTCGGTGCTGCTCGGCTGGGCCGCGGGGCGGTTCGCGCGGCGCGGCTGAGGCGCGCGCCTCCATCCTATCTTTACGAAGCGGCCGTACCGCTGGCCCTCGCTGAATCGCAGGAAAAAGCAGCTTCGTATGAACGACATCGTCGGCCAGGGCGAGTTCCGCGCGGCGCTCGCCGCCGCCTTTCCGGACGCGCCGCTGGCGGCGCCCGCGCCCGCCGGCCCGGAACCGCTCGGCTATGTGCTCGAGATCGCGGGTGGGCAGGGCGAGCTGGTGCTCGACTCGCCCTCGCTCGCCGCGCTGGCGGGTCATCCCGACCCGCTGGTCGCCACCGCCGGACAGGTCGGCGGCCAGCTCAAGGTGCGCAGCGGCGCGATGTGGCTGGTGGCGACGGTGCGGACCGTGCGGCTGGCGCGCGGCCAGGCCGATCAGGTGATCGCCGCGATCGACTTCATCGGTGAGGGCGAGGTCGAGCGGCTGACCGGCCACCTCCACCATTTCCGCCGCGGCGTCACCGCCTTCCCGCTGCCGGGCGCGGAGGTGTTCGCGGTGACCGGCGCCGATCTCGAGCAGGTCCACGCCGCCTCGGGCCGCGCCGCGATCGCGATCGGCACCGTCCACCCGACCCGCGACGTGCGCGCCTCGCTGTACGTCGACTCGCTGCTCGGCAAGCATTTCGCGCTGCTCGGCTCGACCGGCACCGGCAAATCGACCGCCGCGGCGCTGATCCTCCACCGGCTCTGCCGTCTTGCGCCGCAGGCGCATGTGGTGATGATCGACCCGCACGGCGAATATGGCGCCGCCTTCGCCGAAGAGGGCGCGCTGTTCGATGTCTCGAATCTGCAGATGCCCTATTGGCTGATGAACTTCGAGGAGCATTGCGAGGTGCTGCTCACCAGCGCGGGCCCGGAGCGGCAGGTCGACGCCGACATCCTCGCCAAATGCCTGCTCGCCGCGCGCGGCAAGAGCCGGCTCGGGCAGGAGATCGCGCGCCTCACCGTCGATGCGCCGATTCCCTACCTGCTCAGCGACCTCACCCAGATCCTCCAGCAGGAGATGGGCAAGATGGACCGCGCCGGCGACACCGCGCCCTATCTGCGGCTCAAGAACAAGCTCGACGAGCTCAAGGCTGACCCGCGCTACGGCTTTATGTTCTCCGGCTTGCTGGTGGCGGACACGATGGCGGCCTTCGTTCAGCGCATCTTCCGCTTCTGCGGCGACGGCAAGCCGATCTCGATCATCGACGTCTCGGGCGTGCCGAGCGAGATCACCGCGGTGGTGGTGGCGGTGCTCAGCCGCATGGTGTTCGACTTCGCGATCTGGTCGCGGGCCCAGCCGCAGCGCCCCATCCTGCTCGTCTGCGAGGAGGCACACCGCTACGTCCCCGCCGGGCGCGAGGAGCGCACCGCGGTCGGTCGCATCCTCGGCCGCATCGCCAAGGAGGGGCGTAAATACGGCGTCTCGCTCGGCCTGGTGACGCAGCGTCCGTCCGACCTGGCCGAGGGCGTGCTCTCGCAGTGTGGCACGATCATTTCGATGCGGCTCAACAACGAGCGCGACCAGGCGTTCGTCCGCGCCGCCATGCCGGAAGGCGCGCGCGGCTTCCTCGATGCGCTGCCCGCGCTGCGCAATCGCGAGGCGATTGTGTGCGGCGAGGGCGTGGCCATCCCGATCCGAGTCGCCTTCGACACGCTGGAGGAGGGCAAAAGACCCGCCTCGGACGACCCCGTCTTTTCCGAGCTGTGGCGCGAGGGCGGTGGCGAGGAGCAGATCGTCGCGCGCACGATCCAGCGCTGGCGCGGCCAGGGGCGCTGAGCGTCGGGTCGACGACTGCCCCCGCGCCATCTCACCCCGCGGTATCTCCGCTGGCGCTGCGTCCGGATCGGGCGTAACATCCCTGCCATGGAGAGGTGGCTCGCACTCATGCTGGCCAGCATCGCCCTGCCCGCGTCGGCGCAGGCGGGGGCGCCCTCCGCTGCGCCGACGGCCGCGCTCGGGGTCGTCCCCGTGACCCTGCCCGACGACCTGCCCGCCGACGCCGGCGACGCGCTCGACTTCCTCACCGCCGAGGACCGCATGACCGTACCGGTCGAGATCGCCGGCGCAGGACCGTTCCCCTTCATCATCGACACCGGCGCGCAGCGCAGCGTCATCTCGCGCCAGCTCGCCGCGCATCTCGGCCTCGCCACCGGACGCCGTGTGCGCGTGGTCGCGATGGCGGGGACGAGCGACGTCGACACCGCAATCCTCCCCACCCTGTCGGTGAGCCCGAAGCCGGTCGCGCGGGTCGGCGGCGAACGGATCGAGGCGCCGATGTTCGAGGCGCGTCATCTCGGCGCGCCGGGCATGCTCGGGATCGACACGCTGCAGGGCCAGGCGCTGACGATCGATTTCGACGCGCAGCGGATGCAGGTCACGCCGTCGAGCAAGCGCGAGCGACTCAAGCGCGAGCCCGGCGAGATCGTGATCCAGGCGCGCAGCCTGTTCGGTCAGCTCGTCGTCACCAGCGCCACGGTCGCGGGGCGGCGCGTGCGGGTGGTGCTCGATACCGGCACCAGCGTCAGCCTAGGCAATCTCGCGCTGCGCCGGCTGCTCGCGGGACGGCGCGGCGAGACCACGGTGCTGACCAGTGTGCTCGGGGTGCAGATCTCAGCCGACTACGCGCTGCTGCCCGAGATGACGCTGGGGCCGGCCAAGATCCGTGCGCTGCCAATCGCCTTCGCCGATGCCGCGCCGTTCCGCGTCTTCGGCATCGACGACAAGCCAGCGCTGATGCTGGGGATGGACGCGCTGCGGCTGTTCCGCCGCGTGCACATCGATTTCGCCAACCGCGAGCTGCGCCTGCTCCTGCCGCGCGACCTGCGCCGCAGCGGCTGAGCCCCGTTGCGCCCCGACCGCTTCGCTGCGAGGCTGGTGGCGGACGAACGAGGGAGGATCGATGCGCGGGATCGGGATGGCGGCGCTGCTCGCCGGGCTGCTGGCGGGGACGATGGTGGCGGGCGGCGCGGCGGCGCAGGCGCGACCGGACGAGAAGGCTTTCTTCGATCTCTACCGCGAGATGGTCGAGACCAACACGGTGGTCAACGTCGGCAGCTGCACCCAGGCCGCCGAGCAGGTCGCGGCGCGGCTGAAGCGGGCGGGCTACGCCGACTCGGACGTGACTCTCTTCTCCACCCCGGAGCACCCGAAGGACGGCGGCGTCGTCGCGGTGCTACGCGGCAGCGACGCGTCGCTCAAGCCGATGCTGCTGCTCGGTCACCTCGACGTGGTCGAGGCCAAGCGTGCCGACTGGCAGCGCGACCCCTTCAAGCTCGTCGAGGAGGGCGGCTATTATTACGCGCGCGGCGCGGTCGACGACAAAGCAATGGCGGCGATCTGGGCCGACGCGATGGTGCGCTTCCGCCAGCAGAACTATCGCCCGAAGCGCACGATCAAGCTGGCGCTGACCTGCGGCGAGGAGACCACTTTCGCCTTCAACGGCGCGCAGTGGCTGGCGCAGCACCGCCCCGAGCTGATCGCGGCCGAGTTCGCGCTCAACGAGGGCGGCGGCGGGCGGCTCGACCCTCAGGGCAAGCGCCAGCTGCTCGCGGTGCAGGTCGGCGAGAAGGCGGCGCAGAATTTCACCTTCCTGGCGACCAACCCGGGCGGGCACAGCTCCACGCCGGTGCCGGACAATGCGATCTACGAGCTCGCCGACGCGATCAAGGCGGTGCAGAACTACGAGTTCCCGGTGCGGTTCACCGACACGACCCGCGCCTATTTCACCGCCACCGCCCAGCGGGTCGGCGGCGAGCAGGCAGCGGCGATCACGCGGCTGCTGGGCAACCCGCAGGACCGCGCCGCGGACGTGATCGTCAGCCGCGACAAAGTGATGCACTCAACGCTGCGCACCACCTGCGTGGCGACGCTGCTGAACGCGGGCCATGCCGAGAACGCGCTGCCGCAGCGCGCCACCGCGAACGTCAACTGCCGCATTTTCCCGGGCGAGACGGTCGACGGCACGCTGGCCAAGCTGCGCGCGCTCGCGGGCAGCAAGGTGACCGTCACCGCCAACCAGCCGATCCGACCGACCGCGGTGCCGCCGACGCTCGACCCCAAGATCATCGGCCCGATGGAGGCGCTCGCGAAGAAGCATTTCCCCGGCGTGCCGCTGCTGCCGACCATGTCGACGGGGGCGACCGACGGCGTGTTCCTCGAGGCGATCGGCATCCCCGTCTACGGCGTGCCGGGGACCTTCCTCGATCCCGATTTCAACGGCGTGCACGGGCTCAACGAGCGCATCCGGGTAGAGTCGCTCTATGCCGCGCGCGATTATCTGTACGATCTAGCCAAGGCGTACGCAGGCTGAGGGCGCGAAGAGCGCGCCCCTTCTCGCACCAGACTCTCACCCCGGCGAAAGCCGGGGTCCAGGTGAGAAGGCCGTGGTGAGACCCACAAGCGTTCCGTAGCTGGACCCCGGCTTCCGCCGCGGTGTCGATGTTGTCGACGCCTGTATGGCGTGATCAGCGGGGTCTGGCCCCTCTCACCCCTTCACTCGCGAGCGCGACGGCGCTCAGCGGAAGAAGACGTGGTTGCCGATGGAGGCGACGCGCTGACCGGCGGCGCGGCCGGTGCTGCGGTGGTGGAAGTAGAGCGCGTTCGACGCGTCGGTCTCCCACGCGTCCTTCATCGCGACCTTGGCCACCGCCATCGCGGTGCGCCAGTCGTCGTTCGACGGTGCCGACGGCATCACGCCGCCGCGCACAAAGGAGAACTGACCCTTCTGGGTGATGACATCGCACACGCTGCCGCCGAAGCGACGCGACTTGGTGCGGTTGAGGATCACCTCGGCGACCGCGAGCTGCCCGCTCAGCGGCTCGCCGCGCGACTCAAAATAGATAGCGCCGGCGAGGCAGCGCATGTCCTCGTCGGTATTTGACGGGATCGACTGGTCCGCGACCGCCGCGGCGAGGGTGGGATAAGCGACCTGCTCGTCCGCCTGCTCGGCGGCGGTCTGGTCGAGGATCTGGTCGGCGCTGTCGGACGCCGGCGCCGCCGTCGCGGGAATCGCGTCGGTGGCGGTGAGCTGACTCGCGGTCACACCCGGGAGCGTCGGCACTTCGGCGGCGAGGCCGGGCGCGCTCTGCAGGGCCAGCGAGACGATCGAGGCAGTAAACGCTGCGAAAGCGGCAGCGCGGGAACCTAAAGGCATTCCACGTCTTGTCTGTGCGGTGGGTACGCGAATGCGGTCGCTGAACCAGCGTTAGCTGCTCAAAAGACCGACCGGGTGCCCCCCCGACTGCGTCACCGTTCGGGATCGCACCCCGCATCGGCACAACGCCTGTTGTCGATGCCATCTCGCTACGGTCGAGGGGTTAACAGCGTCAATCAACCAGCATCGTTTCAGCGACGAACCGTTCGGCGTCCGGGATGTCCAGTTCGATCACCCACAGGTCGGGGTCACGACGCCGTCGCAAACGCCAGTAATCCTCCACCGCGGCCGAGTCGCCGTCGCTGGGACCGGCGGCGATCAGCACGTCGCGGTCGTCGATCCCGCGCATCCGCTCCACGGCGCGGAGCGAGCGACCCTCGCATAACAGCACCAGCACCGCGCCCGACTGCGCCTCGCCCGAGGCGCGCACCACCGCCATGCCGCCGCTGTCGTTGACGCGTCTGAGCAGCGCGCCGATCGCGAGGTGCGTGGGCAGTCGCGCGCTCACGTCGCGGTCGCCGCATAGCCGGGCAGGCCGGCGAGCGCGATCCGCGAGCGCATGAAGGTTCCGGTGCCGCGCGCCACCTCCTCGCCGTCGGCCGCGATCAACCGCGACTCGGCGACGAAGACGCGACGCTGCCCGCTGACCCAGCGCCCCTCCGCCACGACCTCGCCCTCCCCGAGCGGGCGCGTGAGCAGCAGGCTGAACTGAGTGGTGAGCAGGAAGCGATCGGTCACCAGGCTGTTGCACGCGTAGAAGGCGGCGTCGTCGAGCATCTTGAAATAGCTGGTCCCGTGCGCCGCGCCGGCGGCGTGGAAATGGCGCTGGTCGACGCAGAAGCGGATCCGCGCCACGCCGGGCTCCGCGATCTCGAGCCGCGAGTCGAACAATCGGTTGATCGGCGCCGCCGCGTACAGCGACTCGAGCGCGCGGTAATGCGCCGCGGCGCCTTCAGGCGGCGTCACGCGTATCGTCCGCGGTGAGCAGCGCGTAGATCGCGTCGGGTGAGCCCGCGCCCCGTAGCTTGGCCACCAAGGTGCGGTCGCGGAAGCGTCGTGCCACGCGGGCGAGCGCTTTGAGATGCTCACCGCCGGCATGGGGCGGCGACAGCATCGCCACCACCACGTCGACCGCGACGTCGTCGACCGCGGCGAAGCCGAGCGGCTGCGCCAGCCGCGCCACGATCAACGCGACCCGCTGCATACCAGCGAGCCGCGCGTGCGGGATCGCGACGCCACCGCCGAACCCGGTCGAACCCTCCTTCTCGCGCGCGGCAAGCCCCTCAGCGATCGCGCGCGCGTCCAGCCCCACCCAGGGCGCGGCGAGCGCGCCGAGCTGGGTGAAGAGGGCCTTCTTCGACGCCGCGGGAAGTCCCACGACGACGAGCTCGGGCACGAGCAGGTCGCTCAGATCGGTGGTCATGATCGATGCAGGTAGGCGGCCGCGCGGCGCTCAGCCAGCGCGCTGCGGCTCGACCCATCCGATCGTCCCGTCGCCGCGGCGATAGACCATATTGTACGACCCCGTGCCGGCATTGCGGAACAGCAGCGCCTGGGTGTTGCGCAGGTCGAGCATCATCACCGCGTCGGAAACACTCGCCTCGGGCACATCGACGCGGGTCTCGGCGATCACCAGCGGCGCGTCGCCCGCCTCCTCCTCGTCGGCCGATTCGGCGAACAGCGTGTAGCCGGCATTGTCATAGCCGGTACGATCCTGCTCGGCCTCGACCGCGGCGTGCGCCGGAGTGCGATCCTTGAGCCGGCGGACGTAGCGTCGCAGCTGCTTCTCGATCTTCTCCGCCGCGCCGTCGAACGAGAGATGCGCGTCATGCGCGTCGTGCCGTCCCTTGAGCACCAGCCCGCGCGTCACGTGTGCGACGATGTCGCAGGTAAAGCCGTTGTCGTGCGGCCCCTTGCCGAACGTGGTCTCGGCCGAGATGGCGCGCGCAAAATATTTGTCAGCGATACCCTGGAGCCGGTCCTGCACATGGGCCTTCAGCGCGTCGCCGATCGCCACCTGGTGACCTGATACCCGGATATCCATCATCTCTTCTCCATCGTTGCCGGTCGGACCCCTGCCCGGCTGGTGCTTAGCGCGTCATCCGGACGCGTCGGCCCCCCACAGGGGTTCTTTGACCCCCTTCAGAAACGCGGCGTGCGCGGCCAGTTCCGCCGCGTTCGCCGAAAAGAGCCGCTGCGGGCGCGGGCGCGCCGGCATCGGCGCGATCCCCGCCGTCGGAGCGGCGACCATGATTGGCTCGCTCACCAGCCCCAGGCCGATCTGCCGCCCGCCTTGCAGCTCGACATAGACCTGCGCGAGCAGCTGCGCGTCGAGCAGCGCGCCGTGGAGCACGCGGTGCGAGCGATCGATCCCGTAGCGACTGCACAGCGCGTCGAGCGTGTGCTTGGCGCCGGGATGACGCGTACGCGCCAGCTGGAGCGTATCGACCATGCGCGAGCGGCACACCGCGGTGCGGCCGCAGCGCTCCAACTCGCCGTTGAGGAAAGAGAAGTCGAACCCGGCGTTGTGCGCGATCAGCGGCGCGTCGCCGAGGAACTCGAGCAGCGGCTCGACCCCCGCGGCGAACACCGGGTGCTGGCAGAGGAAGTCGATCCGCAGGCCATGCACCCGCGCGGCCTCCTCGGGCATGTCGCGTTCGGGGTGAAAATAGGCGTGGAACGTGCGACCGGTCTCGCAGCGGTTGAAGAGCTCGACGCAGCCGATCTCCACCATCCGGTCACCGCCGGCGAAGCTCAGCCCCGTGGTCTCGGTATCGAAGACGATCTCGCGCATGGATAGCGTTATCGGCCCGCCGCGGCGCGCGCGCAAGCGATCAGGCGCAGCACCGCGGCGCGCGTCTCCGCCAGCGGAACGTCGGTGGCGATCACCGCGTCGGCGCGCGCGCGCTTCTCGGCGTCGGGTAGCTGACGCGCCAGGATCGACTCATATTTCGTCGCGGTCATGCCGGGACGCGCGAGCGTGCGCGCGCGCTGCACCGCGGGTGCGGCGGACACCACCGCGACCTGATCGACCGCGGTGTCGCCGCCGGTCTCGAACAGCAAGGGCACGTCGAGCACCACCAAGGGTTCGTCGGCGTGGCGGGCGAGGAAGGCGGCGCGCTCGGCCGCGACCGCAGGGTGGACGATCGCCTCCAAGTCGCGCAGCGCGACTTCATCTCCCAGCACGAGGGCGCCGAGCGCGGCGCGGTCGACCCCTGCCGCTCCGGTGGTCCCGGGGAAGCGCGCCGCGATCGCCGCGACCAACCCGCCGCCTACGCCCTGCAGTCGATGGACCACCGCGTCGGCGTCGAACACGGGCACGCCCGCCTCGGCGAACATCCGCGCTACCGTGGTCTTGCCCATGCCGATCGAGCCGGTGAGCCCGAGCACGATCATCGCGCGCTCACGCCAGCAGCAGCGCGCGCAGGTCGTCGTCGCGCTCACGCGGCGGCGCAGCACCGAAGAACAGCTCGAAT
>Ga0265798_10012716_pt1 | contig 10127 bp, 6 predicted proteins | sample P3T30metagenome_FD_192430 | JGI IMG/M metagenome (GOLD analysis project Ga0265798, IMG submission 192430) | Plant litter microbial communities from East Loma Ridge, Irvine, California - P3 T30 | ecosystem: Environmental > Terrestrial > Plant litter > Unclassified | place: USA: California...
GGCCGAAGGTGCCGAAGTGCAGCAGGTGCTGGTAACGGCCACGCGCCGCGCGCAGGGCATCCAGCAGGCCCCGGTCGCCGTGACCGCGATCGGCGCCGATACCGTCCAGGCCGACGAGCTGCGGGTCATCAACGACATCACCCGCTATGTGCCGAACTTCACCGGCCAGTCGACCGAGGGCCGCGAGCGGCCGCGCTGGTTCCTGCGCGGCGTGGGCAGCAACGACCCTTCCACCACGTCGCTGTCGCCGGTGGGTTTCTATGCGGACGACGTATACATCAACAGCGTGTTCGGCCAGGGCACGCCGCTGTTCGACCTGGCCCGCGTGGAAGTGTTGCGCGGCCCGCAGGGCACGCTGTGGGGCAAGAACACCATCGGCGGCGCGATCAATATCCTGTCGAAGCGGCCGGACTTCACGCCGGGCGGCTACGCCAAGCTGGGCTTCGGCAACCGTAACAGCCGCATCGCCGAAGGCGCCGGTGGCGGCGCACTGCTGGCCGACAGGGTCGCCGGGCGCATCTCGCTGTACCACGAGGAAGGGGACAGCGAGATCCGCAATCGCGCCACCGGCCGCCGGTTCGGCGGCTTCGACGACAATGCCGTGCGCGGCCAGCTGCTGTTCCAGACCTCGCCCGATGACGAAGTGCTGCTCAACGTCCACGGCCGCAAGTACCATGGCGGCGGTAACCCTTGGGCGGTGGCCGGCACCGACCACCGCAGCGTCAACCTCAATGCGCAAAACAGCGACGAGATCGAGACCGCCGGCGCCGCCCTCACCGGCACCTGGCAGCTTGGCGGCGGCACCAGCCTGACCTCCATCACCGCCTACGAACACGTGCAGCGCACGCTGTTCGGCGACGACGACTACACGGCCGCGGAACTGGGCCGCTCGCGCAACGCGCTGTCCAGCGGGCAGTGGTCGCAGGAGCTGCGGCTGGCGTCGTCGCCACAGCAGCAGGTCAGCTGGATCGCCGGCCTGCACCTGTTCCGCGAAAGCCTGGGCTCGACCACTGCCGATGCCACGCTGCCGGGCACCGCCACGCCGGAATTCCAGGTCAGCAGTTTCAGGCAGAAGACCACCAGCGCGGCGCTCTTCGGCAGCGCCACCTGGCAGGTCTCCGAGAACTTTGACCTGACCGGCGGCCTGCGCTGGACGCAGGAAAAGAAAACGCTGGACCTGGCCGGCTACTCCGGCGCCCGCGTGGCCTTCCCCGACGTCGCCGCGTGGTGGACGCACGGCAGCGCGGGCCTGAACCGCGACCTCGCGCAGAACGTGTCGAACACGTGGGATGCGCCGACCTGGGATCTCTCGCCGGTCTACCGCATCAGCCCGACCCAGCGCGTGTTCGCCCGCGTGGCGCGCGGCTTCCGCTCGGGCGGCTACGCCACTTCGGCGCTGACCGACGCGGCCTTCCACACCGTGACGCCGGAGTACCTGACGTCATACGAAGCAGGCTACAAGAGCGAATGGCTGAAGCGCTCGGTGATCTTCAACGCCACCGCCTTCCACTACGACTACAAGGATATCCAGGTGTTCGCGCTGGCGCCGGCCGCCACCGGCAGCGGCGTGGTCTCCACGCTGTCCAACGCCGGCCAGGGCAAGTCGCAGGGCCTGGAGCTGGAGCTGAAGCTGCAGCCGACCGACCAGCTGGGTCTGTGGACCAATCTCGGCCTGTTGCGCACGCGCTTCGACGAATTCGCCAACGTGCCCACCGCGGTGGGCAACGCGTTCGGCCGCTCGCCGCGCCGCACCGCCAATGCGGGCGTGGACTACAAGCTGCCGCTGGCCGCCGGCCAGCTGACGCTGCGCGGCGACGTGACCTACCGCAGTCGCGAATTCTTCAGCGCCACCCGCCAGACCAGCCCGCTACTGTGGCAGGACGGCTACTCGCTGCTGAACTTCAACGCCAGCTATGCCCCGGCCGGCGAGAAATACAACTTCACGGCCTACGTGCACAACGCCTACGACAAGCGCTACCTGAAGCTGTCGCTGATCCCGGCCTACGGCAACACGCCGCAGCTGTTCGGCGACGGCCGCTCGTTCGGCCTGACCGCCGCGGTGAAGTTCTAGGCATGCGCGGCCTTCTGCTGATCGCGGCCCTGGCGGCCGCCAACGTACACGGCCAGGACGGGGCGCAGTTCCGTGCCGATGACCGGAACGCGCTGCTGGGCAGTCTCGATGCCGCGTTGCCCGGTGTGACCGGGCAGATCACGGCCTGGCGCCACGATATCCACCGGCACCCCGAGCTGGGCAATCGCGAGTTCCGCACCAGCGCGCTGGTGGCGAAGGCACTGCGCGGGTTCGGGCTGGAAGTGAAGACCGGGCTGGCCCATACGGCCGTCGTCGGCACGCTGAAAGGCGGCCTGCCCGGCCCCCACGTGGCCGTGCGCGCCGAGATGGACGCGCTGCCCGTCACCGAGCCGGCCGGCCTGCCGTATGCGTCGACCGCCAGGACCGTCTACGAAGGGAAGGAGGTCGGCGTGATGCACGCGTGCGGCCATGACGCCCACATGGCTATCGTGCTGGGCGTGGCAAAACTGCTGGCGCAGGCGCGCGCCAGCCTGCCGGGCACGGTCACGTTCGTGTTCCAGCCGGCCGAGGAAGGCGCGCCCGACGGCGAGGAAGGCGGCGCCGCGCTGCTGATCAGGCAGGGCCTGCTGGAGCCCCAGCCCGATGCGTTCTTCGGCCTGCATGTCGGCGGTGCGCCGGTGGGCAGCCTGTCGGTAAGCCGCGGTCGCGTCACGGCGGGCAGCGACACCTTCCGCGTCAAGGTACAGGGCCGGCAGTCGCACGCCGCGATGCCCTGGTACGGCGTCGATCCGGTCACCGTGGCGGCGCAGATCGCGCTGGCCTGGCAGACCATCCCCAGCCGCCAGTCGGACCTGGGCCGCAATCCGGCACCGGTGATCACGATCGGCAAGATCGGCGGCGGCGTGCGGACCAATATCTTGCCCGACAGCGTGCTGCTGGAGGGCACGCTGCGCACGCCGGCCGCGGAACAGCGGGCGGACACGATCGGGCGCATGGAGCGCAGTGCCGCGGCCATCGCGCAGGGTGCGGGCGCCAGCGTGGAATTCAAGTGGGAGGAAGGCTATCCGGCGGGCGCCAACGATGCCGCGCTGGTGGAGCGCCTGTTGCCGGCACTGCAGCAGGTTGGTCCGGTGCGGGTGGAATCGAACGGCAGCTATGCGGCCGACGATTTCGCCTATTACTCGCGCGCCGTGCCGTCGTTCTTCTTCGGCCTGGGCGTGGCGCCCGCCGGCCAGGCGGCGCCGAACCACTCGCCGCAGTTCAAGGTCGACGATGCGGCGCTGCCGGTCGGCGCCCGCGCGCTGCTGCACCTGCTAGTCAGCCACCAGTTCGGCGCAGCCGGTGGTGCTGCAGCACCACCCCACCAGCAGGCTGGTGCCACGGCACCAGGATCACTGCCCGCCGCCCGGCCGGACCGCGTCGCCGCGGGCATGGCACGAAACGTGCGGTAGTGACGTCGACAGAAGTCACTACATAAAACCAACGACACCAAGGAAGCACCATGAGCATCGATTTCTTCTGGCGCCTGCCCATGCACGGCGACGGCCGCAAGGCCCACGACAAGCACACCCGCGGCGAGTGGAACACGTCCACCGGCGCGCGCGTGGCGCCGCGCATCGACGACGACACGTTCGGCTACATCGATTACCTGTCGCAGGTGGCGCGCGCGGCCGAGATCAGCGGCTTCGATGGCGCCTTGATCCCGATCTTCCGCTTCACCGATGAGCCGTGGATGGTAGCCGCCGCGCTGGCGCGCGAAACGCGCCGCCTGCGCCTGCTGATCGCGCTGCAGCCGCACTTCATCCAGCCGGCCTACGCGGCGCAAATGGCGGCCAGCCTGCAACGCATCTCGCGCGGCCGCGTGGAGTGGAACGTGATCTCCGGCGGCGATCCGGCCGCGCAGCGCGGCTATGGCGATTTCAACAACCATGGCGAACGCTATGCCCGCACGTCGGAGTTCCTCGACGTGGTGCGCGGCGTGACCGCCGGCGCGCCGTTCGACTACGAAGGCGAACATTACCGGGTGCAGGGCGGCGGGCTGCTGGAACCGCTGGTGCGCCAGGAAGTGCCGCGGCTGTGGCTGGCCGGCGCCAGCGACGCGTCGATGGGCGTGGCGTCGCGCCATGCCGACGTGCACCTGACCTGGGGCGAACCGCTGGCCAGGCAGCAGGAAGTGATCGACGCGGCGAAGCGCGCCTTCGAGGCCAACGGCGTGCAGCGCGAGATCCGCTTCGGCATGCGCATCGATATCCTGGCGCGTGAGACGGAGGACCAGGCCTGGGCGGACCTGCGCCGCATGTACGATACCGTGGACGACGCGACGCGTGCGTGGAGCTTCGCGGGCCGCGCCGCCAAGTCTGGCGGCAGCAGCGAGTCGGTGGGTGCCCAGCGCCAGCGCAACCTGACGGGCGGCGCGACGGGCTTCGACGACCTGGTGGTGGGCCGCAACGTGTGGGCCGGCATGTCGGCCATCCGCGGCGGCCCCGGCTGCGTGCTGGTGGGCAGCCACGAGCAGGTGGCCGAGCGCCTGGCCGAATACGTGGACATCGGCGTGTCGAGCTTCATCCTGGCCAGCAACGGCCATCTGGAAGAAGCCTACCGCGTCGGCGAGGAAGTGCTGCCGCTGGTGCCGCAGGCCGCACGCCGCGCCGTTTCCGCGGAGGCGGCATGAGCGTCGATACGATCTGGTACACCCGCTGCCCGGTGCCGACGCCGCTCGGCATCGCCGTGCAGGAAGGCTGGCTGGCACGCGAGTTCGCCGCCGACGGCATCGTGCTCAAATCGCTGCAGGATAACGTGGACGCGGAAATGCGCGAGTCGCATTTCGACCACCACCTGGCGCATTCGTTCCGCCAGGGCGGCAACATCCCGGCGATCTGGGCCCGCGCCAAGGGACGCGACACGCGCGTGATCGGCCTGTCGTGGACGGACGAATTCCAGGGCATCATCGCCCTGCCCGGCAGCGGCATCCGCACGCCCAGGGACCTGCAAGGGCGGCGGCTGGGCCTGACGCGCCACGCCGTCAGCATCGACTTCAAGCGCGCCGCCGCCCTGAAGGCGTTCGAGACGGCGCTGGCGATCGACGGCATCGGCCTGGCGCAGGTGGCGCTGTTGGATGTGAAGGACACGCCGCGCGATGGCGGCGATGCGCCGGCTTACCCGAATCCGTTCGGCGGCGAGCGCCGCCACCACTACGAAAGCGAAGTGGCGGCGCTGCTGCGCGGCGACGTGGATGCCATTTTCGTCAAGGGCGTGCTGGGCATCCAGGTGCTGCACATGCTCTCCGCGCAACTGGTGATCGACCTGGGCAGCCATCCGGACCCGCTGGTGCGCAACGGCAACGGCACGCCGCGCACGCTGACCGTCGATGCGTCGTTCATCGCCCGGCGTCCGGACCTGGTGGCCCGCTTCCTCGGCCAGGTAGTGGCGGCGGGCCACTGGGCCGCCGCGCATCCTGAGGAAGCGGTGGCCTACATCGGCCGCGAAACGGACGCCTCCAGCGAATGGGTGCGCTACGGCTACGGCGCCGGCGTGCACCGGCGGCTGCAGACCAACCTGGACGACAGCGCCATCGCCGGCCTGAAATCGTTCAAGGATTTCCTGCTGCGCCACGGTTTCCTCGATGCCGACTTCAGCGTGGACGACTGGATCGATCCCGCGCCGCTGGCCGTACTGGCCCGCCAACTCCCACGCACCGGAACCTGACATGACCGACACCATCTGGTACACCCGCTGCCCGGTACCGACCTCGGTCGGCATCGCCGCCCACCTGGGCTGGTTCGACGAGGAATTCGCGCCCGACGGCATCGCCGTCGCCTCGCTGCAGGACGGCAACAATGAAGCGGTGCGCTCGTCGCACATCGATCACTCGTTGCGCCACTCGTTCCGTCAGGGCGGCAGCATTCCCGCGCTGTGGGCGAAATCGCAGGGCGCCGCCACCAGCGTGATCGGCCTGACGTGGATCGACGAATCGCAGCTGATCCTGGCGCTGCCGGGCTCCGGCATCCGTACCGTGCGCGACCTGCGCGGCCGCCGCATCGGCCTGCCGAGCCGGCCGGGCCAGCGCATCGACATCTTCCGGGCCGCCGCGCTGCGCGGCTTTCTCGGCGCGCTCTCGACCGAAGGACTGGGGGCACGGGACGTGGAACTGACCTGCGTGCCCGCGGCCGACATGGGCCGCGCCGAAGTACCCGGACTGGGAGCGCATTTCGCCAATCCCTCCAGCGTGACCAGCCGCTCGCTGTACGCGGCCGAGGTCGGCGCGCTGCTGCGCGGCGAGGTCGATGCGATCTACGTCAAGGGCTCGCTGGGCCTGGAAACGGCGCACCTGATCGGCGCCCGCGTCGTCATCGACATCGGCTTTCATCCCGACGCACGGGTGCGCATCAACAACGGCTCGCCACGCCCGCTCACGGTGGACACCGCGTTCATCGAAGCGCGGCCCGATCTGGTGCGGCGCTTCCTGCGGCGCGTGACCGACGTTGCAAACTGGGGCCGCGACCGGCCGGCCGAGGTGCTCGACTTCCTCGGCCAGGAAACCGGTTCCACGCACGCGTGGCTGCGCCTGGCGTACCGGGACGACGTGCACCGCCGGCTGCACACCGGGCTGGCGCCGGACGCAATCGCCGCGCTGTCGCACTTCAAGGATTTTTTACTGGAATGGGGCTTCCTGCCGCACGATTTTTCCGTGCCGGCGTGGATCGACCATTCGGTGTTCGAGCGACTCGCCGTCGCCGCCTGACGAGGAAATGAGAAGGAAACCAGCATGCACCTGATTCAACGCGTTCTTGCCGCCCTGCCCGCCGTTCTGCGCACCGTTCTGCGCACCGTTCCGCTCGCTTTCGCCATGGCCATGGCCCACGCGGCGCCGCCGGCCGAAGTGCGCATTGCCGTGGTGGCCTACACCACGGCCGGCAAGCAGAACTTCGCCGGCGGCGTGGCCACCATCAGCCGCGAGGGCGAACTGCAGCGCGAGCTGGCCAAACGGGGTGTCAGGCTGACCTGGGTGCCGGTATCGACCGCCGCCGTGGGGCCGCAGGTCAATGAGGCGTTCTCGAACAAGAGCATCGATTTCGCCGCCTACGGAGACCTGCCCTCGGTGATCGTCAACGCGGCGAAGGTGCCGACGCGGCTGCTGGTGCCGTCGTCCACGTCGAACACGTACCTGGTGGTGCCCGCCAGATCCGCCGTCAAGAGCGTGAAAGACCTGAAGGGCAAGCGGGTGGCGCTGATGCGCGGCCGGCCGTGGGAATACCCGTTCGTGAAGCTGCTGGAAGCGAACGGCATGAAGCTGTCCGACGTGCGGGTGGTGAACCTGAACCCGCAGGCCGGCGCTGCCGCCGTCAGCGCCGGCAGCGTGGATGCGTTCTTCACGCTGTCCGACGCGTGGCTGCTGGTCGACAAGGGGCTGGCAAGGATCGTGTGGGACAGCAAGGCCGCGCCGCGCAGCTGGCAGATGCGGGCCGAGCTGTGGGGCGACAAGGGCTTCGTGCAGGCCAACCCGGAGCTCACGCAGCTCGTGGTCGATGCCTTCGTCAAGAACGCGCGCTGGTCGTCGGACGAAGCGAACAAGGATGAGGTGATTCGCATCGGTGCCGCTTCCGGCATTCCGGAAAGCGTGATCCGCCGCGACTACGAAGGCACTGGTGGCAGCTGGAAGGAGCGTTATTCGCCGCTGTTTACGCCGGCGCTCGCCGATCACTACCGCGACCTGGCCGCCTATGCGCGGCAATCGCGGCTGATCGCCGCCGATGTCGACATCGTCTCCACGTTCGAGCCGCGCTTTGTGCAGTCGGCGCTGCAGCGCCTCAGGCTCGATGGCTACTGGGCCGCATCCTTGCCAAAAGGCGCGCCGAAGTGAACAGTGCCGTGCTGAGCCGCCGCCTGAAGGGCGAAGGCACCCGCTTCATCGCGCGCTTCGTGCTGCTGGCGATCGTCAGCGGCGCCACGATCGGCATGGCCAAGCTGGTGACCACGCTGTATGCGCTCGAACACGGCGCCAGCGCGTCGCAGGTGGGCATCATCTCGGCGATGGAGTCGCTGGGCATGGCGCTGTTCACGCTGCCGGCCGGTTTCCTGATCGCGCGTTTCGGCGCGCGCACCGTGTACGGCATCGCCAGCGTGGGGCCGCTGCTGCTCAACCTGGTCATTCCGCTGACGGATGCGTGGTACTGGATCGCGCTGACGCAACTGCTGATCGGCTTCTGCATTCCGTTTCGCGTGGTATCGATGAACAGTGCATTCCTCGGCGAGCTGCAGCGCATCGGCGTGGCCAAGGCTGGCTGGTACCGCGCTGCGCTGCTGGTCGGCATGGGGCTGTGCGGGCCGTTCGCGGCCAATGCCTTGTCCGGCACGCTGGGCTACGGCTGGAGCTTCGCGCTGGTGGCCGCCAGCTTCGGCGGCATGGCCCTGTTCGCGCAGACGTTCCTGCCGGACGAACCGGCCACGGTCGCCGGCGCACCGGGTGCACCCGGTGCGCTGCAGGAGATCCGCGCGATGCTGGCCAACGTGGCGATCGGCGAGAGCTGCCTGGTCGAATTCATCGCCGCCGCCGCGCGCGCTTCGTATACGGCCTTCGTGGTCGTGATCGCGCTGCAGGTGCTCGAGCTGGGCCAGGGCCAGGCCGTGCAGCTGGTGATGATCGACGGCCTGGCCGCCGTGGCGGCGCTGCTCGGCCTGGGCTACCTCGTGCGGGACGTGCCGGAACCGGCCCAGTATGCCGCCAGCGTGGCGCTGTCGGTGGCCGGGCTGGCGGTGCTGGGATGCGCCGGCGGGTTCGCATCGTTCGCGCTGGGCGCCGTGTTGCTCAGCGTCGGCAGCGCGCTGGTCCACCTGATCAACATGGGCCAGCTGAGCCGCCACCCGGCCGCGAAGGCCAAGATTTCCAGCCTGTTCAACACCGCGTCGATGGCCGGCTCGTTCGGCGGCGCGATGCTCGGCAGTGCGCTGAGCCACTGGATCGGCCTGCAGCAGGTGTTTCTGGCCTGGATCCCGGTCGTGCTGCTGCTCGCCCTGTTCTGCTGGTCGCGCCGCACCGGCAACGCCGCGCTGCCGGCCCGGCTGGTGAAGCTCGGCCATGCCATCTTCCCCGTCGTGCTGCTGCTGGGAACCTGGGAAGGGCTGGCGCAATCGGGCTGGATACCGCCGCAGATGCTGCCCACCCCGCAGGCGGTTCTGCTATCCGGCGTGGAGCTGTGGGACGCGGGCGAGCTGCAGGAACACCTGCGCCTGAGCCTGGGCCGTCTCGCTGCCGGCTTCGGTGCCGGCGCCGTCGGCGGCATCGCCTGCGGCATCGCGCTGGCGCTGTCGCGCAACGTGCGTGACTTCTGCGGGCCGCTGTTCGAGCTGCTGCGCCACCTGCCTACCGTGGCGCTGGTGCCGGTGTTCATCCTGATGTTCGGCGTCGGCGAAACGCTGAAGATCCTGATCGTCGCGAAAGGCGTGTTCTTCACGGTGGCCGTGGCGGTGCGCGATGGCGTGCTGAACATTCCCGGCGCATGGTTCGAGGTGGGCACGCTGTACAGGCTGTCGCCACTGCGGCTGCTGCGCCGCCTGGTGCTGCCGGCCGCCACGCCGGCCATGCTGACCGGCCTGCGCACCGGGCTGGCCCGCTCGTGGATGCTGCTGGTGCTGACCGAGCAACTGGCGGCCGAACAGGGCATCGGCCAGCTGATGGAATTCGGCCGGCAGATGTTCCGCATGGACCACGTGCTGCTGTGCATCGTATTGACCGCGGCGATCGGCTATGCGCTCGACCGCCTGCTGCAGGCGACCGGGCAGCGCCTGCTGAAATGGAGAGCCTGATGATGGAACACCTGAACAAGCTGTCGTGGAAAGGATGGGTACTGCCACTCGCCCTGCTCGTGCTGTGGCAGCTGCAATCGCAGCGCGGCGAGCTGCATGCCAGCATTTTCCCGCCGCTGCAGCAGATCGCGGCCGCGGCCGGGGAACTGTGGCACAGCGGCGAACTGGCCGGCGCGATCCGGTCGAGCCTGGGCCGCGCCATGCTGGGCTGGACCAGCGGCGCGCTGGCCGGGATCGCGATGGGCCTGCTGCTGGCGCTGTGCCGCCCGGTCGACTGGATCCTCGGCCCGCT